>JGI24158J21664_10001177_pt1 | contig 28463 bp, 22 predicted proteins | sample Ectturendosymbi3_FD_21664 | JGI IMG/M metagenome (IMG submission 21664) | reverse complement strand
ACGAGTACAAACAATCTGACTGCATCAAAGCACGTCACCATAAGTTATTAGATTTTCTGCATCTTTCGAGAAATAGGTACTTGTATTTACGTAACAGTGCCTCAAAGGTAGGAATGTTACATTNAACGTTGAGACTTCGTTGAGGCTTCGTTAAATGTTGAGACTTCGTTGTTGTTAGCCCCCCCTATCAAAATTTCTGGCTACGTGCCTGCTTAGTGGTGTAGTGTTTTTGTGAATAATAGATTGTCTTCATTGCGGTTTTGGTGCATTTCGGGAAGCCGAAAAATTCAGAATGGGATTCGGTGTTCTGGATTCGATTTAGCTTTTCTGGAACAATCTTGGGAAAGACTTTGATTACCCATTCCCAATTTCACTGACCTCAATAACTTCATTAGTAAAAATTGCCAAAACTAGGGAAGCAATTGCATTGGTACTTTGAAATATTGTTGCTAAGAAACAGCAGCTAGAAAAAAAGCCTCCACAGATGAACCATCGTAGATAACAACGAGAATACACAAGTTATGTACAGATTCTGCCATTACCTCCGTGCAAGCCACTTCAGGCAATAGTAAACACTGATGTTCTTTTGCCAAGTTTTAATGTGAGGATAAACTGCAAGTTTTTCAGGACGTGGAATTGTTAATGACGTGCCAAATCATTTCCACGCTTTACCTTACCAACAAATTACCGTTGTTGCATTCGGTTAAGCAATATGATGTGTGTGGCAAGAACTTGGCCGCACAAAGGTCAAGTTTCCAACGCTGGCTATGTCTTCACACGTGGACATTTAGAATGCCGCAATATATTGCACTGCATTAAACGTCTGCTTTGACTGTGTTTATAATGTGAATAATGGATTGCCTTCCGCATCACTTCTGGAAAACGAAAAAATATAAATTCGGAATGAGATACGGTCTTCTGCATTCGACTTAGCTAGAATTCCGCATCCGTAGGTGATAGTGACCTCAATAATGGAAGCTGAATTTTGGAGGTACGAATCAAGTGATGTCCGGTTGCAAAATGCATTAGAATATAGTTTTGAACTCTAACCCCCCGTGGCTGCATTAACTGGAAGAACAAAGAAAACTATCGCAGCGATAAATTTTTCATGCAAGTTGTTCGGTGTTAGTTTGTTCAGATCAATTTCATTGCACTCCTTGGGGAGTATCACGATGCCATTTCCGCTTCCTTGCTTTAGCAGTGAATGCTGCGTTGGTGGTGAATCAGTAGCAGCGGGTTAACCTTGCACTTATTCATTAACACTGAGTAGATTATGGATGTTCAAACCTTCTGTATGTCCCGGCCGGGAATCGAACCCACCACACCAGCTTATTTGCGCTCTAATCACTTTGCCAGCCAGGCAGTCCCGTCGCCACGACGGGAGCGCTTTGGTGGGTTTATTCCCCACCAAAAACAACTCCAACCCCTCCCCAAATTGAAATACGAAACACTATATAACAATCGAATTTTGTGCAAACTTGAATGTCAAGCCCCTCCCCCTGCACGAATGTAAATCCCCCCGCACAAACGCAAAGCCTCCCATTGACGACTTTCTGGCGACGGTTCTGCAGCCAGGGCCGGATTAAATGAATGCGAGGCCACCTAAATGCTTACCGCAATTTCGTAACGTTTCACATGCCCACGTATCATAGTAGGTGTTTTTCCGCATGTTACCAGGGCTCCCACTGCGGGGCTTTTCCACCCAGATCTGCTTTTTTAGTCGACCTGGGTGTCTAGATTTAATTACAAAATGTTTTTTGAAACGATAAATTCATCAGAAAATTCAGTGTGTTCAATAATATAAAGAAAACTTTATATTGCAGTGTTTACATGCGCACATCAGGCGAGAAAGTACGCACATCGGGTGAAGCAGAACGTAGTCAATCAGTTTCGTATCCTCATATAAGATCATTGTCGGGGTTACATATACAGTTATATTGTCTCTAATGCTAATCGAAGAACCTGGTGAAACAAGAGTTAGGACTGATTGTTAAATTTGGATGTTTCCTTGTGCGCAAAAGTAAACAATTAGAGGAAGAAGGCATTGGGGTTATACTTTTGTGGGATTCTAGATCCCGCTGCAGTTCAAGATTGCGCAAAATTTCGTAGTTTAATAACAAACATACTCCCATTAGTGAGATATCATCAACCGAATATGTTACCGGCGTTATGAAAAACGTCTTGAGCAACACAAAGGTTCGTCCAAATGTTAATGTTTGCACTCCAGAAGAAAATTTAGGAAGAAGAACAATAATCAAATCAGTATTCCATTATCGTTTCAGTTCAAATAAGCACACTCGTATGTTTTTGTTCGTAACACAAGCTTTCTAGTTTTTTTGTACGATTTTGTTTTTTTGGTGTGCAATCTGGGTTTATTTGAAATCACTGAATGGGAGCCCACAAAGTGTGGTGCTGTTTGGTTCAATTCTATTAAGTCAGTAAAGAACGGTAAACGCCAAAGTTGTCAGTATCCTTAACCCATATGCTAAACGCAGTCATCAAAAAGCTCTACAACTATGACGCGTGGTGAACAGCCTAAACACATGAAAACGCAGTAAAGGAGTGTATTGATATTCAAGAGCGAGGCCCCGGGTATTTGTCCGGTTTGCCCAATGTCCATCCGACCCTTTAGGCAGCTCAGAAAAAGTTTACAAGAAATGTATCACTTTGCTACAGCAACTTTACGAAGAGTCAATGGCCCATTATAGTTGCAGAATATATTCGGTTTAGTCCAATTCTGATATGATAATATCTAAGACGACAGGGCCGCGGAGAATCATCGGAACACTTCGACATCAACTGTGAGTGCCACATTAATGTTCCAGTTTGAATGTTGGTTTCCAATAAATGGGGTCGTTCTGCAAACGTTTCGGTTTTTAAACCATACGGTGTTATAAACCATTTCACGATACTATTGCTTGCTTGCTTCAGCAACTGTGGTAGTAAACATACCTTCGTCGCCGTTTTTGTGCGGTCCGCGATATTTTTGGAAAGTTTTAAATCATTAATATTTAAGTTACTTAGTTTATTCACCAGTGTTTAAAAAGTGTTCGGCAAGCCAGCGAGTCAACAAGTTCCTTTTAAACGAACGTAGAGACGAACAGAGATGATTTGCCTAACTCACGATACCTTTTGCAGGAAATTAGAAGTAAAGGCTGTATGTGGCCCTCGGGTAGTCGTCACTCGGGTTACTTTGTAAGTCCTCGTTGGTCCTTGGAGCAATTTGAGTTTGAGAACCCTGGTTTAGCACGTTATCAAAAATTTCCTCCTGAGAAACTTTTTGTTTAGCGTCTCATCAAAGCTTCGTAAAGAAACGTCAGTGTTCGCTAATGAAGTAAAAATTGTCCGACATACTGTAGTTTGCGCAGAGGCAAAAATATAATCTGCAAATCGCTTGTTTGTCGTAGTCTACACCTTGCGCTTTGTTGAGAGTTTAGTTGATTATAATTTTTACTTGACTTGTTCTCAGTGAAAGACTTTACAAAAATTGGCAACAGCAAGCTGTGTCACTGTCATAATGTTATATTTATTTGTTCATTTATGTGCTTGGTTCAGGCTCATCATCCAATCGACAGGGGTTAATCAAAGAGTGCAGGAATAAAAAATGATGAGTTATAACCAACCAAAAGGTTAGGTATTGCTTGATACGCACATGGAATACTGAAGAGGAAGAAACATTGGACAAAGTGCTAGCAACAACTGCATTCGCCTGACGTCATGCAGAAGCGATACACTGCAGGGAAAAAGGGAACTTCTGAAAAGAATCACATATTTGAAGTATGTAATTGAAGACTAGGTATAGAGATGCACGTCGTTAAACAATCGAACAGTTTTTTTTCTGGTGAAGGCATTTAATATCTGCACTAATGATGACCAACATAGCTATTCGCAACTTACGTCTTAGGGAAAATTGAAAAGGCGTTGTAGGCAGCGCGGATGTATTTAATTCCAGAATGTGCGTACTTATTCCGCAACTGACATTCATACTGATATGTAATAGGCCTCCACGATACGGGTTGTTTTACTGCAGTAGAGCACTGAGCCAAAGTGCCTATGACCTTCATTGCTACATTATAAAATGGTATTTCATTTATTTTTTGTTTCGATGTTTGGTTCAGACACATAGTTTATATCGCAGGAGCCGTCAAATGAACGTGGAGGTACAAAAATAATGAAGCCGTATGCATCGTAGAGCTGGTGTGGCTTTGTGCACGCATTCAATATCGAAAAGGAACCAACACCTAAGCAAAGCACCAACAGCATGTATTACAATCGGACATCGTGATACACAAGCGTCAGAAAGGGGAGGCAAGATGGAGATTTGTAAAAAGCATCAGACAGATGAAGTAAGCGGATGAAAAAGTTGGGTGAACATGCGCGTAGTTGGACAAAGGCATATGGGTTGTCTCTCATTAAGGCCAGAAATGTCCTGATGAAACTGGGTAACTTGATGTGGGCAAACACCCACAGTGCATGCTGTTCTGGCTGTGATCAGCTGTTTTGAAAAATATTACCTAAACAGACCTTTGATAAAGTCAAACTGAAGCTTTGGTTTATGTCACCAACATTTGATTTTTGTCACCAGGTCTGGAAACAGGGGAGATGCAAACGGGCAACTGCTCCCCAAAATTTTCCAAAACCTATATAGTTGTAAAGTGCAGGTATATCTAGAAATTCTGATGTATGTATATATATATATATATACATTTGAAGTAATACGCCGATATATTTTACTTGTTTGGCAAACTTCACAATTACACAAGCCACGAAAACAAGTGTTGTGGCAGGAATTTTGAATTTTTAGGGGAAAAACCACATCAACTGTCTTCTTACCGACCTACAGATAAAAGCAATTTCTTGTTCAGAAGGATAATCACAACACATATCGAGAAGGCGTTGAAGATAGGGGCGTAGCGAGGTTAGATAGCGCCCGGGGCAAGAAACAAGTTTGGCGCCCCCATATTCGACCATGAGGTCTTCTGGGAGTAAATGTACTGTATCAAAGAAATTAGCCTACTTGCAACATTGCTGGAACTTTGCGGCGCCCTGGGCACTGTGCTCCCTTGCCCCCTCGTTACAGCTCTTTAGAGAGGAAATACGTTTTGAATTAACGATTTAATATGTCTTTCAAAAAGTCCAAGTCAACGTACACTGCAAATTAGAGGCAGTGCAGCATGCCCAAAACACTTTAGGTGGTATTCACGAGTGACGAATTGCAAAAGAAAGATGATGGCACGGGGTCTGGTAAACAACCTTTCAAAGACGCGTGGCCACAAAACGGGAGCTACCAAGCACAGAAGCTTTCAGTTTTCAAATCGGTCTTTGTTCCGACCCTCAACTGTGATCATGAACCTCGGGTAATAAACAAAGCGTAAGCCGCAGAGACGGAAACCTTACAAAGAGTCCAGGACGTAACGCTACGTCACAAACGGCGCAGCTACGGAGCTCCTGAAAACCTGAATGAGGAGTTACTTCTGCGAATAGACAGATCCCGCAGCTGCAGTGATTCGACCACATGACGAGAAGAATCAAGAAAATTTGATGATACTGTAGTGGTATGTAAAAATTCTGTGATTGCTGTCCGTTTCAGCATAATACCCGGCTATGCTGCTAGTACTTGCCGCATTTGGCCTACGTCTGTGGTCATCACACGTCGCTGTTATCTCATGAAAAGGTAGAATTTCCGACTTCATGAAGCATTTGCGCAGACCTAGCGGAATAGAAAAGGTTGTCAAAGGCGTGACTACAGTCAGAAACTGAAGATTTTCATAATTGCTTGCGGATTTCTGGAGAAAAAATGAATTTTGTGTGTGATTAAATCAGGGGTTCCTATGCAGTTTAGATCGTTGATCTACAAAGTCTTTGATTTCTTTTCGACCCCTTGACAAAAAGCGTCAGAGAAATGTTTCTCATGGTACGTGCAGCAGCAAATTTGAAAGGTTTATCATACGTGTGCAATCAAAACCGGNAACAACTCNTACTAACACTGCATTGCAAAATAAAAAANGAAAGAACAGCAAACAGATATGATTGTTAGGTTTCTTTAAATTTTTAAAGCCTGCAGAAAGTGAAAAGTTTTCAAAATAAATTCAGAAAAATTTGATTGATATGTTTTGATTCTGAACGGTATATTTATTTACCCTTTGTTTGGTACTATCAACATCCAAAATCCAAGTCACCATTTTTAAGCGACCAAACCAGGTGGTTTACATGTACAGTAATTCAACTGAGGCAAAATATTCCTTTTCACTGAAATAAAGAACATAGCTGAGATGTCTATTCAAGTCAAATTCCCTGGTCATTAGTTTTCAATACAAGACTGAATACAAATATTTATATCAGTTTTTTTAAAGGTGTTTTTGAATTGAAAATCGGGTCCCTAGAATCAAAGAAATCGGGCCCTGCAGGTCTATACCGGGTACCTAATGTTTTTTTAAAAAAAACTGATTGTATGTATATTTTTTTAAATTTGATGTTGGTGACGGTAATTGGCAGTAGGCCGAACTGACATATGCTTCTTGATGGGGCGGTTATGGTGAACGTTCTAGCTTAAGGAGCGCTACGACGATTCACAGTGGCCGTGGATCGAACACCCAACCTTCTAACTGTGAGGCGGAAGCCACTGAAGTATCACCGAAAAATTATACTTAACTTTCGTTGTTTTGATTTCACTGCCGTTACGATGACCATTGCCTCGCAAACCTAATGAGGTAAACGCGTAAAAATTTTACGCGGTGGTTTTGAGTTAATCAAACAGGATAAACGTCAATGCATGGAAAATTCTACCGCATTGGCAATGTCAAGCATATCAACCACATATGATTTGATAAAGTTCTGAGGCGGTTTGTTAAAATGGCTTTCAAATAAACACTGGTAAAACTTTACAATTTTCTGTCATCCTGAAAGGAGCACAGCAACGCAGCGAATTAGCTTCTTTGTGGATATCCGACTTAATAAAACCGCTTCCGTTACTCGTGGCGAATTTCCGCTGCAGTGGTGCTGCGAATTAGAAAAATGCAGAAAGTGCTTTCGTAGCAAAAGTTATCGGTGTTAATACAACAAANGTTGTATTTGATTTTTAAGTAAGGTGTTGCGTCCACCTCAAAACACGCAATATGTTTGCTTAAATCGTCTNAAGACGAGTTTCGACACAATACGTTTACGGCAACAAGTTTTGGGACTCGGNTACGAGAAAAAATGCAAATGAAAGGGTTAAATAATATTTTTTTCTGGCGNAAAGTCACGTCACCTTTCGGTTATTTTTCCAACACGATGGTTGGGTCACGTGAAAGCGAGTCACGCTCATGAGCAGTTTACTTTTGGTGCGCGCATGGGCCATTCACTTTGTCGTTTTCTTATGATGTGGCTATTGCGGGAAGCTTCATTACATTGAAACTAATTAATGTAGACCATGTTTGTGAAACTAATCTTTGAATGTTGCTGTTGAATTTTGTAAACTGTTTGAAGTTACATTTTTTCCAAAAACGTGGTAATTGTCAGCAGGGGCATAACGAAGTTAGATGGCGCCCGGGGCAAGAAGCAAGTTTGACGCCCCCGTGTTCGAACCTGAGATCTTTCTGAAGCAAATGTACTGCATGGAAAAAAACTTGTAACATTGTTGGGACTTTTCGGCGCCCCCCGCAGTCATTCGGCACCATCTGCAGTCATTCGGCGCCGCTATCGTGATTCGGCGCCCGCAGAATTGTGCTCACCTTTCCCCCCTCTTTACGCCCCTCGTTGGAGACAACTGAGGTTGGGACCAAATACACACAACAGAGTAATTGTCAAACTTCAGTGAAGCAACAAGTAGTACACCAAGATCTTAGGATTGTTCACACAACTTAACACGCCCACCATTAAAAGGAACATCTGATGTGGCAGGCTGTTTAAACTTTTTTACGAAAAACTATACGGATTGTTTCATGGCAATCAGAAATAGTTTCGTGTTCAGCAGCATAATAGCAACAAATATTCAGAAGGTGTTGAAGACCACTGAAGCTGGGACAAACCACAGGTAAATCTACGGAAAACCACAGATAATGCACAATTCTACAGTATATCGTACGCTTCATCCCGCTTAGGTTAGACCAGCTGAACTGAGAGTTTACCGAGGTAAACCGCGAATAAAAATATACTGACAACTCTCCATGACTTGCACCGTTGGTTACAGTCAAACGGAATGACTACTTTGCACCCTACTTCACCTGCATGATCTGATTTCCAAGTTCCAGCTAAACAAGGTACTTTCTATGCACACACGTATATTGCATTCAATTAGTTTTGTGAACAGAGGTTTGTGGTTAGTTTTTTCAGAAGCCGTAGATCCACTTAACAACACTGGAAACACTGTGATGATTTTGTTTACATAATATGTTACAGTCTGTTTGAGTGAAATAATGAAAATATTACTACCGTGGTGTGGCTTAAAACAAACAAGTTATAGGTGGTGGCAACAAATGATGAAACGCTGGATAAAATTTATTGTTTGAATAGTTTAAAGGTATTTGTTGTGAGAGAAAAAATTTGTATATACAGGTACCAGCACCACATACTCATTTTTATTTTTGTGAAAAGGTACGAAGGTATTCATGCATTTTTTGGAAATTTTTCACGCATTACACATACGTTCAAAACACAACTGAGATATAAATGCACACAGAGATTAGTTTAAGTGATGTGCTCTGCACAATTTTCATTTCCAACAGCAGCACGATTCAAGGAATGTTTGTAAATTAGAGATTTAAGTCTATCACTGCTGCTATTAAAGTCAGCAATTTCTTTAACCTTTTTGTGGATATTTTAAAAAATCTTTTGGTTTTAAAATATTTTTATTGATGTGCTATACAAAAATGTTAATGCTGTTTCTTATTGTACAAAATGTTAATATTGCTATTCTTTGGTAAATATAAGTAATACTTGGCAGTGGTTTTTCGAGATCGCTGTGACATCTTCATTTCAGATTCTAGCTTGTCTGTAGGGGGCAGCGTGCATTCTTTTTATCCTTTCTGATGTATTTTCAAAACGTCTTGGCAGAGTGAACGCACAGCACATTTGCAGGTGTGTCAGCCTTGTGGTCTTCAATTGCGTTACGACAGATTCACAATCAATTTCGTTTCATTAAACTCGCTTTGTACTCCCTTTGGAGGGGTACCTGACTTTTCGGTCTGACCGGTTGCGTCCGAGCCGTTTCGGCCTGGTCGGTTCGGTCNGAGCCATTTCGGTCANGGGACCTTTCGGTCTTGGTTGTTTCGGTCTCGAAACATTTTGGTCAGACTATGAAATCTTGCAGAAGTCTTATATGTTTACTTTTAAATGCAAACATAGTTGAATCAACGAAAGACATATTTTAAAAAACAACCAACATGATCCAAGATCCAACAGTTAATCAGCATCAACATATGATTTTCATTATCATCAGCAGGTTTTAAATCATAATCAATATTTTCCATGAAATGCAAATACTTCAAAGTCGTAATTACAATTCAGATTCAATCGCAAACATCACTCCTCAAAAAGGAGTTGATACAACACCGGCTAGCGTGACATTTCGTCAGCCTGCATAATCATTTCAATAAAAAATGTAATCAGTTGTGTATGTACAGAAATGTCGTGACCGAAATGTCCCCGGACCGAAAAGTCCTGTTCCACCCTTTGGAGTGCCACGAGTGGTCAGTGAGGCCGTTGACCACGCGGCTATGCTGCTAATGAAAACTGTGTTGGTGGCAAGTAAATGATAGCATCGAGAGTGAACCTTCTCTCTGAACCACATGGCTGTGTAAGCCCCAAGTACCATTATCGCACCACGGTTAACAGCTTTAAGGGGAGCATGCTCAAATGAATTCTTCAAGTACTATCAATTTTTTTCATATTATCAAAGGAACATTTTTGGGCGTCAGGTTGTCCTTCCCGTACAAGTCAGTGCTTGGCAGCGCACTGCTTTTCCCAGCAGCCATTTCCCATCCAGGGATTTAATGATCGGATATTTTACTACGAGGTTTAGATTTGTTTGCTGTCCTTTTTGAGTGACGTGTAGTGTAGTATGATTGTTCTAACATGCTCATGTGATGTTTATGTTACATACGGTTGTCACGTCAGACAAGCCCCTCAGGTAGAGGTGTGTGTGTGAGCCACTGACCATTAAGCAACTGATAGCTCGGTCTCTGTTGTTGTGTGAGCGAGTTCATCTTTGGTAATTCCTGTCTAAAGACGTCTGCAGTGATTTAAGGGCGACCGAATGATTTCACGCTCGCCTAAAACTTTCCTTCATATATCAAAAGTACTGAGTAGCGAAAATGCGCCTTACTTTACGCAAGCCTGACTCAACAGTTTCGACTTGCTGCTCATTAGTGATATGAGCAATATATTAGCACTAGCACCACCTGTCATTTCGTACGAAAACGTCATTTGCGCTTTAAAAAAGTGGAGGTGTTCAACATAACCGCAAGTGTTTGAGGTGCCCATCACTCTAAGAAAGCTGAGAGTTACTATTGTTTGCGGCATGTGAATTACATGCCAAAGTCGCGTTGCCGTTTGCACAAGCGTCTGTGATAAAGTCAAAGTCCTACACTATCAGGTTTAAAGACAAAACGCATTCATTCACAGACGAACTTCCTCAGTGAGCTGCTCGATTGATTTTTCCCATTATAATGCAAGAGCTCGCGTTCTTGCTTCTTCTTGTGCGGCAGCAAGCAGCAGGGAAGCTGGTGGCAAGTTGTTTTTACGGTAAGTGTACGTACTGTATCCTCCAGACCTGTGAGAAAAGCATAATACTAATACTAACTGTATCCTCCAGACCTGTGAGAAAAGCATAATACTAATTGTGCGGCAGCAAGCAGCAGGAAAGCTGGTGGGAAGTTGTTTTTACCGTAAGTTTACGTACTGTATCCTCCAGACCTGTGAGAAAAGCATAATACTAATTGAAATATTTAGCGAGTTGGGTAAGGGAACTTATGAACGGTAGATGTCGAGCATCACATGGACTTCGATGTACTGAATATTTGTGAAAATGAAGATGAACACCGTGAAACAAAAACGCTTAGCAGGAAGAAAAAACGTAAGGGTTTGAAAAAAATGAAAAAATTCATGTTCAGCAAATATTTTTGATATATTCCCAATAAAAACGGTACCGGCCATGCTTTATGGGTTCATTTTTTCAAAACACTGTAAAACCTGTCGGTACGCGATCGAAACTGCCAGAATACTACAACACACTATGATACTTTAGTTTTAGTAGGATAAAGCACGGTAATTTTGGTTAGTCATATGACTGAGACTGAACCTGTGTACAGGTGTAAAGTTTCTTGAAATTTCACACGAAAACAGTAGGCTACATATTCCAGCATTCGAAATACGAGACACATTCCTAGGAATCAACCACAGACACATTCCTACGAATTTCCGAGAATCAAGGAATGAAAAGTGTGCAGTTGTAAAATTGGTGAATGTCAACCCACTTCATCGAATAAAGATATCTGAGCTTCTCTGGTTTGGTCATGTGACCAAAATGTCCCAGGAAACATTGGCGTGCCAAGTCCTGCTGGCTGCACCTACGGGAAAACGGTCAAGATGTCATCCAAGGATCAGGTGGCATGACTAAATCTCCGACCCGGCTTTGTCACATCTTGGTGTAGAGCGAGCAGAAAAACTATCCAAAAATAACTGATAACCCCGTGGTATTTCTAGTTCCCCTTATAGGATTGCTGCCCGGCGGCCCTCTCCAGAGGAAAAGCGGGTATGAAAATGAATGAATGACTCCTAGCTGAATTATAATTTGCCTGATCGTTGTTTGATTACGGAGGTGTTGGCTTATTGTGATTTTCTCTTTTTTTTTCTTTAATTGTATTTGTCTTCGGTTTTGAGTGCTGTTTGATCTTGCTTTGTCATTTTGAGCTGGAATGTTCATCTGTTTCTTTCTTGTTTTCGGATGGTCCTTTTATTTATTCGTTTCCTTTTTTGGAATGTTTTAGTGATCTGCTGTGCAGTATTACTAATGCTCATATTCTTTTACATAAATACGGCCAGGAGTTCTCACGTGTTTCAGGTTGGGTGTACGACTGGTAAGCGCATGCTACGACCCAGCAAAACGTTCCAAGGACTGTCTAACCACCATATAGTTATCAACAGTGGTGGGTTTAAGGTTGGGGGGACCAAGGCAAGACTAAAAAGGGGTCCTCTCTGATAACGTCATCATACTCAGCCAACCGTGATACGCACTTTTATTAAGCCTAAGATACGGTCAGCGAAGGATGGGCTACGTTCCTGAGACTACGGCATGACTGACATAGAAAAAGGAGAAAATACAAAAGGGTGTTCATGATACAAAAATTTGAAAACACTGAAAGGTGGGAAGGCAAGGCTGGCAACACATAAAAGTTAAGTTGGAATCGCCTCCACGTCTTTATTTTCACGTCCAATTTCTCTGCATTCACCATCAATAAAGGACAGAGTATCATCCTTTGAAAGTTCCACACTTTCCCCCTTTGAAAATATGCTTGGTAGCGAGTATCTTGAATTTGTTCACATTCATGTTTTTATGTGAATACTGTACATGAAATTATAAACAAAAACCAAGAAGATTTAAAATACTAATTTGTGTTAAATTTCATCATTTCAACTACAAGGACATAGCATACAAAAGCATTCAACCTGAGACTTGTTTTGGAAAGCTTTGAGGCTGGATGAGTCAAGGCTGCCCTCACCTTGTATTGACACTAGTTGTTTGAAAAATGTACAAAAGTTGGAAATAATTCCTCATATACCTTATCGCAAACATTTCTAGAAAGTAGTCTACACAATTGATTAAATCTGTGCTAAGAAAAAACGCTTCAAGTTATACTGGCTAATAGCTGGCAAAAAAACTTTAACATCACCTAGCAAGACTACCTTAAACCAATCGCTTACTAGTCAAACTTCAAATAGCCTGTGACTTCAAGCATGAGCTAAATTCAAACCACCTAAATTACCTGAAATATCTGCCAAGAAATGAGTAGGCTACTCATAAGACGCTACTCCAAAAATTCCATTTATGCTACCTAGTAAGAAGCATGAATGTAGCCTTGCTTATTAGCAGTCTTTGCAGCAGAACTGCAACAATAAAAAATATTTTGAAAACTAAAAAGATGTCCTATAAATTAAAGATGTAGTATGGTCACTGCTATAACAATTTCATATTGTCTTATTTCTGATGGACATGTTTACAAAGGTACAACATCACAAGAAATGAGAAATTCGTCTAACCTTTTCATTTCAGAGACATAAAAAATAAATCCTTTGATGAAATATGACTGTTCTAAATCATGTATTTATTAACTTCATTGTTACAAAACTTGAGTTTTTGTTTATGGCACATATGATTTTGCTCTAGACAAACATAGCTACTATTAACAACTTGGGTGCTTGAAGCTGCACTTTCTTGTGTAGGCTTGGGTGCCTGAAGCTGCACACTCCTCTGTCCGTTTTCCTTAATTTTTAGGTATAGAAGTTGGTTTGAAGCTTTTCTTTGTTTACACATTGGAGATATGGTGAGATTCCTTTGAAACTATAGTACTTATGCATTCAGTTTGTGTTGGGGGCCCCTTTGAAAGCAAGGTACTTACACAATAGAGTTGCTGTTTGGGCCCCTTTGAAAGCATAGTAGGAACTTACACATAAGGCCTACAGTTGCTGTTGGGGCCCCTTTGAAAGCAGATTACTTACACACTAGTTTGTTTCAGAGGCCCCTTCAATGAAGTTTAAAAGAAGAGTACTTACACATCACAATTTTTGTTGGGAACCCCTATGAAAGCAATGTAGTTACACACTACAGTTTATTTTAGGGGCCTCTTCAATGAAGTTTAAATTCAGAGTAATTGCACAGTTCAGTTGCTGTTGGGGTCCCCTTTGAAAGCAGATTTCCTTTAAATTGCAGTTGCTGTTGGGGCCCCCTTTGAAAGCGAAGTATTTGCATATCATAATTTCTGTAGAGGGGCCCTTTGAAAGTAAAGTACATGCTTATGATCTGCTTTGTAACACATTATATGAGTGGATAATAAGATTTTCACCAAAAATAAGAAAAAATTATGCGCGTAACACACCAAGGGGGCGGGGGCAAAGAGGGGGGCGAGGCAAGTGCCTCGCTCGCCCCCCTTTAAACACACCGCTGGTTATCGAGACTCTTCGCAGAGATTCAATGTTAAAATCTGAAAAACAACGCTTCATGGTTTCTGTCTACTTTAAGATCTCCTGAACATGCCTTAGCAGCTACTAAGACGTGCTATTTGTTGCTTTGCTTGCTTTTGTCGTTATTACTATTGATGTAACTACATTATCGAATTTTGTATGCTTTTAACGCAGTCTTGCTATGTAACGGAAGGTTTTGGGATGGTTTTACTTCCGCTACTTCAGGTTCTTTATTGGCCGTGACCAGTCGCGACCATCCATCCGTGGCGTAGACTCACAGTGTGGCTGTGTCAATCAATTCTTGCAAGCACGTTAGCCTATATTACACACGCATCCTGTAACCTACTCGACTGTTATCTTGTTTATTACGTCACTGTACCCTTGGTAGTTTGTTTTGCTTAGTTCAGGGGTGGGCAATTAAATTGACTCGGGGGCCACTTTGAAAAGGCCGCGTTTAGCGGAGGGCAGTACGCTCTGATTTGATCGTAAAATAAATGAAACAAAAACATTAATGGTACACAGAAAAGGTTCTAATGTAATTGGTTTTGAACAAATAAATTTTATCCGGGGAAGCAACATTGTAACAAATGTAAGCTCACATAACTCTCACATCTGAAGATTTTCCTGAATGCTTCTGAGGGCCACTGAAAATTCTGTGGTGGGCCACATGTGACCCGCGGGCCACTAATTGCCCACCCTTGGCTTAATTGTAACTAGTGACTTTTTCCTTTCGAAGGTAAAGTGCGCAGCTGCGGTTACAATTTTTCGATTAGATTTTCTTAATTGGTAACTTTACTGTTTGTGGGTTTTATTTATACTTCATGCGCTTCGCAACGCTGATGATGCCTACTTCGTAGGCGAAATTTTTTCTCAGTAAGATCTTAGTGTCTGATTCTTTGGGAAAGGATTTCTTTCGATAGACAGTGACCTAGGAATCAGCTGATAAAATTAAAAAAATACCTACGTAAAATAGTGACTCAAACCCAATTTGAAAACCTCGCCTTTTTGATATGATAACTAAGTTCTACATTTCAATCGAAAACAAGTTAGACGTATCATGGTAGAAGCGGAAGCAAAGTTCAAATATTATTGTTTTAAACAACAACAACCAGCAAATCAATAGACACGTGATTGCAAACCAAGAATGTACCAAGCACGAAATTCAAGACATGCAAAAAGTATAAACCTCCATGAAAGGCATTTACAGACTGTGTTTGCACGTAGTTAACACTGTTTTCACATGGCTTGTTCCTGCAGCAGTAGACAACGACAAACCTTCGTTCCGATCATTAGTTTGCGAGAATCAAGGTTAACAATTACCGGAAAGAGAATTTAGCCACCCTTCAACTACAACAGTTTTTTATTGATTAATTCTGTGCACGTTTAGTGCAGTTTAATGCTGTTAGCGGACTAGACCAATGGTTTTCTACCTTTTTTGTGCAGCGACCCATTATAGCACTAGCACCCCATTATAACCCAATGACCCCATCTAAAACTCGAATAAAGCAAATGTAATACAGCTGTGTACATAAAATATCTACTCGCAGCCATTCCAAAATGTATCACGACCCTCATGGGGCTGCAGTACCCAGGTCGACGACTGTTCTTAACAAATAGGCGATACGCACAAAAGTTTACACGTGGTGTGAGGTGTTGTGAGAATTCACGGTTGATCTGGTTCGCGTCAGAGTCAGGTATTTATGACCTCATCAGGTTTCGGTAAACAGCGAACGTGTTGATATTTTCACTCTTGCTTTGCACTGAAAATAACCCATCGTCATTTCAACCATCAATCTCCGCGAACGTGACTGAACTCCATAAATTTTTTCAACAAAAAATTTTTTGAAAGGATTGGATAACACACAAGTCAGATTACGTGAGTTCCGCACAAACTTAACAATCGCTGGCTTTCCTAAAATGTAGGCTGTACAACTCCACCCCCAGGCCCGCAAACACCTGATATTCTCCGGGAGGGGTTAAAATAATTGTAACGTATTGTTGTACTGTACCTAACAAATAAACATGTTTTTGGAAATTTCGGGTGGCGGCAATTGCCCGGTTGGCCCTCCCTGGTTGCGGGAGCCTGCAACGCCCAGTCAACTTTTGGTAATCATGTCCATAACAAATTCGCAGTAAATAAAGCAATGGTGGACGTGTTGGTTCCGATGATTATGACTACAAATGTCAAGCCCACCCGAATTGATTTGTCAATAAAACCTGTCGAAGTGCTTATGCGCAAACAAAAGTGTCGTTGCCTGGGACACATAGATTGCTAGTTTGATCTCTAAAAGTTTTGCAAAAATTGACTTTCTTATACAGTAAAACTTCAAAAGAGGAGTAATAACTCAAAATAACCTGAATACAAAGGTAAGACTGTGCTTACGTAGTGCTTTACTGACCACGCTCCAACTCTTAGCATCGCAGAGGCGATCCTGGCGTGCCTGAGGTTCGGTTTCGACCTAGTATAAACGGTGTGCTGTATGCTAGTGATGCAGCAGTTGAAGTGAATGTGGTGTCGTGTTTGAAAAGATGATTGTTACGGCCAGTTCGGTAGTGGCGAAATCAGTTTTAACCGATCTGCAGAACGACATCCAGTTTGCGTTACAAGTTCCCTTTGAGTGAGGGTACTGCGCATGTATTGTTTGGACGCGAGTGCACAGTTGTTCGAGTGAGCTTAGTGTGGACACTAGTTTGGGCTCAAGTGCGCAAGTACCTCGTTATGGATATTTGTGATAAACTTGGTTGCGTTAAAACTTTTATTTGCAACTTGTGTTACTGCTGTAACAGCAGACAAGATATTTTCAATCTTGGATTGCTTTTCGGAAGATTCTTGCAAATCTTCAATGGTATCTTGAAACCGGCCTTTTTTAGAAATAACTGCCATCGCCACCAGTAGCTCATATAATCATTAGAAAACTTTACGTTTTCCAGTCTACTGCTTTAGATACAATGATATTGTACTTCGTGCAGAAAGTCCTCAGTCGCCACGATATCAAGTTATCAAAAGAAAACTTCTACCAACAGAAAACTTACAACTTTAGAAAATATACAACATCAGGCATTTGAATGATCGCTTCGTAATAATAAATTTAGGAATATAGAGTGTTTTCGGGTATACTCTTGAGCTCCAGATTTTTACTGGTTCTTATTTGTTTTCATCTGAAACATTGTTTTTCTTTTAAAGAACGTTTAAAATAGAATAAGCCGCATACAAGAGGTTTCACTGCTGAAATTTCGAAAAAAGCAATACCTTCTGCTTGAAAGGTCATTCTTTTCTTGGAACATTAGCCGATAGGAAGAAACTACATTGCACAAATGTTTCAAAAGCGTATTGACACACAAATATTTCTTTTTTACCTGCATGTCATTGTTTTCTGTTTTACTTTCATAGCTGATAATCGATTACCGGATTGAAGAACGCGGCTGCTCAAAATTCCTTGGTTGACATTTTGGGCGCTTTGAAGCTTAAATCAATTGTAAGCAATGTGTGGCAACTATTTTCATCTTGAATTTGATATACATACGTCTACGTGCGAATGCTATCTGTCTCCTTGGGTTGGCCAATCTCGTCAATATTTGTTCTTGGCGTCGCCCGTTCCACCGGTTCCTATTTCAAGCGTGACGCGACCGGTTAACCGGTTATCGCGTTCGTTGTCTGTTTCCTTCTTTCACTTGCAACCCTTTTTAATGAAACGGTATTTTGCTCCTGGATTTGAGTGGAAGCGAACAAAATTGAAGTAACAATCGCCCAATATAGTCGGCTAACTCATAGATCGAAGGATGTTTTGAAGTGACAAGATGTTGGCGTTTTAAAAGGTTTTCAAAAGTTAACTAGATGTGTTTCATGCTTGGCAAAGTACACCTACTTTATTTCTTGTGATAAATGTTATTGTTTGGAAAGAAATTTTATTTCCGCAAACCTTCATTAATTTTTCGATTCCGTTCCATCAAAAGAGAAACACATTTGTTTTCTGGCATTAAAAATATTGTAATACTTTCGGAACTGCAAAAATGTCCTAAAATATTCGAGGTGCCATTAGCTATCACAGTTTTCACGAAACTGTTTCAAATCACAGAAATGTGAAAAGAATCTTTCGGTCATGAACTTCAACTGTTCTTCTTTTTGCTCATTTATGAATTTAATTTGCAGTCGTTGAATTGTAGTCAGAAATAGAGACGTAAAATACATTTGCCTCGTTTCGCGGCAACGCAACGGCGAACTTAAAACTGAAGCGCAGAACTTCATTTTTGATCCCATTTTACAAAGTCTGTGAGAAAATACTTTGAGATAACTATGTTTCATGATCAGTGACGTAACTGACGGGGCGACAAGGGGGGCGAGCCGCCACCCTGGCAAGCTAAATGGAAAAACTGGGACCCCTTTAGCTGACATTTTGATTTTTAGTATCGTTTTGGTTTTCAGTCGGTTGTTGTTTTTTGGGTTTTTCTTGGTGTTTTCGATTTTTTTGCCATTATAGACCTCTAGGACATCCGGATTCACTTTTGTTTCTTTACTCTTCTTGAGGGTTTGGCTAGTGGGCCTTGTACGACGACCAATGGACCCCCTCAGCTACGTTTTTGCCCCCCTGTCCCAAACCTCTAGCTACGCCACTGCCCATGACAGTAAACGTGTGAAAAAAGCTTAAGCAGTAACGTTTCCATAGTAGGGTACGTGGATTTGTCAATAAATCCTCTTTTTTAGGAAAACATTGTGAAGAAGTAACCACCAACTTTGCAGGAGCTACGAATTCAAAATGCTGAGGATGTCTGCACATCAAAAAAACTATGGATCCTCAGTGCACACACAAAACTATACGGTCGTTAGTGAGTAAGTTCGTCTTTTATTCATTTCACTTTCATGTTTGTGGGATGCATTTTTAGATACTGTATTGCATATTCTTCGGCTTTTCAATTTGTGCACATTTTACAAGACACAACCTGGTTATATTTTAGTGGTTACTGGTCATCAACGCAAAAAATTGATATTTAGAGGGTTGCTTGACTCTGACTCTTGACAATGGTCATCAGAACCTACAGTGTTGGTTAAACTAACATTTGTTTCCATATCATGTATGCAAAAAACAACAATAAAAGAGCATCACTGTAGGTTTTTGCAATTCTAATTAATTTACTCAACTAATGCTGCTTTTGGTAATTAGCCATTTTTGCATCGAAGGCGATAGCAAACCAATACATAAATCTGCACAGAAATTCAAACATTTCAAGTTTCATTTTACACTTTTTAGTATTTGCGCATTTTGGAAATTTGACATTTTTGCCCAGAACCGTAGCATTCGATTTATTGATACCACATGCATAGCAGCAATATTAAAAAGACCTTGTTGATTATATTATATTTCATAATAACCGTTGAATTACATCTTAAATGTGGTCGTACTTATCGAAAGAGCTACGGATCTGGACAGGACAAAACGAAAAACTATTCGGTGTCAGCGCGTAAATTCTTTTATATTCTTTAGTCACTTTTCCTTGAAATGTTTGCAGGATGGATTTTTTAAATACTTTATTACACATCTTTTGGTTTGTCAGTTTGCGTTTGAAGTAGGTGTTAAAAAGACAAAGCCCTGAGTATGTTTTAGTGATTATTGGTCAACGACCAAAAAGATTGATGACTATAGAGCGTTGCTTGACTCCTATACTTTGGGAAATAGATATCAGAAACTACAGTGTTTGTTAAAAACAATTTGTATCTATGTCGTATTTGCAAAAAAAACCCGAAAAACACCACTGTGCGTTTTTGTAATGTTTAATAATTTACTCAAATAAAGCTGTTACAATAGCCATCTGCATCCAAGAAGAGAGCTAACCAATGAGTAAATCTCAACCGAAATCGAAAACAACTTTCGAAGTCTTCCTACCCTGGCGGATCTTGGCAAATTGAAGCTTTCTCTTTCCCGGCGGCTTTCCGTTTATTGATACAACGTGTGTAGCAGGAATTTCATTACGTACCTTTACGTACACATTATATTGTACACTACAGTCAACAACCATTTGCTGAACTACTGCAGGGAAACTCAACAAATAAAAGAAACTGAAAAAGATCAGATGAAAAAGCTGAACAATCGACTTGTGAATTATGTGAGCAAAGTGCACGACTTGGAAATGGCTAACAGTATGTTGACAGCCGAAAATGCTCGCTTGAAAAAGCAAATCAAAACTTCCGAAAGCGACGTCTCTCAAATTTATCGAGATGAAGTGGTGGTAGGATTTTCCTCTACTTTGTCATCTTAAAAATGTTTGCATGAATCTGTAAATAGTGTACTGTGTTTCAAGCACGTTTAAGCTCCACATATAAAGAGCGTTTTTCACGCTATGAGCCACTGATGGGAAATGAATGCTGCGCTGCTTTGTGCCCATGGCCTGCTTTGTGCCCATGGCCATTAAGTGTCCGCAATCGTGATCGTGACGTCATGCACAGGTTTTCAATCCAAGGATTTGTGCTATTTATTTTAGTTTGGTTTTCTAGGCTACATATTTCTTTTATTGAACAACCTTCGTTTTGAAACTGCTCGAACCTCAAGATTCATCCCCGAAATTTTTCAAATGGGTAAAAATTACATTTTTTGACAAAAAAAAACAGTTTGCAAACGCTTTTTAAGTGGCTTTGTCTTTGAGAGTAAGTGAATAGTATTGTTGGCGCCGAAAGTCATCTACGTGTGTCCCACGATATCCAAAGAATTCCCTTTGGGTCAAATAGCATTACAAAGCTGTTGCATAGCATTAAATCATTTCTGAAAACGCCTTAGAATTTTACGACCCGATGTTTCACCCTTAGCAACGTTTTTCGTAATTCGGGTACAGAAATTGAGAATCAAAGTGGAAGGTTTGCAAGACAAGAACACAAGATTGGAAATCAAGAGAGACAACCAGGCCTACGACCTGCAAGAAACGACAGCGAAGTAAGTCTGGATAACTTCCTGGGTTTGTAGTTGAGAAATGCGTAGTTCACAGTAAAACACATTTCTGCATCGGAAGACGATGAAATGTAGCAAACCTTGCATAGAGGTGAAACTAATTTCACCAGAGGTTGGTGGAAATCATTCGGAAGAACGGGGTTTAACACCAGAGCGGAATGTCACAGTTTCACACTCTGCTCAGTTAATGTATCTAAATATAACCCCAGAAAATTGCTGGGATCAGAAGCAGGTAAGAAGAAAAGTGCAAGAAAAGGGTCAGATACGCTTCGCTGCACCACAAAACGTCGGCAACAAAGATGAATACACTCCTCCTCACCTTTGAAAGGCACCGGTATGCGCCGGTCAGAACAGCTTGGCAGACAATTGTAAAATGTCACCGCACGCACAGAGCGAAACCTCTTTCCACCCACACACACACATTGCCGCACGCAACGCGGTTTTCATGCTTAGTTTGCAAAGTTAAGAATATTTGCTTGAGAGGTTTGTGTCTCTAGCTCGAAAAAATCTGAACTTTGGCAAAATAGGAACTGCGAAAAACCTGCCAAATATTGGGCTGGCAGCTAAATAGTACCCCTGTAATTTTGAAGATCACAACGATTACGTTTTATGATGTAAAGTGTTCAGTTTACTCTGAAAACAAGAGAACATGAATTGGAAATGGAAACACAAGCAAAAAGTAACAGAGTAAAATGTCATTTCTGACCAGTTTCTTTAAGAACCGGTTTACGATTCTCTATGTTAAATCGGTTGCAAGATTTTTATGTCAGCTCATAAAATTTTTTCCTTTCTGTCACTTATTACGTGCTTTATTTTTGTGAAAGATTGTTTGTGATGCTAAAGAACTTGGGAGTTTGCTGCAATGAGTAACAATAAATACCTTGCTATTTCAAGCACCTCAAATTTTGCAATAAGTGTACATTTGCTTTCAGTATTTGTTTATCAAGAATTCAAATATGAATTTTGTAATCGCTTTACTTCTGATTCCCTCGTTTTCCCAAAATAGTTTCAATGCTTAAAATTTCTAAACAATAAATATTTTTGTGAATGGTGCGAAGGTTTACGCTGGTTGAACTGTAACGCATAATCTGCTATACAATTAAATTTTCAAGAGGTTTTGTGGCGTTATTGAAAGCGTGCTGTGTCGGGTTATTAGGATCGTGCGACGATTACTTCGATTAATATTGCAGACTGGAAAGTGAAAGAGACCACAACGAAGAATTGGAAAGAGAAGTGACACGTTTGCGCAAGGTAGATGCGTGCGCACTTCAGCCGCACTTGTCAATTTTGTCTCAGACGTCTTGTTGTTTTGGAGTTCATTTGCTAAATCATGTTCGTATTGTAAGTTATGATTTTTACAATATTGGAAGGTCGAGAGAACCCTCTTATGGGGTTTCAGTTAGATGGACAAATGCAATGCGTAAAGCATCGTTACAGAATTCTGTAGGTACAGTAACTCTGGAAATCCCAATCATGACGATTTAGATAAAGATTTTTAGTTCTTGTAAATAGGTCAAAAAGCAAATTCTTCAAAGTTTGCTGTCAAGTATGTTTTTCAATTGTTTTTTTAGTTTAAATATTCACATCTCAACTAGCAAAAATGTGCTTGACCTTCGACTGCCAGATCGATGTTAACAGTAGGTAGTCATAGTTAGAGGTAAGTGCAGTGGTGTGTTTTAAGGGGAGGCGAGCGAGGCACTTTCCTCGGGCTCTCCCTTTTTAGGCCATCCTCGAATTGTTTCGCGTGTAAATTTTTCTCATTTTTGGTGAAAATCGTATTATCCACTCTCATAATAAGTAGGCTTACTTTGCTTTAAAGGGGCCTCAAACAGCAACTGTAATGTGTAAGTACTCTGCTCTCAATGGGACCCATAATAGCAACTGCAATGAGTAAGTGCCTTCGTTTCAAAGGGGCTACCAACAGCAACTGTAACGCGTAAGTACTCTGCTTACTAAGGGGCCCCCAACAGCTACTGTAATGCGTAAGTACACTGCTCGCATAGAGGCCACCAGCAGTAACTGTAATGTATAAGTGCTCAGCTTTCAAAGGAGCCCCCAACAGCAATTGTAAAACTAGACAAGTGGGGGCGATGCCAGCTTGCTATCGGTTAATTTTATGTGTTGCTAGCTTTGTCTTCCCAACTTTCAGTGTTTGTGTCTCATGAATACCCTTTTGCATTTTCTGTTATGCCAGTCACGCCGTAATCTCAGGAATGTATCCTTGGATGGCCCGCATATCCCCTCCAAGGCTTGTTCAAAAGGTGTAATCACGGTTGGCTGAGTATGATGACGTCATAAAAAGGCCCCCTTTCAACCTTGCCTCGGCCCCCCAACTTTAAGTTCACCACTGGGTAAGTGGTTTCCATGTCATAAATTGATAAGAGTTTAACGATTTCCCTGATAATCTGCAATTATCATGCTCATCACTGCAATTCCTTTTACTGAAGTGAAGTTTTATTCAGAAGAGGGGTAGTTGTTTTTTTATGAAACATTTGCAACTGAACCAATTGCTGATGTTTGCTGTTACACGGGTTTTTTGAGCAAAGTGGATGTTAAGTTTGAAAATTGACAATTTTCTTACTTTATCCTCAATGAATTGACGATTAACTAAACTGAGGCGAAAAATAACTATTTTTCCGAATGAAACCATCGCTGAAAACTTTTCAGTTGCGGTTTCAAAAAACGATCTTCATTTTCTCAAAGTTCCATGTTGAATCGTGCACTTTCCAACCATAACTGCCCTGAGTGTAGCGATATTTTTTATTTTCAAATCATACTTCTTTGCTTTGAAGATTAAAAAATCCTGGCCCATTTTCACCCATATTTCAATGCCAGGGAGGTTGGCTGCACTTCCAGAACCCGTATCATACCTTTATGAGTGGTGTACGCAGCAAATTTTCATGGGGGTTTCATCTCGTGGGATATGGTGGTCGTTTGCATTTGGAGTGCGCTGTTTGTGACGTCACAGTTTCACGTCATATTAATGTGTCCAAAACAACGTTATCGCGAAGTGTGCTGATGCAATATGAGTATTCTTCTACACGCACTCTCCTTATTTTATGTGTCATTGCACTGAATATAAACTATCAGCGCTCCACGTTAGGATATCGGAGGAAAATACACTCAACGCTACGACACAGCCAGCAGTTCAAAACTGCAATAATATCAGGCTGCGCGTTAAAACAGAGGAGTAAAACACATTCATCAGTACGTCAGAGCAATTTACTACTGCAAAGTCGGGTTGCACTAATGTCTCGTAGAATACGAGCAGTCGAGCACAGGTGTGCGGCTGGACTGGTTGGCGGTTTGCAAGATCGAATCTTTGTAAACTACACAAGAATTGAGAATGCGTACAAAGTACGCAAGAAAACCTTCGTTTTTTTGTTATGTATAGAGGTCCAGCAAACTTTTAGTTTTTATTTTTCCCTGCTGAGGCATTATCAAATGCCTGAATGCTCTTAACTGCTGTTTTTGAGTTCGTGCAACAGTTCTTTCATGCTACAGAAATTGGTAATGTAGCCAACGCGATCAGCACCTGCGCTGATCAGCCATAGCAAACAAAATAAAGACATTTTTTTGGGATCAAGTGAACTATCGCGGAACAGAATTTTCAACATGCATAGTGGACGAAAGGTCTGCAAAAAGTGGTGAGATGTTTTCTGGATGCAGACTATAACCGAGATTCTCACCAAAACCTAATTATTACTTTTTGGCCCATATAAAATGTTCCTTGAAACTTACATGCAAATTCATTCCGTGGTACTTGCATTAAAGTCGACAAATTAACGAGTAAAAAGTATGCGAAAACAACTAATCTCCTTCGCGCAGGTAATGAAGATTTTTTAATATATCAAACTCAAGGATGGGGGTTAACTTCAACTCCCTCCTTGCGTACGCCCTTGACCTTTATGCACACGAAGCGCAAACAACCTGCTTCAAGGTCATGCGTGCTTGCGCTATCTGAACATTTGAGCCAAGGCACCGGTGTCGGGTCGAAGCATAAATAATGATGTGAAGCAGGGCCGTAAGCAGCTGATATTTTCGGGGGAGGCAAAATGATGTAACGTATTGCTGTACCAAACAAATACATATGTTTTTGAAAATTTCGTGGGGATTCACCGGATGCTTCCCTCTGGTTGCAGGCCTGATGTGAAGACTCTAGCGAGCCGCCTTTCCATTGCAGGATGTGGATGACGCTACAATCGAGAGATCGAATCTGGAAACAAAGGTTGAAAACCTCCAAGAAGCTCTCCAAGTCGCCGAGCAAGTCCATGAAGCTGTGAGTAATGAATAGCATGAAGAGTTTCCTTAACGAGGTGTTGAAAGGAAAACAGGCATTGATATTTTGAAAAAATGAGGCAAACGCCTCGTTTGACGTATAGACGTATCGTGCTGGTTGTATAAAACTGGTAATTGCTAAAATTTTTGCGTCCTTCCCTTGCAGTGCTCTGTGAACGGTCTCTTGCTGCTGGTCTTGGCTTGTTTTCGTAGATTATGATCTTACGTAGGTTTTGTTTTAGCACTGCATAGCTGTTGATCCTGCTTTTACTTTTAGCGAATTAGACAGGGTTGGCTGTCTTAGTTTTGCTTTTGACGTCTTTTGCGTCACACTGTTATTTCTTGCGTCACAGAGTCTTTTGGTTTTGAATTGATAGCATTGCCAAGTGCTTCAGTATTTTTTGACTGAAGATGGATTATGAATAATACAAAACGTCTCAAAATAAAAAATGTTGAGCTTNTTGAAGGCTTTTTTAGTGTTGATGAAAGTGTTAAGTCNATCCCAATTTTATGCTCCAAAGTATTAATTTAGTTTTGTGTAATTATCAGTTAATTTATTTGCATTCATCCAATTTTGAATTTTTTGTTGCAAGTTTACTTGGTTTTAATTCCAGTTGTGCTGCATTATTATGTGAGGGCGATAGAGTGCAGTCATCAGCGAAGAGGTAAGAATTAAATTTAATGATTGCTGACAAATCATTAATGAAGATGATTGCGTTGCGCCAAGCGTGGAATCTTGAGAGATACCACAATTTGTAGCATTTAGGTTGTGATCTTCGTACCTACAATGTCGAAAGCCTTTCTTAGGTCGAAAAATACAGCAGCTAGGTTATTTCCATTTTGAGCAAGAAGGTGCTGGTCACACAATTTTAGCAATGATAGAGCAGTTGAATAACTACAACCAAAGACATATTGTTCAAGGCAGATTACATGGTGTTGATCAGAAAAGTTAAACCCAAACTGCATGATAAATACAATCGGCAGGAAATGGAGAATCTGCGCAACCAGATTCAACCGGATGGAGCACCGATTCTCACAGCTGAGCAACCACCGATTCTTCCGGATTTGAACGATGCCATTGCCACTGTTCGCAAACAATACGAGGCTTTCAACACAAAATCGCTCGAGGATCTTGATAATTATTACAAGGAGAAGGTGAGAATATGTTGTGACAACGTAGGCTGAGCGTTGCCTGAACATTTGCCTTCAATGAAACATTTGTTGTGTTCATTGAAAGTAAGGCATGCACTGTATGCTGCGCTCCTGCACACGTTCATGTACGATTTAGAAGTAACTCCATATCAGATTGTAAGAGTTTATAACGCAACAAGGTGATGTGTTTTAACTTCAATGACGACGACTGACAAAATTGATTCAATTTCGAGTTTGAGATATCACTCATAATTGTTACAAACAGGTGGAGAGCTCGGCTAAGCGACTTAAAGCAGCTCAGAAAGAAATTGAAGACCTTCGAGTGGACAACGCCGAGAAGAGGAAGATCATATATCAGCTGGAACTGGAATTGGAAACACTGCGCGGCAAGGTAGAGTTTTTTTGTTTTTTTATTAATAAAATCTAGCTGTGATAAATTGCAAAAGATTTTGAATTGCTGAAAAATAAATTACTGTAAATTGGTTCTTAATGATTTCCAAAAAATGTTATTTCTTTGCTAGTTTCATTCTCGTTGCTCCATCAACAAACACAGAACACAATAACGGCAGATTTTTCTAATGCTTTTTCAGTGTCCATTGCTTTTATCAAAATTTAGAAATATAAACTGGACTTCTTCCACAAGTCTTACTACGGTCATTTCATCATTTTTTACATGCTGTTCCAGCATGAGTTCCAGCGATACCATACCGTGAAAATATTGATACGTTGATGAACACTAGCAGCATATCGTGGTGCATCAATTAGAAAAGTTGTTTTGCATATAACGTTTACCACATTTTGCAAAATATTTTCATACAATTGCAACGAAATATTTCTTTACCAATACTCTTTACATGGCTTTATTTGCACAATGAATAATATGCACTGGCAATATCTTCATTGCCTTATCGTGGGCAGGTGTGATCGTGCTATTCTACTTCGCTAGCGTATCCATGGTCATGTGTTGTAATGATGAGCTCTGTCATTGGATTACACTGACTCAATTCTGCATTGTACTCGTGAAACTTCAAGCAAAAGAATTGCTTCAGAAAGCTTGTGGGCGTGGAAGAATAAGACGTGCCTCAAACCAATGCAAGCAGTGCATGAATAGGATTGGGCAATCACAAGAAAATCACGTACAGCAACGATTTTATTGCAAAAATTATACCAATATCAGTTTTTTTTAAGGAAATGTTAGGTACCCGGTATGGACCTGTAGGGACCCGATTTCTCTGATTCTAGGGAACCAAATTTCTCTGATCCTAGTGACTCCATGATGATTTTCTGTGATTCTAGGGACACGACTTTCAGTTTTAGGGACCCGAATTGGATCCCTAAAACACCTTAAAAAAACCTGGCAAGATTTTAATGATTTCAGCTTGCTGACATGCAAACAACAGTTAATCTCATCCATCGGCAATAACCGAAGAATGGGCAAAACCGTCATTTCTGGTAATATGCAAATTTTCTGGAAATGTGCAATTTTTCCACACTCACAAGTTTTCTGAAGCAACTCTTTTGCTTTACGTTTCACGAGTAAAGTGCAGAATTGACTCAGTGTAATCCAACGACAGAGCTCATTATTACAACACATGACCAAGTTCGTGACGGCAGATCCTTCAATGTTTAACCGCAAAATTTGCCCACTCTCCTAATTGCAGTGTTAGCTAGACCTGTTTTCCAAAAAAAGATTTTAATAAATAGAAATCGTCTTCTGTGTGCTACTTCGACATCTTATACTTCCAATTTCTAAATTCGGGAAGTGTAAGTGACATTACTCACACGATATGCTACGGCTCAAGCAGACATGCTTATTGCACCTACAATATGTGGCACTCTGTCGCATTACACTCTTGCTGCATCTTTCTCAAGAAAGTGCTTTCACTGGGTAATGTTTGCAGAACGACGCTTTGGAAAGGTCGCTCGAGAACATGAACGATC
>JGI24158J21664_10001175_pt1 | contig 28469 bp, 13 predicted proteins | sample Ectturendosymbi3_FD_21664 | JGI IMG/M metagenome (IMG submission 21664) | reverse complement strand
GCTGTCTGAACAGCAGGCTGCGCAAATGTGTAACTTTGGTCGTAAGCACCAAAGGTATCTTGCTGCTATGCAGTACAAAATAAGAGAAGACTACCTGGGCTTGACATAGTACATTTTTTACAACAATCACTACACATAACGCGTTGATCAAGTGGAGGTCTGACTTCTGGACGCAGGGGCGGATCCAGGGAGGGGGCGATTGGAACGATCCCCCCCCTAAAGCCTACAAAAGCAACTTTTTTCACCATGATTTTGAACAATTCGGAAAATAGCATTCGCGATGTAAGGCCGTTTTGCCGTCCATTGTTTTGTCACAGCAGCCTTGTGAAGTATACTTCATCTCTCTTCCGATCCTTTGCCTGCAGAGGCAGGTTGCGAAACTTGCTAGCGGATTGTTGTACTCTTGGTCTTTATTGCGTAACAATAGCACAGCAATAAATCTTCAAATGTTCACTTCAAGGTACGGTGTAGTAAGCGTTTTGCTGCATGTAACCAGGGCTCCTGCTGCGTTTTTTTTCCACCAAGATCTGTTTTTTTGGTCGGCCTGGGTGTCTAGGCTTAATTATGAAAAATCGCGTTAAATCGATGTTTTTGAAAGTGATAAATTCATCAGCAACTTCAATGTGTTCAATAATATGAAGATAACTTTACATACATTGTTTACATAACATGCGCACATCCAGTGAGAGAGTACGCATATCGAATGAAGCAGAGAACGTGTTCAATCGGTTTCATATTCTCATATAAGATAATTGTCAAGGGTTACATACAGTGGTGTGTTTAAGGGAAGGCAAGCGAGGCACTTGCCTCGGCCCCTCCCCTTTTCAGGGGCCCCCCTCAAAGTATTTCGCGCGTAAATATTCCTCATTTTTGGTGAAATAATTATTATCCGCTCATATAATATTTTCCGAACCACATCATAATTCAGTAGTCTGCCTTCAAAGGGGCCTCCAAGAGCAACAGCAATGTGTATGTGTAAGTAAGCTACTCTGCTTTCCAAGGGGCCCACAACAACAACTGTAATGTGCAAAGTACTTTTCAAAGGGGCCCAACAGCAACTGCATTGTGTAGGTAGGCTACTTTGCTTTCAAAGGGGACCCCAACAGCAATTGTAAATATCTTAGTTTCAAAAGGGCCCAAATTAAATGTAATGTATTAGCACTTTTCTTTAAAAGGGCCCCCAACTTCGCTGATTTCTAGTGCTTCATATCTCAATTTGGGGGGTCGAAGCTTTCTTTGGGGGCCTAAGTGGTGACGGGATTGAATTTTGGGCCCCTGTGACAGCGTCGACCCCCCAATTGGGGGTATGGAATGCGGCTGATAGGGTTCTGAAATCATCTTAACTCATTCTTATCGGGACGAACTAAAATGTTCGTTTGATTAGCGAAGAGTGCAATAGGCACATATAAATCGCACGCTGCCCTGCAGTTCCTTTATTTCTTGCCCCGTTATTTGATAAACCCTGTTAGACCTCAATTCTTTTGCTGCTGCTCAGAACAAGCATTGTGTCGTTCTGCAAAAATTCTTGCGGATGAACATGACGTACGGGAGTAACGAGATTAGATGGCGCCCGAGGCAAGAAGCAAGTTTGGCGCCCCTATTTTCGAAACTGAGGTCTTTCGGAAGCAAATGTACTGTTTTGAAGAAAGTACTTGTGACATTGTTGGGACTTTTCGGCGCCCCCCGCAGCCATTCGGTGACCCCCGCAGTGATTTAGTGCCCCCATAATGACTCGGCGCCCGGGGAATTGTGCCCCCCTTTCCCCCCTCGCTACGCCCATGATATGACGTGAGCAAGTGCGCAGAGCATACAGTCGGCGGAGCCCTATACCGGGGCCCACTTGGCTCGCACATAATTTCTTCGATAACAAGACTTCAGGTGAGAAAGTAGTTTGTAGCAAAAGCGTGTAACGAGCAGGTTCCTTTGTCATATCAGCTTGCTAATGTGACGGTCTGAGCAGTTAAGTTGGTACCATGAACTGAATGCTGCAGAGAGTTATGTGCTTTTGTCAGGCATCTTGTTCAAACTTTTGCCAAAAGCAATTTTTTGCATACCGCAGTTCATCCGTTTTGTAGAGTTACCGCTATTGATCCATAGCGACTAAGTTTATGGACAGCGGCTCATTTTAAAGTTGGCGCTGTGACGCAAAACGGTTTTCTGAAACATTCTAGAACGAATCCCGTGCAGGCTTAGTATTTGCTCGAATCGTCATTAACTTGTTATTAATCACCGTCTCGTTCCGTAATGTTTGACAAAAGCTCATCACTGTTACGTTCCGTAAAGTTTGACGTAAGCCCATTACTGGGTCGGCTATAAAATCATGAACGCAGAGTCGTAACTTCATTAAATGGCGCTGCTCCACCACAGCGTGACCGTGACCGCAAGACTTCCTAATGGGTTTTATGTTGCTTTATATTGTTTGCATATTGCTTTTATATTGCTTTCATATCGCATTTTATTTCTTGATTTTTATTGCATTTAAAGCAATGAGATTTGCAGTGAAACAAAAGGCACATGCAGAGTTTTTTTGAGGCAGTTGGGAGGCGATCAAGACTACGTGATGAAATAGCTTACTTGAGAAGTAGTCAGACCGGTTCAGAACAATTTGATCTTTAATGTGTCATGCAATCGTGAAGACTGGATACGCAAACGCTAAACCATGATATTATTAGGTAATGCCGTGGGCACTCCCAGTTTTGAAAGATAACCACAGTCTGCACCTTGACGCAGGATATTTTCAGTGCTTATCAATCTTTCAACATCAGATGTGTCTGCACTACCAGCGGAACAAAAACAAGATAAAGCGGAATTGCAAACCGCGGCTTATCTCTAGACTTTCTTAATCAAATAAGCGTGGTGTATACACTAGTTTCTCGAGTTTATTTGGACCACGTTAAAATCCCATGCCCATATTCGACGCCGTAATCGGATCAAAAACAACACTGCGCATTTCAGCAAATTTTATCTTGTACGATCATGGATTAACCACGTCAGGTCGTTAAGACCCGACCAAGCCCTTTTTTGTAAATGCAAACTCAATTTCGTGAACGTTTCTTACATTGGAGAATAGCAAAGCATCAAAATGGCAACTGATGTCCACTTATGTCAGTTTTTGGTACTATCAGTATGTACTTAGGTCCCGCTGATCGGACGTTTTGACCACCTCATGAAAGCCGTCTTGATATTGCATATAACCGTGCATACTATATTTTACCGTGTGCGACAAAATTTCTAATGTAGCTGTCTGTTTAACAACTGATTTTTGCAATGAAAGATGTATCACAGGGTCAGTTTTTGAATTTCTCAGAGATGAGCGGACAGTCATATTTCACCATTCAAGTCCAGTCCTGAATTTTAACACCCAGTCCGAGCATAGTCTAAAACAGTGTTTCCCAAACTGTGTGCCGCGGCACACTGGTGTGCCGCTGAAGAGGCTGAAGTCTGCCGCGAATGTTTTGTTTTGACAAAACCTTCTGTATGTTGCATCACTGCCGTTACAAAGTTTGTGAAGAATAGGTTTTTATAAAGTAGGTGTGCCGCGGCCAAATCTAGTATTTATTATAGTGTGCCGTAACTAAATAAAGTTTGAAAAGCGCTGGTCTAAAACATTAAAAAATGCAGAGTCCAAATCCAAATGGATTTTTAAAAATTTAACAAGTTACAGCTTCAAGTAACTACTCTCCAGAGACAAGCAAGGAATCTGTCTGCATATTTTTAATACGAAATCAGTTTCACGTAACACTACGCATCGTCAGTCCTTGAAACTGCAAGCAATGCTTATTCAAATCATAGGCGTAGCCAGGGGGGCCAAAGGGGCCATGCTCCCCCAAAATTTTAGAAAATATAGTCACTTTGTGCTTTGAGAGGCGTTTTTCCAAACAAAATAGTGTTATTCGCCTAAAATCAAACATTTTGCCCCCCCAAAAAATTTCTGGGCCGGCTGCGCCACTGATTCAAATAGAATCTTTTTAATTTAAATAGAATCTTTTTAAATCTGCTTTAAGCTACAGCTTTTTAACAACAGAAATGCTGCAGTTAATTTCCATAAAACCCAACACCGTTTTTCCTATTCTGACCTTTCAAAATATTTTTACAGTCCGGACCCAAGTCAAAAAGTCACTATAGTTCGAATCCACTCAAATGCTCATCTTTTATATCTGTTATTAACTAATGCCAGGCAATCAGCGGTGTTTCCTCCAAGTTGTGCACACGAATAAATTTTAGATCGAGCGCATAAAAAATTTAATTATCCGCATGGATCTCAGCGTTGGTATGCAGCGGTGATGGACAAAAATCAGAGTTACGGATTTTATGGGGCGGACACAGCAAACTTTGTGCGTGGGCGGAGCGGAGGAGGAGTTTTAATTTTCGATAAACATGTTTATATATTTCCGTAGTGTTTAAAATTTTCTCAATTATAGGCAGAGCAAAAATTTCCAAATTGGGGGAGCCGGAGTGGATGCGGAGAACTGGAATGGATGCGGAATCACAAAAATGACATTTTGTCCACTTCCAGTATGCAGACAGCTCCATTCGTTCCGAATGAAGATATTGTTTTTTTTTAAACAATTCGTCAACTTTATGACCCAGGTCTTCTTAACCTGCATCTGGAACTGAGTTTCTCGAATATTTCGGTTTGAAACTGCCTCATTAAAGATAGAGAAAAATGTCAGGATAGTTCTAACGTCATAAAACCATAAACAATGCGAAATTTTTTCTATTTGGAACTGCAGCTCCTGCTTATTATGATACAGCATTGTGCCTGCGGTGCCTGGCGGAAAATAGAATCGTTTTATCGCAGATGATAAACGCCATCATTTCATTTCTTGAAAATTGCAGTTGAAACATTGATAGCCGTGGCTCGCATCCTGAAAAGATACTGCTGAAAGAGTACAGATCTGTGATAGTTGATCTTTTTTGCTGGCTAAAACTGAAATATTTGGCTTAGAAAAAAACGAAAAAAATGTTGGTACCAGCATGCCGAACTTCAAATGTCGCTTATAAAATAACATTAGCTATGTGTACAGCATTGGGGTTTAATTATTTCCCAACAGGCTCATGCGCGACGTTCGTTGTCTCCATTTCTAAGAGGGTTGGTGTCTTGTTCAGGTGTAGATAAAACAGTATCGCCAAAGGGCATGCAGCATAGTTTGCGGGTTTCTGATGATTGGCGTTTGGCGATCGCACCTTATGGCATACGAATTATTTTCTAGAAAAGTTCGGATCTTTCGTGGTTTGTTTGCTTTTAATGTCTGGCTAGAAATTGATTAAGTAAATTTTCGTGACTCTGTTTAAAGCTAGCCGGAACCTCAGCGGTGCATTTAATGAATTTCGTCTGCAGCGGCGATCAGAAGTCAGAGCTGAAGAGGTAATGCGGTCGATTGCAGCAAAGATTATTCGTGATTCCCTGCCCTTCCGGGTTTATAATAAAAGCCTCTTTCAAAAAATATTTGACATGATTAGTACCCGCAAACCAGTTACAATACCAAAATCCGACGAACGCACGTTATTAAAAGCTCTAGGTTTGCTGTATGCTTTCGAGGAATCAGCTGACTGGGCTCTGCTTTCATCTTTCCGCGATGGTTAAAACTTGCACGTATCTTTATTCAAGTAACTACTCTTCACATGCGAGAGAAGCAAGGAATCTATCTGCAAATTTTTAATACGAAATCGATTTCACGTAACAATACGCATCGTCAGTCTTGAAATCTGCAAGAAATGCTAACAGGTGAAACGTTGAAAGGTTGAAAAAGAGCAGAGAAAGCAAACAAACTCAAGACTAAAGTGAATAAATAACAACACAAGCTGCGATAATTAAGTCTGGAGAATATATCTTTTTCGAGAAAGATTTGCTTGTGTTTTGATTTATTCAGTTTTTTGCTGAAGCTGATTGAAGCCAAAAAAATTTAGTTTTTAGGATTTTTCCAATGTTGCCCTGGCAGCCTGTAAGATAAGCTGTTCTCAGAAATCATGTCGAATAGTTCACTGTACTTTGTCTTTATTTTGTCTATCCGCGTATATTTATTCTTGAAGCAAAAAATTAATGGACAGAAGGTTATGTTTGCAGGAAACTGATTTTCGTTTACCGCTTCCTCGTAGGTTTGCTACTGACATAATGTTACAAACTTTTCTGGAAATTGTCTAATCTGAGAAGTAAGTACATTATGTTAAAAATAGAATGTAAAGCAATAAGTGTGTTTGTAAAGACTTAGCAAGTACGTGATTTCGACTCAATCTGTGATGTTCATTAGCACACAAAATATCTGTATAATACGGTGAGGTTGAAATCAGCTTTAAAGAAGAATGAAAGCCTATAACATCTTCCCTTTGGGCTCGTGGACAACGTCCTTTCCAATAAATTGAAACAGCTCATGATATTTGCTCTGTGTGCAATGACTCCATTTCTTCATCGAGTTTGTATTTATTTTGATAAAACACATTGCTTGCAAGTCTCCAATCTGTTCGTAATTTTATACAAACGTCGGTCTTTGCACCACTTTCTGGTTGTTCCCAGCAAAAAACGCACCTAGGTTTGACTTGCACTGCTTGTTCAGCATATAGCAACTGGCTATAAACCTTACTTTTAATTCAATGGCTTCAACCGTGTGCTTGGCGGAAAAAGCAGCAACGGATATGAAACGCCTTTAATCTGTTTTTTAGCCACTTACTTCAGTTGCTGCGAAGACGAGTTAATGAAAGAGAAGCTTTAACTTGACAACAGCTTGTAAATAAATTTATTTTCATTGTGCGATTTTTCAAAATTGTGATTAAAATGTCGGTATAAAGCTAAGAATAAATCACGTTTCATAACATGTATGGGTTGTGTAAAACAGACTTGGTTTGGTCACTTTTATTTACTATTCCATATGCGAAGCGACTTCAGAAACAAGGCAAATTAACCTGTCAGTAAGGTTCTGCCAATGGTGTAGTTTTAAATCAAGCTGCCAACGAGTATTCTGTGTTACGATCACAGACTTGAGTAAAGGGATATTGATCATAAAGTTCATCTAATGTTCCTCGCAGTGTTGCTGTTGGCAAACGGGTACGCGGTGGTCAACCTCGCTCGCAAGCACTTGGAGGTCTTGCACAGGAAATATTATTTTGAGTTAAATACTGTCCACGCAGAGGAAAGTTACCCTCTTTTTATTTATCATCTAAAGAAACCGAGATCTTCGGGGCTCCCTGACTTTGTTAGCATCACACAGCTCTTTCATAAGACACACCCTGCTATTTTATTTTACAAAGCAATTTCGGAAGACTTTATGTTCGACGTTAACGCTTCAAATCTCCTCTGCTTTGCTAGATAACTGACATCATTTGCAGAATTAAATGTTAGAATTCATTATTTTTACTTAAATATCAGCCTTACGTATATCGGCAGACGCTTATCAGTGCAATATTCACTAGTTGTTTCATACGGAGATCAAACGGTTATCACACTTGTACGTAACTGCATGCACTAAAACTTAAAATGTGGTACGGCTTCCTACGAAGTACGTCAAATGTTAAATATGCCATCCTGAATGATACCTCTCTTTCACTTATTTCCCAGCTTAGTCATAAGTTTCTACAAGGAAAACAGGCTTTCCTGCAGCAGAGTGTAGCTCTGGTGGGACACTAGGTGGCAGGCTTCCATAGCCCTAGACGCAGAGGAACAAAACTGTTTGGGACTGCAAATCACCTTGCTCAAATTTTCGGATTTTTACTCGAAAAAAGAGAGGAGTGCTAAATTACTGCCAGTGAGCAAAAAACAACAAAAATTGACATTATTGCCTTCCAACACGATAACGGAGTAGGGCGCGAAGGGTCGCACAAATATCATATCACCTTTTCAAGGGTATACACAACATCAGATTGAACACCTCTTCAGTCGCCAACAGCAAAACAGGTTTGCAATTAACCTTGTATGACCACTGTGCTGTATCCAAAAAAAATATCACTGAACAACACTTATCATAAAAAGATCAGGCCTCCTTACTGTAATTTTTCACCAATCATTAAGACTTAATACAAATTTGACGTTTATTCAACGAGTAAAATCTTGCTACTTGTTCATTAGAAAGTTCTTATACTGCATACAAAATCAAAACTGTTCCGACCTTGTGTTGAAAAGATGGAATGAAACTACGGATGGAACTCCACAATGTTTCACAATCCCATTCAAATAGAAAGACAGACCCTTGCTTTAAAGTGATCAAACTGTGTAGTTACTGCTGAGAAAGCTGAAGTGAGGACAGCTGCACAGTATCGTACAATCAAAATAACTCAAAGAAAAGGACAGTACCTCAAACGACTGAACACTTTTTGTAACAGTATTGAAAAATGAAGCACCCACTTTTATGCAGCCTTTAAATACACAACACAGCCTAAGCAAAATGTGAAATTTGGTGAAAACCAGAGAAAAGTTACAAATTTCGTTTCCGTTTTGGTGACGGGGATACTTGCGAAAACCATGAAAACTATTGCGTTTTATCACATATTTGGAACAAAAATTGCATTATCTCGAAAATATTATGCCCAATTTGTTTGAGAATTTTACATAATGTTCCAGATTTACTGTTTTGCACACTAACACGAAAAGCAATAACTTTGTTTTTCTTCTTGAAAAAATTATGGAAGGTGTTTGATACGTCAACATTATTGACAAGACTTTTTACAATAAAAACATTTTTAGGAGTTTTACCAAAATTTTGCCCAATTTTGTTTGAAACTGGACGATACAAGTTGGTAATTGTTGCACACCTTTTTGAAGAACATTAAGCAATAATGGCAATTTATATTTTACACTTTTTTTCAATAATATGACACATATGCTTTACATAATTGAAAAATTTATAGAATTAAAAAAATTCTTCGAACCGTGTAGCCATATTTTTACCACTTTTGCCATATTTTTCGCAAGCTTGTGGTGTAAGATGCGACCTCATCCAATCTCTTACACCTATGTATATGCCTCTAAGAGTTTGATCTAATTACCAAACTGACCAGGTCAGTGCGTGGATTCATGCTGTTGCATGTTTCGCAACGACCGAACGTAGGTTGCCGGGAAAAAATTCTTGCACAATATTGACAATGTCGATTATTGCTGAGTTGAAACAGCGATAAAGTAGCGTAACAATGCCCGGCGTTAATGAATTGTTTTATGACACACGCGCAACGTAACAGGAAGCGCGAAAGTTTACAAATTAACAACACAAATTGAACGCAAGCTCATTGACGTGAAACAGGCAGGATTGCGCCGGCAGTCGTTCGCGCTTGAGTGAATCAGTTTTCTAAATTTTTCCTTGTTTAAGGTTCGTGCAACGTTTCTGCTGCTTGAACTTCACCGTGCGTGAAAGACGTCGGAGGAGGAAGCAAAAAAGGCAGTGGCGCTTGAAATGTCGACCGACAAGGATAAAAGCAATGGCAACGCGCAGCCACAGGCAAAAGAAAGCTACGCTCAGGGAGCAAATGGTAACAACCGAGCCGATTTGGGCACAGAGCAAGTCAACCTGCTTCAAAGAAACACCATGGACACACCGATCCCCAACGGCGGCGACGAAGCATCCACCAAATGCAAGGACAAAAACGCCAACCGGAAAATACAGAAACGGTTTCACGAAATTCAGCATGGAGTCGAAATTGTTGCGGATCGAACCAAAGTTGAGTGCGGAAAATACTGGAGAGACTTTTTTTCAGTCGATCATTTGAAAAGAAGACTGCCTATCATCAACTGGTTGCCAGAGTATCGCCTATCCAAACTGAAATGCGATGTTATTGCTGGTTTAACTGTGGGCCTTACAGTTATCCCGCAGGGAATGGCCTATGCCGACCTGGCCGGCCTAGATCTTCAAGTGAGTACTACATCGTGTTTTGTATGTGTTCACTTTAGCCTGCTAATGCGGCTGGCGTAGATGTCCAGGTGGGTGTGCTACTTACAGCTCGGTACTACCAAACAACCTAACCTCAAGTTTATCGTGTAGTGTCTTCGCACACACACGCACAACTAAGTACAACTCACGCACACATGGCGCTACAACGGAGCGCACAGACAGATGAAAGACCGCGTGTAGATGTGCCGTCTTAGCGAAGAACATACACATAAATGGCTCTAACGCGGTTACTATGATAATTATTACTGCTGCATACTGTTGTGGTAAGCTCCAAGTTGATCGATTCGTAAAATGTTTGGCGTTTGGGAAGCTGCGAAGGACTTGGGGGCAGTTTGACTGCAGTCCTTGCCAAGGCGAAATTACTGGTAGTACGAAGGGAACAGTAAGTTAATACAAATGAGAATAAGTCTGTTGCGTTGAGCATATACGCAATGCATTTAGACGCTTAATGGAAGCAAAATACAATGTAGGGAAATTGAAGCCACCAGATACTATTGGTTTAACTTTGCCACATAAAATGTTTCCAGATTTCGTGTGTATGTTTAAATATACGATGTGATAGCTGGAAATGGAAATGCGTCACGACAGTTGTGGAATAGTGCAGCGCTACAATGTGTCACAAAAATCAAACAGGCTGTCAACGATATGTGCACTCACGCATTCGGGAAATGGATTTTCAGTCCCTGTGACTATTCACGCATGGGAACGGAAATTAGTAAACTTCTCCGTAAACACATGATTTGCAATGTTCGCAATGCAATCGGAGACCAAACGAGACTTTAATGCCCAAAATACTAACAATTTGCAGTGAACGCAACAAAAGCAAATTAGGTAAGAGATAACAACAGTACTTCATGGAACTATTTATATAGCAAATGTAGCAACGTTTACCATTCGGCGTAATATCATTCCACGGGATAAAAAAACAAAACATAAAAGTAGTTGGCATTTAACTCAAACTTTGCTCATTCGATCGACATCCTTTGCTGAAACTAAATCTTTTCCAGCAAGCCGTTGTTGCAGGTGACCTCTGCACTCCGAACTGATTGGCCATGAGGCTCCACAAGCTTTCGTTTAATGATGAAGCGTGCATTGAAATGCGCTAGTTTTGAATCACCCGCTTAACGTGATAAATCCGCCACGCGCGACGGACCAATTGGAACGAATTTCTCCTTTTGATAAAAGATACCTTTCAACACTTAAAACTTTTCATTGCCGCCGCTTATCCGTCGTCGTCGGAAGACCCGCCGACTGCAGCACATGATTTGTGAATGTGTTTAGAATGCTTCACTGCCGATGGCAACGCGGTAGTTAAAGCGGATGCTTGAGAATTACAAACTGGTTTTAACATTAAAAGGTAAAGTGCTGCATACATCTCAAGCGCCAAGGTCGTTGGTTTTGCAAGTAGTAACGGAAATTAATTTCGTATTGAAACGTTGGGCAGTTGCTATTAAAATAGGAATCGTCTTCGCGGTCAATGATAGGTGCCTCACAGGGACACAACTCTTTTTCAAAGCTATCTCTCTAACCAATCCATGTGAGTGTCGGTTGTCTTTTAAAGTTATTGATGATAACCCATAAAAAGTAAAAAAGACTTTAATGGAAACTGAAGAAAGCACTAAAAACAATTGGGGAAAATTCTTTGACTGTTGCATGAAGAACCGATCAAATATTTATTATCACGCAATAAAGTGTGGTTCATGTTCAGCGCTCAGTGGTAATCAATGGATAACAGAAACTGCGTAGAAAAATTTGACTGCTGCTGCTTGCTTTTGTTTCAGCACCAAAATCACTTCCAAATAATGATTTCCATTGCAGAAAAATAACTTTATAAAACAGCTTACTTCGTATGTTGATGGAAGGTCACGATGTTAACCGTGGATTGGATTTTTCATTTCAACCCTATTTGTGAAAACATTTTGCACTATGCGCATAATCGCACGGATTTGCAGTTAACGTGTTGAAGACTCTTGTTGATTCATATTTTTTTCAGTATGGGCTGTACAGCGCATTCATTGGAAGTTTCTTATATTGCCTCATGGGAACTTCGAAAGATTTAACCCTGGGACCAACAGCCATCATGTCAATACTGGTTGCCGAATATGCTCATGACAGGTGGTCGCACTCGGATGGAGATCACACGGTAAAGTCTTCGTGCTGCGAGTCCGTTTCCTATTCTTTTAAATCTTTGCTTGTTTTTCATCTATTGCTCAGCCTTGAAGGGCTAATGAAGTATATTTAAGAGTGCATTGTTTGCTGTAGATAGTTTTGGAAAAAACAATAACTCGCAAAAAATGAAAAAAGTATCAAAAATAAAATAAAAAGCATCCTTAGGGCTGACATACTAAAAAAGCTTTTCAGCTTTAGAACGCATTGTGAAACTTTATCCTAAGGGAAAAAACAGGCATCGTGCAATAAGCGCGTAGAAAGTTGTTGCAAGTAGCGCTATTTGCAGATATACACTGGACAATGTTATCATTAAATTAAGGTGTGCACTTCCCTGCAATGGCGAGCTTATGTAAACATAATTCAGAAGTAAAGCAAAAGATTACAAAATTACTCACTCAAGAAAAGAACGTAACAGGTTGGCACTGGCAGTCAACAATTCTACAACAGAAAAAGTTGCTTTTTTGATACAAAGTCGTGTGCACACCGCAAATAAATTTGAATATTGCCGTATACTGCAGAACCAATTAAAGTAATTTTTCTAAATAATAAAAAAGTCTACCTCCTCTTTGCAAAGAACTAAAAACGGTTGTGTATTGTTAAGATGACAGATATAATATCAGCTTTTACTTAACGGTAAGCCATGTTTTCCCATCCAAACAAAACTTCTAAAAGTGTCTTTCTCCTTATTTCGTGGGTCGAGTGTGACTGTTAGTTCTTCATAACGCATATTGCATTGCAACTTGTTTTGCGAAAACTTTGTGAACAGCACTGCAAAACATACCTCGTGAACAAACATTTAGGAATGTCTTTTGCACCTCCAGGGAGTGAACGTTATTTGCACTTCCAATGGTAACTAAACCGATTTCAGATTAATTATCTTTACCAGGTTTATACTCGTACTGCAAGTTGTTAAAGCTTGTAAATGGATTTTGGAGGCTTAAGCAGAACAATAACCACTAAATTTATCAAAGCTTAATTAAATAGCGTTTGTGCAGTAAGTTCAGCACTAAAGACATCTTTATGTCATTTTGCAACAAATTAATTCTCCACTTGGTCTGAAATCAATCAACGCAGAGTCAATAACCAAGCGTATGACCACCTATAGACGACATAATACGAATGCATATATTGCCTAAGAAATCGATTTCATTTCTCAACAGCTCGAGGCCGAAGCCTGCACGGGCTAACTGTGGCAAATAAATGCAGATCTTTAAGTTTAAAAAAAAAATAAAATTGTTGATAGATTTGACTGCGCCGCCTTTGTCGAGACTATGTGATGCTTTATGCGCAAGCAAAGAACAGGCGTATTTTGTTCCTCAGAACAGCATTAATTAATTATAAATCAATGTTGAAAAACCGCTTTGAAACTAGTTTCAAAAGAAGTTTGCGCGCTTGTACATAACGAATGATAAACGATCTCTCAATTGTTTCCAAAGAGTCAGACCACCAGTTTCTTTGTTTGGGACACAGTGCGTTGTCTGAGCGTTCATCAAAGGGCTGTTGGGATTAAAGCAGCGCTGCTCATGCTTTGCACGTGTGCGTTTGCGTGTGCATTGCGCAACGACCAAGCTTGCTCTCGTCAAACGTTTGCAGTCGTAGGTTTGGGTGCCAAATGCTGTCGTCATGCATCAACTCCCATTCTTGCACTCAAGACCCAAACAGGGTCCATTATTTTTCCCGGGTTGTTAACGCATGACTGGACTACGTGATTCACCCTTTGTTTGCTGACGTTGGTCTTTTAAGCAGATTTTCGTCTATTTTATCGAAACTTGCGGAAACCGTTTTTTAATTACCTTTCTCTGTCGAAACGAAAGCATAAACTTAACGAATTGGTTGCAGGTTCATGTTTGCAAATGATACTACGCTTCTGCTGACAGAATGGGGGATGGTTAGCATAGTCACGCAATTTCAAATGAAAAGAAGAATAAAATCGTTTAGTCGTAACAATTGGCCTACTTTTGTGGATTGATTGATCGTTAAATTAGTGAATGCTTAACTTATTGCAAATTACATTTCATCATAATTAAAAATATTTTCATTTCATTTCATCATCATAATTAAAAAATTTTACCTTCTTCTTGAGCTGATACAAATTACATTTCATCATAATTAAAAAAATATTACCTTCTTCTTGAGCTGATACAGCTGCGCTTCAAACATTGATTTCATCTTTTATGATGTTGCGTTCAAACAGTTCCAACCATGGGCGTCGGAAGAGAGGGGGAACAAGGAAGATCCAAGGCCCACCCCTGGATTTGTAAATTTGATATTTTGCTACTAACGCTTTATTAGAAAAATGTTTTTCTTTTAGTTTCGGTATTGGTAAAAGGAAATTTAACCACTGTTGGTCCCCCCTGGAAAAAACATCTTTGGCCACCCCTGGGGAAAATTGTCTGTCGGTCCCCCGTAGAAAAGATCATTCCGACGCCCACTGCTTCCAGCGAAACAATTTTTACTGAAAGCAAGCTGCAAAAATTTGAATAAACTGCTCATTTACATAAACTTCCCATCTTTATACGTTAAATGGGACTTGTCATGCCGCATCAACCATTGACCAAGCAAAAATTGGAAACCACGGAATAAAACGAAAAACGTCCGCATTTAGAGCTGAAGCAACACGTTGTTGACCAGAGAGTTGCAGTAGTTGCGAATCACTTGACGCATTGCAGTGAGGGTTTTATAATGTTTGAACTTCCCATTGGACACTTTTCGGCGTGTCCTTCATCTTTATGTTTTCATAACGAAGCTGAGACATTCCTTGCTTGTTTTATTTGCAGACAAACGTCACTTTGGCGGTCCTCCTCTCATTCACCTGCGGAATTATTCAAATACTGATGGCCATTTTTAAACTGGGCTTCCTTGTCCGCTTCGTAACCCACCCCGTCATATCCGGTTTCACTTCCGCTGCGGCGATCATCATCAGCATGACCCAACTGAAGGTAAATACCCTGGAATGAAAGGAAGTATATCTGTTGGGTTTAGGGGATACAGGGGTGCACTCCAGTAAACCAACGACCGCTGGACCTGCATCCGAATGGCTGTAACCTTCAATCTTATTGTTAAAAAGTCGTTTATCAAAGTTAAAGGATGGTTTATAAGGAAGTGAAGCTACGTGCGTTATTAAAAAATATACGGTAAAAACATTTGTTTTTTCATCCTTCAAAGTAGATCTTTATTCAAAACAAGTTTAACAAGGAATCATTTACGTCTTTGGTCGTCAAAGTGAAAGTAGAGTGTCATGTGGTTCTATCAAAGAAAACAAAATAATTTGCTGGTTGCATTTTTTTCTTATTTCATCTGTTCGGTGATCTCACATAAAGCTGAAAGCAAGAAAAGTAACTAGAATCCAACGGTTCGTCATCTGAGACTTTTAAAACTTATGCTGTGTTGCTAAAAATACAGACAGACATTTAAATGGATATTTTATGTCCGCCGAACCTACTGCGGCGAAAACCAACAGAAAACGTTTTTAAATATAGCATAAAGAATATGAAAAAATTCAATGATATTTCAGAGCTACACTTCTCAAAAGAAATCGCATTGTGATGCTTAATCGCATTGTGATGCTCAATCGCATTGTGATGCTCAATCGCATTGTGATGTTTAATCGCATTGTGAATGCACCTGAACAACTTTTAATCGATTTGAATTTTCTTGTGTAATTTCAAGATAGAACAAAATCAAATTTGAAATGGAATGAAACGCTTTGAAAACACTTACTTTGATCGTGAACGAAATTCAATGTGTTTGGAACGTCCAGCATGGTTTCATAAAAATAATTGGATTTTGCGTTTTTAATAATTTCAGTTTGATTGCGCGAAAATTGTCTTCTTGTCTGAGGTGTGTTCGTCTACCTGTTGATCTTAAAAAAGAACTGCACTCCTGCTTTCGCCTTTTTCAGAAAATATTTGGCATTAAAACACCCCGGGGTTTTTTCCAAACCATCTATACACTGCTCCGAAACATCGCAAGTACCAGGTAAATATTTATTAAATATAACTACCCTAATGTTGTCGTTTGAAAAAACAATTCTTCCTGGAACCAGGTTGTTCTGTAGGTTTACACTGGGTAAATTTTCATTTTTTTGACTGGGTAGTTACGTTTTGGTATTCTCAACACAAGGCCTTGTGATTTTGAACGAATGCTTCTGCTGCTTAGCACTGTTGCTGTACTGTTTGAGCGACGTGGAGCTTTGGCGTAATGCGTAGCCATTACTAGATTATTTGTAGACCGAGCATGGAAATTTTCCACTTTCGCCCAGCAGAGTTTGGCTTATTGATATTCAGAGGTTCCTGAGTATTATGTTTGTAGGAACGATGGTTGTCAAAAGATTCTTTGCGCACATTTGTTCTAAGCAGGATTTCAATCGCGGGTGCTACTTAGATTTCACGCGTACCAGTGACTAATGTGGAATGTCTGCAAAACATTCATATAATGCAATCTTTGAAACAACCGAAAAAGTTTTAAGCGCAAAGATATGGATCTCCTTCTCGTTTCATTACGGTAGTCTGTGCTCACTGCAACAGGCTTTGTTTAGCTTCCTTGGACTGTTAACGGTTGATTAGTTTGAAATTACTGTAGCCTCAAGCTGATTTAAGCCTGGGTACAAATCCCACATCAAATCCGGATTCTAACAAATACGTGTATGTAAGGGCCTTTGCTAATAAGCGTCAAGCTCTTACCGCAACAACTTTTTTCCTAAAAGAGCGAACTGTATCTATGTGTAAGTAGTTCACTCCCAACGTATTCTAAAAGGCTTTTTCCTGAAAGCTCTGCATCTACAGTAATCTTTGAAACGATTCAGTAACCCAGTTACTTCCAAAATATATTCTTGCTTGACGATGCTTTTCTTCTGACTCTTTGACAACAAGAAAAAAAATGGTTTGACATGTGCACTGCTTACATTGTGAATAATGCCTACATATTTCAGAGTCTTTGACTTGGTTTTGGGAGTGAGCTGCATGATTTTATTGTTCGTCTTGAAATATTCTAAAAACCGATGGTCGACGTCAAAGAACTCCGCAGAGGACAGTACTATCAAGAAAGTGCTGAGGAAAATCCTTTGGATATTCGGAACAGGTAACAATTAAGAAAAATCAAACTTTAGTCAACCTTTTAAACCACGTGTAGTTTCAGTGCACCAGCCCAGCGCTTGATCAGCTTGCAACATTGCTTGCATCTATGACGCAGGTAGAAACGCTGTTGTCGTGGTCGTTGCCGCCGGTATCGCTTATGGCATCACCGACATTGAATTGCCGGTAGCGGAGCGCCCGCTGACATTGACCGACCACATAGAAGGCGGCGTTCCGCCGTTCAAACTGCCCGACTTCACTTACGCCGTCCCGAACTCAACCACAGTTGTTCAGTTTCCCGAATTGCTGTCAACTTTGGGAAGCGCTCTTGCTGTAATTCCACTGATGGGCTTTCTGGAAGCAATCGCGATTGCCAAAGCATTCGGTAAGTTACGTGACAAGTTTGTGTTAGTTAAATAAGGACCACCGATTACCGCTGCAGTGACTTTGAGACGGTTTCTTGTGTACATTCGGATAAACAAGAAACAGGTACTTTTGCATTTGAAACTTTGCCCGGCAGTATGACGTCACCACGGCGTCCCTGTGACCAATGACAAACTTTTAAGAACAAAGGGCGCCTGTCTTTGTTTATCAGAATGTGCACAAGAATCCGCGTCTTATGCCTTCACTGACTCTGTAGCGCAATCGGTCGACGATCAATGTCCGAAATTCTCTCAAAAGTCGAATGTGTGCGTTTCCGCGGTCGTTAACAGGTTTTAAGCTTCATGGATAACATGATGCTTTTCAAAAATTATCAGATATCTTGCTTTTTTGCAGTTCTTGAATTTTTTGCCGTTTGCGATCACCATTTATTGAAAATTAACCTCAATCAGCTCATCACCCCCCCCCCCCACATGTAAATTTAGCCATGTACGCATGTGCTTTCCCGGTTTTTACCCATTTTTTCCAAGTGATGTTGTCAATATCCAATTTTTTCTAGATTTCAAACATTTCTGACAAACCTTTGCCCGAACGAATTATTTTAACAACGAAATCAATCGCAACCACTGCTTTTTGTCTTACAGGACGAAAGAACAATTATAGAGTGGACCCCACTCAGGAACTATTAGCCATTGGAGTTGGGAACTTTCTTTCTTCGTTTGTGAGCGCATACCCCATTACTGGAAGTTTTGGAAGGTTTGTTTGTGTTTTTTTTTACATAGGAAAACATCCGTTCACGAGTATAGACAACAAAAGCATTTTTTAAAGTATTGAATGCTATATAAAAACTAGGAATGGTACAAAAATTGAAACTAAAGGGATCAACAGTATGTTTGTTAAAATCTCTTTTATAATGTGTTGCTTTAAAATCGTCTTTATGAAGCTGAACTCACGATAAAATAGCAAAGAATATTTGTGATAATATGATTTGGCCATTAAAATATGTTACTTTATCGTCGGATCTCTGACCAATGCTGGATCTCGGTTGGGAGAACGCTTGGTGTGGCCGTGGAGTGCAGACGTATAGGGTTGTCCTTTCGTTTGGAAAGCCGCAAAAGGATTGCCCTAAAGAGCTGTTTTCGAGTACTCTTGTACACACCCTTTAACCACAACTGAAACTACCTCAGTGGTGAGCGTGCTGGTTTCAATATCGTTATTTCGTGTGGATTACTAAATCTAAGTTCCCCTCCAACAAAAGCAGGAGAACACCATTTTCACCTTCATCTTTGTTTTCTGTAGATCTGCCGTTAACAACCAAAGCAACGTCATGACTCCACTAGGAGGAATAGTTACTGGTGTGATCGTGTTGCTCGCTCTGGAGTTTTTGTCACACGCCTTTCAATACATTCCTGCGGCTGCTCTTGGTGCTGTGATAATCATGGCAGTCATCAACCTCTTTGACTTTGCTGCCATGAAGCACATTTGGCACATTAACAGTGAGCGAAAAAGTTTTGTTTTTGTTTTCAAAGCGTGTTTCAGAAACTTGCGTACGATTTGATTACTTTTCTATTCAGTGGCGGTATGATGGCCCAAACTCATCAGAACTGCAGTTGTAGTAAAAAAACGATTCGCAATCACATATCACAACAATAAATTTGCTGAAATATTCTGTGTTTTTCTAAAACTTTTTGTTACTGTTATGCAATTATTTTTGACGTATACTTGAGATGAAAACAATTGCAATGATTTTTGTTAGTTGGACATATTCTAAGGTACACTGCTTGAGTGCTTTGGACATAACTCGTATTTCTTCACCCTTTCGAATATAAAAGAAAAATGTCATTCTACCAGTCGATTTTTTGCTGTGCTGCTTTTTTCACCAATATGCAACGACCTGCATATTCATTTCTATAAAGGTCACTTTTTCACTTTAAGCACTGGCACTGCTGTTCTGTCTCGAAGGTTTCGTTCTACTGTAGTATTGCGATACATGCTTTTAAATGGCCTGTAAACAAGAAGTTTAGCTTGGTTTTGATATTCTGGATACTCGTTGCTTTCAGCAAGTCATCGGGAATATTTCATGTGCAACTAAACTACTATCAAAGTCTATTTTTAGCCAAGTGATGAGGACTTCGAATATGTGTTGATATATGATCTTGGCGTGTGAATATCGTTTTTGAAATGCTAATGTTATTTGAATTTGAAAACATATGTGGGGCTAAATCACGTAACGTAGTAAACTGCTGTGTCTTTATTCATTTGTCAACAAGTGAACACAATGTTTTGATTTTTTTCTTTCACCAACAGAATTAGACCTCCTGCCTCTCATTGTGACTTTTTTCCTTTGCTTCTGGGACATCGCGTACGGCATCATGGCTGGAGTCGGTCTGTCCATCGTAATTTTATTAGCCGGACATGCAAGGTGAGGAAGAAAAACTGCTATTTTTTGAAGAAGATTGCATAATCGTAACATCTGGTCTGGCTGAGAACAGCATTAAAATGATTCCAAAGACTACTACACAACCATTTGTACACAAACTTAGAATCTAACGATTTGCTTTACAGTCGAAATTCCGGGTTCCATAAGCATCACTCTACCACTTCTAATCTGCTTGAAGTGTCTCACAGACTGCTCCGCGCCAAATAAAATGGTCATTCATCTAGTGTGGTATTCCTAGATATTTCCAAGGCATTTGACAAAGTTGTTCATTCCGGCCTCCTTTTTAAGCTGCGACAATTGGGTGCAAGCGGACCTTTTTTTGAACTTAATGGAATCTTACCTAATAGGCAGATCTCAGTTTGTACGAATTTCTAATGTCACGTCTGACATCTTACGTACAAATTGTGGTATTCCACAAGGTTCCGTGCTCGGTCCTCTGCTTTTTCTGGTATATGTTAACGACATTTCAAGAAATATATAAACTTCCATTTCCCTCTGTGCTGACGACACCGTTCTATCGTACCCCTCAAAGTGTCCCTACCAACGTCATAGTGCTCTGTCAACGATTTGAATAATCCAAAGCTTAGCTGAAGGGGTCCAACTGGTCACTGCAGGGGGCCCACTAGTCAAAACTCAGAAAATGGCTAAGAAATGATGGTGAATTTCTGGATGTCGCGGATCTCTGTACTAGCTAAAAAAACGAAAACACCTCGAAAAACGCAAAAAACAACAACCTAAAAAATACTAAATATCAAAATGTCATCTAGAGGGGGCCCAGATTGTACACTTAGGTTGCATTTAGGGGCCCAGTTTCTACATTTAGCGCCCAGGGGGGGCGACTCGCCCCCTTGTCCCCTGTAAGTTACGCCATTGCTTATGGTATCATTGTGTTACAAAGCTATCACAAGACTGAACGCTCTTGAAAGCTTAGATTATATCCGTGCCAACGTACGCACTTCTCATCTCCTACATTCTAACATTGTTTGATCACGGTGATGTTGCCTGCAATGATATCTCTGCTGCAGTCAGTTGTCGCTTAAAAAATATACAAACGTCGGCTGCTAAACTCATCCTAGGTTGTTTGCAAACCACTTCGTACTCGAAAATCTTAGATGATCTATCGACACCTCTGCCCTTCGACGAAACTGTCACATTTTATATATTTTCCACAAATTTCTTTTTGGACCATATCCTACATTTCTTGCCGATCTATCTACCACCAAACTTTTCCGATATCTAATATAAATAATCACTCACTGCGTCATGGTGGGAACGGTCAACTTCCTTCATGTCGAACCGTATTTTATCCTAGTTCATTTTCCCTAAAAGCTTCAATTCTCTACCCACATCTGTTAATCATTTGGACCAAATTTGTTTCGATCCATAGTAACTGCTTCAATCTGTAGAGAGTCGCATCAAGCACTGCATCCCTGTGGCGTGAATCCGCGTGCCATGTCCTGGCTGTGTGTGCTTCGTTTGCGTCACAGTCGCAACCCAGATATCACTGAACCCAGATAACAAACATTAATCGCTTGTGCTCGTGTGGTCTTTTGAAGACTGAGTGTCATATTTTGCTCGAATGTGACTTAATCACTGCTTCACGTCAGGTTATGTTAAATTCTATTTGAAATATTCTCCTAGCTAGAAGAACAGTTATTCACTCCATTCCAACTGAATGCCCTCAGTCAAGCCTCATGGTGTCAGCATTCTTTTATTTGGTCACGACAAACTAAAACGCTCCTCCTCTTTGCAGTTGTATGATGGGGTTTGCAAGTTTCTCTCAATTGCTTTGGTGTAGTTGTATTGTCTCGTATCATTCGCGTTGAGGGCCTAATATCCTTTTGCGTCTTTTTTATTTGCGTTCTGTTATGATGTTTCCGGTTTCCTGCTGGTGCTGGCAGATAGCATTCCAGGCTCCGGTCTGTCTTCGATTACCGTAAAACAAAAAAATAAAATAAAATGAAATTTCGAATTGTGGGGAGGCAATAGCATTTTTACGGTCGATTTTGGCAGAAACCCGACATGTAATCTCAAGTAAAAAGCACTGGCCCCCCGCCACAGTTTGAAAAAACTTATCAGTCGCCACAAATGTCTTGTCGTTATCTATGGCCTGACAAGCCGTTCAGCGAACGTAAGAAAATTGTTTCCATAACCCACGCTCCCTCTGTTTAGGCCCCACACCAAAACGGAAAAGAAAGATGGCGTGGTTATCATTCGTATTAAGCGAGGTCTCGACTTTCCGGGGGCGGAATACATGGAAGACAAGCTGCAAGGACTAATCGAAGACGGTAAGTCACCTGCCATGACTGGTTGCGTTTTGCGATTTAAGTAAAAACTGTGCAAAACCTTTAATTAATCTCAAAACCTGCTGAGTTTCAATAACATTTGCTGAGACAAAGCAAAGAGTTCCTGACCGTTTTGAAGCAGATGTTTGCAACAGCACCGGTTATAGAAAAATATTTATGTACTTCCTATTTCGAAACCTTTGCGCTATGTTCAGGCTTAAAGCACCAAAAGGGCAAATGTTTTCGAAGTTCGTAGGACGAATCCCAAATAGGGAAAAACGTGCCGCTGGGCACACCTGCAGTTCGGAAAATCTGGCACAACAGCTTCGAAAGTCGTCCATACAGGTCCACAGCCACTGGGGTCATTCGAGGGCAGTGCACCCCAAATTTTGTAGTGCCCAGAAAAAAATTGTTTTGAACATATATTAAAACAAACATCTTGCCTTCCTAAAATTGTATTTTTCCCCCCAAACTTTAAAACATGGCGACGGACCTGCGTCCACGTAGCCTATACTACTATACGCCTCAGGAACCTTCGTTGACATAAACGCTTTGCTTAACCTATGGCCTTCATCAGGCAACACTTGTTCTGTTGTGGTCGTGGATTGTTCGAAGCTGACAAACCTCGATTTCAGCGGCGCGGAAGCGTTCGTACACGGTGCAGAAAGACTCGCCAAAGCCAACGTTGTGCTGAAGCTCTGCGGTCTGCAAGTAAGCCCTGTATTCGAAAATTCGATTGTAGTTTGTCTCTTCTGTCCTGGAGAGGTTTTGCCGAGATTTGGTGAGGCAACGTTTGGGAATGCCTCCCGACAAATAATAAAAATAAATTTATTTCATTTCTTTTTGTTTTATGCTTCATATTGCGTAAATTTTCATACAAATTTTCATCTTTGTAGCATCTTCAATCTACTACGTATATTTGCGGCTTTACTGATGTTATCTGCGGTAAAAAAATTGTGCTGTGGCTATTTCTCGGATCTCAGGCCAAAAAACAGTACCCGTGTTTTCTGAAATTCGTTAGCAAAACAATGGTCAATTCAAAAAACGGTTTTTAATTGAGTCAAGCTTTTAAACACACAACTTTGGTTCTTTAGTTTTAATCATTTCCAACAAGGGCAAGAGCTTCACCAACAAGTTAACAAGAATCAGCTGCGCAATGACAGGAAACAGCGCTTGATACAATTTTTTTGTTTGCTTCGCAGCGGCATCACAAAGCGATGCTTAAACGAATGGATATCGAAAAAACCGGCGTCAAAATCTACGAGTCTGTCGAAGAAGCCAAGGTTGAAGTCACAACCGCGGAAATAGTATAACGACGCTTTCATCTCGAGCCGAAACGAAATTGTGCTCAAGCCGCTTGGAGCGCTTAGTTCCCACGCAAATGCGATTAATTCGGCGAGTTTGTTGCATATTGCAACTTTGAAATGGACAATATTTTGCGTGCAAAACTGTTTTCTTTAGCGATTTTTACGTTTTCAGCTTTGAGTGAAGCACTTTGCAAGTTGCCGTTTTTTGTACTAACTATTAACAGCAACAAGTGGTGTGCGTTTGCGATTTTTTCTCTCAGCAAATGGTCCATTGGTCACAGAAGTGTTGTAAATAAGCAAATATTTTTTGAAGTGGTTGGAAAAAAGATACGGCAAGTTGCGAAGAAGGTGCAGTTTGCTTTACATTGACTTGAAGATTGATAACAGTACTGTTGTTTTTTCTTCATGAGCATAGTGCGAAGCAAAAATTACACTTTAAATGAAATTCCGTCGATCACAGTGTTTCTACATCCAAATCCTGCAACCGCACAATCGACTAAATTTTTCTTACAAAGGTGACCATACGCTGTAACTAGTCAGTCCCACTGGCTCTTGATTTAGAAGTGGTTAACTTCGTTATTCAACCTAAAGACCAGCTGCGTAAGAAAAAAAACAAACGCTAGTCGCAGGGGCGTAACGAGGGGGGCAGGGGGGGGAGCAAAATTCCCCGGGTGCCGAATCACTGCAGTGGGCGCCGAAAAGTCCCGACAATGTCGCAAGTACTTTTTTCAATATAGTATATTTGCTTCCGAAAGATCTCTGGTTCGAACATAGGCGCCAAACTTGCTTCTTGCCTCGGGCGCCATCTAACCTCGTTTCGACCTTGGCTAGACGTCAGCAACAGCTTTCAACTCGTAAGTCAACGCAAAATCTTCGTTCGTGCGGTGAGTGCACAATTACTAACATGCACTTGTATTTATTTGTTAGACCAATCACAACAATTAATGTCATACAGCCAAATAGCTTTATAATGCCCTTGACTGATGTTAGCTAGTGGCAAACAAGAGAAACGGGTGGAAAGGTGGAAGGGTAATTGCTACCCGCCAAGACATGTTATAATAAAAGTGGCAAGTTCAAACTTCTTGCTAATACGAGCTCAAGTACCCAAATTGTCATTATCAGTGCCTTCATTCGCAAGCTGCAACTTTGTTCGAAACAGTGCCTTTCGTTGAATACGGTGTAGTGGCTCAGTGTGTGTTGTTTGTTTCTTAGTCTATGCAGAAACATCTTTCCGACAGTGTTCGTGCTGCTGTGGTCTCATTCAAGTGTTGAAACGAACGTAGCCTGCTGGTCAGTGATACGAGTTACATATGTAAGAGCTGTTTGTTTTCCACGTGATCGACTTTTGTTTTTTGGAAAAAACTGTTTGAACTTACTAATGTTTGGGAATTGCGTTACATTTCCACCCGTTTTATTAAACTACAGTATGCGCGTATACTTTTCGTGTCGCATCAATATTTCCTGGAATCGCGACCACAGGCACATTCGAAGTTTTTTTCAGTGGGGTCGGCAATCGCTTGTCCTGAAAACTTGGTCATTGTCCGATATTGCTGATGGTGATTAAACTCTTTTTGGAAATAAGATCAGCATTGTGTAAGATTCGACGGAATATCTACAAATTTTCCTGAAAAGCAAAATTAAGTCACCAAATTTTTCTCAGCACCGCACTTTTTCGAAAGTGTTTCCAAATTTCCACTTTTCCTTTCGCAATGTCTGCCCTATATTCTTGTCTTCAAAAAGATATTTTCGTATCGAAAAATAACAAACAACGCCTTCATTCAACTTATCTTTAACAAACTTGGAAGCGCAGTGGTTTCTATAAGAATTTTCCGAAGCGGGTCTGGCAGCAACTGTGGTCAAGTTTTTTAGGATCCAACAGCTGTGGATGTGACGTTTTTTGACCATGAGCGTTATTACCTGCTGGTAATATGTAGAACAGGTCAGGCAGACCCGCGCACAAGTCAAATTGCAGGGCTTGAAGTTTTCGTTTTAACGTAAGCAGCTAATTAATTCCTTTGTGCTTTATATACAAACCTCATTTGCTTCGGATAAAAATACCAACTTTGGTCGATGCGACTTGGACATGAAAAAAATTTATTGTGTTTGTACAATATTTTGTTGTGACTGCACATAAACTTTCGCGATCAATTTTTTTTACGATAAACTTGATCAGTTTTCCTTCCAAACAGAACCTGCACGAAATGTGCACAAGAACTGATCAAAACTGTGGCTTGCTGTCACAATTCCTGAAAACTGCTGATTAAATTTTCGGTCTAATGAAAGCTGCATCAATCGTACCCACTTGCTTGCACGACGATAGAGCGGGAATAATGCAGGACATTTGTACATGACGTCTGCAAACAAAAACCCATCATAATTTTTAAGCATCACTTAACATGCGCCTGTCATTCTTGAAAATCATATCAAACACGTCAAACGCCTCGCGAACTGTAGCTTGTATATAAGCGCCCTGACTCCGCGATCAAACTGTGCCTTGTGGATCTGTGGTGCAGCGGTCATTTCTTTGCAGTCACCTTATACTGACGACTACAAAATTTGCTCCGCGTTTCCAAGAACACTCCCATGTTGTTTTCGCATTTTGTTCCTCGAATTCATTCTTTCCAGTTACAAAAAAGCGATTTCCGAGCTCTAGCAAAAGTGCCTCAGTCTTATTCCTTTTTCATTATCACGTTTGCCATTGCACGTTGCTGCATCTACCGCTAAAGTTTAATTGATTAACTGAAGTGACTTCTTTTTGTTTGGTACGAATTCATTTCATGCGCCGTTGTGACTTGCAGTTTGCGAAATAAAACTTTCTGGTGCCACCGCTGTCGCTTTTGTCGTAAAGCAGATTGCAGATTTTCGTCAATCATCGCCGGAAGCTTCGGAAAAGTGCACTGTGTAGGTGTTATGCTATCTGCTAGATGGCGGTAGATCTACGTGATCTGGAACTGCCTCGTGGTTTTCCACGGCATATAGGCCTATACTAATGGAAAGCGGCAGGTCTAATGAAACAAATCGTCATGAGTGCTGTAACAACAAACTGTTAAGCATTCACTAATCAACTATTTTGATGCTTATGTTTAAATGTGAAGGAAAGAAAATATTGCGTAGAACATAGGACAGAAAAGTCGCTGTTTTGCTGGTAGCGCACCATCGAAATTACTTTACATTGACAATGTTTTACCACAGATTTCTGATCAATGCAAGTCAGAACACAATTAAACAAATTGGCCAGTTGTCGAATGCGATAGATCACCGATTTTCTAATCTGCTTTAATCACCTAAAAACAAAATCTCCGATGAGGCAAAATAACGTTGGATCTCTCAAGACAATTGTTTTTTCATCATTTCATCATCAAGCATTCATGGTGCATCAATAGAGCGGTTGTTGCATCACACACGCAAACATAGTCGTAGGGGAACAAAAATGTTTGGGGGCGGGAAACATTTCTGCCCGTTTTTTGGATTTTTGTCAAGAAAAAGCAAAGAAGTGCTAAATTACTGCCTGTGTGAAAAAAGTAACTAAATGAACATTATTGCCTTACAACATGATAAATGTGATTGGACTCAATGGCGTACGGTGACCTTTCTCGTGGGGCGTTCATTGATGGTTCAAAACGTGGCCATTTTCACTTGGCGGCCGGTGTTCGTGACGTCACGGTATCAGTGGCGTGCAGAGGTCTGGTGATGCCCGGGGCGACAGCTTGATTGTGTGCCCCCAAATTCTGCTGTAGTATTGAGCAGTGGCGTATGGTGGTCATTGATGCTTACTGGATATACGCTGTTTGTGACGCCAAAATATGACGTCATATTCACGTCTGCAAACCATCGGTTTGGCGAAGTTGACAAATTTATGAAGTAATTTCCAGTCCGGATGCAATCTAGATTCAACAAAATTCAGCATAATCCGGATCAGTAGCGTAGCCAGCCCAAAAATTTGGGGCGGGCCAAAAAATTTGGGGGGGTCAAAGTATTTGATTTTAGGCGAATAACACTATTTTGCTTAGAAAAACGTCTCTCAAAGCACAAAATGACTATATTTTCTGAAAATTTGGGGGGGCATGGCCCCTTTCGCCCGCCCCTGGCTACGCCTATGGTCCGAATCCAGTCCAATGCTCACCCCTGAAGCACAGGTGTGTGGCAGAGGTGAGCATTGGATCCGGATTGTAAATTGCTTCATAAATTCAGGATCAGGGCCAGATTTGGAGTGAGTTAATGGAAGGAAATCGCGTACTGTTTGTCATTGAAAAGCTGTATTTGATTTGGGATTTGTTGATTTGGGAGAGTTTATTTGGACTTGAAATTTAATTTTTTTAACGTTTTCGACTATGGTTGCCCCATTGTGCAACCATAGTCGCAAACGTTAAAAAAATTAAATTTCAAGTCCTTGAGACTTTGAATATTGCAAGGATATGGTTTGGTAAAACTGTAATTCAACGAGTTTTTTCTCTATTGTATTTGCAGGTAAGAAACAATGAAACAGGTCGGAAAAATGCGAGAAATTTGAAAAAAATCAACTTGGGAGGTAGTGACAACATTGTTTTGAAAAATTTCCGCGAAATCCACAAAACTTAAGTTTCGAATCTTGGTCTTGGAATTTTTAATGATGTCTCGGTCTCGAATTTCAAGTCTCGCGTCTCGGTCTCGGAATTTTTGATGAACTCTCGGTCTCGAAGTTTTATGAGATCTCGGTCTCGAAGGTTACGGTCTCGACTACATCACTGCTATTAGTGTTGCCAATGCAAAAAGAAAACACAATTGAAATTGATCTGTCAAATATTACATTTTGCGTATAAGATTCAACAAAATTTCACTACTTAGAATGTTGTTAAAGTGCTTGAAATTAACCAGAATTACAACAATTTTTCGATGGTGTGGCACGAAATGTTTCCTACACACAAGATTGCAAAATTACACCATCTGACAACACTGTTCGATAA
>JGI24158J21664_10001174_pt1 | contig 28474 bp, 12 predicted proteins | sample Ectturendosymbi3_FD_21664 | JGI IMG/M metagenome (IMG submission 21664) | reverse complement strand
ACAAAACACATCGGAATTCACAATGACAGTGAGAGTTTGAATTTGAAAGCATCTTACTTTGAAATCATTGATACTATTCAGAGCGAATTCAGCCACCGGTATTCGGAGTTTGATATGTCACTCATCAAATCTTTGCGTGTTCTTTCGAATTGCTTTCCCTGCGCAACTGTGTTGATCATCTAGCAGCTCTTTCCCACATAGGCTATACGATTCGATGTAAATTTGGCTTGCTGTGCACCTTAATTGCCTGCGTTCGTGATTGCGTCGTTTGCATTCTTATTGTGTTCACGAATGCCGTGCCTTGATGCGTGTCATTCCACTATTCAGCCTCGTACCGGTCGTTTGTGCGCAGCGAATTTGCGCAGTAATTCTTTTCTTAGGCTGGCCCAGGCATTGGTTGACTAAAGCATATAAGGCATCGGGAAGTTTGATTTTGGTGTGCAACACCCCGTTGTTCCAGGCACAAAACAAGCGGAAAAGGCGTCGTTGGTCATAAAATAAACCCAGTATTATGAAACGGAACCTGAACGCTTGTTTTAGAGAACTGATGGGATTGTTCTTTTTATCAGGAGAACACTGCTCAAGGCAGTGACACCAACTTCATTCTCAATGACAACGTCAGCTTCGTGAACCAAGTAAGGAGTGAAAACTCGCGTTCAGGAAAGACTCAACCGTCCGGCCAATTACACGTTTTCGGGTGATAAACAGATAATAAAAATGTATGATATCACCAGGGCTATTTCCACGACTATTGAGACCAATTTATTTGAGACCGCATTCGATGTTGCGTTCATTTGAGACCACGACATTTGGGATGACATTCATTTTATACCCATTCATTTGAGACCACGATTATTTGATACCACATTCGTTTGAAACCTGTTCATTTGAGACCACATTCATTTGAGACCCCGTTCATTCTAGACCACATTCATTTTACGCCATTTAAAGTGAAGCTGTTGTGATTTACCGCGAATCACATTTTTATGTTCTTTCTTCCACGTCTTTGCGGAAAGCCTGAAGTCTTGTAAGGAAAGCCTGAAGTCTTGTAAGGAAAGCCTGAAGTCTTGTAAGGTGGCTATTTCTTTGACTTTTTGCAAGGTTACGCCCTTCCTTGTCCAAGGGTGACTCACGCTGGGTTGGAATGGTGAAGATTTATTGTTTCACAGGACTCAGTCAACAAGCAGAAGGACCATAAAAAGCCACCTCCATAAAACGCACCATAAAAAGCCATGTAAATGCACTACCGCAGACGCCAGAAAACTCTTCATACCTCACGTTTGGAAGGGAGCGTTGCACCTTTGAAATGTCATTTTATTATAACATGTCAAATAATTATATGTTTTGTGTTTCTGCCCGTTTCCTTTAGCAAATGAAAAATGCAAGACGAGAAAAGAAAAATGTGTTTCTGCGTTGGTCCAAACAATCACACGAGAAAATCAAATTTTGTGGCTTTTGAGAAAAGAAATGCAACTGCGTATGAGCAAAACATCTAACGCGTGATCTCTACAAATGCGACTGGTTTCGCAGATAACGTTAAGTCTGAAAAAATCTCTCAATGTCTGAAATAACACATTGCTCTCGGGACAAATAATGAGAACATGTTTCGCGCCCGAATTTTTTTTGAAAATGAAGATGCGGGTTCTTTTTCAATTTTGTCAAATATGTTTCACGATGACAGTTATTTGAACATTTTTAGCAAATTCTCCCATTCCTCAAAATTAACAATATCTGCTGAACCAGTAACATTTGCAGAGATCACGGACCAGACGTTTCGCTTATACGAACTTGCATTTCTCTTCTCAAAATCCACAAAATTTGATTTTGTTCTGTGATTGTTTCGACCAACTCAATAAGACATTTTTTTTTCTCATCCTTCATTTTTCAGTAAACTATTGAAAATATTGTGGCACCTCGATAAGGGAGAGGGGAAGAACGCAAAACATATAATTCTTTGACTTGATGTAACAAATGACATTTCAGAGGTGCAACGTTCCATTCCAAACGTGAGGTATAAAGTGTTTTCTGGAGTCTAAGGTGTTTTGAAGTGCAAGTGCATTTTAAACCCGGTGTGAGTCATCCCTGGACAGGGAAGGGCGTAACCTTGCAAAACATCAAAGGAAGAGTCACCTTGGAAAACTCCAGGTTTCCCGCAAAGAAGTGCAATAATATGATCTGACGTTACTAGTGCAGACAGTGACAAATGTCACCAAGTACAGAGACAATTTCACCAAATATTGTTTCAATTTGGGTAGGAAAAACAAATTTTCGCCAGCCATTCCTGTTTTTGGTTGTATAGATCGATGATAATCCTGGACATCAGTCATTTCGAATGCATAAAACGCAAACGTACATATGCACCGCAACATTCCAGCATTTAAGAGAATCTACATGTTGTTGGTAGGCACAGAAGTTAAAATTGATGCAGTTTAATCTGTAATTTTTTTTAATTGGAAGTGACATTGGCAATAAATTTAACGGAACACCCACGGTCAACTGCAAAGCAGGCAACAAGTCGTTTTTGCTATATATTTCCCCCCATACATTTCTTGCTTACAAAAAGCATTCGGTGAAGTAATTCCATTGAAAAGCAAACAATGTGTTGGACTAGTTCTCTGTCTAACTGGCATAGGTGTTACGCTTACTGAACAAGTCAAACATCTTGGTGTATAACTTCATGCGTCACATGAGGATGACAATGAGATATAGAGACAAGTGAGAACCCTCTATTGCGCGAATAAATGTCTCAAAAGAACCTTTAATCAGCGCTCGCTCTGCTGCGGCTTCATGCAAAGCTACGTTTGGAAACTGTGAAAAAAATGTGTGCACAGTCTAGTATTAGGCGTCTCCAACAGTAGCTGTCTACAAAAGCGCTTGTCGTATTTTACATTGCATCCCAGAGAACGCATGCTTCATCCAATCATGTTATTTTTTAATCCGAAACGTTTTATGCCTTGATAAAAAACGATAAATATACTTTTGTTCAACGATGTGCATTTCATCTTATTTTTTCTTACACTCTTGTCATTAATGGCATGCGTTTGCAAATCGTTATTTTTTCTAAAGATGTAACGTTACCGTATGAGAATGGCCGAAACAAGTGATACTGCTTCGTTGTTTCAGAGTCTGCTCATTGTTAGTGCTGTCTGTTTGTATCATGTATCATCTACTTTTTAATGTGTTGTGTCTAAGACGTTTTGCGCCCTTGTGCTCTTCGATGAGCTCCAGTAGTATAGACCATATATTTGATCCATAAGAATCAATACAAAACAAAGCATGACAAAGCACGGTCTTCACCGCTCTAAACAAAGCACGGTCTCCACCGCTTCAAACGACATCCATTTCGAGTTGAGATTGCGACGGAATATAAACATACCCTTTTTTATCCTTTACTGTTTCATTGAAGCAGCAGGTGTTGCATTTTGGTCATCATCTAAACATCTGAAACCCTTTTGCACTAAGGTATTGCATTGAACAGTAATTAGCTATAGTGGTTACACATGTGAGCTGAGTGGTAGGCACTTTTCAAACAGTGGATTAGAAACAATTTGAGGCCGAGCCCAATTTTAAATTCCCTCCATTCAAACACCGTTGCAAACGTTTGTTATCAACATTATATCACGCAATCATCACACCCACTGCTTTCAGGTGACTAGTTTCATTTACTGACTCGTCGCAGACGCTTCCATTGTTTAGGCCAACTTTACTTTATGATGTTCACCACTTCAACAAGTTAATGTTTAACTTGAAAGAAGAAAAGCAAGCTTACCGCCAGTTTCAACGAACACCCGCACCACAATCTTTCCAAGATTTCGCAGTTGTTTGGTGAAGGAGTTGATTTAGTAGAGGCAGCAAGAGGAAATGCATGGAAAGATTGTATAAAGTGTATTAAATAAGGCATATGCCTGGGTTATGAACGAGCTTAGTAAACAACCTAAAAACCTTTTGCTTACGTGCTTAAGTAAGTAACGTGCACATTTAAAGTCCCTAACATGGGATGAAAACAGGCTGGAAAATTAGCCTGAGAAATAATTAGTAACTCTAGTTTCTTTTAGATTAACCAAAGGACGTTTAAACTGTCAACACAACATGGAGCGTTTGGTCAGTACAAATCCTTTGTGTTTGTTTTGGTGCTTTGGCAGGTGCGAATCTCATAACAGAAATCATGTTAATATCTGTAAAACATGTAAGTCAAACGTTTGTACAGACATTTCATAATTTAGGTACATTTCTAATATAAAAATGGAAAAGGGTCATTTAATATGCGTTGCCTTTAGGTATTGTGATTTCAATAAAAGAAAAATTAGGCTTGTCGTTTTTGCATAAGTTGCAGTTTTACCTGGGTTTTTATTAATTTAACACGATCGAATGTGCTTTTCGTAATGTAGTTAAGTTTGTATTGGGCAAAAAAAGTCATTTAGGTATATTTTACGTTGGAAACAATAGCAGTAAACAGTGCTTGTCAAACGAAAAAAGAAGGAAATTTGGTTTATGCAAAACTTTTGAAAACCAGGAAGGCCGCACCAAAGCCAACGTGATTATGCCGTACAAACGTGGGAAAGAGAAGCAATTGTGCAATCAAGAACAACGTTTGTTTAGAAGCTGGTTTAAATAATTAAACTTTTTTTGGGACATCCGCGGTATGTAAGGTAGAATTCAATTGATCTACATTTGACAGTTCCAACACTGGCTAATTTTAAAATAAACCAGTTATTAATTTTTCTATATTTGACCTTTCCAACAACTTGTTAATTTTAAAATAAACCAGTTCTCTCATGCAAAACAAGGAACATTCAATGTTTTCTAGAACACGTTTTGACTTGAAGTAATATATTCAAAGGCATTTGTAATGTATTCAATTTATGGTTAATGCGTCCTAGTTTTTGCGCAAAAAATTGACGTTCTAGTAGGTCGGTCATACGCTATGGCTCAGCAGGAAGTTGTTTACATACAAATTAATGATTAAACTGTTCCGCACATACGAGATCATAATCACCAATGCTCGGATCGCCATGTTTGGCAGAGCGAAAACGAGAAAATCGTTACCTTTGTGTGCACAGCCATTACGTCAGCCACTTTCCTCAATTTATGAACCTTAATTTGATGGTTTTACTTCTGGAAAATAAAAAAAATAAATTTGGGACTCAGGCAATTTTCTTGACCTGATGCCTACGTTGCTAAAAAAATTGTAACATCGTATAAGTTATGGCACACAGAAAAAGGGAAGATAATTCGACACAAATGTGATACGTACTACATATCAGTGCTATTTTCCTTTTGTCTTTTTAATAACCCTACTAACTGAGAATTTTGCTGTTTACAAATACGTAAATAATACTGTGTTCAACAGAAAAACGCCATAGAGCGGACAATACATTTATTGAAGTATTGCTGACACACTTGTTTATTAAAATTACTTAATCATGTCCTAGCGGGAGAGATAATCTTCGTAGTTTTTAAGCTGATGAGCTGTAATTTTATTTACTTGAAAGNCGTTTAGTGCAATTGCAAATATATTGGAAGTGTTAGGTCAAACTTTAAAATAACTAAACACTAAAGAATGACTCATATCCTAACTTTCGTAGTTGTCGTTTCTTTGATTTTTCCTTCGACACAACTCGGATCACAACCTACTTGTCCAAAGGGATACTACCAAAAGGTATGGCGCAGTGCGATCATTGGTTGTGTGGTTGCTAAAGTAAAATTGTCCTGTAAACGTAGACAATGCCTATTAAATACCGACAAATCTGACATACCCAGAGTTGAAAAGTATAAAATATAAGTCGGTGCTGGACTAATGCGACCTCATGCGCATGCTGTGTTGCCAGAAAATGAAGAAAATGTTTGAACTAACTGATGGAATTTGTGGACTAACTTACAAAATGCTTCCACTACTGTAACAATTTCATAAATATTTTAAATTTCGTTTGTAACAACAAGTCGAGCCATTCTGATCATGTATGAAAATATCAATTTAGATCTGACTCACTGTGAGTTTGTGAACTATTTAAGCATCCTTTAGAATTTGTTGACTCATAGAAATGACATGCAGATAATTAAATTGCTATATTAAAAACATAAACTCTCGTTTCCAATTTGTCGGGATTGACCTAAAATTGTGTCCCATAAGAAGCTTGGTACATATGTTAATGAAACGTGTTGCTTCGAAGCAAACTGATGGAAACTTTCTTTGTAAGACACTGAGGAGGAACGTTTACGTTTTCTTTCTTTGCAGTCGACGCCATCAAAAGAAGAAAATTTGTATCAATGCAGTGACTACAACTGCAATAGCTGTTGCTATCCGAATATCACAAAGCAAATATCAATTGCCCCTATTCAAGAAGTCGGCAAATTAGATTATCACCAATGCAACGAGACCTTGTCCATGGCGTAAGTCTTTCTTATTCTTGATAACTATTTGTATGACAGTGTACTACAAAGAGTTTTGGTTAAGTAACAAGTTTTATATTTTCGATGAATGCTCTTATGGTTCAGCGCCAAACAATTTGTGATGTCAACTTGACAGCACAAAATTTGAGCAAATTCTCATTACAAACCAAAATATGCTTTGTACATTTTGGGTGTTATTGCAATTTTGGATCAAGCATTACCTTCCATCAAACATTGTGGTGAAATCTTCTTGCTTTGCTTTTTACAAACATTGTTGAGAAATTTAAAACTTTTGCTTTGTTTGACAAAATGTTATTCGTTTTTAGTTATTAATTTCGTGGGCATTGTTGAAGCTCCACTGAACATGAATTAGCTACAATAGCCTACGTGTAAAGCACTCTCTACTGCTTTCGCTGTCACGTGTCAAATATTACTGTTATTCACGGCATATACTGGTTCATGTATGACTTGCATTCTTGACACGCACCAGTATCACGCATTGAACTAAGAAACAATCAGTTGATTTAAAGAAAATGCGCACATTTAAACCTACTGCATAATAAACTCAAGATGCGTTTGCACCGGAGTTGCAATAATCTTCACTTTGGCGTTAGGAAGGTCGCTGAGACATCAGCAATAAAGATTCCGAAAATACCCCTTATTTTCCAGCAGCTTCTTCTAGTTCTGCTGGTTCCTAACAAAAGAACTAAGACCAAAATAAACGGTAGATGTAATCACGCCACCTGCTCTTGGGTAATAATTTAGCGTGGGAGCAGCCAGCATGACTCACCTCGCTGATTTTCTTGAGGCAATTTGGCAACATGGCTGAAACATCGCAACTTGGATCTCTCACTTCGGAGAAGTGGCTGAGATTCAGAGCTTTACGAATTGCATCGCCGCACACTTTATTGCGAAGTATCTCGTCGTGGGTTTCACTAACTCCCACCTGTGCCGCATATACATGCAACAGCACTCTTTTAGTGATTGTTCAAGTTTGATGACCATAGATTAATGATCGAAGCAAAAATCGTTCATAAACTGAAAGTATCGACGTGTTTCAAAGCTCCTCTCTTTAGTCTGCAGAGTAGTAAATACCATGCAATGCTGCATTTGCTTCACTAATCCGTGGAATATCAATCTTCTTGTTCTGCCACTCGAGCATGAACACTATACCAACGTACTTCTACCGCTGCAGTGTATTATCGTTTACATGTAGCATACATTGCTTTGGTGTTTGGTAAGACAAAATCCCACATTATCTCAGTGCTCATTCTTCTTCCATCTTGATCACACGCAGCGGAATTGCGATCAAATACAGGTTGAAAGTTACCAAAGCGGTCGCAAAACGCATTGCAGCTTCCTACAGTTATACCCTCCAAATCCCACCCATTGCTGCTATGTAATTCATGAGAACTTTAAATAGGATTGGAAACAGCACGGGCATTTGTTTCAGTTGAAATCCTACAGAAAACCGTTGTGAATTAATGACACGGACACAAACATCGGAGCAAAATTAAAATTTTTTGATGGCCTAAAATTTTTTGATGGCCAGGCAGCACTCAATACTGCACTCAGATAAAATTACTCCAATAGACAAGAATGTAAGATGTAGTTATATGAAGGGAATGGCTTGGAAAAGTTGAAATGGAAATAGAGAAAGTGAATAACGACATTAAGTTTTTTTTTGATGGTGAAAAACAGATGCAGCGATTTTTCTTGGAATCACAATATCAACTGTATTAGTGCTGAAAATATGATTAGAACATTGTATTGGTTAAGAGGGACCGCCTAACAGATGTAGTCAGTTACCACTTTCGTAGAATAGAGAGATGGCATAAAATTATGAAAGTGAACGTAAAATATAAAAAAACACAAAAATAAGCGTACTCATAAAAGCAACCTTGCTCCTGATTGGGACATTTTGGCGACGCCGGTTTGGCGATGGCCGTTTCGGCCAGTGCCCTTTCGGCGATGGACTTCAGATCAACGCTGTTGCTTCAAAATTTATAACTTGCCACAGTCTCAACCGTGCTCAATTGCTCTAGGAAAAGTCATACTGTTGGTATTCATGGCCACGGTGGCCAAGAAAACTTGTCAGACGTCCAAAGAAAAAGCTTGCTGGCATGTGATTGTAAGCATGTGAGTTTCAGTTTGCCTTTGAGCAAACTCTGGCATCCGACTCCGCCAAACGCGTGTTCGCGTTCGCCCAGAGACAATCTTCGGCACACTGCTGTTGGAACAGGAGTTCGCACACTCCGGAAGCAACTGGTGGTAAGGCATTGGAAGTACGCATAGATTCGTACACTGACAGGCAACCGACAGAAAGTAAGAACGAATGTACTCTTAAATTAGCTGTGAAATGCAATCAGAATAACAACGCGAAAGCTGAAGTAAAACTTTCTTTCCAGGTCTTAATTTTTGTGTAAACTTACAAACGCCTCATGCCAGCAAAAAGAAACGTCAGAAGCCATATTTCCTTCCAAACATGGTAACGGTCACACTAAACTGTTCCAAACTCCGGCGGACGTGAAGTCACACATGCCCTCAGGATAACAACAAAAACGATTATCAAACACTTATCCTTTGCAATCTAACCATTGAAAGTATTTCAAAAACACGCTTTTTTCCCTATATATATAAAACATCTGCGACCACCACCGCCAAAACGTCCCGTCGCCGAAACGTCCTGTCGCCGAAACGGCATCCCCGAAATGTCCCAGACCCACCTTCTCAGATTTATTTTGAAATAAACGATGTTGGTATAATTTGCCCCACTTGGAAAAAATGTTCCCACCACAACCAAAGCTTACAGGAAGGTTTCAGGTGCACAGGCGTGGGTTTGAACAACTCAGAAACTGTTCCTAAGTTCAACAGATCTCAAAAAGAAAGTTCTTGCATCTCTAAAACACTTTATTGCTTCCAAACCAAGCACATGTCCCTCTCCAAAATTTTGAGTGTTACGGTTGCAAAAGAAACGAAAAAGACACCTAAAAGTCCGAAATTCTGCCAGTAGCTTTCATTGGCTGTACAAGATCCGTGTCGTGATGTGTTCGCAGATGGGGGAAGCACATGCAAAATAGTAAATTAGGTTGTGAAAAGAAAATTTGTTATTTTTATGATGTTTTTGTGAAATACTGCACGTAAGGTGTATTTTGCCCAAACTAGTCGAATTCTTTCACAAAATTGTGTGACAATCTCCTGAATAGAATTATCAAAAAAAATAAAAATATAAGTGATTTCAAACATGCAGTAGCGGGAAAGCTTGTTGGAAGTTAACACACCTTTTACGAAATAACAACAGGATTTTATTGATAGACGAATGTGCTATTTAACTTTGCGTCTCACAAGCGTAACTGGGCTAAGTGCTTGAACACACAACGCTTGCGGACAAACTACCTTCTTTCACACAGTAGCAACGTTGAAATGTGCAATACAACAAAAACAAGTTGCATGAAATATTTAGCTTTCAGCAGCCTTGGCAAAGGATTCGAAAGTGTTCCTGGCATGCAGGAGCTCCACATTTCCGGCACGCGAGTCTCGTCTTGTTTCGGTGCGATGGACCGCAGCTGCGGCATCGTTTTGCTGTTGGGAAAATCAGGATCCTTTGAAACAACGTGATTCATGTATCATGATCAAAAGCAGCGATATTTGTTTTTTTTTCTTTTTTAGCATTTCAAATGTCTGATTATTAAAAATCTTGAAATGTCCATATTGAAAATTTACCACGTTTTGCATGGAGGAGAGAATGGTGATAAAAAGTTTGGANGAATACGCACGGTAGAGAAATCCAAGCGCTTGTGGCTTTTTTCCATTTTCAGTAATTTATTAAATTAAGTTGTATACAACTTTTNAAGACATTTTTTGGCCAATGTAATGTTCTTTAGGACATAGAACATTGTTTTTACCATCATCATAAAAATGTTTGNGGATCTGGTATGTTCGTATTGATATACAAGCATGAAAGCTGTGCACTACTTTATTCAAATGTTTAATTGTCAATGCATGTTGGTCAAAAAATGCAAAAACATGAAACAAAATCACAATATTTTCTGGAATAATCAAGTTTACCAAATTCATAATGACTCTTTTGATAAAAGCTGAATGGATCAGGAATCGTTATCACGTAATTAAAAATTTGTAGACAACGGTAATATTTCATAAAATTTGCTTATTTATTCTTCTTCAAATAGGATCTGTTTGCCCACAATTGGCAAATCTGGTTTTGTAAACCTTCCTGAACTACTTATTGTATGAACATTGCGCTAACTACCCATTGCAGGATTATCTCATTTGTTGCCTTTGCTTACTGTCTGTGCATGTAAAATTTTCCTGGATCCTCAACCGCACCACAAGTTGTGTTTCGATTGCTTAATTGAAAAACTGTTCGTTCCAATTGTGACTATGCTCTCAATTGGCAAAGCGTACTTGTGTAGGTTGTTGTCAGGAATCAAATATCTGATACATCAAAACAAAATCAACAGTTGATTAGTGTGTTTCGATACGCCCGCATGTATAGCCTACACGCCCTTATTTTTTTCAAAGAAGTTAAAATCTGAACTAAATGATGTACCCAAAATTTTCAATGATTTCTAGTTGGAAATTACTGCAGACATTGATGCACAAGTGAAAGTTTCAATCAACAGGAGGTAATAATAGTTATTACAATTTTGCTGAAAATGGATTCAATTAAGTTTTCTTCTTGTTTTGCGTTTACAGATGTTCTCTGGAGATGTCTTACATGCAGTGTTTCTACCAGTGTTCTCCTAATCTCTATCCGTGGCTTGACGCTAAGAAACAACTTAATCAAGTGCCAATCTGTGCTTCCTTTTGTGATATGTGGTTCGATACTTGCAAAGTGAGATTTAGTTTGTGTAACGATTGAAAATAACAATTCATTTCGGAGAACCCTTTGTCATAGAATATTATTATTTACATTTGTGAATAAATTTGAAGGCCTTGCCATATCTTCAATGATTTGTAACGAAAACACAAAATACAAGCACTCAAAGTTGCTTCGGTGCATTTAGCAAATTGTATTGAATACAAAAAAGTTCTTGATACGTTTTGTATTCCTTGGACGAAGGATATTTGACTGATCCAACATCTTTCAAAAACACTACACAGGGATGTTTTCAAAGAAAGTTAAATGCTGGCAAGTGAGAAAGTATCGTTTTCACATCTTCTGTTAAAATTCTAACCAGATATTGCTATGGTAATTGCGCCGGAAAATTCTGATCTCCATCGATGTAACCAAAAAGGCAGAAACAGCACTGCCTGCAGATTAATACTCGGATAGATGCGTTTCCCAAATATGGAGTAAGTTCTAACCTGTGCTCTAGGGCCTGAACACAAATTTGCAGTTGCTTCTAACTTGCAAATAAATAACAATGAGGTTCGGCAGGAGCAGACGTCCATGCCATTTCAGTTGCAATCCCTACGCAGGCCGACTTAACGTGCGTCAGAGGAGAAGGAAACTGGCTAACAGGCTTACGGATGGGTACAAATCCGGATGGATCGCTTGTTGATCCTTGCTATTCACAAGATGATTGCAAACCGTTCCACAAGGTAACCCGATCTATTGCAAATATTCGTTGCATCATCTCTTACTTCATCAGTTTAGTAAAAACGCATTAATTTTTTGATAGGCAATCTATTTCTAGTGTATCGCGGAAGATACGAAAATACATTACTACTGAAATTCGTTTCCAGTTTCTTATGCAAAATTGTGATATAACATCACGAATTGTTTTTCCTTTTTCTTTGATAAAAACATATGAGAGTGCTTATGGAATAGCTCCTCAGAGATTTCGCATTTTCACAATTCAGGTCTACGCTAATGGAAGCCAGATGTGCAACACTATATTTGGCAAAGAATATGTTTATTACGCTGGTGATGAAAGCAATTGCCTTATTCCTTCCAATCCCGAACATAATGCGAATGTCGTGAAGAGCAAAGATACTTCTTTTGTCGCAACAGTCTGCGAAAAGAAATGTAAGACATTTTTTATTGTTTGCATACACTACCAAGTTACATACTGTATTAGCAGTTTTCCAACTTGAATGAGAAGATGCTGAAAAGAAAAGTAAATCTTTTTACGAATTATAACCTTGCAATTATTCATCAGCACACAATATGCTATTTGTGTTGTTTGCTAATTTCAATGTAATCTCCACATTTTCAGAATAGTTTTTTGAATGAATTAAAATTCAACTTCCTACTTGCATTTAGAGTACTAATTGCAATTGCAATTAGAGTAAACTTGTGTTTCCAAACGTTTTCGACAAAACTAAAATAAAGGTCATTGCATTAATTCGTTTCTTTATATATCAAAACGTTAAAAGCAATTGGTTGAACAAGAAATGGCGCTTCTCACGTTTTCCAATTCATGGATCATAGTTATTTTTTTGTTGAAATTTTGAAAACAAGCGGACAAAAATGTTTTAATTTCAAATTTTCTGTAATCGTTTGCACATTCGAAATTATCTTTGTTTCTTAATTGAACCATTCAAATTGATTTTTGCAGTTTAGATCCAAGGGATGATGAGAATTAGGATTTTGTCAGCATTCTTAAAACAACTTTCATCTGCTATTTAATATTTAAACGTATCCCAATATGCCAGTGGTATTTTTTTCTTTTTCTGATCTTTCCCGTGAAGCGGATGAGTTTGCTGTAGCCAAATGTCCGTAACCATCTGTGGATCCCGTAGACACGCCCCACGGGACACTATTTCACGAAGACTACGATACTTTGTTCTTTCATCCCCGACACCGGCGCCCTCCAGTAATGCCCCTCCCATGAATAGCGTTGGTCCGAATCAACCGCCTCCGCACCGGTGTCGGGCTTTTCCGTTTCTGGTTACAAACATTGGGCATGACTTTTCTGCTGCTTGTGAGTGTGACGCAGACAAACAGACGGTTGAACATGTTGTCCAATCTATTTTCAACCATGTCCAATCCATCGATTTCCTCAATGAGTGCATGACGGGACGGTTCTGGATGACGAGACAATCGAATGGCTACTTAACACCTGACCTGCCCCAAGATCAAGAGTAGTTTAGCAGTGCATTGAAAGACCTGATCGTACGATGACGACGAGTGTCATTTACTAGCGCATTGAACTGCAAAAACTGCAAAATTGAAGTGTACTACATGACCACGCAAATTTGTACAGTTAAAGTAAATTGTGAAACAGACCCTAAGTTAATCCCAGGTTTCTCTTCGAACAAGCGCTAATGATGCCTACCTGCTAGGCGATATATATATACTCTGTGAGATCTTAATGTCGGATGTTCGTACAGCACGTTTCCCAAAGGAAATGCTAAAAGTTTCCTTCCGCTAGACAATATTAATGCAAAAATGCAGTAATTTTTCCATGATTGAAGTAAGCACCTCGACTCTTGGTAATGACAGATATGTTCAAGTCAGGGATGTGGTGTTGAAACAAGAAGTGTAGGAACGAGGGTTCCGGAGTTTGAGGTAAGATGTCCGACTCCGACTCAAAGTCCGATCTTTGAAAAATTTCCAACTCGGACTGCCGACTCCGAGTCCTTAGTGTAAGATGAATGAAACTGGGCTGTCAACAGTTTTGTAGAAACTAGCAATCAATGGAAATCGTGATACACAGCAAGAATTCCCCTTTTCAGTAAATATTTCAACGAAGTTGTACAATTTGAACAGGCGCGATTTAGGATTTCTACATTAGGAGTGCGAGGTAAAAATGATTCAATTGGTCTTCTGGTGTCGGATAAAAAATACGACTCATACGTCTGGTGGTCTTAGGAATCCGATTCTGAATCCACCCAAAAACCAACAACTCCTTGCGACTTCGGCTCCAATTCCGCAACCCTGAGTGAGAACGCACCAAAGAAGTACCCATTAACAATAATTACCCTATTATGCTAAGGTGTTACGAAAGAAATAAATTGTCATTTGTTCACTGATTTGACATGGAGGTTCACGCAGGAAATCTGAGTGGAAGTGCACATCTTCAAGTCAGGTTACTGTGAATAAAGTGACGGAAAGCTTCCTTCCGCATTCCTCCCTACAACCCTGGCTAAGACAGAATTAAAAAAAACGTGTATGTACGTTGTGCATCAGCTGTTTTAGAGTGGCGAAGTTTGATCAAATCTTTCATCATTCAGCTGGAAATTATATTGACACTGGAGCAATAATCGGGATAGTGTTTGGAGTTCTTGGAGGTCTTTTCCTCATTGCAGCCGGCATTGCCTTCTACATGAGAAGCAAGAACGATAAAGGTATTGAACGATCTGAAACATGTAGATTCCTTGATTGTATTCAAATTTAACCTGATAACGTCTTACAGTAAAGGCGAAATGTACACTCTGTAAAAACGTTTAATGTCTGATTTTTAGCTGCAAATAGATTCCTTTTCATAGACAGTAATTAGATTGGCAAATCAGCATTGCGGAAGTTCACAATACAAATCTAATAAAAATGCGTGGTTTACAAGGCGTCGTTATTTTGTATATTTGCTGGTCTTCAAACAGCCAATAACTGTAGAAACTACTCTCGTTGATTTTGATCGCAGATAATTCTAAAAGAAAGAATAAAACTACCGATCCAAGAGCAACTGCAAAAGAAATGTCTGCCTTGAAAGGTAAGAGAATGATCTACCGATTTTCGAAACTAACGCAGTTCTGAGTGAGCTTTTTCGCTTCCCAGTGACAAAACAGGAGCTTTCAAACACCGCAAAGCTGTCCGTTTTTATATCATTCTTTGTTGCGATCCTCACCAATGATCATGAAACTGGAGTTATGACTCAAATAATTCCCAACTATAAGCGGAACAGAGGTTTTTTCGAAGTGTTCACAGTAAGACACTTCGCGACAATGTGCGTAGCTGGAAAATTTGCAAAGCCGTGAATTTCAAACCACTTCTGAGATTTGAGTGATCCCACATACGTTGGATCGACCAAGTGTCCAGATTCGACAATTGGCGACACACTTCCTGCTATTTACACTCACGGGAAATCGGCCCAGAAGTCTTCCAAGAAACATTTGGAGCAACTTCACCACCGAAAGTATGCTTGATAACGTCTTAGTGTAGGGCTAGCAGAACCATGTGAGCTTGCTGTTGATCGTGAGGAATTTATAGTACTTGTAGGGCGGCTGGCTCTGTGACCCTCCACATGGGTAAAACATCGGCAAGAAAAAAGGAATGAATGGCTTTTTTAGGAATCTACTGACAGACATTTTTGACCGACCACACCGAGTCGGAATTGTGCTAAAATCTGCTTTGTTAATTTTAACAAAAGTTCAAAAAACAAACCTGTTACTTTCAAGAATTTTTTTTTAGATTCTGTTGGAACGTTTCGTGTGCTGGTAAAAGATTGGACAAATTGTTAGAAACATTCGTGTCGAACTTTCCCAGGTTGTATTAAAAAACAACCCACATTTGGTGAGTAAAAGAAATGATTTCAATATAAACAGACAAAGTTTGTTTGCAGTTTCTGTTCCTGTGGAGAGCAACTCTCCTGACACACCTCCCAATACGAGAGACGGAAGTGACGTAGATGAATGAGCATTTTCCTTGTTTCAATAGCCTTCATAATACTCTGCTCAGTGCCAAGACACTCTCATGCTTGAATGGCCTTCTCATTTCGTTCGACGTATGCTGCCAAACCTTCTACGTTTCGCCCATGCAAACCATTTCAAAGAATCACTACAAACATTGTCGTTTTTGGTGCAACTGATTACGGCAGCTGAAGGAAACCCACTGGCTTCAGAAAAGAATTCGTAGCACGTATGAATGAAGCAAGCGTTTCAACCGAATGTCAAAATTTACATCGCAGGCGTTCTGGAATGGTTTGTCCGTATTTATTACTCGTCTGTATAAAGCGTTTCGTACGAATTGGTTTGTTTGCGATTTTAACATTAATCGCGCGTTTTGTCCCAAAACACATTGTGTATATTATTTTGACCTTGAAAAAACACGAACCGCGTATAGGGCGCCGTTGTTAAAAACTCATATCGTACAGAGTTAGCATAAAAAATTGCTAAATTAGAGCAGTTTTACCTAATCGCAACAAATTTAGCTATATCAGAACAGATCCTGGTAAATCAGAACCGATTTCGCTAAATCGAACAAATTAAGCTAATCAGAAAGATTTGTAGTAGATCCAACCCAATCGATTTCAGCCGTAATGCTTAGATAATGCTGATGCTTGTCTACCTTGGCGAATAGCTAGTTAGCTGTTTCAGCTATCCTGACAACAGCAACGTCTTGATAGCAAGGTGTTTTCAGGTCTCACTAACACTTCTGGCCTGAAGGCGGATTTTTTTGTCAAAATATCGGAAGGACAAGGGTTTAGGGCAAAATCGAGATTTTTATAACTTGTTAATGTACTGAAAAAGATGCATTTCAAAGGCGTTTAACGAAGGATGCAATTATTATAGGTAATCAGAGATGTGAAGTACCTCTTAACTTGCCAGTTTACCATTGTAACATCGTGAGGTGATCCCAGTGATATTTGGAGGCCTGTACAAAAGCTTTTACTGCCAATTTGTCCGTTTGTGTTTGGAAACAAAACTAGGGAAAAGTCCGCTTCGTTTCACTGAGGTCTTGATTGACTCTTTAGCGCAATTGGTTGTCAAATTAACTCCAAATTTGGCTATTTTGGGGCTCTTGGAAAAACACTGCACTGGCTTAAAGGGTCAAAATTTGGCATAACTTTGTAGCCGCTTTCGGTGGAGAGAACATCAATGTTTCAAGAGAAAGTGGATTTTTGTTCACTGTAGGCTACAATGAATCATCTACTTTGATTCTAAGTATTTCAAACATTACGGCTATTACCCAATTTGGGCAAGATGAGCTGACTAGGTCATGCTAAGAAATGCAGAAAAGGTGTTGACAGATGTTTCATCGTGCCATCTCACAAATGATTATTTTTTAGGTTACTGAATGTGATGCTATTTTGGTCACTTTCCTTTGGCGGCAACATTAGGCAAAGCAGTTTTGAAATGAAAAAACGAGTGGAAATGAAGCGAAACATAACTATGTCTAAGTTAATGTCTGATACGGGGTTTTCCGTGATGCCTGTTGCTTAGATGTATCTTCGCCAAGATAGTATTACGTTACTTTTTGTTTCTGTCTTCTGTTACAGACACTGCTAAGGTCATAATTGTTAATTTGTGATAGGCAATGTGAGAATACATAGCAAATTCATCCGATATCGCTTGGCCTTAAGAATGTTTCAATTACTTAAAACCAACTATTTTTTGCACATTTTTCACTTTTTGATGTCTGTCAAAATATGCTGGCATGAATGCAAACAGCCATTAAAAGGGCGTGCTCTAGGTAAGGTAGGTTTCCCGCATCTAATCTCTTGAATTGCTGAAAATTGGTTTATGATGCAAGAAGCCTATGAAGTAAAATGCACCAAGGCCAGTTTTATGTAGCGGTGACTTTCCTCGGCTTTATTGACTGGCGTAAACTGAATCGTATCGTCGTGACGTTAAGCAAACTTGGTAGAATTCACCCAACCATTGCAGTGCAAACACGGCCAACGTGCTTGGCATGGTGATCCACCTTTTCAGTAACATTGCTAGTCAATTATACCAGAATCTGTATTTAGTGGGACTGAGCAAAGGCAAGTGCCTAGTTTAGACTTGTTTACTTTTTCTGATCACGACTGATGCTAGAGCAACTTGTTGAATTTTATAGAAATACTTCTTCCACAACTAGCCTTGTATTTAATTAACCCAAGATGAGTTTCGCGTTTGTTGAGATTAAAGAACCTCACATACGTTTGGAACAATTGAAACAACGCCAGCCTGTGCTTTGCTCTGTTTGGTGAAATATGAAGAGTCTAAGTTTCATGTTGCCAGCTACAGCTCCAATGAACTGAACCTACTTGGATGACTGGGTCTGCCTTCTATGGTATACATTGTACTTCCTTGAATGACATTTTTTTTACAAGTTGAGTCGAAACACAATATTCTCCCGGAAAAACGCAAATGCTCTCTACTTTTTCTACATTTTGTATATGCAGTGCAATTAGCAACCTTTGGCCTTTTAGAACTGAGGCATGTCGGTTTTATAGTTTTTCTGACAGCATTTTAATTCGTTCAAGGCGTTAGCGGTAAATTTTTTGACAAACTGGTGGTAAATAATTTGAAAGTAATCCTTGAAATCTGTTTTTTTTCAGTAGTTTTCTAGTTTCATTGTTTGGACGTTGTGAAAATGTTGTGCCAAATCTGGAAAAGAATGCCCGACTGCTGATTCCGCTCTGTAAGTTGAAGCCATCTTGCGAACAATAAACACATTTCCAATACTTTTGAGGGTATTCCACAATACAAGGGTAAAATCATTAAGTTCACGCATGTTCTTTGGTGACTGGCTATATATCGAAAATATAACTTCAATAAATGACGGCAAGTCATTTGTGCCACTAATAATATCTCGTGCATTGCAAGTAGTAATTTCAAGTCTATGACTGTGGCAGCAGCGCAACGCGATATCAGGGAATTTATCTTTGAACAACTTTCCAATCTGTGATTTTGCACCAGGATTGCGCTGGCACCTTCACTGCAAAATCCAGTGAATAGTTCTTTTAGCAACCCATCGGAGGAACCTTCCTTAGCAAACTGTCCAAAAGTTTGTCTTACCTTCGGCTAGGTTATACGATATATTCGTATTTCGAAATCGCGCGTGAAACACTATTTTTGCGTCATTTTGCAATTCCACAACTCGACAACCCATTGAGCTGGAGAGCTGTTCAAACACTCAAAAGATACGTCAAGTGTTTTGTCTTGGATTTTAAAAATTGGGAAGATTTGGATTTTGTTTTTTTGTTTTTTGTGGGCGACGTCATAAGTGGTGAAGGTTTAGGTAGTTTCGATGCAGATTACAGCGCCCTGTGCCCCAACCGCAAGCGCCAATCTCTTACTCAAGTTTTTGTTGGAAACTAGGCTATAATCCGAGTCTTGATTGGCTTTCTAGTGTTTCTAGTTCAAACGTTATTGCCAATATTCGATAAATAATTGATTAACTAATTAGGGGATTAATTATTGAAAGTGTTAGGCACGGTTACGTAGCCAGCCAAAATGTTTGGTAGGCCAAATGTGTTTTGAATTTAGACAAGCAACTGTATTTTGGTTTGGGATACAGCGTCTCGAAGCACAGAACGACAAGATATGCTAGAAATATAGGGGACATGGCACCTTTGGCCCCCCTAGCTGCGCCTATGTTTGAGCACTAATATCGCTCATAGTTTTTTAACTTTTCTTGCTAAATCCCATAATTTTTTGTTATTCGTTATTCACTTCCTATATTGATCATGCTTTAGTCAAACTCAAAAATCAAATGCTTTAGTCAAACTCAAGAATAGAAAAATTCCACGCAAAACGGTAAATCAGAACGTCACAGAAAAAGAAATAAGAACTACAGGCTATGTAGCAATGAAAGTATTAACGAGACAAATTATATTTTAGGGATGACCATGAGAATATTCGACGTGCGGAGATTTTTTATAGATTCGATACAAGCGACAGTTTAGCATGGCAGTGGAACGCCCACCCGCATAAATTCTTTCACGGAAACGGAGTACCGGCTTGCGGTTGTCGTCAGTATATTACGTGGTTTCTCGTAACTGATCGCACTGATACGTACGATGTAAACATCAACACGGATTGAAACAACAACAGGTTTTTTCGCGACCAGTGTGCACATGTTTTCGCAACGGAAATTGCACATTAAGGTACCGTTCTACGTACAGATACGTCTTTTTCTTCGATTTAATACCTGCTGTAATCCGTTTCTTTTGAAGCCTCGTGCACATTGCATACGACGTTTACAAAGAGAAATAGAGGATTAACGAATGAAGGATGTTTTATCCCTGCTGAAGACGTTTCATGAAAGTGGCATAAATGCGGGAAACTCCCAAAATCTTCCAGGAGCCAAGGAAATATGTCTGCAAAACCTCTAGGTAATGAAAACATTTCAGGTATTAAGTTTTTTGAAACTGAAGTTGGACTTGTCGGAAAATATACAACGGTTTAATACCCGGAAAAAACACCTGCCTTGCTGAAGAATTCAATCTACATTATTTGGTACCAGTTTTAACAGAACGGATATATCTGTTTTAATTGAGGTTCATGGGTGAATACTTGTGCAGGTCAGGCAGCTACAGTAATTGTTTTCAAACAGCTAACATTCAGTCAGTTATTAGGATTCAACACTACATAATATCTTGTGTTGGTACCTGAGTGGGGGGAGCCGAATCCATTCAATCCTCGACCTCATTGTTGACTGACGACACAGCTTTATTATTCTCTTCTAATTGTCCACTTCATATGCATCAAGGTTTTACTTGCGATTTATTCACCTTGTCCAAATCCATGGAAGGTAAAGTTTAAGCCAGTAAGATTAAAGTTCTAACCTTTTCTAAACCCTATATCTCTCAATATGTTCTTACGTTTAAGAGCACTGACTTTAGTGAAACCAACTCAGACAAGTATTTTGGTCTTATATTTCATCGTACCCTGTCATAGCATCATCACATTTCATTGATTAAAAAAATACCACATTTACAGTAGATTTAAACCGCATGAATTTAGACTTAACAGCAAGAATCAACTTGCACACCTTATTCCACGTGCAGTCTTCATTATGTTTCTTACGTTGTCCCTGTCTTAGACTACGGCAGTGTGGTTTTCGCCAACTGCTCAACTTCGGAGAGCCTGCTCCGAGATCTCATACGTACAAAGTCTGCCATATTAATGTTCAATTGTTTTCGTACACGTAACGCCGTTGCCATATTAATGCTCAGTTGTTTTCGTACACGTAACGCCGTTGCCATATTAATGCTCAGTTGTTTTCGTACACGTAACGCCACGTAACGCCGCTGTCGTTTCTGATCTCAACTTCATTCCAATATCTAATAGAAGACAACTCATTATTCTCTTGTACTTTTACAAATTAAAAAAAATTGGTCTTACCTCACCTGTCCTCCACTGGCTTAAACCGTCTACTCCAGGAGAAATCTCAGCTTACTAATTGCGTCATGCCAATAAGTTTCAGCTTCCCCTCTCCAAAGTTTCGCTAACGCACAATTCAATTTTATACAAAACTCCCTTTCTCTGGAAGTTCCTACTACAGTACATCTAATTATCTTCTAGTTTTTCAGCATTTAAAAACCCCATCTGGCGAGATAAGCAAAACTTGGCACTCACATGGCTCATATCCATCCACCACCTCATTCTGCTATATGCTTAGCCTTGGTCACAGCAATTCAGGATTAAGGTGAGAAGTCCTTTCGTCAGTGTAGGTGTGCTTCCATGGAAACGCTCGAACACTTTCTCCTGCAGCGCAATTTGTCCTTGCACCATCGCAGTATACTCCTTCTAACACTAAAAGATGCCTTGATCAACGAAACAATTTATAATCAACCACAATACTCTGTTCATACATATAAAAGTGTAATCCATATTCTTCTTTTCTAAAAAACACATAAGGCAGCTTTGCAAATCACATTTGTTGTCTAGTTGCTTAAAACAATATATCATTCTATGTTGAAAACGGCAATTTTCTTCGTCAGCTGTACGAATTTGACGGGAATACGAATTTGAAACTTTTGAATGCAAACTGTGTAGATTCAGGCGTACTTTATAATCAGATATACTCTATCTTACGGTACAATCAATGAAATCCTGAAATTCGACGAAAACCATTGGACGGTCATGTTTCTGGAAGATGTGATCACTTTTAAGAAAAGCGGCAGCGCCTTGTATAATTGTCACACAGGGCCACTTTTGTTGCGGTAGATTCGGTGCAAAAAGCTGCTACAAAGAACAGGAGAAATTGTGACAAACCCGTGGTCTAGTGGTAAGTGCGCCCGCTTCGGTGCTGGCAGGTCGAAAGGTCGAGAGTTCAACCTCGGCCGGGTCTCATCAAGACCTTGTAAATTGGTACTGCAGCCTTCTTACCAGGCGCATTGTGTGCGAAAGAGCTGCAGGGAACACTTCCAGAACACAAAAACAAACCAGAAATTGTACAAACTCAGTCGTGGCGCTACAAGACCATTGTAGTTATAAAGCGCCAACAACAAACCACCATATCAAAAACAAATGAGAAATGGCCTCTGAACGGGATAGATCCTGGCAAAAAAAGGGCCCAAACATCTTACTGAAGGCGTTTATAGGGGCATATAGACACACCTGAACTGAACTGACCAAAAACTGATTTCACACATTCCTCCTTCCAACATTCACATTTATCTAATACGTTTTTATCTGATACGTTAAAGAAATTAATCTTCCCACGACTCATAATTTCCTGTTACTTATGCCAATCATTGTGGAATGCATTGTGTGTAGCTACGTTGTCAATGTTTGCCTTCTTGAGTTGGCAGTTTTGTACCAAAGTTGATTGTGTAGCGGCCACAGGTTTCTTTCTGCCGCGTGGTTTTCTTGAGTGCAGTGCAGATTAGTTGATCGAACGCACCTCCTGTGGGATAACGCGATACGGCTTTTAAAACACGAGGCTCGACACGCGCTGGTGTGACAGCCACATACAGCAACCATTAATATTGTTTGCACAACATTTTGGCATTGAGGGCCGAGTTGGGGCTTAGGATTATGGAAATAGTTCCGGCTGATCTCAGGCCTGCACACAAATGTTTTTTATAACTTTCGAAGTAACGAGTTTTTCTTCGCGACTTGCATTTGTTGTTCCCACCACATGACTTCTGTGAGAGAAATGATTCTTATTTTTCTTCAGTCAATTCTAATTGCAAACACAGCTGCGTTGTTTTGTACTCTGCTCGGATGAGTCACACAAGGGACAACGGTAATAAAACTAGCACGCGATGGCGCTGCGTCGACGAGAACAATCCATTACGCCAGGGGTCTCAAGTACGCGGCCCGCATTTGACACACGAGAGCGGTATTTGCAGCCCGGCCCAGAACGTATTTTGGGAATTTTCAAATAATTAACATTTACGTTATTTGCTTGTCTCATCGGTGTTTAAAAGTGCTCGGCTAACGAGTGAACACGTTCCTTTGACATAAACGTGGAGACTGCTAGAGATGGTTTGCCTGTAACTCATGGTACCTTTAGCAGGAAATAGCAGGTTAAAGCTGTTTCTAGTGAGTCTCAGGCACCACTATTGTTGTGTCAGCGTCATTATGCGAACCTCGGGTTACTCGTTCGGCCCTCGGAGCAGTTTGAGTTTGATACCCCTGATTCACGCGTTTTGTGGCTGATTTTAAGAAGGGATGGCCTACAAACCGGCTTTTCATGCCTGTAACGCTAATCTAGAGAGTTGCTTTTATGCGTATAGCGCCATCTTGGATTGTTTGGATTGTTTCGTGGTAGTTTTTTATGTTCTTGAGAAACATTACATTCCGCAGTATCATCGTTGACTAACAAGTCAAGTTTTTGCTTGTTTAACCCAATGTTTTGGTCAGGTTATTGATATTTTGCGTGTGATAAAACCGTGTACCAGCAGCTACACAAGTACACTACATTTTTTGATACCACGCAATTGCGCAAACCTTGTCTCACTCGGCAAATGTACCTTTCAGGCCTAAATCGGGGTTCAAAAATAAATGTCGGTCTCGTGCCGGGTCGTACAAGTTCATGTCGCGTTTACCAACCCGTGGTTTCCTTGTCGTTCACGCTCAGACATCACCTTGCAGTTCCGATTTCGCTATGTCGTTCACAGATGGCAGAGTGTCTCAGACCAGCAGTGCCCAACAGGGTAGACCTTCCCTTATCTCCACCACTGCTGACGCTTTTAATGCCGGTACTTCCAACGCATCTGTAACGGCAGATGTTTCGACGTCCGTCACTCCATCTCCCAGTATGTCGGACCATGATCCTTACTCTGCAGCGGGCCCGAGTGTGCCTATGGATGTGCAACTGGAAACACGTCTAGTCGTAACACACTTCCTTCATTTCCNTGCATCTCCGTCCCCGTGGCAGGTTCGACAGAGGAGCAGAATTTTTCAAAGTAGATTTTACAACATTCAGCCGCTAAGCACGTACCGCCAGTCACACCGCTGTCACATGAACACCACGAATACACACCCGATCGTATTAAAACAGTCAAACTCTGCATTGCCGAAACAACCTCTCAGTTACTTACCTCGCTCAACACTCCACATTGCATTCGCTTTCGTCATTTCTTTTTGGACATCACCACCAATTTTCTCCACATAAATTCCTTATATATTGGCCACCTCGAATCTCTCAAAATTCCTTGTAGCAACCTGTCATCTGTCCTTACCCAACTCCTCGTTTAACCATTCCCGTGGCTTCCTCCACTGGTGCACTGGTCGCAGCTACAAACTTTCCAATTTCCTAACGCTACACGCAAAGACAGACGCCTTCGACGACATCCGCCTTCTACCAGGCCTGCTACCTGTTTCATTGCATTCTGAGATGTGGTCGCTCTCATTTGGACGTTCTCTTAATCTAGTGTCGTTTCCGTTTTTTTTAGCTTGCCCTCTGTTTTGTGTCATTGTCCGTAAGCGCCACATTCCACCACGACCTTGCGTTTTTTCCTCCATTTTCAACCTGCATTTTTTTCTCCTCAACACCCAGGGTCTCCGGTTCGTAACCTACGATGCCGTTGACTACCCCATTCCGTCCTGACGTCACTCGCGGGCGAATGTCTGTCGGGTATACTCGGAGCGTTTTCCATTCACAGGCCTGTCCCCCTAACTTACCTCATGCACTTCTCCTTGTGCCTACACTTCGCAAACTTTTTTAGGTAACCAAATATTCGTTCGTTTCGCCTTCTATGCCTACGCGAGTCACTTTGTTATGCTTACGGCATCCTTTTGAACAATGGTTTGAGCTTGTGGCCAGCGAAGCGATTTGTGAACGTCCTCTGAGCCTCAGGATTTCTTCTCATCATGGAGCTTGGCGGCCGCCTCCCCTGCCCAACTTGTATCATTGTTCATTTTACCGCCGTTCTGACATTGCTTCCCGCCTTTAGTAAGATTGTCTTGACCGACAAATACTCCCAATTTTTTCCATTTCTTTTGTCGTTCTTCTCTTTTCGCGTTTTTCCTCTGCAAGTCTTAGCCTGAGTCATTTCTACTCATTTTTCGCAGAAATGCGCTGTGTCGTTTTCGCTTTGTGTAATGTCACTCTTATTCGTATTTTTGTTTATTTTCCAGAAAAATTTGATGTAAGCGTTGGTCTGTGCTCACTGTTTTCCTTGTGCCGTGTCAGATTTCCGTAAGCTATCCACGTACGTTTTCTTCAGGGGGCGCACTCCTGTATTGGTCACAGGATTCTTCCCGCAGCGCGGTTTTCGTGAGTGCAACCAAGGCCTTCCAAATAAATTTTTAGGGGGCCGTGGCGCAGCGCAGATTATTTGATTCGAACGCACCTCGCTATCGTTTGCATTAGCATTGGTTTGGAGACCGCTGGAAGTTTCGTTTGATGTGTTCATATCTAATTTACATAAGGTCTTTGAGTTTATCTTTGGACTTAGATGAAGTCAGTGAAAATAAAAAAGCTTGGTTACGTAAAACTCAGTCTCACTGTGCCAAAAGTTCCTAACTGCTAGGCTGTAGCGGTTGCAAAAAATCAAACAGCTCACCACCATTGCAAGTATTTTTAGTATAGTCTACTAAGAAATTATTTAGGAAACGTTTGTCCTAAATCTGTGTTTTATTGTTTCGCTGTAGAAGAATAGAGTAACCGGCTTCCAAGGTATACAATCATTTGTAATCATATTCGTAGCAGGCGCCTGTAATGTCCAGTGTATCTTGATTCAGAATTGTCCAATGAAATACTGAACGCGTTACAGTTTATACCAAAGAGAAATCCTGGTTTAACCAATATCACTGTATCATTCATGATTGTACAGTTATTTTAGGCAATGAGTAACGGTTTTACAGCAATGTTTAGAAGTTCTTATCTCAAAATAACGCTAATCGCATTCACATTGTGAGATTTAACATTGCATGTTGTGTCTACAAATGTTTGTCCAATTTTTCGACGATCTTCCGTAGGGAGGTTTGACTTTTCGCTTACGTTCGACTTAGGAAAAACAAAAATCTTTTATTCGTGGTATTGTTTTTATCGTCGGGTTTGTCAATGTGGTCTTGTAACGGATGGTTCACTGCCACCATGCTAGTTAGGAAAATCGCAGTCTGACTGTTCGTTAGATCAATCAACATTTTTGCTCTTTTGGTGTGAATTTAGGAAAACAGCCTAAATTTAAATCAGGAGTCACCAAACTACGACGGGCGGACCAAAATCGGCGAGCGAAGCCATTTCATCTGGTTGACAAGACATTTTGTCTGTAGGGTGCAGAGGGAAGGGAGCAAACTAGGCGACGGCCCCGGGCATCTATGTCAGGGGTGCATCCAAAGAGTGAAATTACAAAAATTAAAATGCTGTATCTAGATGAAATTTTGTATTGTGGGGCACTAACAAAACTAAACAGAACCGGAGGTAGTTTGTTTTTATGGTACGGACAAAATCAGTAGATATCGTGGATCCAGGGAATTACTGCTCCCATAGCAAAGCAAAGCGGTTCCTTTGCGACTCTGTTTGCACTACCTGGAAAAATATGACCTTTTTAGCCATTCATACTTAGCGATGCCTTGTAAGCTCTTCCTGCCATAGCGCAGTTGCGCAACAAAGCCCAAAAAACTGAATACTACCGTTAACAAAGCATTTACTGCTTAAAGGCTGTTCATTTCCTGTAATCTCACATCTATGCCTCAACTGGTGGAACTAATTTTGGATTAACACCAAAAAAGTCTTCATGTACAAGCAGTTCTTTCCACGTACAGGCAACAACCCAAGGAACGCAGACGTTATCATGTGACCTTTCGCCTCCATACTGGTCACTGCAAACTGCGCTATACCATCTGCATCGAATGGGACTTGACACGAAAAGGCCTATGTGACGTAACTCACAAGAAACGATTGAACATTTCCTAATGCACTACGAACATTACATTTCAGCTAGAACCAAGCTTCGACAGTTCATACAGAAACTGAAGATTAGGTTCCACTGGATGCATATTTCACAGGATATCAGAGAAATCCGCTTGTCTTCGACTGTATAAAGTCAACTAGCCGTGAACTTCAATATTTACTAAAATAACCAGAAATGGCGCGACCAAACCATGCAGTTGACAGTGAACGTTCACCATAATAAATTTTTTTTTAACTGCGTGGACGTCAGCGTTAACTGTGTTAAGCTGTACTGTTGTCTCAGTGAACTAACCTCAATGGTCTTTTGATCGATCTTTCAGTTATATACATTATCAGCTTATGGCTGAATTTTCTAGTTAAATAAAACCTAGCGAAAATTTGTGTAATTGTTCGCATGAATAGGTCTCGACAATTTATTTAACAAGAAATGGACAAACATCTTTTCAGGCCACACGAGATGTCGCCCGAATCTGAATCGCCTGTTAAAGGGAAGTTTGCCTGTAACATCTTATTACTGTACAGAAAACAAACTTGCTGAAATGTCCTCAAGCCTGAGATAGCCAGAACAAATTCAGAAAGATTACAGCCAATCAAAACTGGTTATTAAGTCAGCTGACTTGACTGAAAACAGCTATCCTAGGACACTAACCTCAAGTCACCCCAGGGACAACATCATCAAAACGTCAGCAGAAGTCACAAGACAAGCAGTAGAAATCACATGCTGCTGATCACGACCAGGAAACATTGACGGAACAAAAGGTGAAAACCCAAGCACCGACAACTACCTGAAGGTTCTGGAAGCATTTGAAGCCAGCCAATTACCAAGTGATTCAATAAGCAATAGCCAATTACAACACCTGAAGTAAAGGGGCGTTAACAAGTCACAAGACGACTTAGGGGTATAAATACAAAACCATCTGAACTGAAATTCAGTTTTTTTAAGACTCATTCCGCCTTATGGTCCAATGGCCGAGGATTGTTACATAAGTAACGATCAGGAAAAAACTGGCTAGTCCGAGTTAATCTCTGTCAGACCAGACTGCAAAAACTGGTTTGTCCGGGTTAATCCCTGTCAGTTTAAACTACAGAAAGTGGCTTGTCCGAACGAAGTTCTGTCAGACTATTTTATGAAATTCAGATCATGAGAATGAAGTTTTG
>JGI24158J21664_10001173_pt1 | contig 28476 bp, 17 predicted proteins | sample Ectturendosymbi3_FD_21664 | JGI IMG/M metagenome (IMG submission 21664) | reverse complement strand
CAGGAGTTGCCGTGCACGAGCGCAGAATTACCCGACGCAACAATACAAACAAAGAATCGTGCGCGGCTACTCCTAGGAACTCCTCAGTGTAGATTGGCCTTAACGTTCGTAGAATCGCTGCGTAATTTTGTTTGCGTGTTGTCCTTAAGCGACGTTCCCCTTGATTGATTATTATCGAACCTTTAGTAATTGCCGGGCCGCGTTTTGCTTCGTTCCGCATTCCCTGGCCACCGAGTTCTTTGAGTAGGGGAAAAGGGGGAAGCACTCGCTATTCTGAGCGTTACAAGGACAGCGAAGGTTGGTCCTTTAGAAAGACAAAAGATCTTTACGTTTCTGCAGCACAAGGCTGCCACAGCGTAAGGCTGTTTCTTTGAAAAACATAAGGTCTTTGATTCTTTGCAGCATAAGGCTGCCATTAACACAAGGCTAATTCTGAGATAGGACATAACGTCCTCACAGCATAAAGCTGGCCTTCATAATTTTTGTTTTATCACGTTTTGTGAGCAACATTTTGTGGGCCACGTTTTGTGGGCTTCTGATCAGTGGCGTGCAGAGGTCTGGTGATGCCCGGGGCGATTACTTGATTGTATGCCCCCCTAAAAAATTATAGTATTGAGCAGTGGCGTATGGTTTTTCATTTTTACTGGATATACGCTGTTTGTGACGTCACAGTATGACGTCATATTAACGTTTGCAAACCAACATTTTGGCGAAATTTGTTGACACAGCATGCATATTTTTCTACAAGAACTCTCGCATAATGTCATTGACTCGCTATAATGAACAAAAAATATAAATTATTATCAGCGCTCCAAGTTTGGAGACTGGAGCAAAACACAGCACCCAACGCTAAGACAGAGCAGATCATAAATGCAAAAATATCCGACAACGCGTTAAAACAGTGGAGTAGAACCAGAGGTGTAGTGGGGTGGGAACTCGTTCCAACACCTTTTTGCACTTGTAACCTTACTTGAAGCGCCTGGAGCAGCACAAACGAATAAATGACCTAGTTGACTCGTGTATAGCACGGTAGTTTTTTATTTTATTTTTTAAAATTTAGTTATTTTCATTTAAGGCAAACGACGACAGGCCAGAGCCTGGAATGCCGTCTGCCTGTACCAATAGCAACACGACAATATGCTGGCAATGATAATAAACAAAGATTCAAAAGAAGTTTCATTAATAAATAAAGACGCAAAAAAATTAATAACAGAACGTTAATAAAAGGAAGTTGGGCTCCCAGCACAAGAAATACGAATCGTTGCAACTACGCCAAAGCTGTTAAAACAAAGTTACAAACTGCATCATGAAATAGCAACGAAGGACGTTTTACTGTAGTTTAACGTGGCCAGATAAGAGAATACGATTCCATGTAGCTTGACTCAGTGGGTTTAGTTGAGATAGTGTGAACACCTGTTCTTTCAAAAGAATATCTGTAATGTAATAGGATTTATCATAACCTGACATGAAGATCTGGTTAGGTCGCATTCTAACAAGATATGAGTCTCAGTCTTGGAAAGGCCACACGAACAAGTGATAAAGTTTATAGTTCATGTTATATGAAGATCGAATTGAAAAATATTTATTGCAGCGATTCGCGCACTCAGAGAATTCAGACTGGTTTTCCATAATTTTGGTTATTATTTATGAGGTCAGCATTGTTGCGCTGAATAGAAATACAATTATTTTGTTTTTTGTAAGTTTCCATGGCCCTTAACTTTTTCCTGCTCCCCCTGCCCTACCGCTGCTCTGGCGTCCCTGAAACTGTTGGGGGACAGAACAGATACGGGCTTGTGTGAGCCGAATGATGCACATACAATACGCCTGAACCGCCAATTAATGGCGAAGCTCGAATGATGCACGTATTGAAAGCATAGGTATGTTGATGCATTAGCGAACGTCCAAGGTTGCCACATCAAAAAAACGAAACGGGAAACTAGTGATGCATAAAAAAACAGCTAATTCAAGCTAGTTGAAATAGAAGTTTTGAAATTTGGCTCAGAAAAAATAAATTAAACGTCCATAATTATCCTTCAATCCTTTTTTGTGATTTTCCTTGATTGCACGATCTGGAAAGATTCACGTCACTATCAGTTTGATTGGGTTGTGCGCCGCACACCTAGAGTATAAATCCCTGGTCTTGGAGAATATGAGAATTCCTGGCATTTGAATAAATAAAAACTAGTGTAGACAAAAAAACAAGTTTCGAAAAAATAAATTCATGTTGTCCTTCATCCTCTAAAAGCCTTTGTCAAAATCCGAACTGAACTATGGAGTCGTTTTCAAATACAATTTAAGAGTTAATGTGACCCGAACAAATTTCATACAATCGAGCAATTACAAAGAGACACCATGTCATGACAGACTTCTGCTGGTTTTACAATATCCTAATTACAAGATTCAAACCCAGGATGTTGATTTTGCGTTACTCTTGCATTTGTGCCTATTTTACAATATTTTGTTAAAAATAAATCATTGCAATCAGCATCGTTTAGACAACCAATCTGAGCCATTTTCGCTTATGCCAGATGGTGCATATTAACACAGTTGCTTTACGCAGTTAGGAAATATGCAGGAAATATGCCTAGCAGTATTAAGGCCTAGCAGGACTTTAACTAATGTTGCCCGCTCTCGTGGTTGACCGATACAAATCGCGCAAGGGAAGGATGCTTTTTTTGTCACTAAGATGTAGTATTTTAAAACGAGAATGTTCTAAATCGCGGAATTATCTTTTTTGGACAAAAAAGATTTAATGAGGATCCATTGAAAACGCCGACAAAATTTTTGTCTACATCAATTTAAAGTGTTTAATGTCGTTAATACGTTAAGTCCGATGGAGGCATACCTGAGGAATTATAGATATTTTGGCGGTTTTCATATTTGTTTGCTGTTTTTCGTTGATATACACTCGCCTGTCAAGTGAACTTTCCGCAGCCTGCTTTGATTTTTCACGAAAGCACAACCGCAACACTTGTTGCGAAACTCCTGGGCCGTAATTTCTTGTCCGACGGAAAATGCTTAGGGGAATTCCTGCTGTTTGCGAGAGATTTTTTGCGGTAAGTCAACTTCGCGATCTACTTTTCACCAAATATAGTGCGGTAGCACGGGCAGCGAGAAAAAAACCTTTCGTTGCAAAACACTGGTAGCGAGAAATGTTGGCATGAATCCACAGCGTAATCCTGTCACGTGGCAAGGTGATTCAGCCCAAACCGCAGTCACAATCGGCTGAATTGCACCATAAGACAAAGGCCTGAATGTAGCTCGAGATAATCCTGTTGTTTATGACATCACAGTGATACAAAGCACTTGTTTGGGTTTGAAAACCGCAAAGCTGTTGCCATCGTCATGTCGTGTATGATTTCTACGTTTTTTCAGAGCAGAAATGAAACTTCGTTGGAAGACAGCGCTGCGTTCTGTCTCAGCGCACGAAAAACCGACACAAAGGTGATCTTTCAAAATCAAAACGATGAGTGGGTGTTCGTTTCTGGCAAACAGTTGAAGTGGGAATGCAAAGTTAGACAACATTAACAAGAAAACATGAATCGATATCGGTGGAGAGCAAGCGTCGGGGTGATTGTACGGGTCAACTGGTAATACATCATTTGCTTGTTTTTCAGTTTGAAGTAGCAATAACTTTTTTTTGATAAAAAAAGTGCCACAGTTTGTATCAAGGCACAGCAAAGAGCATAAAAACATCACAGGGCAGGTCGGCGAAACAACTGAAGTTAAAGCATTTGCCTTCTCTGGTGACCTCAACGATGAGTTGGCACAACATGATTGAATAAAAGAAGCTAGTGTTCAACTGTAAATGCTATAATCTAAACAAACAGGCACCTGCAGCTCGTTACAAAAACTGCGCTTGTCATATCTTTGCTGTCATCCTAGTTCCGCTTTGATCAACTGTTATTGCGTTTTCCTGAAGAGTACTGAAAAACATTTTGAAGATGGACAAACTATGTTTTACTGCAAAAAATGTTAAAATGAACAATTGGTTTAAAAACACTTTTTAGAGTTAGTTCTTGCATGATGAAACAAAATTGGTAAATTCTTTTGTCAAACAAACTTTGCCTTATCAAAAATGTGACAAGGAAGAACGCTCAATTTAACTCTGCCACTGCTCATTTAAATGACATCAAGTAATTGCGCAATTTAGCAACTGATAGATTTGTGCAACATGAAGATTTGCATTTCGTCAAGCTTGACAATTCAAAATAAAAACAGTCAAAAATTTTCCCGCAAAAAAACTAGGTCACATGAATCCGTACCGCTTGATACACCAACCTCGTTTCGAGCGTGATTTTTTGTAATTTTTATGACCTTCGAGAGTGATTTTATCACAAGTGCAAGTCTTTTTGAGAGGTTGCAGGTAAAAATTCATTTGAGTGATATGGATACGATCAGTTTAAAACCACAACGATGCAAAGACCACTCCTAACATTTTACAAAGGTCAGCAAAGATTAAAGCTTCAGAACCTGAATGCAGCTTAAGAACTGGAGCTGATGCATTTTCTCCTTAGTTGTTTGTTTCTTCTGCCCAATTTCACTTTACCTACATGCGCGCAACAAACTGCTACCGCTTTTATCAACCAAGGTTTTCTTCGAAACGCATTTTGTTGCGGTGTTTAGGTCCTTCTCATGGGTGTGCGTTTGTCTTTGTAAATTTATACTTTCCCACGTAAAAGAGATCTTTCCAATGTGCACAGCGTTTTAAATCTGGACCATATCATTTTCAGCAAAAGATGCATTTCGTCACAGTGCCTCACAGAAAAAAATACAGAATTCTTAAAACCTCCGCTTTTTTTTATTTGAGACCACACGTCAGCAGCTCGATGCACATTTACTCGGTTTTAAGCTGAAAAAAAGCGTTAGAAACAATGCTTCGCTTTCAATGCCCGGATCCTTATAAACCACTGTCGACAACTTAAGAGGACTATGTGCAACGTTGAAAAGAACACCATTTGTTGCAAGTTTCAATGGTGAATCACAAACAGGCGACCGTCGAACAGTTTCAATGTTGCGAGGGCAAAGCCTTTTTTCCGGTGATCTATAATTCTATTTCCGGTGATACGTATTTCTAAAGCTTATTGGAAGTTCTCCGCAACTAACTGTATTTACGCTCGATGTTTAAACAGCAGCTGTTCACTTTTAAGGAACTCGATGTTTCTCAGAGAAAATCCCGTTGAACCACAGTTCAAATTAGAAATAAGGAGCTGTCCAATTGTTTCGGGTACAGGAGGCAGTTGCCTATACGTGGAGATGCCAATGAGTTTCAGATGTAGAAAGCTATGCTGGTTTCCGATTGCTGCTTCACAGAGCTCCGTTTCAGGGACACCGTGCATATTTGATCCAACAGTAAAACTAAGAGGGGTTTTGCTAAATGTAGATCAGTGAAAAAAATGTGTGACAACCTCACAATTTGTGTTTTACACCCCATAGATGGCATAAAAACGTTTTTGAGTTTGTGCAAAAAGGTCCAGGAAATGTTCGATTCGAATCCACATAATACCGGAAACCACTCATTTAAATGAAGAAAACACGCCCGTGTGTCATTGAGATGTACTGAACATTGTATGTTCATGCTCCCTAGTCTGTCCTAAAAGTTTGAAAGGGTTTGAGTCTCAAAAGCAAGGTTCAGTCCTGCTCTCAAAATCGTTTTGATTTTTTCAGAACAACAACACACTTCAAGTTCAAATTAGCTGTTGGAGATCAAACATGGAATTTGTTCCTTGCTATAGGCTATCCAAAAAAACTGTAAAACAAATAGGAGAAAATTTTAACGAAAGGTCAGGTGGCAGGTCGAAAGCTTAATGAACTTAATGGAGACGTTCGTACTTACAAAAGTGGTTGTACGTTCAGTAAGCTCACTTTTTGATTGAATAATATGGCAGTACTTAAAGCAGTCACAACACAAAGTAGTCTCCATATGAAGTATTCGACAGAATAAAAACGTTTCAGGTGCTTCTTCTGTGCTTCAGAAGGACATTTGCAACACTCGGTCATCGCCATATGACTGAATGTTTCTGTAAAGCCGCTTAAAGCGCCAGAATGTTGAGTTTTACTTTTAGCCGTCGCAAACAAGACATGGATGTGTTTCAGGAAGAGATCAACAGCCCTGCGTCAGTAGCTGTTGCGCGAATTAACGAACGAATGTCGACTCAGCACCGCATTAGAGCTCTCACGTCTGCCTACCGCTTCTCGTCTTTTCGAGAAGTCAGAACTTCGAGCTTGCCCATTGACTCTCCGTACATGTGATAGTAAAAGCGGAGGCACAGGCGAATGACAGCCGGGACAGGGCGGCTTCGAATGATTGCCTCGTCCTTGGGAACTCTCGGAGAAGAAGCTTCAGTGTAAAGGTACCAGCCATCTGTGCAGAAAACAAGTGAACAATCATGTGAGCGATGCTATAATCCAGGGGTTCCCAACATGGGGTACATGTATCCCTAGGGGTACATTTGCCTATTTAAAGGGGTACATTTAGGTTAACAGTATATTAGGAAATTGTATTTTTATATTATCTATTTTCTAATATTTGTATGTCAGTGAATAGTATTTTAAAAAATCAACACCATCATAGTTCTAAAAATATGAAAGTCAGTGGATTTTTGTTATTTTACTCGGCTTTTTTGTCCTAAGAAATTTTAGTGGCGGCCTACATGCTCATCTTTCGAAATGCCAAATGGGTACACGGTCAGAAAAAGTTTGGGAACCCTGCTAAAGTCAATAGAAATGCGAGACTCTCTACGAATTCAGCATCTAGAGCAAAAGATGCAAGGAAAGTGCAGGTGCTGCTTAGCAATTTCTGTCACACCATGCTTACAACAAAAACCATGCCTGGTACCTCCTGTCGTGTGGTCATACAATGGTCCTGTTTTGACGGAGAACGTCTTGCCCTTGTTCAGAGTCCAGATGAAGTCGCCGGTTAGGTCATGTCTCCAACCGCACAGTGATTGCTCGTCGAAAGAACAAGACATCCCCTCTGCATATCATATGCAGAACAGCCATGCACTCAGTTTTGCAAACACGGAACCACTCCTTTAAATTAAAAATCACCTACTCGACAGGGAATGACGACAAAGATTTATTGAAACATTTTGCCTTCAACTAATTTCGCGCAGTGGCGGATAAGGCAGAAGAAGATGCAAATCATCGAAAAAAATGTTGTTTTTGAACTAGGAGACCAAACACAAGGTCACACGCGTGTGGCTGCACGCCCACACACAAGTACACGCCTACACGCATACCAAAGACGCAGAAACACAATGTGGAAACTTGTCACAATTCTACACGTCAGCTCCATTGAAATCAGGTAATACGGACATTTGAGGGTTTGGAAATGGAAAGATGCGGCGCATCGAGGAGTGGATGGTGAAGTTTGGGATCTGTTTTGTGATGATTTGCTCTTCAAATTGGTCATGTATTATTACCTAAATTGTTGAAGCAATTACAGAACAATCATCAAATTTTGATGGATGCGTTGCTCTGTGATGCTGTCGCACAGTTTTTCAAAGTCATCAATTTCAAGAACTGATGTTGTTACAAGTATTTTTCAAGGATCATGGATTGAAACAAACTAGAGATTAGCTCCAGGCAAGCGAGGTCATGAACAATACTCGCAAAAGCTTGGGCCAAGTAGCTTGTCTGTTTTAAGGTGAAAAGCACAATGCGGCCACAACTCACTTGCCGACTTACTGGGATTGAACTGCAAAAAATTTAACATGACGCTTATGTGAAAGAAACTGATATTTATTTTTCATGCTGAGAAGTGACAGAGTAGCTCTTTCGCCAGTCTTAAAAGCTTGCTTTAGAAATGCTGAGACAGTAGTGTTGTTCGGGTCTTTTCTATGAGGATTGAGACAGTGATGCTGAAGAAAAACAACTGAAACGTTTGTCCAACACACATGTATTGCAAAAGCATAAATTTGGTTTGATTCGATGCGGCCGGTTTTACATCTTTTGTTTTTAAACACAATTTGCAGTACGTATGCAAGCATCAAAGACTGTGCTGTATATTTAAAAGCACCTGCATTCTGTCGGTCACAGACACAATTTTTCGTCGTCTGCATCAATAGGAACTAATTGCCAAACAAAAACTTAGTTTCCTGAAGGAAACCAGCAGTTTACTTGTAAACATTTCAGGTACATTTTCAACAGTACGTTTTTCAATAATCACACGAATAAGTGTAGGGAAACAAAATTATGTGGGAAGACAAAAGATTTTGCTCAACCTTTGGGGTTTTTGAATAAAAAATGCAATGTAGATCTCCTCCTCCAACAAAAGACCAAAAAAATATTCGCCTGTTTCAAAGTTAGAATATCATACATTTTTGCTCAGCATTTTCGAATTTTAGTCATTTTTCAAACCCTGTTACATACAGTATTTAGTGAATCAGGAGTCACTGTTCTGCGTGTTTGTAAATAAACGGAAATCAAAGCACTAAAGCAGGGGTTCCCAACTTGGGGTACATGTACCCTTGGGGATACATTTGCCTATCCGAAGGGGTACATTTAAGGTTAGCAATAGAAGGCAAAAATATATTTTCATGTTGTTTATTTTCAAATCTTTATACATATATCACTGAATATTGTTTTCAAAAGTCATTATATGTATACTGTTAAATGTATCTGTGAAAAATCATGAGAAAATATTTTGTCATAAGGAGTTTTAGGGGTACATGTTCATCTGTCAAATTTCTGAAAGGGTATATCCTTATCTGTTGAAATGCTGTAGGGGTACATGCTCATTTGTCGGAATGCTTAATGGGTACATGGTAAGATAAAGGTTGGGAACCCCTGCACTAAGGAATCAAAGCACTAATGCTCTTCTGCTGGTGTTTGTTAGCAATTCTTTGCTTGTTTGTTTTCCTTTGTTTTCTTCGTTTTGTTTTGTTTGCTTATTTGTTTGCTTTTCTGCTCGCATTTGTTAGCACAAAATGAAAATCTTGTAACTCAAAAAAGTTTTAGCCATTTTAAAAATCTTCAAGTTTTTTTCCAATATTTCTCAGCTTTGGCCCATTTTTTGTAAACAATTTTTTTTGCAGAAAAGTAACATTTGCCCTCGCTGCTTTCATGTGTCAGATACAGGTATGAATATTTGCGATTTGGTGCTCCGTTTACGAAAAAACGTTCGAAAGTTTACTTTTCCGTTATTGGTAAAATATGAAAGTTTTGCTCAGTCAAATGCGATCGTATTGCGCAGTGCATGATGCCAGCATGACCAGAAATTATTTACTACCTTCTATATTCTCAGTAATCAAAATCGACCGTAGTTTCACTAATAAAAACTTGTTTGCGTAAAACTTTATTTGTTGGAAATTTTGTTTTAATATTACGTTTTTACCACATTTTTATCCATCATGAGTTCAAAAATACGGTTTGAGTTTTCCTGCTGTTGGGTCACGTGATGAAGGAATTTTAAATCAAACTTCGAACTGTAAACGCCACGAATGCTTCCTGGTGTTGAACGCAATTCACATACAACAGGCACTGGAACGGGGTCTCAATCACGCGGCCGCAAGGTCATTTTGTGCGGCCCGCAATGCTGTTTGGGAATTTTCAAATAATTAATGTATAAGTTATTTCGTTTATTCACCGGTGCTTAAAAGTGCCCGGCCAGCAAGTGAACGAGTTCCTTTTAACGAACGCAGAGCCGCCCAGAAATGATTTGCCTGTAACTCACGTTACCTTTCGTAGGAAATAAGACGTAAAAGCTGTTTCTGGTAAGGTTCAGTTACCCCCATTGTTGCGTCAGCGTGATTTTGTGGCCCTAGGTTACTTTACAAGTCCTCACTTCGCCCTCGAAGCAATTCGAGTTTGAGACCCCTGCACTGGCAGCTTCAATCATTGTAAAACAAAAAAATAACCCGACTCAGCACCTGGGAGTTTTGGTTCATTTGTGTTCAGTTCGCGGGTAACTTTTGTCGGGTCTGCTTTTGTGGGAGGAACATTTAGCGACATTCGAGGACGGGCCGTGGTCGTCGTCGGGACCACTTTCGGCGATCCCGACGCTTCCTGCGAAAGGCAGCCGAGCAGTTTGAGATCGTCGATGGCGGCGTCGCCCCGGTAGTCTTTGCGCTCAGCTTCGATCACTATCTGCAAATAGCGAGTGTTTGAAAATATTTAAAAGCGTTTCCTGGTACAAGTTGAATGTGTTTTGTTTTCGGAGGTGTTTGCTGTTCCGCAGTGCATCATTTAGTTGCGGGAAAAACAGAGCTGCTGCGCGCAGTAATCTAAGAAAACTGATGGGATGCGATCAACCCTCAGCTCCAATCAACATTCATTTTGTAAATGAAAAATAGACCTTTTTCACACCATTTTTTGGAATACGCTACTGAACTCCATGAAACAAGCCGTCAAAGTGCTGCTGATTTTGACTTTGACTCTACAAAAATTGAAATACGTTTAGTTGCACCTGCGCTGTGAAACGATAAAGCAATGATGGTCGCGAAACGAAGGAACATAATGTCGTTTTGGAGACAATTTTTGACGTATTCCAAAAGTTGTCTTTAGAGTAGTCATCAGGTTCAATAGAACATTACTACCTTCAAAGTCGCATTGAGAAAAAAATGTCTACCTGTTCCTTGAACGGTGCAGAAAGTCTAACAGCATGTGTTTGCACGCTTTGATGCAGTCAGATTGTTTATATTCGCCCTTATTCTTCGAACACTACAGCCGTATTTTACTTTGTGGCTGAGTGCTCGGACGTTACGGTGTTAGTTTGAGGACGTATGCAGGCCACAATGCATTCGTACTTCACCTGACCTAGGCCAGGGTTGGACTCCTAATTCTTAACTTGCGATTTTCGTGTCCTACTCTGGATGTAGTGCTGGACGAAGTGTTATGAGTTAGCGGACAATTATGTCTGTAATCCTGCGATCCTAACCCCAACAAAACCTTCTGTGTCTGTTTTGTTAATCTGCGTTGTGCCGACAGTGTGTGCGTGCAATCAATATACTTCGGGTCTGGTACAAATATCAAAATAAAAAATATTAAAAAATAAACAAATCTTACGCTAAAATTTTCGTGATTTTGGAGTAGATCGTTCGGAATCGGAATTTGAGCCATCTTCCACCGGTCACCCTGGCCGCCACTGGTCTCCCAATCTGGAGCCGTGAAGTTTCTGACCTCTCCCCCGATGAGGTAGACACGAAGAGGACCGACACTGGAACCATGCATGTTGTACCTATAAACATGCACCAAAAGGTTTTTGGTATTTTTAAGAAAGCACGCGCACGTTTTTGCTGTTAGAGTGTACTTTTGTTCGAAGCAAAATTTTTGCTAGCTGCAACTCGGTAGTTTTCACGACAGAAGAAGACAACCCAGGCGTGCGGTTGATGCCAATGTTTGCTACATTTCATCTGTCTAGAGAAAAAATCATTTATTGTTTCAAACACGAAATATTCCTAAGCATCTTGCAGAATTCAGATTGCAGATCCAAACGTTGTACAAAAACTCACCCCAGCATGCCATACCTTATAGTTGAGTTGAATAGAAACAGGCAGCCCGTTACAATGTATTTGCAGTTCGAATTTGGATGAGAGCAAATGTTTCAATTTCAATCTACTGTACATGGTACAGTTGCTTCCACCTTTTCCTTCAGCACTGTTTCATTATGGCAAGGCGTTGGCGCAAGCTTGGCATTCATTTTAACTGTCGAAGAGCTGGACCAAAATCACTGAAAACTTTACTGAAAGTTTAAAACAAACTGCAACGCATTATGATTGGATCTGATTTCGATGACGATTTCAGAAATGAGACAATTTTTCCTTCTGGTTTTAGCTGAAAAAGCCTGAGCCTTCCAAATAATTCCAGAAACAACCGGATCCAGATTTGCTCCAGGAGCAAGCCAGGCCAGGGGTGCAGACGGGACTCATTTTGAAGTCCAAACCTGGCCCGAGGCCGACATTTATTTTTGAAAACCGATTTAGGCCCGAAAACGAAAGTTACCGAGTGTGTAAAGATTGGTGCCACTAAGGGTAGTGGAGGCGTGTCAGAGTAACCGTGACTAAATAATTCACAGTTAATCATCTTTTGTTGAAGATTAAATCAGCTAGATTATTTCAACAGTAACTGGCGACAAAAGTGTCCGATGTTTCAAAAACATTTTGTATGCAGGCCCGAAACCGGTTCGAAACATTCTGACAAACTTAAGCCTAAACGCGGCCCGGCTTACAACTCTGATCAGGAAAATGCCGTTTGAAATCTTAAAAAGTTAAATTTGTAACCTACGTTCAGGATTCTATTTGAATAAGACTGGTGATTTTTAATTAGTAGGTGAATATATACTCTGTAAGATCTTGGTGTCTGAGTTTTTTGCTGGGAAAATATTCCTTTCGATAGACTGTGCATGTTTTAAAATTGTGATTGGTTTTCGTCAATTTATAAGGCTCTGTCTATGTTAAAATTTCTGACTTGTTGATACCTTAACCATCTCGTCGTAATTATTTCAGTTAAAATGAGTTTTCTTTCACCAAACGTCGCAAATATTATACGAAATCATTGTCCGTTATTTTATACCAAACATTACTCATACATTTACCAGAATTGAAAGATGGGCGTAGCGTTTTTCGTGCAACTTATCGAGGAAGAGATGAGTCTCGCTTTGTCGCCTTCTGTTCTCGGCCACGACGCTTCAACATACAAGTAACGACCCTCTGGAAAACGTGTACAGGAAGAGCAATTAGGAAAGATGCTCGATTGCATCTTCTTGTAATTAGCAACCACACGGCAGACTCGTGAAGCCAAAGTTTTGTCCGAGAATTTTTTTTCGGATCAAAGACTTTTTTACGCTAATTGGCGTTAAATTCGCTAAGGCGTTGCCGCAGCATCAGCATGCAGACAGTTGATTGGCTGCCGCCAGAAACACGACTCACTTTAATCGACGCGGTCAATCGCACGAGCAACACGCTTCTCGATTATTCTGTTCGAACGCTAGTGAACCTCACAACTTTCCAGCATGAAAAACGCACCCGTGCAAGCTACAGTTGGGAACTGTTACTTCTTGAGTCATCGGTCACGTGCAGAAAAGACACCGTGGTCGTTCTCCAGTGAGTTTATGCAAGCTGGTCAGTACAGCCCTCATTACCTGGCGTGCCAAGCGTGTGATCAAACGAAGGTCCCGTTGATCTTGTTGGCGTCTGGCCGCAGTTGGGCAACCAGTTGAAATCGTCCGCGGACATTTGCGTCCAGCCGCAAGTGTTGTTCTCGAAATCGCAGTCAATGCCCTCTGGTGGAAAAACATTGCGTCACTGAACCTTGACTGAAACACCTAAAAAGCGATGTCGCTTAGACGCTTGCTGGATTCAGTTGAAACGTTTTTGATAAATCAAAGCAAACGCATTTGCGGAGAGACAAAGTCAAATTGCACGCCTTCCTTGAAAAACGCTTATTACTACCTCTTGTTCGCTTGCGAGGTCTTCGTTGTTCGAAGTAGGAGAGATATGTTGTGCTTATCGAAGAAGAGTAAAAACTACACATATCCGGAGGATGACGAAGAAAATGGAGAACACAACACTTAAATAGCACTACATTTGATAAGAAAAAAACAGAGTCGTTGCTCTCTATAGTGGATTATTTTATGTTTCCGAGGCTGGAAAATCGACAATCCCTTAAGGTTATCTGGTCAAGGTGCACTAACACATGTATCTCACAAACCAATATAGGCATTTAGTAAATTATACAAGCTCACACGTCCCAAAGCAAAAAATGCGAGGAGTGAAAGCACAAGAAATGCAGGTGGTGCTTATTCAAATTTAGCAAGAGCCAACAACATGACATTTTGTCTTGCTCATACTGAGAAAACGCGATGTCTTATAACTTTGGCGCTTAAAGGTAGCGCCTTCAGACTTTGTTCCACGTCAGCCCAAAGGAAAGCTCCCCTATAAGAAATTGATTTTTTCCAGCATAGTTTGAAACACTTTGAATTAAATAGTTTTACATGCTAGCGACTCTTGTTTGATAAGAATGAATAGAAAAAATCTTTTGAAAAATTTGTTGCATATCTCGGGAAAGTCACCGTGGTGAAATTTGTGCATGAACTTTGCCAATTCGAGTTGATAAATATCATTAAGTTTCAATGTTTGTAAGTTTTTGTATAAAGGAGTTATATGGCATGTATATTTGCTAAAAGCCGTTATCCGCAATATATTGCTTTGTAATATAACAACGGTTGCAGAAGAGAATTAGTGGCTGTAACTCATGAAACAACGCAATATTGTAAGTGGCAATGCACAAACTTAAAGTATAATAATCACCAAACTCCAATAGGAACAAATTTACGAATTTTAGTAAGTTTAAGGAAACCCAAATATATCTTCTGATGCAAAAATGTTGCAACGAATGAATCCGTATTTCGCTAACTCTGTTCACATAATGATAGCATTGTGGGTTGGTACTAGAACAATATCGGCAAGTGCAGACCAGTACAATTATTCTAAATTCTAAAATAATTTCAAAGATTGCCAGTAGGCGAGGGGGAGAATTTCTTGCTGGCATTCCAGATCACGGAGAAAAACGGGGTGGAGTTTGTTTGGTCAACAAATAGTGCTGATCAGAAGTCTGATATCTACTTATTTTGTAGTTTACCCAGTTGCCAGAATTTGAAGCAGGTTCACAAAAAGTTCTGATTAGGGTTGTTTTTCCGCGTTCACGCCTGCATCATCTCTTCCAAAATAGGGCCTGTCTCTCAATTAGGTCGGAGAGAAATGTAAACAGTGCCTATGTCAATCGGCCGCGTGCCGTGGTATGCCAGGCAAAGTCTTCACTTACTGCTGCTACATGGCGAAGCGGTCAGCTTGACGTCATCTACGGCGATGTCGCCTCTGTAGTTCTCGCCACGAATAGCTTCCAAGATAATCTGCGAACAGTGGACATCCGGTGAGATGTTTTCAGTGGCGTGTTGGTTGCGACAACAGTCCGTTGGTGGTTTGCAACTGAAATGATTTTTTCGCACTACGACAACTTTAAGCCCAAACGAGTGCTCTATTCGTAGTATCTGTGCTCTATTCGTAGTATCTAAGCCAACTACTGTATGTCCAAACCAAATGACTTAATGAGCCAAAAATTATATCACTATCTTAACCAGGACCGCACATTGAATGACATATTAATGAGGGCCTCACATTGAATGGCTTACTTTAAGCTTTGGCAAACTACATTTAGCCCTAATGCACTGAAAGCATTCGAATCCTAACTGCAATGGTAACAGACGTGATGAAGTGGCACTGAAGACCACCTGCGTCAAAAAGGTTAAATTCAAGATTATCAAAACAAGGATAGGTGGACAGAATATAGGATACTTTCACTACAGCGAAAACCCGAACCGGGCCCCACAAAACTCTCGCTTGGGTCGCGGGTTGGACATAGCTGATCTACAGTAAACAGTCTCTGCCAATTGCTCGTTGCCGCCAGAGTACAAGACTGTAGAACACACGCAAAACACAGCCTTTGTTGTTTCGATTGTCAACGGTCTGCAGCAACGGGTTGGGGCAATAACAAGTGTCTTGCTACAAAAGTTCTTATGACAGTGAGAAAGAAGACGCTGGGGAGCAGTAAAAACAAACATTGAATTTCTCTCTGCGGCTTTGATCTTCTCGCGCAGCTCTGTTTGTGAAAGTACCGTGTTATGTTTAATCGAAAAAAAACGCGTAGAGAAGGTCGGTAATTCGAAGCTTACAACGAGGCACAGCGCCAAACAGGGCGTTACATCTCATGAAGCACTTGTTCTGTAATTTGACAGGTGTGAAATATTTGCTGGCAACACGATTATTCAGCCTCGCCTCAAAATGGATCACTGTGCACGATGTAATCCTTAAAAAATGTAGTTTATCAATTCATCTGACTGTTATCCTCACAAACGTATAGAAGCTTGAATTTCCTGGACTCGCTGACTGGTTTTACCAAGAATAGGGTGAGGTCAAAATGATGTTAAGAGCTTTAAATATTTATTCTTGTTTCGAAAGTGCCCCAAGTCTTCGACAGAACCATGAATGACAGTGTAATGATGATGCATGAACCACGAAAGGGTTGTGTGGTAGTTGAAAAAGAAAGTGTGAGATACTGATCATACCTTGATTAGGTCTGCCCTCTAGAAAATGAATCTTTCGGTTTGAGGACATTGTAATCATGCCTTTAGAACACAAAATGATATAAAAAAGGTTTTTCCAGGATAAGATGACGCTTTAGTGATTACGTCCAAGCAGAACCGTCGCCAGAAAGTTTTCAATAGGGGGGCTTAGGGTTTGTTCGGGGGGGCTTGCCATTCTAAAAATTGACAAAACCTCAACTGCCTTATAGTGTTTCATGTTTAAATTTGGGGGGGCTTGGAGCTTTGTTTGGGGGGTCTAGCCCCCAAAAGCCCCCCCGTGGCGACGGGACTGCGTCCAAGCATGTATAAACCTTTCCAAAGATATGGTTTAAAACTTTAAAAACTTAGCATTGCCGATGTTGGCTTACAGAGGATATTTATGCAGACGCCTGCAGCCGGTGTTAAAAATGCATTCTGCATTGCGTGATTTACGTGAAATCGATTTCCTTGTGAAACATAGTTTGGCGGTCTTGTTTTTGCCCTTTGACGTCTTTTGCGTCGCAGTGTTATTTCTTGCGTCACAGAGTCTTATGGTTTTGAATTACTAGCATTGCCAAGTGTTGCTTTATTTTTTGACTGAAGATGGATGAAGAATAATCTGAAAGGTCTCAAAATAAAACATGTATAGCTTTTGAAGGCTATTTTGGTGCTGATGAAACTTTGCGATCAGATTTAACTGCGTCGCCCTAGTGGAGACATGTTGCATTCTACACTGGAGTAATGTTGACCTTGTCTTTTTAGAGGTGATTTATATCAGAAAACTTTGAAAAGTCTGTTTGCGGCACAAAAGCAGATTCAGGGCAGTTTTGATAAAAATAAAAAGATGTGCTTTTTCGTATTGGACGCAAATGACTTTGCCGACTTGCGGAATCTTTCTGCACATCACTGGTTCTGTTCCAATGAAGCCTACACTCCTGATTTCCTTAACTCGCAATATTTCAATAATAATCGTTTTTTGCCAAATCACTCATGAAATTTTTAAACAGATCCCTGCTTTGACGCGCATGCACGCCAGTGCACGTGACCAGTGAGAAGGTAAACGAACGTTTGATATCGCTGTTTGCAAACAGCAGCTCAGATCGAAATTGCGACGATATAATGAGGGAAAAGCCAAAAAACTTTGCCACTTGGTCGGATGTAATTATCCTCTTTAGCTGCTACGCCCTGCAATGCGCCGCGGATGCGGCGATAAACAACTGATGACGAACGCTTTTCGTGCGAAAGTCAGTTGACAACTGAGGCGATCCCAATGCCGGAAAGACAAGGGTGGGCCGATTATCGTCTAAACAAGGCGATTAAACGTTTGGAGATCATAGAGTACAGCCGGACTGCAAGTTGCAATCGGGACAGCCACGCTTTTGTCAACCGAGCAGCCAGAGTCGGCCGTAAGTTCGAAGCTAATACGCGAAGCTCAACTCAAAACTTTGACATTAGGTGATAGAAATTGTGGAAACTGTCAGATTTGACGGTTGGAAACTTCGCTTGGTTTTTAACGCAGAGATTAAATTTTGTGCAAAACATTAAGGATTTTCTCTTGTTTATTTCGTCAAAGAAATTGTTATTTTGACTATTTTAGCCAGTGGCGTAGCCTGCCCAAATTTCTGGGGGGCCAAATTTTTACTTTAAGTGAGCAACACTATTTTGTATGGGACACCGCCTCTCAAACCAGGAAACAACAAGATATGTTAGAAATTTGGGGAGCATGCCCCCTGGTCCCCTTTGCTACGCCTATGATTTTAGCTTAGTTGGCGTTTATTCCACCACGCTGTTGTAAATCACTCACCCGGAACGGCTCTGTTGAGGTGAACTCCACTTGGTGTTCGTTCCACCAGTCCCCGTCTTGTCCGAATATTGGTTTCTTCGAATCGCTTTGGACCGACCAAGGGCCAGACAAATGAGCAATGGTCTGCTGTTTTCCCGTTTGAGCCCCTTTGGCGTACACGTTCAGGTCCTTGACATCGGTTCCATGCATATGGTGCCAAAAACTGAGCAGCAAACAAAGGAAATGCGCGGGTAAACAAATTTTTCCCTAAGAATGACGTAAATGCTAAACTTACCTCAAGCAATGCAATCCCTTCTTTTCCACAGGAGGACTGATAAGTCTCGCTCTGTCGCCTTCTTGCCGAGGTTGTGACGTTTCAATATACACGTAGGATCCACCAGTTTTATCTGCATAAAGAGTTGTTCAAAACTAAGGTATGCTGTGGTGATTGGTTCAGGCAATCAAAGAAAAGTGCAGTATTAATGCCTCCAGTCCAAAACCTGAGCTTTGTCAACAAAGGAAGTGACGTATTTCAAACGTGCAGCAGTACTGAAGAAGCAACAGCCGGCCTGTGCAGCAACGTAAAAAATTAAACTCGCGTGTTCAGAACAAAGCGCGCATAGTAGTTGCCAAACGGATTAGTGCCTTCAAAGCGGTAGTCCCACCTGCAAAGCACGCCAACGTTACAAGACTGCCGTACAAATTTACTTTCAACGGAATGCTCAGCATCCGGTGTTTTCTATAATTGCCGTATTTTTTCCCGCAATTTCTAATTCCACTAAACGCGTGTTGAAACCCCCTTCTGTGATGCGCTACAAAAGTTAACACTTTTATAGCACCACGCGTTCTGACAAAAACTTAAAAATGGAATCGAATAGGCATGAATTATATTGACAAGCCAAGCTATATTTTGCACACCACAGATACACTACGGCAATACTTCAGGCTAAACCCTGAGGGCGACAATAAATTGTCACCGTTTTCAACTAAATCATTGGCTTCACACGTCGCAAAACTGGTGTCCGCAATCAGTTATAGTTCTTGCTAGTCAGTGTCTGGCTGCCCTTCCTCTAAAAGTTATTTCTCCAAGTCCGTGAGTGTTGATTTGTGCTTTGATACTCGCACGTAGACCTCGCGCGAGCGGTAAACAGCGATATTTTTACGGCTATGCGACAATTGTGTGGCGCAAAATACTACACGCTTCACTCATGATTATGCAGCAACTTTTACGAAAGAGCTGGTTGTTAATTGAGCAATTATCTGTAGCACTCGCCCCGTTGGTGTTTCTCTAGTTTTTCTAATGCGTTTCAATATTCGAGTTGTTTGAAAACTGTAACCCAACTACTTCAGAACCTTCAAATGAAACTATGGACCGTTGTTCCCACCTTGATATCTCTTAGTGATAATTGCTGTCGAATTATGTCGCTCAAATCTCCACACATGTTTTAACATTGTACGTCTTATCTTTGTAAAACTGATTGTTGAAAAACGTTTTTCTCTTTGTCGACGTTGTAACAATGGACATTCAAAGGGTAGGATAACTGCTGGTGTAATGGCAACAAAAGAAACACTCAGGACGTGCATGTGAAAATGCAGCACATAGTTTGCTTGTCTGAATATTTTTAGTCTTTTTGTTCTGTAGATTGTAACATTATAGGCGGTGCATGCTGGAGACAACCCGCGTGACTGCAAAGGAAAATCTAGAACTCTTAGCATCTGCAGCTCAGTGAAGAATAAATTTGATGATGCAACCACATATAAAAATAAAATCTGAAACTGAAAGAGAAACATCTCATGATTGATGGTTTCGCGTGTTGCAGCGATTTTAATGCGTTTTCATGAAGAAAAAGCAGTATTGTTGCCAGGTCATTGCCTTTGTTTTGCATTAATCGCAGTAAACTCTCAGCACACTTCGTTTTAAATATTAGTGCCTGGTTCGACCATGTAGTTATTGTTTTTTAATTTTGAGGAAAACCTGAAGATAACGTTAATACTTTATACTGATCGTCATAACTGCGCAGGTATGTTGAAATTGGTTCAAATACAATTCACAGTAAAGATAAGAAAATGCTTTTTTACTTTTTTTTCAATACACTGTCTTACGTTGTAACACGCTCCACGAAATATTGCTGTCACTGTTTGAATCTGTTTGCTTCGACGTTGAAGACAACCTCCACTTACGGGTGAAAACAATAGCATTTTTTGAACAATAATCCTCGATATACTTGATGTAAAGCAGCTTCTAACGCACCTGCACCCCAAAGTTTCAACTTAGACTTTGAAGTACAACCTGGTGTGAATGGCAACTGGGAAAGCTTTAAATAGGTCATAAAACGTGTGTTTTCTTGTTTTTTTCATGTTGAGAATTGTTTGCTGTTGCCTTCACCGACAAAGTGAAAAAGGTTAACGATTATGTGAAGAATTAGCAGGTATTTTCAAAAATATAGTAAATTATTTGCAAATTTTTTAATTCTAAAGTACGTTGATGTTAACTCGGAAAAAATTTAATTTTGCTTACTCACCTGGCGTAACAAATGAAGTTGCGTTTACGAAAACTCTGAAAAAGTTTTTTCCACACGTGTTGATTGTTAGTATTCGCATTTTAATAGATTGTCGCTTTTATTTTTTTTAACCTTTTTGACAACGTATACTTGAAATTTTAACAACCTTTGACCGACGTCTTTTTCAAAAGCTGAAGTAGAAGTGAAAACTTATCTAAATCAGTCAAATTAATGACTTTTAATATACCTTTTGCTAAATAGCCTGTTACCGCAAGCGCAGGTGCCCAAAGATGTAATCACCTGTTCTTGCTACTTTGAGAGCCAGAGGCGCCGTGCAAACGAAAAACTTGGGAGCATATCTTTGAAGTAAACAGTGATAAAAAAGACCATCGTTTTTGGCTCAATAAAATAATACTAAAACATCTTAGAGTACAAACTCCCGTCTCGTCTGCCCCTGATAGCGGGGATCGAAATACAACGAGACAAAAGTTTGTTTGAAAACCTGGGGCTCCGTGGAACACGATAACACTGCAAACAGCATGCGCGATCGCTATCTCACAGCTAACTCAAAAATGGTGAAAACGCATTCGGGTGATCTCACTTCGCGTTGTGTGATCCCAAGGAGGTCCGGTGCCTTTCGACGGGGTTTCCCCCATCATGCGTACCCAAGAAAAGTCACCCATTTTGTCGTTTTTCCATCCGCACAGGTCACTGTCAAAATCGCAGGATAGTTCATCGGTGTCGCCTTGGTGATTTCTTCGCGTGTTCGATGTGCTTTTTTTCACTAAAAATACAATTATAACGCAACAAAGCTAAGAACGTCATAATCCACAGGTTTGTTTGTTTCGAACTTTATAGACGTACCATTTCGAGCACGTTTTTCAGCTCAAGAAAAAGGTGAACCTCAAGAGCGCGAATTACATGTCGACGTGTGCGCTTAATTCGCAGTCTCCACGAACAGCGAGAAACATGAGCACTCACCTCTGTTTCTTACTTGCTGTTGCTGAGTGAACGTCGACGCTTTGACACTGGCAACAAGCACACAAAGTAGGCCTATAACTAAGCGCCTGCTCATTTTCTCACTCTATGAAAATATATCTGAGCAAGGTGTTTAAGCGCTTCGTAAGACACAGCCAGACTGCTGCCCCTTTCACTGTTCTGTAAACACCGAAAGACACCTTGCCAGCACACGTAGGCTTGTAAACCAGTTTGCTTGCGGTATTTTGTGTCTTCCTCTGTAGGTCCTAATTTCGACAAGTGCCGTTGTACCAAAACCCTGAGGCTTCGCTCGGATGATTTATACGAGGCCTGACGTAAACACGCATGTTAGGAAAAAAGGCATCGGTTTGCGTAATGAGCCAACGGTTCGAAGAATTTCTAGCAACACTTTGATGACGTCGTTGTAAATAGAATTCAAAGTTACGGGCTCTGACGGAAATGCGGTTGAATATTCCCCGGTCCTGAGATACGACACGGTGCAGCAGCAATTTCTCAAAAGTCAGTCTCTTTTTCAGGACTCTTTGGTCAAATACCGTAGTATTATACCCGAATTGGATCTCCAGCATCAATGCAGATGACAGTTGGCTGCCAGCAAAAACAAACAAGTCTTCTTTCGATATCCTCTACTACTGCGATGGCGCTTTATCCTCTACTTGACAGGAGAGCAATTTGCAACATGTCAGTCAATGAAACATGAACAGCAAAGGGTTCGATGAAAAATCGTTTTAGTTTTTATCGGTTTCTCTAAACCGGAATAGAGCAGGTTGTACTAGTTTAAAACACCAATGTTATCGCACAGACATTGCTGGCTTTTTTTCTCGTTTCAACGCATTTTGCGATTATTCAAACTCTGTAAAGGATAAAAAGACTTACTAACGTAAGGTTGGAAATATCTCGTTAAGACCTCATCAAACCAATAAGCTGTTAACACCTTTTGCAATAGCTAGCCAATCTGCAAGAACCTCAGTTACTTTGCAAAGATGATTTTATTAAAATTCTGATCACACACTCCTTTATAATGTTCATTGCCGGGAAATTAGCTCATAGGATCCATATTTTTAATATCAAAGGTGAACTGTATCAAAAACTGTGCAATAAAAAAAGACCACCAGTAATTATTGGCGTTATCGTTTATTGCAAAAGAACAATTAACACCTGCGCATTGTCCTCAATTTTTTGCATTTTTCTTTTCACGGCAGATTTCCTAGGTTTCTCACCAAACGGTTTGATTTTGACGGGCCTTTAATTAAATGCTATGGGTGAAATTTCATTACGAAAAACATTGTTGATTTCCCATATCCCCATGACAGTAATAAAGCACCGTTCAGTTTCGTTTTTCACTCGTTTTTTTGTATTCCTTCCGGTGTGTCACGAGTGGTACCCAGTGCTCGTCACCGTTTGCTCGCGCCGTGGGCGACGGAGTTGCTTTCGGTGAATGCTGCTTTCTTCTTCATCATTTCTGCCGGTTGTTTTAATCCACTGCTTGGCCGCACTGGATCTCGGGCAGGTGTTGAGCAGCCATTTGATTGTCTCGTCATCCAGAACCGTCAGGCCATGCAGTCCATGAGAAGGTCGATGGATTGAACATTGGAGGACAAAATGGTCGACGGTCTGTACTTCTGCGCCACACTCACAAGCCGCAGAAAAGGCCACACCTCCATTGGTATAAGCAGGAGCATTGATGGCGAGACAATCAACCGTTTACTTGCACCTAACCATCAACTCTGCGAAACGATTGCTGGACAGGTCCCAGACTTCGTTTTTTGGAATGAACCGACCGGGAATCGAAACTAGCCGAACAGGCGTGTTCAACCAACTCTCCCACTTAGCCGATGTATAAAACACCGTTCCCTACATAAAGTGATGACCAATGTTCCCTCGAAGGTGCGCAACTGGGCACTCAGTGCGCAGTACCACCAACCCATTTGCGCAGTGAAATCGCGTTCTCGCGCGCTTGCAGAATTCCGAATTTAAACATAAAAATCATTATTCAGCTACCTATCAAGATTGAGCATTAAACATGGACAAAGTGTGAAAAAATTGGAAAAGTTTGAAAACCAGAAGGTGTTTGAATTAAATGTGTACTTTGTTCGTATTATGATAAGATTTCATAGTTACTCTTATATTTCACAAAATTTGCAAATCATTTCGAACTATGCTAACTCAGCCTTAAAATATCCAGGCTCACTGGAACAAACAGTTGCTCAGTGTACTATTTTCTTAGAGGGAACACTGGTAATGACACCACATGATTGCACAACAATTTCTAACACAGAATGTAAGCGATAGGTTTCAAACATGCCGCCCGCATGTGGCTATCCAAGTCTGTTTAACATCTCAACATCTTGTTGAACTTTATATAACATCCTATTGAACCTTATATAACAGGAGTGCTCAATAAATCGATCGTAACCCACCAGTCGATTTCAAAGGTACTGTGGGTAGATCGCATGACATAACCACTTCTGTGCCGGTGGGTAATGACAAAACTGTACATGGTCAATTGTGTTGTGCAATATGACCTCATGTGTGTATGCAAGGTACACCAACATACGTTGTAAATAAAATTCCCAATATTATTATTGCTAAACATATGTTTTGCATTTTTGTAGTAGGTACATCATTTTGACTCGTTCATTTTACGAGTAGTTCGCATGCTGAAAAAATGCGAGCACCCATAATTATATAGCTCTTGCCTTGTTTCGTTCGATGAGAATCTTGCGTTGTTTCGTTCGATGAGAATCTTGCGTTGTTTCGTTCGATGAGAATCAGCTAAACGCAGTTAATTCCTAAAAACCCCAGATCTTCTGATGAAAATCCCAGAAATGCATTGAAAACCCCAGATCTGGGGGGAAAAAACGGTTTAGCACAATTGGCGAAATCATTTTGAAAGTACTGAAAAAGCAGCGCAACCTAAAGAACAGGTCAATGTGATGTAGGCTAATAATATTTTGTGAAAATGTCATTCTTAACAAGATAATCAAATAATATCTGGCAAATGCAGCAATTTCGCCTTCACTGCTTGAGTTTTCACATAATCTTGCAAATAACTGTAAATGTTTTAATTTTTAAATCACGGTAATGTAAAAGCACTCAACTACACATTCGCTTAACTGCTTGTGAAAAATTCAGCAAAACGTGACTTCTTGGACTGAAATATTCTGTGTATATAATCAGGAGGGGGTATTAAAGGAGGCAACGGTGACGGTCGCCTCTGCTCCCCTCTTTCAGAACTGCCGTGAGGACCCTCCTTTTGAGAGTTTTGCACTTAGTTTTTGCATTGTTTTGTTAAAAGGCTCAGTAGTCACTCAAGAGCCACATTTAAGCTCTGAAGCAAGTCATATGTTTGTCAAAAAGCAAGAATTGTGTGCAAATGTGCCAAAAGGGGCCCCTCAACAACTCTGTTGTGTAGACAAAGAACAATTTAAAATCAAATAACTTCAAAGTTTCAAACAATATACAATGTGAAAATGACTTTCAGGCAGAAGCAAATTCCCAGATAGAGTGAAAATTTTAACTTACTTTCAGCGAATGAATTTTCTGTATAGCATGTGCAAAATATAGGGCCCCGTTTATAAGAGTTTGCCTCGATCACCTCAATTCTAATATAATAAATAACACAAAGCACTGCTGGGCCCATAAAAACGAGGGGGTCGTAGCAACTGCTACATTTGCTACTGTTGTTAATCCGGCACTCATGAGCGCAATTTATTGGGAGAGACGGGGGATTTGTTCCCCCATTTTGTCAGACGGTGGGGATATAATATGCCATGTCCCCCCACTTTTTTCTCTTTAGGTTTTGTATTTGGAGAGCTTTAAAAAAAGTGGCATTTGTCACGTTTTCTGTGAAAAGCTTTCATGTTAGATGGCACACATAGCGAAGTTGATGTCGAGACAGCGTTTGGTGTGGCATCACTGATTCTGCTTTTTATGAATTTTAGCTTCGAATAAAATAATTTTTAGCATTTTTCAAGTTTCTAGAGACCACAAAGATGGTTAAACTGCTGGTATTCGGCATTTTACCTTGTGTTGTGTATTGTTAGAAAGCTTATTTTCTTGAAACAGTGAGGGTTTTACAACCGCACATGTGAGAGACCACAGAACAGCCATGATTTGTTTCGTTCAGAAATATAACTGGCTTTGCTGTAACGTTGGTTGTCACGTATTTAGAAACAGGCAATGTAAAATTTAACGATACTAGTGTAACCTATATAATGCTAAAAAATTACATTTTCAGGCAAATCTCTGCAAAGTTTTTGCAGAAGACAAAAAGCAGCACTTTTGCGGCGACTTGGTTTTAGGATGGGCAGTTTTGCAAAAGTCTATCTTCAACCATTAGTAAACAGAATTTCAATCAAAACGCTGGAGAAGAATTTACCTAGCTATGTATTGATTTATAGCTCAAAACGGAAGGACTTGATTATGAATTAAAGATAAAGTATGCATTAGCCTCGCTTCTTGTAGTTTCACCACAATGGTAACCAACAAATCCAAACGATGTTTATTCTGTGACTCTTACACTTTGCGCCTGTGCTGAATACATTGGCTCGTCAATCAGTCCATCACTCGCCAGCGGATCGAGCTAGAGAGCTGTTCAAATCCGGTCTGAATGGGGAAAGGCTTGTAGTTTAGGCCGAGCGATTTCGGCCTTTCTGGCTATGTTTACAAAACCACAGTATCTTTTGACATGTTTATCAAAATAATCCGCGACGTCAACGTCGCGTGGGGGTGCATAAATTGAGCAGAATCAGCGAGATTTAAACGCATTCTAGGCTATAGTACGAGGTTTTGGAGGGTTTGTGGGACATTTTAGCATTTCTGGTTGATAAGTTATGGCAAAAATGGTTGAATATTAACTAGGGAAATCCCCTGAATGCCCTAGGGACATTCCTGACATATTTGGAATATTTTTGGCTTAACTTTTGAACCATAAACGCTAGAAACTTCATCAAGGGCTCTAAAGACTCGTATTTTAGCCTAAAATCAAAAAATCCTGCGAGCAAAAATATTAGCGTGTGGGATCGAATGATGACGTCATCAAATTAACCAGAAGACATGCCCTCATCATGATCCCCTTGGCCCGAAACCCCCCATCCAACTTTCAAAAACTTTTTTTTAATTCTAAACTACACGATGCCACGAGTCATTACAGGGTTTGAATAGCTCTCTAGCTCTATCTGCTGCCGAGTTATGGCCGGCTAAAGTTTGGCCTGAAAGGGAAAATTATGCCTTTTTTGAAAAGTTAGGGATTAGGCCAAAAACTGGGTTTTTGGCCCATAATTTTGGCCAGAGACATGCTAGCAAGTCAATCAAGGGCTCTATAGACGCGTATTTTGCTCTAGTTTTCAACAAAACTTTGAATCAAAGGAATGGGTTAATGCGTTGGGGCCCAAGGCTGGCCGAAGGTGGCCAAAATTTTCAAAACATGCCCTCATTTTTACGTCACCTCCAGAAAAACCCCACCGAAAACGAAAAGCGTTTTTTTTCGATTGCAAGCCGAAGACTTGCTGAATCCGAGGATGGTTTGGATAGCTCTCTAGCTCCATCGCCTGACGAGTTGTGGCCAAAAGAGTGCGAGCCAATATATGGGCTTTCGCGGTCGTTAAATTTACATGAGTTTAAACAAACCCACGATGCAGAAATGTTTTCATCCAAGTGCGAAACATTTGTTTTACAGGTACGCGACACTTAGTTTTTCTGGACATTATTTTCGTGTTGAATGCAGGTGAAACTCGATATTGTTGTGCCAATTTACCGGTGTGCATTTTGATTTCTGTTTATCTCAAATATATTTTTGTGTTATTAGGCAAGAAGGCCCTATAGAACTCTCAGAATAGAACTTTTGACATTAATTTCATCCATTAAAATCTGATGTTAAACCTGACAATTTTGATCGTGAAAAGACTGAGCTAAGTAGCATCACTGGCAGAAGTCCCAGGAGAACAGTCGCCTGACCATTAGGAATGCAGAAATTACGCTGGAGGTTCGATGGGTAGGCTATGTATGCATGGGTCGACAATGGAGATTGAAAGGATACATCCTCCACATACCACCAGTAAAAATAGATTAAATAATTTTCTGCAGTAGGCTACGCTAATTTAGGCCAAACCTTTTTTCTACTGGTAAGAGGACATCAATGGAGATTTTGGTAGGGGTGGGGCTGCATGCATGATGCACAGTAGCATTAAAATGATTTGAAGCTTGTTTAAAAAAAGGAAAAGTGCAAGAAAATATTTATCGTCTTTGTAACGTTAAGCAACTTGAACAAGACATCAAATCGCGCTGTAATCTAAACTTCTTATACATTGCATGGAAACTAATGTGTTCTATTTATAAGAGTGATATGCACGTGCGACCAATGTGATTGAGCATTTTGTGCACTCCAACTGACAGCTCTGATAAAACCTAATTAATGTATTCTACTACATTGCTGTGCTTGTTTGTATCCAAATACGACAATAATGAAAGCAGGCTGAACCACAGTACCGTGTCCAGCAGCAAATGTAGGTTTATTAATTTGTAAACCATCTGCAACGAGAATGAAAAACGTGATCAGTGTTGCTCTCAAAATATCTCTAGAAGCAAGATTGGAAATCTGGTTTTATAAAACTTAACTTCTGTTAGGGTGAGCCGAAAAAAAAATCTTGAAAAAGGGAGGTTTTAAATCCTGGCAAACTGCACAAAAACAGGTTTTAAAATGAATTTCGGTGGTTGCCACTAGCTACCACATGACAAAGGTCACCAAAAGGTCAAGATACATAAAATTGGTGTAACCGCTGTAATGAATTATCTGTTGTCCTTAAACTGACCCATGCTGCATCAAACACTGCTTTTGATTTCGTGTTTATCGCATTCTAGGCTGACTATTCGTCTGCTACTTCATCTGTGTATTGCATAAGAGAAAAATCTTATTAAAATGAAGATTTTGTGATAGATTTCCTCTACAATGGACTGCTTTNTTGTGTTTTGCAGGATGCGTGTAGTTATTTCTTAGAGAGAATGGTTNCAAGGAGTACCTCTATTAAACTAACNGAGGTCTTGCATAGTGGGCATGTCTTTCACAGCAAAGAAAAATTACCCTCAGAAAAACTTCCAACCAAAAGAGACGTAATTGAGCGTGTTCTGAATGNAGA
>JGI24158J21664_10001172_pt1 | contig 28480 bp, 13 predicted proteins | sample Ectturendosymbi3_FD_21664 | JGI IMG/M metagenome (IMG submission 21664) | reverse complement strand
TTTTGTTACAGCCACATGTCTTCAACAGTTTTTTCATTCAAAAATTAAGGGTGCGCGTTATATACGAGTGCGTGTTATATTCGAATAAATACGGTAAGTAAATAAATAACAAAAATTATAATGATACACAGAAAAGGTTTTGTTGTTCTTGTGCAAATATACACTTCATCAGGGGTGTAGTAGGGCGGGAACGCGTTTGAACAGTTTTCCCACACATTTTTCCCGATTTTCTTTAAAATGAGTTTGAAGCTGTTTCAGAATGGCTAGTATTTTGGGTGCGTTCCCACACCTTTTTTGTAAGCACTGAATCCCTGCACTTCATCCAGCGCACGCAATTCAATGAGACAAGTCTGGGTTCAGTTAGTCTCAGCACTGTCATTTACTGCTGATAATGTGAGAAAATTTCAGATTTAAACGTTTTTCCTGAATGTGGACCACTGAAAACGCTATGGCGGATTGCATGTGGCCTGCGGGCCGCTAATTGCCCACCCCGGCTCTATGCGTTCAGAAGAAATGCAAGTGGGCTTCGTCTGTTCTTGCTTATATCAAAAGGCATGGTCACCAGCGGCACAGCGCAACTGGTTACACGTTTTGGTAGAGGACATCACAGACATAGCTCTTGGTGTGGCTATGAAATGCGAGTTTGTTTTTCTGAGCTGTGATACTGACTGCGATCAGATCGCGTGTGTAGTTTAAAATTTTAAATGAAAGTAAAAATTATACTGTCAGTGCTGGTTTAGTCTACTTAAGAGTGGTGCCCGAATAACTTACGCGAACACCAATCAACCAGAAATGCTTTAGTTGTGAATAAGTTCAGCTTACTTTTCCAAAATTAGTAATTGGAAGGGAGAGGTAAAGGCACATTGGAAAGCGTTTTTGTTGTTCAATGCCACTACTAGCAATCGCAAAACCCTTTGCTTGCCTGGCTCTGGCATCAAACAGGAAAAACTGAGTGCGGCTAGGGAAGTGAAAGCATCATGCGGTCATGCAGCGGCTTATTAACGCGCCTGCGCGATGCGAAGGTATTGTTTGAATGGGCTCCACTGAAGAGATGCCGCAGGTTCGGAGCGAAGGTTATGTGTTCCGCGTTTCAAGGCTCAGCAATGATCTGACAAGTAGAACCGAACCACTTTGTTGCCCACTGATTTTTTGAAAATCTAGCCTCGCTTCAATATGTGCAGCACTTGCAAACTTATACGAGCGTGTGCAGTACATTCGGCTCGTTTCCGTCGTATCCAGTGCGGCATAACCGTGGAGGCAATGATATTTTAAGCACGTTCACACAATTCCCTGACTTGCCGTCATTTCGTGTTGAGTCTATATTGCGCTTGTATCTTGCTCGCGTGCCTCGCATGTTAAGGCAAGTTGGCGTGTCATAAAAACCTGCATTGTATGCACATGAAATTATCAGAGTTTGGAATCAGAATCGGCAAAACTATTGACTTCGCCGGTTGTTAAGTGAAAATTTCACGAAGCAAAAACATGCATAAAGTCACAAAAAAGTTCACATTGCTCCGTGCCTGTGCAGTTGCAGTCGATATTACCCTGAGTGTGCAAACCGCATACATTTACATATTTATCAAACCCACCATTTCTCCGTGAAAGCGTAAGATAAAGACGTGAATTTCTGTTTGCAGGTTTGAAATTGATGGAATTGCAACATTTAATTCTTCAATGTTTTCACGAACATGCCGCTAGGGAAATACCGGCGTTTGCAAAACAGCCATAAATAAGCTGCTCTCAATCGTGTTTCAAATGTTCAGTGGTTTCCCATCCACGAGACCATGAACTGATGAGAAATACTGACTACTTGAAAATCAACATTTCGTGCAATCAATTAAGCTTCCGTGGGCTTTTTTAAGCCCTCCTCATCGACATACAATGTGTACGCTCGTGAAGAAGTTGGAAATTGTGAACGGCAGTTTTGACAACTATTAGTCAAAGGAAGCAAAACGGTGCTGAAGTACAGTACCTATCTTCAAAATCATAAACTGCATCAGACACTGCAGGTGTAGTTCCTTCCGAAAGCTAAACGTTATATTACTTATCAACGCATGAGCTATTAGTCAAAAGAAGCAAAACGGTGCTGAAGTACAGTACCTATCTTCAAAATCATTAACTGCATCAGACACTGCAGGTGTAGTTCCTTCCGAAAGCTAAACGTTATATTACTTATCAACGCATGAGCGCGTAGTGCGTCACAAAGCTTTTCGTGCAACAGTAGTGACTGTTTCCTTTCCTGATGCCGCCATAAGGGTCGGATCTCATTGCACGTATCTTTCTGCCATATCAGTAGTTTTGAAAACATGGTCAGTGACATGCAGGGTCGCTGTGCTGGCAAACATTTTGAAGGGTCCCGCCCCACGTTGATTTTTAGAAGTGAACAGCACAAACAATGGTCACCAACTTTTGCGTACCACAGTTACCAAAAATCGTTCGCCACTGTGAGCTTTGAAAACAACGTAAAAGACAGTTGTTCGAAATATTTGGTGCACGGGCGTCCAGCGAGACTCAGCTGGTGACACTCACTGGTATTTCCAATCACAGACGTAGCTTTGGTGGAATTGTGAAGTTTAAGATTTTTTCAAAGTCGAGGCCTTGACTGCGATTGCAAACCGTGTACAGTCACAGACTGTTTTGACGTGGGGTGCTTTTCCGGGTGTGTCAAATACAACTATGAAGGTGTGTTGAAAAATTCTTGCTATTGATCAGCTAAGGTAATGCGTGATTTGTGAGGTCAGTCTTGCAGCGTGTGTGTTCTTTCAAGTTTTTCGGTATTGGTGTCCGTGCCGCTGCTCGACCATTTTAACTCTGCTGCTTTGTGTGTTTTCTTTAGGCACGTTCTTCCTAACATTAAGTTTCTTTTGTAGATGTAAGTTTCGTTACAAGTGTATTAAAACCAAAACCAACGCGACCTGCATGAACAACCTATTTCGTGACAAGTCGGCCGACCGAGACGAGTAATAGCTTCTTTCATGAACCCTTTTTCTTGCTATATGTCGTCAAACGAAGAGCTACTTTATGTCAGTGATTTTCAACCTTTCTTAGCCCATGGAAAATTAAAAAATACTATCCGATGGACCACTTTACTCTGCTGACACCTCATGAAAAAGTATCGAAACTGTATTGCACGTAGGTGGCCTTACATGATTTATTGTACAATAAAAGTTACAATTTTCGAGCATGTTTTATCAAGGATTTATAAAACTCTTTGTGAACCCCTAGAAATTCCAGGTGGACAACCGATGGTCGACCTAAGTAAAGTTGAGAATCACCGCTTTAGACCCAGGCAATATGAAACTCTGGTTAAACCTCTGTTGATGCAAACATACACTGTCTTTAATCCTAGGAAACAGTGATCACCTCATTGGGTTGCCCTTCTGTGCACTACAAGAAAAGGTGGAAGTAATATTTTTCATTCCTGCCAAGATAGACGACTTCGAGTTCTGTTTTAGCATTCTTTCCTGCTTCGGTCATGCTTCTGGAAATAGCTTAGGTCAGGGGTCACCAATATGGTGCCCACCAGGTCGCACGCTAGGACCACATATGTCGCCCACGGACCTGTTCTAAAAATGGCATCACATGATCAGCTTTCACAAACGTAATTAAAGGTAAACTGAGAACATTTTTTATTTCAGAAGTCTATATCAGAGTGGTTGCTCTTCGCATTAAATCGGTACCAAAGAAGTAGCGCGCAGCTTCAAAAGTGTTGACGACCCTGGTTTGAGTACTTGGAAATAGAAACGATGAATTACCATTGTCAGCAGCGCTTCTCCCGACTGGCGAACAATCAGCAGGAAATGGGAATGCCGTGGGCTTAGTGCTTGCAAATGCAATAGCGAATGTATCGTATAACAGTTTAGTTAAGCTGCAATGAATATAGAACGGCCTACGTGCAGCGGCACAGGTAGATCTTCGCAGTGGGCGAAAGACGCCACGCTTCAGCATCTAGAATACACTTAAGATAGGTACCCCACGGTACTTCCAAATGCCACGTAAATTACACGTATTCGAGATATCAGCAGAATACCAGGACGGTACAAATTAAGTACGAGTTCAAAACATTGGTGAATTCCGAGCGAGATTATCATCAGGAAAAGAGGAGGTCAGTCATGCATGTGATGCTTTTATAAGTTTTCATTGTACAAGGTTTAATTTTATATTGGGTTAAGGCATTGTGTCTCGGTTTTAATCAGCTCCAACACTAAAATAAAATAGTTACTGATAGCTTGTTTTTGGCAAATCCAAAGTGTAACACAAATAAACTGATTTCAAAGCAATTAAGTTTTCCTTGCAAGATATTTGGACGCTTTGCAAACTTTTAATAAAACAATGTACTTTCGAGATTAGAAGCCTCACCCCAGCACATTTGATATTAGAGGCAGGGTTGAGTGCGACCTTGTGTATGTGTAGAGTTTGGACTGAAGGTATTTTGCAGAACTTTTCCAGCATGCCTGTTGCAGTTTTGTCTACGGTGCTGCAGAAGTTAAGATGATGCATAAATTGTAGGACGTTTCCATTGAAACTTAAAACTGTCGAAAAATTTTATAATTTGTAGCAAAATCTTTCGTTGGAAAGTGGCATGCGCATGCGGCCAAAGGTATAGATAGCTAGTTATTGTGTATGTTATTTGTAAATGGCAGTGCAACTCCTCGTATTATGTTACAAGCAATTAGCGCTATTTCTAGGAATTTCAAAGATTAAACAGCAAATACCTAAAAAAGCATGTTTCGGATTACGCTGAATGCCGGATGCTCCTGAAAGTTTCACTTTTACGTATCGTTTCTTAGGCAACGGAGCGCTGTTAAATATACTGGACGATCTAGGCACGCGGTGAAGATACCTCTTTCAATCGGGCCTTGATGTTCGTTACGTTAAATTCAGTGTGCCGTTAAATTCAGCGTCGCTATACCAGTAACTTTGTTATCCAAACCTCAGCTTCAAATGCTGATGTTCTCAACTGTAAATCCAACTTGTCACAGCGTGTGCACCTGTCATGCCGCACTCTGTTAAGTTCTGAAATGTGAATTGCAGCCTCTTTCGATGATCACTACAGGCAGTGCGTTTTGGGCGACATGATTTTCCCGAAACAACGCAAATGGATTCCGCAAACATTTTACTTCACCTTTTTTGGAGTTATCATGTAACGTCTCGAGAAGCGAAACCCGGAAGTGAACCAAGTCAAATTGTATAAATCAAAGGTTAAGACGTTTGTATAAATCAAAGGTTAAGACGTTTGTATAAATCAAAGGTTAAGACGTTCGATAGCAAGTGTAGATTCTGGCATACGGTCGGAACACTCCCATCTGCTGTTTCGTTTTTTTCTTTTTTATTTTTTAGTGCCCGTAGCTTAAGACCGACTGATAGAAATGTTGTCAAAGCGCGGAATATCTTCCTAAAGAAAAGCAGCGTGTAAAAAAATTGGAAATTGCTTTGAAATCGAAACATCAGGCCCAGGGTGTCATACACATTGACGGGTATCTGATAGTTCCAGCTCGGTAGCAATGGCAAGTAAAAACCCACGCGAGGCGTAATCCAACAGCCATCTAGACGCAGTGCACAACACGGCGCAAAAGAGCAATTTGAGAAATTCCTTGAAATGTTAGCATCGCACTGCACATTTATCTTGTCAAATGCAAGGAGCTTTAAGAAGCTGTAGCTCTTAATATGTAAAAAAATCGTTAAGAATATTTTTGAATAAAGCTGAATAGACTTGTTCACTCAGGCGCGCTGCTATGTTAGCTTTAGATTTAGTTGGAGATTTTCGTCATGTTAATTCAGTTTTATTGCTAGACAGGTTGGAACACATTTTGCCGTAAACTGGTTTGCTCAATGCAAGGCTTACAGTATTTAAGATTTTGGCAAAGTTTCCGTGTGTTTTGAATGCCTACATCCAAAGTTCTGACGAAAGGTTTGAGTCACCTTTGACACCAAGCAGTAACCTTAATAACCAGGATTGAAGGCAATGAGTCTGGCAGTTTATTCAACGCTGTCTTTGAACCCCGCATGCACAAGTTATAATTATGTCCACGTTGCCTTAAACATTTTCTGACATTCATACTCTGCAACTGTGAACATTGGATATTAGGCGGAATTTTCAAAGAAAGTACAATCAGGTTTTGATTAGAGGTAGCCGGAATCAGATGAAGATTGTGATGGAAACTGCGATGGAGTGGAGAATTGCATTATTGCAACTGTGGAGGGAGACCAAACAAACAAATAACCTCTATCAGCTGTGATCTTTGCGAACAAACACGCTAAATTACTTAACCTTATGAACTGGCTTGTCATGAATGCGGTGATTTTCATATTGAAGTAGTTTGTTCTCGGAAATTTTCAATCCTGATTTTGGCCTACTGCTACAAAAAGTTTCTAAAATGTATTATATCAACTGATGCATTTCAATTTCGGCAATCTCAGTCAGAATCTCACCATTCGCTTCCAGTCGGTGTCATTACCATACTAGGTATGTATCGCTGCCGCACGTTGGTAAGGTTTATAAATTTCTGTTTTACTCGTACGGAGTTATGTAAGAGGATATCACGAAAAAGCAAGAACCGGTCTCAACGTCTAGGTTTGCAAAAATTAAACAAAGAAATATTGGTTCCAGGGGGCAGTTCACTTCCAATTTTTTGTACATCTCGAAATTTTGTTGCGCCCCCCCAATTTTTGTTTTAACACAAATTAAAAACAAAAACTCTTTACCCCCTAAAATATATTTTGACCCCCGAAACCGTAAACCTGACCGCGGGTCTGTCTGGGCATACCAGCTTCTTGGACCGACACCGGTCCTACAGGTTTTCTTATACAGTAATACAGACCACTTGTACAGTAATACAGATTACTGTTTCTCCAACCTGAGTTGTATGAAAAGTGTATTTCGAATGGCTGTGCTTGTTTGGCTCGCTGAGGTTTCCATTTGGGATGTGAACAGGTTTGACATGGAAATCGGCAAAAAACATGGAAGATACGTTACGCTTCTCGGCAGGCGTATTTTTTGTTTTGCAGAATTTTGACATCAGCATTTCCCTAATTCTGAACTGAGCACTTGGGCAATGGGAAACATGAGATGAATTTCCAAAATTTCGCTTTGCAGAAGTATAACGACGCTTACTTTGTTTCTCAAATCACGATTTTTATTGTATCCCACAGTTAGCACGAGATATGTTAGGTCGATTTGGATAATGGCACTTTGAGTGTGAAGAGTCACTTAACCCGCAGTTCACCGAAAAGCAATGTTATTTGCATGCCTACCGTTCTGCGATGAAGCAAAAGTGTCACTTAATCATAAAACAATTAAAGCTCTACGTTTGCTGCAAGCTTTCGAGGGATCACCCCAGTGGGGTTTGCTTCTATGACTTTGCGGTGATTCGCACTTGCACGTGGCTATATTGAATTAGTTAGTCTCTGCAAGTATGACGCTGCCGCGTCATCAGCAAATTTTTTAATAAGAAATCGATTTCACGTAAGACGGCGCATCTTCAAACCATTCAACTCTTTGAATAAGATTTCAGGACTGCAGATGTGCAGAACTACGTGAAATTGATTTCCTCTTGAAAACAAATTGCTGATTGATTCGCCTGCGTCACATTTACAGAGACTAATTGCTTGATCCTGGAAGGTGGGATGATATACTGCTGTTCCTCGATCCACCGAAAGTCACGTAGTGCAGAGCGTTCTTCGTGACTTATTGACGCAACGTCATATATAACGCTGATCAATCCCGTAGCAGCCCTGCTCTGACCCCCAAAAATCTTTACAGAGGCCCCCTAACGGTGATTTATGAAAAAATTTTTCGATATTATGCTACATCTCGAGGCAGAATGGCCTTCAAAAAATATTCTAATAGCAGACACAATTTTGGCAGAACCAGGCCAGTAGCCAGGTTTTAAGGTTTGGGTGGCAAAATACATTTTTAGAGGTAAATATTTTGTTTTTATCACATGTTTACAACAAATGTTTCTGATCACAACAAAATTTTGAGCGCACCAAAAAGATTTTGGGATAACTGCCTCCCAGGTCTGCGAGGCCTGGGCAGAAGCGTCGCCAGAAAGTATTCCACTGGTGGTCTTCATGTTTGTGCAGGGAGGCTAGACATCCTGAAAATTTATATTTAATTCAAAACACGGACAGCATTTGCAGATTGTGCAAATTAATTATAAATATTTTCCCGCAAGTACCGTAACAGGATCGTAGTTATCAACGAAATTTTTGAACGAGCTTATAAAAGGAATTGCGTCGTAAAACATTGTCATTTAATTGACGGCGATTGTTTGGAGATGTCGTAATGAAGTGCGAATGTAAAAAATTTGCAGGAAATCAGCATCAATCCTATCGTTCAGTTATGAAAACATTATTTCCGAAGGAGCAAACATGAGGCCGGTCAAAGCATGTGCGCCGCAATGAACTTTGTAACGGTCATTGCAAAGCGATGCCTATAACATGCCACTGATAAAAAATTCCCACAAATAAAAGGTGCGAATCCTTCAGGAGTATATAGCCTATAACCGTCGCCAGAAAGTCCTCAATAGGGGGTTTTACGTTTGTGCGGGGGGGCTTTATGTCCGAGCAGGGGGGGCTTGACATTCAAATTTGACAAAAATTCCACTAAGTTATAGTGTTTCATATTTAAATTTGGGGTGCTTAAAGCTTTGTTTGGGGGGGCTAAGTCCACCAAATCCCCCCGTGGCCACGGGAATGATATATCCCCGAGCGAACCAAGCAATAGTAGAGTGATCTCGCTGTCGGGTGTGCTCAAATGCTGCTTGGTGTGAAATGGCCTGTGTCATTGAAGAAACCGCTTCAACATTTTCTTTCATTAGTGCAAATTGATAAACTTTACCACGTGCTTGAGTGAAATATACTGATAAAGCGATCGCGCGAAATACGCATGCATAAATCTTTCTGATGTCTGTACTTGCTAATCTCCTGGTGCATGGCACATGCTTAGATGAATACTTTGTATCTCAAATCGCCTCTCAATGTCAGCAAATACAGAGTAAGGCCTACGTGGACCCAACGGTTAACATCCATAATCCACTAACTGCACTACGCAATTTTAGGAAAACTTAGCAATGATTGCTAAATAGACTCTTCTAACTACACAATTAACTCCATCTGGCTGGCTGAACACAGGCTGCGCAAATGTGTAACTTTGGTCGTAAGCACCGAAGGTATCTTGCTGCTATGCAGTACAAAACAAGCGAAGACTACCTGGGTTTGGTATAATACATTTTTTTACAATAATCACTACACAAAACACGTTGATCAAGTGGAAGTATGACTTCTGGACCTATACCACTACGCATGTAGGCCGGGGCGGATACATGAACACGAGGCCCATCAGGGCAAAGTCGTGACTGCGAGGATCGCGAAACGCTTAGCGGAACTGCGCAGTTCGCTCATGTCGGATCCTTTGCCTGCAGAGGCCGGTTGCGAAACTTGCTAGAGTAGTGGTTCTCAAAAGGGAGCCACTTGTCTCACGAAGGAAGGAAATTTAATTTTCCTGGAAAGAAATGCGTTCCAGGGAGGAAATACTTTGGGTGAAAACACCTTACATTTTTATTGTTGTGTTGTTCATCACATAAAAATAAGTGCACAACGAGATTGGTTTAGATGGGAATGTCTACATAACGCAAGCACAAGCTGGTCTATTAACATCGTTTGAGCTAGTTTTTTTAGTTCACTGCTTGGCCGCATTAGATGTCTGGGCAGATGTTGAGCAGCCAATCGATTGTCTCATCATCCAAAACCACCAGGCTGTGTAATCCATGGGGAGGTTGATGGATTGGACATTGGAAGACAACATGGTTAACGGTTTGATCTTCTTCGCCAAACCCACAAGCTGCAGAAGCATCCATACTCCATTTGCTCAAACAGGAGCAGAAACATCTGACACTGGTGCGGATGCCGTGTTAGTCCGCCCAAAGCGCCGCACTTCTGTTATTTTCGTCAAATGAACTGATGAGTTGTTTCGCAGCGGTTACAAATGGGTGTCTCGGTTTGAGATGCCGTGCCTTCCCACTCTATGGCCAAGGTGAGAGTTGAGTGGAGCAGATATCCAGGGTCCATGGGACGGGGTGCTGGAGACAATGTGGCTCCTTTGCGATGAAGCTCAGCAGGTTGGATGCCTGCGAGGTTAGGAAGATTGTTTGCTGGTGAAGAACGCAGACGTTCAGTCACAGTTCGCAAGTCGTTGATGGCAGAGTAGATGAGGCAGGTGTGAGCACTGCGGAACCAGACAAGAGCGCAGTACTCTGCTGTTGCATGGACCAGGGCTAAAGTGGCTCTTCGCAATGTTGTTTCCCCAGCACCTAAATCATAGCCAGGAAGTCGCTTAAAGAGTGCAATGTGCGATGTCAACTTTTTGCGAAGTGACTCGAGGTGTCGGCAGTACATGAGTGTCCTATCCAACGTTTAATTCGAGGTATGTGGGCTCGGAGCAGAAGAGCGGGATTTCATTGTAGTTGACTTTCAGCTCATGTTTAACTTCTTTGCTGCTAAGATGGCAAACTGCCAACACTGATTTTGTAGTACTGAGCTTTACCTTCCAGGTCTGGAGGTATTCAGTTGCCATGTCTTTGTTTAGCACCGCTTCCCATTAGTGTACGCCATGGGAATGCAGGGATGCGGTTGCATCCCCAACGCTGAAAAATTGGCCATTATTTGGGCAAAAATTTTCAACAGTTGGGCAAAGAACACAGTTAAATTCACATGTAAGTGAGGTAGTGTCTATTTTCCCAACTAAGGCAAAATAATGGCCAAATCAATGGCAAAATAATGGCCAAAACGGCTAAATAATCTGAGACAATTTGGCCATTTTTTTTCCCCTGATAGCAAAATAGACAGTGCCCTTGAGTGAATTGGAATCATGTGGTAATTCCTACAGCTTTCATCAAATTTGGGCCAACTAAAAACCTTCATTCAAGTATTGGGTAAAATTGGAAAGATTTGAGTAAATTAAGAGCATTTTAATATGGTCCAACAGTCTCAATTAAATGTGGGCAAATGAGAAAAGTTTCATTCAAATTTAGGTGAAAATAAAAACGTTTGGATAAATTGACATTTGGGTGAAATCCATTAGTCAAATCAGATTTTGGCAATTTGCAGCAGCTTCATTCAATTGTGGTAACTTCAAACAGTCTTATTCAAAGCTAGGCTATATGGAATAGCTCCATTGAAATTTTAGTGCATTTAGAAATGTCTGGCTGAACTATAGGAGCTTCATTCAAATTTGGATAAAATCAGAATCATCTGGGTAAATTTTAACAATCTCAATGAAATTTGAGCAAATTGGGACAACTTCATTCAAATTTGGGTGAAGTCAGAAATGCTTCCATAAATTGGAAAAAATGGGTAAATTCCAACAGATTAAATCAACTCTGGCTAAACGGTAATAGCTGCACTGAGATTTGGGCCAAGTGGAACATCTTTATTCAATTTAGGCTAACTTCAAACAGCTCAATGCATTTTTGGGAACTTCAAACAGCTTTATTCAATTTTGGGGAACTTCAAACAACTTTGTTCCAATTTAGGTTATATACAACCACTTCATTTAAAGTTGCATACAATTAAAAACATTTGAGCAAATTTCAGCAGCCTTAATAATATTTGGGTAATTGAAACATCTTCGTTCAAACTTGGGTACAACTGGAACCATCTGGGCGAATTGGAAGAGTTTCATTCAGATTTGCAAATATTATAAATATTTGGACAAATCACAACAGACTAAATCAAATTTGGGCCAATTGAATTAACCTCATTCAAATTTGGATAGAGTTAGAAACATTTCAAAATTAGGAACATGTTGTGGTAACCCACCATTCCAACTAACCCTGATTTTTGTAAACCTCTAATTGTTGATGCTGTAAAGTGTACAACGAAAATGTAGCTGTAGCTGCAAATTGTTTTATGGTAGCAATGTGGTGCAATTGTGATACGATACAGTGAAGTTTTCGTGTTTCAAACTTGCTTGATGTTGTGAGATTTGCAACTATGAATCTGTTTCAACGAAGTATTCATGAACAAAATTAACTACGTAACTGCACTGTAATAAGAAAGTTGCGTGGTAGTGAATGTAGCTGTGATTTTATACTGTTTAGATTTGCATATTTTTCTTTTGTTTCGTGCAATGAATTTCATATGTTGCATCCTGCCAAAGTTTAATGTTTCAATTTAATGCTGTGAGGTGAAGTTTTCATGAACAGTACCAACTGTACTATTTATTGCACTGCATAATTCACTTATGCATAATTCACTTAAGCACATAGGATTCGCGGCAGCTGGTTTTAAATTAAAGTTTCAAGCATGGTAGCCATATTGGCGAATTTATCGCCAGATTCCGGAACCCTAGCGAAATTTTTTTAAGCATTTGGCTTCAAATTTTTTGGTTTGGTGAAATGTACGGCCTGTGTATTTGTACGTATTTGACTACACATTCGTATGCAGATTTACCATTTTCAAGCTTGCTGATGGCATGAAAATTGTTTACATCAAATGAAGGTGTGGAAGTTTTGAAAGTAGAAGCATGGTATTGAACACTTTTTATCAAATATGTTCGCAAAATGTTGAAACTGATTATGTATTCAGAAATTTTGCAAAATGGTAAACCTTTACGCTTTCTGGTAAAATACAAGGCGAAAGATAAACGTGGTTCAAACGACTGATTTCCAATGAAAAAATAATGTTTTGGTAAAGATGCAACCATTTCAGGAAGTTTGGCGAATTTTTGCTGAGTTTGGCTATTTTATGAAGTGAATTTTGCGACAGTTTTATTTCTACCTGGCAACCCTGATTTTCAAGTGGTGAAGAGTGTTCACCTTGAGACTTATTTGGTACTACGTTTACATGTCAAGCGATGGTCCGCATAGACGAGACATCTAAATCACAATCGCAGCTGATTCAGTCGCAGTCATTCAGATTAGATTGCCAGCACAAGGTGTCGATTTTTCAGCATCTCGTCGCAGTTACAAAACGCAGTAGCGTTTTTTCAATCAGCAGACGTTTAGACGCACTCACCCACGAACAAAAGAGGTGTTTGAACGCTCCTGGCTATGTTATTCACCGGCAACTGACAAGGGATTTTGTTTTTACTTCCGGTTATTTTCTGCCGAAAATGAATCTGTCAGTGGTTTTCATGACTGGAAAGGAAGGGCATGAGAAGTCTGTCACTCATCGTACCTCAGCTGTTGCGTTCGCGCAGCGTTCTTCTGTTCAGGAATGCATCGGCAAACATCGCGAAATAGCCAGAAGGGGCGCTTCATGTTGTTGGAATTCGATTCCACAGCGTGCTTTAGATGTCATTTTGTACTGCGCTGAACGCGGACTTCCCTTGCGCGGCCACGAGGAAAAATTTGGTAATGCAACATTGCCGTGTAGATCAATTGAATGTTGTTGTTCGGTATGTTAATGGCCAAGGTCCTGTTGAGCGTTTTTTGACGTTTTTGGAACTCGATGTTGGAGAGCATACCGGTGCAGCGTCGGCAAAAAGAGTGCTAGACTATTTGTTCAGCATAGGCATCGACTTTGCAAAATGTAGAGGTCAAACCTACGACAACGCCTGGTCTATTCAACGGTGTAAGAGCACATATTGAAGCAGTTAGTTCGCTGGCGACCTACATCCCATGTGCAGCTCATTCTCTTAACTAGTAGGACGTTCTGCTGCGAATTGCTATTCTACCGTTCGATTTTTCTTCGACTTCGTCCAGAAACTGTACTCGTTTTTTAGCAGCTCGACACAACGTTGGGGTTTGCTGCAAATATATCTCCCTTCTTCAGTTCGGGTTTCCAAACAGCTGTCAGATACTACACTAGGTGGGCGCGTAGAGGTGATGCCACGCATGCACTACGAATGGGATACGCTGGAATTCGATCTGCTTTGCAAGAGATGGGGAAGCTCAGCGCACAAGGCACGGGTTTGCTGAATGAACTCAATCAGCTGGAGACGGCGATACTAACCGTTGTATGGGATACGGTTTTGCAAAGATTTGGATGCACAAGTAATAAGCACAACATTGGATATTAATAATCAGTGGCGTACGCAGAAAATTTTCATGGGGGGGTGGGGGTTCTATCAGTGGCATATGGTGGTCATTTGTATCTGCTGGTCGCTTTTTGTGACGTCACAATTTGACGTCATATTCATCTTTCGAAACCAATATTTTTTCGAAGTTTGTTGACATAATATGCATATTCTTCTACACGCACTCCCCTTAATTTATGTGTCATGGCACTGAATATAAATTGCCAGCTCTCCAGGTTAGGATATCGGAGGAAATAAACCCAACCCTACGACACAGCAGTTCATAACTGCAAATATATCAGGTATCGTGTTAAAACAGGGGAGTAAAACACACCTATCACTGCGTCAGAGCATTTTACAACAGCAAAATGAGGCTGCGCTAATATCTCGTCGAACAGAAGCAGTGGAGCATAGAAAGTGTGGCACTGGGCTGTCTGACGTACACCCCGGTTTGCAAAATCGAATCTTGCTAAAATACACAAGAATTGAGAATGTGCATAAAGTACGCAAGAAAACTTTAGAATTTTTATGTATAGAAGTCCAGCAAATTTTTAGTTGTCCCTTTTCCCCGCTGAGACATTATCAAATGCCTGAATACTTCTATGTTAACAACTGCTGGTTTTTGAGCTCATGCAACAGCTCTATCATGCTACAGAAATTGGTAAAGTAGTCAATGTGGTCAGCGCTTGCGCTGATCAGCCTTAGCAGAGAAAATAAAGACAATTGTTTCGGATAAAGAGAACTATCGCGGAACAATATCTTAACATGCGAAGTGGACGAAAGGTCTGCAAAAAGTGGTGAGATGGTTTCTGAATGCAAACGATAACCCAGATTCCCAGCAAAATCTCATTATTACTTTTTGACCCATTAACAATGTTCCTTGAAATTTGCATGCAAATTCCTTCCGTGGTATTTGCAATAAGTCGACAAATTAACGAGCAAAAAGTATGCGAAAACAATTAATCTCCTTTGCACAGGCAATAAAGTTTTTGTAAAATATCTTGAGTCGGATTTAGAATTTCGTTACATTGCATACAAGAACACTTGCGATACATTTGGTGTATTAGGCAAGTTGCATGATGGAATCAACGAAGAGCGTCTAACAGGAGGGAAGAAGCTCATTGAACTGTACAAAGAAGATCTTGAACCATTATTTGTTGAAGAGTCGTTATGCTTTGCTGTTTACTTTAGGAATTGCAGCCCTGTGATGTCATCTTCGACTAACAAAGATATAACATCGATGGAGCTTGAGGCGTTTCAGTGCTTGATATGTAATGAATTAGCTGAAGTGTTCCCAAACGTTCTCATTGCCTACTGCATGTATTTATCACTGATGATTAGCAACTGTTCCGGCGAGCGCAGTTTTTCTAAACTCAAACGGCTGAAATCATGCACGCGATCTACCATGGGCCAGAAAAGACTGCGAAGTCGCTATTCTGCACCTTGAACCTGCTTAAGCTAGAAAGATGAAGTGCGACAAAAATTATTAGCCACTTTGCAGACAAAAAGTCCCGTCGATCACCGACTACGTAACAAGCTCTTAGGTGTCATGTGAAGCATGGGCGTCGGAAGGGGGTTGCTGGGGGGTTGAAGGGGGTTGCACGTGGGGCTCGGTCTCACCTAACTTTTGAAAATTTCAGCAAAGAAAGGTTGTTTTCTCAGTTTCGATTGGGAAAAACAAATTTCACCACTTTTGGCCCCCCTAGAATATGTTTGGAAAAATCTCCTAGTGGTCCCCTGGAAAAAATCCTCCCAATGCCCGTGGTGTGAAGTACAAGCGCTCCACTCAGAGCCAGCTCTTGCCACGTGCAAACCGCGCAGATGCATGGGGCGCTCAACAAATATGCGATGGGAGTGTCGTCGGACAACCTCACCGCTGCCTTTTCCGTTAGTTTCATTGTGACTCCTTTTGTTCCTGATATCGAGCGAATTCAGAATAAAGCAATCTGTTTATGAGTTGGAACAACTTGCTTAGTGAATGTAGTGAGCACGTGTAGTGCTAATTTGTGTGACATCAAATCAATTGTCGCAAAGCTTCGAGATGGGGCCCCCAATTTAAAATAGCCTAGGGCCCCGAAAATTAAAATTCGCCTCTGATTCCTAGATAATTTTGTTATGAAGAAGGCAGGACAAAACCTTTTTAACTGTTCACTGTATTATCTTCAGCCTTACTTGATTCGATGATTCTAGCTTTTTATTTCTTTATACGTATTTCTATATTGACAGCATAAGCGAAATTTAAACCAGTCCAGTCGCCACGGTGGGCATTGGTGGGCTCAGCCCTTCCAAATTTAAATATGAAACACTATAAGTCAGTAAAAATTTAATTAAATTTTCAGAACGTCAAGTCCCCTTACGCAAATTTAAACCCCCTATTCAAGACTTTCTGGCTACGATTCTGGTTTTTAAACTTCACATCTTTTCACGCGACAGTTTAGTTGCGTTCGATCCTTACCAGTCTGAAAAAGTAAGAAAAACGCGAATCATGAACCTAACAGTTATAACCATTTGGGTGCGTTTTACGTGACGTATTTTATTCGTGTGTGTGAGATTTTTACAGCCGTGGTAAGCGCGTTGCAACGTGGTTCTCACGTTATGCTTCAAAGTCTTTGTGCCGCCACACATACTATATAGGTGCAGTGTGTTTGTTTTACTTTTAACACAGATAAGAAAAAACAAATGTGATTCCTACAAAAAACGTAGACCACGTGTTTTGTCAAATATTTCAATTGTGGCGATTTCGGTTGATTTGCCTGTGGCAGTTAAGAACCCTGTTCCCGCCAGCCAAGCACAGTAGGATTTCAACAATTCCTTGCAATATAACGCTTTTGCATCGAAGGCAGCAACAAACACTGTGATGGTGGGCACTCCAGTAATGATTTATAGTTTTTTACTGACCGTACTTTCAGAGCGTCATTTTCGGCTTTTCGCAAATTGATTAACGCTTTCCATTTTTTTTCGCAACAATGGGAGAGGGGGCCTGACAAGTGAATTAGCCTAGGGCCTCGCATCAGTTAAATCCGGCCCTGGCTATATACAGCAATAACAGGGATAGAACAAAGTCGGTGGTACGCTGGTGTTAAGGTCTTTGCAGATTCAACATTATTTGAATATATTTTCGGAACTGAGGATAAGGAATGTTACGTGAAATCTATTTCGTATTTAAAAAAGTTTTGGTTGATTCAACTGCCGCAGCATTGTGGAGACTAATTACTCGAATACAGATGTGCAAGTCCGTATCATCGCAAAGTGATGGAAGCAAAACCCAGCCGGCTGATTGCAGGAATCGAAAGGTTGCAGCAAACCGAAAGCTTGTTGTCGTAGCAGTCTTTCTTGTTCATAATAAAATCATAAGCAAAACTTACCCAAAAAAATTTACCAGAGACTTGAATCAGAAAAGTGGAAACGTGTGCGTTTGTTTTCAGCTCTTGAAGGATGTGCGTGGTATTGTTGCAACCACTCCCCTGGCGTTGCGCTGAAATGCGCGGTTCACCACGAACGGAATGCGCGCGAAGGAAAACGCCATATACGTGGCTCGAACAAGCAATGATAGAGTGATCTCGTCGGGTGAGCTCTACTGTTGCTTGCTGCCACAGTGCGAGCTTTACGTACATGCCGCTTGGGCTTTCCGATCGCAACAGCATCTTTTTCACTGACAGTGAAAGGCAATCTTGACTGATTTGTATCAATAATTTACCGTATCGACTTGTCCGGTTCTGTTGCCTTGTCACTGGAGAATAGAACTTTACTAAACTGTTGAAACTCTTGGCTAGGCGCTTATTTTTTAAATAACCTTGCGATAACTTATAACATAATGGACAACAGAATCAAGGCCTTCAATAAGTACAACGCAATTAGCAGCAACCCTCTGGAAAAGGAAAATCATGTGTAAAATCAATTCATCTAAAATAACTTACTGCGATACTACGAGTCACAACTTTTGCTCCACACAACACTAACAACTGATGAGTCAACAGCTGGGGACGTAGCAAGAACCTACCAGGACAGGGGTGTTCAAATATTTTCTACGGAGGGCCACATTTTGGACCGCATATGTTGCATTTGTCTACTTCAGTTACAATTTACGTTTCAAAATGAAGGTAACGATAGTCACTTCCGGTTGAGTAAAAATGCGGTTTCGAATGAAACGTGTGAAATAAAATCTCTAGGTTTCTAATCTAATCGATAAAATTACTTCAACATAGACTCGAAATATATACTATCTATGTACGCGTGGCTGCCCTGCGGGCCGCATAAAAGCTCATGTCATGTCATTTTGTACGGCCCGCATGCAGCCCGCGGGCCGTAATTGCCCACCACTGTAATAGCACGATAATGGCCATTTTCTTTACAAGGGTGTTGCTGATGATACGATATACTCACTAGCCGCGCAACAGTACTTGATTTCGACCGAGACACTTTTATCTAAAAATTTGACTGTAGAAGTTTAAATTAGACATACCTGAAGTGATGCCGTACAGCGGAGTGACCCCAAGAACACTAGTTCCATTCGTGTTTGTTGGGCCAAAAAAGAAGTCCGAGGACTTCGGCCTAAAATTGTTTTGTAACTTAAACTCCAAGGAACTCCATTTTCAATAAAATGGAACGAAAGCTTTCGTGTACTCCAGCTTTGTCCCAATTATGGCGCTCCCCTGCTGTTATTGGCGGGATTTCATCTCGACACTTGATCGATCAAAATGTCTGATCGACATGCGCTGAACGACTGACGCACGAAGAGCGACATATGGTGCTGCTGTAAATAAGCTTAAACCTTTTTGTCTATCGGAAGCATCCTTTCTCGTGAATGTTTGTATAGGAGCTCTGTCATTGTTGGAAAGTGATTGGAGTCTAGTCAAAATGATATATCACTGCCAAAGTGGAATACAGTGGCGATGTTCGTCAAATGTAAGGCAGTTGCAGACGTTATCTGACTGGTCGCACTTCTGCAGGAACGTTAACCTTCGAAATTTTTTCAGTGTGTTCTCTGACCTTTAACTCAGTTACGTAGTGTATTTATAAAGTCTTAAAATTATTATTTTCTCTGTGTTTCGGGCAGGTTATCGTTAGCTGTGTTTACATGCAATTTTGGGAATGGATTTGCATCCTTTTGAAACTTTACTTTGTTGTGCCATGAGTAACCGCTTAAAAATCTTAAGTGTTCAATAGTGAAATTCCCTCATTCACACATCACTTGAATGTTCAGTCGGTTGCAATATGAAGTGCCCATAAAAGCATATAACGAATTAAAATGCTATTTATCCACATGTAAACCCTGATACTGGCACGTTGTGTTACAAAAAACAAGCGTAATGCAACTCGCAGCCATTTGTATTTTTCCTTTTTTAAAACTACTGCTATAAAAATGAGGCAAAAATTTTAAGGTTAGTACCAGTGAAGGCTGGTTGATGCGAGTCTAAACTAAGTTTTTTTAAGGTGTTTTTTTTAGGAGCCGATTCAGTTCCCTAGAATTGAAAATCGGGCACCTAGAATCAGAGAAAATCGGATCCCTACAGGTCCATACTGGGTACCTAACATTTTCCTTAAAAAAACCTGGTCTATACTGTGCCGAAGGATATAGCAGCTCGTCGGCAAAGGTGCGAAATTGACATGTTAATATACACTTTTCCCCCGGATTTTCGGTGATATAATTCCGTGAAAAATTGAGATAAAATCGTTAAGTGTATTTAATAAAAGGTATTGGCAGAAAAACATTGGACGAAAGAAAGATTAATCGCCTCTTAAAACGTCTAGGAATCTTACGTAGCACAACTAAGCACTGGAATTATGCACGTTTTACAATTTGTGTTGGGTTTCACGCTGAAAAGCATTTTTGATTGAAGAGTTTTTGAAAAGAATCGAATTCACGAAAATAAACATTGTGTATAAAATGGCAGTTTTGACAATGGTTTGCGTGAACATCTCGAACTGGATACGAGAAAACAAACAGGCAAAAGAGCAAGCTGTCAGTCTGCCATCACCACGGGGATGAAAACCCGCTTGCGAATTGTAACTAAAACCGCGGAATATAAGGTCTACACGTAAAATGCAACTAGAACGAACTCACGTTTTTGCAGCAAAAATAAAACTACACCACTTGACGAATGATGCCAGTAGTATCTGCCAGCACCAACTTAAATTACTCGTGCTACAGGTTTTGAATACCTTCTTCATTCATGTGATCAAAATAGGTGTTCACAACTTTGAAAAATCGTCTCGCACGGTACGTACTTCCCTTTAGATATAATGCACGCAAGCAGATACAGTGTTTTCATATCCATAAGACTCAAGCATTAACAAATGTTTCTAAGGCACAATAAATTTTGAGGCACAAAATAATACCTTTTTCCTTGCGGTTTGTACATCGCAAGTTGCATCCTAAATACACGAGTAACTCGTTACATTGAAAGCTGGACATTTCGACTTTTTAAGGTTTGCTGTATTTATTACGCTCAGAAACAACATCACCAAGTGTAAGTTCGCAAAAGTGTATTCTAAAGACCTTGTATTTCCAAATATCATGCTGGACAAATTTATTTTGCTTAATATGGATATATTGCTACTAACATTCACAGAATCATCAATATTAAACCGAAGCCCTCATCAATGGAGAGTTTATAATGTATCTTCCAAACGTGACGTGATTGTCGTCAACATTGCGTTCGTCGTTTCCTGACGCATCACAAGCTGTGCCGCTGAAAGTTAGTCACGAAGTGTAAATGAAGTTTAGTGGGTCGAGCGCGAGGTCACAACTTCTATGCGAAAGTATACGTGGCGACCTTCTATGCAAAAAACCACCAAGTTTGCAAATGTACGCTGGAGCTTTTCTTTCATGCAGGTTGGGTTGGCGCTGTTCGTGAAAGGTGCAGATTTACGTTGTATATGCATGACCTTCACTTGACCCGCGCGTTCATACATATTTAGCGCGAATCCAAAATTTTGACAGAAACTGAACGAGCAGAATTTGATTTTGCGTCTATATTAAGCAAGAAAGACTTGAATGACGATGCAGGATTTGCAAATTGTTGCAAATCGTCAATGGTTTATGCAAGGTAGTTACTCCTCTTTTGTTAAAGTGCAGTGAGTAATTTTATGTTGTGTTTTCCGAGAAGCTAGTACACGTCTGTGGTTGGCACCGAGTAACATCAACCACCCAACGTGATTTTATATAAATGTTGGCGTAAGCCCCGACAGGGTGGGGGTAAGCTCTGTCACATGCAGCAGATAAATCCTTTATCGCCAGACCTTCCAATCTAGGTGATAAGTCACGAGTAAAGATATATTAAGTATTTCCTATCTAAGATAACTTGCTTTGTAAGGTTTGCCAGCACTTCTTGCTCACAACTAGTGAATGCTCTGCTGTGAATATCCATTGTTCTTCACTTCAGACTTTCGGTAGGGTTGGTCTCGACCTGCCTTATATTTAAGTCGTTAAAATGATCATTGGGTCAGAATGTAGTAAGGGATTGAGTTTTGCGCTATTGACGTTTTGTTTAGCTCCAGTTTTGCCACTATATTTTGGAGGGTGCAGACGCCCTCTGTCTTAGCTCTGCCTGTGCAAAAGAGTGCAACTCCTGTTCTTACAACTGAATTTCGACCGTAAGCAGAGGTTTCCCATACGGTGCCATGGGAATGTGCGGAACGAGTTGATATGTTTGTGTGGAAGCTGAAAATTTTACTTCAACAACCACGAACGGGCAAGTGGAAGATCAGCTTTTACTGAAAATATTAACGAACTTCATATTATGTTTTAGCTATATATATATGTATATCTGCTGAGCATATTGTTATGCATGCTTTCCAATAAATGAAATTTACAAAAATATCTTAGAAAACCTTTACATTATTGTGTAATTCAAATTAGCGTCAACCTTATGACGAGAATGAAACAGAAGGTTTACGGCGGCTGTCGAAAGGTGATTTCGGCAGGGCCACAACCAGCTGATGTTTTCGGGGGGTGGGGAGAAATGATTGTAACTTGTTGTTTTCGGGGTGGGGGCAATTGCCCGGTTGCCCTCTCCTGATTGCGAGCCTGGTTTTCGAAGTCGCATTCTTTCATAAATATGTCGCTGTGTGGTCGCCATTTCTTCCTCAAACAAAAAGCTCGTTTGAAACAAGGATGCAAAACAATATAATTGCTCCCCTATTGACAGCAGTTGTTTTAGTGTGTTTTTTAAACAGCACTGTCGTTTGAGATCATGGCTAACAATTCGTCTGTACTGTGCATTCTGAACCCCACCCCGTCGTTATATTGCGAAATAGCTGCTTCGCTCGCCTTCCTGCCGGTCAACTTCTTCCTTCTTCTCTGCTTGTTCTACGGAAGGTGAGTTTTGCAGTTGTTGTCGAAGATCTTGTTTACAAACGTATTTCCCGGAAGTGAAATAACAAATAGTATATCGGTGGTGACATCACTCGGTTTCTGGCCATGTGTTTGCCCGATACGACCCTCAATGAAGCTTTGAAATCACTGTTGCGTGAACGCAGTGGAAACGTTGTAGGAGAGTAAGAATTCGATGGCTGAAATCACTGTTGGGTGCATGCAAACGTACATGTGGAGTACGGAATCTTAAGGAGCGTTGAAACGTTCCTATTAACTCACCATGGTGTGTGAAGAGGTGGCGTAATTCTGACATTGCCTTTACAAGGCTGCTTGATGCAAACCAACGAATGAAAGAAGAAATAGATTGAAACCATCTGCTTACGGTCCAGCATCTGTAGACGAACTATTCAATATTGTCTGCAACCGGGGGCGTAACGGGGTTAGATGGCGCCCGGGGCAAGAAGCAAGTTTGGCGCCCCATGTTCGAAGCTGAGGTCTTTAGGAAGCAAATGTACTGTATTGAAGAAAGTATTTCTGTCATTGTTGGGACTTTTCGGCGCCCCGCAGTCATTCGGCGCCCTCATAGTGATTCGGCGCCCGGGGAATTGCGCCCCCCTTGCCCCCCTCGTTACGCCCCTGCCTGCAACCAGTGACTGTCCTGATGATTCTAAATGGTGCGCGAGAAAGCAACCTTACTTTATCTGATGAGTTTCGAAGACGACCACATATACGTGTTGCACCTACGTGACTTCCTGTTACGCATGCATTCTACGTGCTACAACAACTGCACTTTGTGTTACTCATGCATTCTACGACCTTTAACAGCTTTGCAGTAGTAGTTCTCAAACTTTTCGTCGTCGCGGAGTGTGGATCCCTTTCACTGCATCCAAAACCGCTGCGGACCCTTTCTTTCTGTCAACGTTTTTTCGATAATTGAGGAATTAAATTTGATCGCTTCTTAGCGTGACCAACTAAACCGCCACGGCAAGAAGCAAATTTCAGGCTTCGGCCTGCCGCCAATTGCCGTCGCCAAAATCAAATCAGAAAAAGGTCAGTCGACTTACAACATAAACATGTCAGCCTACAGTTGTGGTGCAACTAAGCTGAATGATGGCCCAAATGGGCAGATAAAGCTAGCGGATTATCTTCGTTGGATTTTGGTCGATGGACCCCTGAAACACAATCATGGCCCGCTAAGGGGTTCGCGGACCCTGTGTTAAAAACCCTGGGTTTACAAGCACATGCAGGTCGTTGTTTGAGAAAGCATTACAAAGAATAACGGGGCAAATTGCAAAGTAAATATGAAGCAAACAATAAAATTGTACAAAACTACTACCAAACTGCAATCCAGTGATCCAGCAATATACATACAATAGTCTTTGAGAAGCGATTTCTACGTGCAAGAAGCACATAAAGAAGCATTTTCGACTGCTTGAAATTTTTTTAAATGTCAAAGTTTGAAAAATGTGTGCAGCACAACTTGTTTTACGAAATTTGTGTAGCTGGTTTGGTAATGCTTTGAAAAGATTCAGGTTGGAGGATGTCACAAAAATTGCCAAGCTATTCATCGCATGCTTTCAACCTGTGAAAAGCCAATCGTAAAGAAAGATGTTTATCGCTGTGGTTAACAACGATAATTTCACCATCACTCTTAAAGACGTCGTCTTAGTTCTCCGATGGTGGCTGGTGAACTATTGTAGATTTGTGTACACAAATCTAACAAGACCATTTACAGTCAAAAAAGTTGTTTTTTCTATGCTTCAGGAGAGTGTTTCCAATGCGGATTATAATTTTAAAACCCGGGTTTCAGGTAACTGAGATAAGAAACCTGGGAAAACCCGTTTTTTTGGATTTGAAATGAACGCGATTTTGAGCGATAGAAACTCAATATCATTTGGAAATTACTACTGTTTGTCCCTGCGCCATTTATTAGCGAATTATTAATTAAGTTAAGCACAGTTTTGCAATGATGTTTATAACAATGACGCATCACAATCAAAGTACACTTTCATCTTCATCATTAAGTCTGTTTCTGAGTTTTGAGTTTTGTGACAAAAAGTCCCTTGGCTGAAAAATCCCTCTCTGGTTCCACTAATTTGAGCTGATTTAGACTTGATTGTAATTAAAGCATGAAACAGTTTTTCAAGGTCATTTGACCTCTTCTTGTAACCTCAACAAGACTCATTTTCTTTTTCGCAATTTGTGATCGGATCTCTTCCTGTGCCGGGATTTATGGTCTTCACCCTCATGGATTCTGTGCTTTGATTTCAAATGGTTGATCAAACTTTCGGTGCCTGAACCACCTCCTTTGGTCATATTTCGCATATTTTCAATCTGATTCAATAGCGGGCGAAACCATTGAAACAACTCACAATATCATGTGAAATTACTATATCGCTGGGTATAAACTGCATCCTGCAAATTGAACCCACTTGGGCACCTGGCGAGCAATCTTCACTTTAAAGAAACCAAACTAAAACCACAATGATTGCAACAATTATTCCACATACAATTGTTAATTTGCGCTATCAACATGTTTCGTAAACAGTTTGATAAAGCCACTGCACAACGAACGTATTAGTAAATCTTCCGTTCTTTTACAGGCACTTAGAATTAAATAACCTAATATATGATATCATATAGCATTTTGTGACACGACAGGCTTCGTTCATATTATGGACCTACTTCTGATTCTTCTTTAAAGGGGTGTATTTACTGTCAATTTGCAAAGTTACAAACAGGAGTCACAATCCCAAAAGTAAAATTGCCCAGAACTACAAAGATCAAAGCGCTTAGAAAAGATTTTGAGGAGTTTACAGCTACACCTAATGAGTAACTCTATTGCCAAGTATGCTGTTGCATTGTTAAGCACGAGAAGCACTTTTTTGTTGAACAGCATGTAGTAATTAACTGACAACAGCGAAGCACGAGAAAGATATTGAAAAAAGAAAATTTTGTGTTGAGTCTTTTAAAGTCATATTTTCTAGTTTTAGGTCGTTAAAAATGGCCCTACTCATCAATTACCTTAATTTGGAATGAGAGCGTTGAAATTTTATCTGCAATAATCCAACTGAGAACCATTTGTTGCAGCCACCATTCTGTGTCGCCTTGATCCAGACAAAAAGAGATTGTCGCACAGACGATCCTCCGCTCAACAGCTGTAGAGATTCCCCACTCGACTACGTTTGCTATTGCTGTCACGAACTCAGCGTTATAAGTGGCTTAATCACCTCGCCACACTTCCTTCCGGAATACATCTGCAATGTGTTTTGTTTTTCGCTTAAGCCAGTTCTTTATATCTACTGTTAGGCCACACTACAGTAGATCTCGTGGCGGGTGTTGAGCAGCCATTCGATTGTCTCGTCATCCAGAACCGTCAGGCCATGCACTCCATGGGGAGGTCGAAGAATTGGACAGTGAAGGACAATAAGGGCAACGGTCTGTTCTTCTGCGCCACACACACAAGCCACAGAAGCGGCCATATCCCATCTGTGCAAGCAGGAGCAGAAACGTCGGACGTCGGTGCAGAGGCGGTTAAGTCGGATACACGCTGTACTTGGCAGGGTAATTCGAGAAGGGTGGGCGCCGATGTCGGGGATGAATGTAAGAAAGTCTTGTAGTGATCTCCAACCACTCCGCATTCCATTGGTGATACGCCCAGAGCACGCACTTCTGTTGTTGTCGTCAGATGAATTGATGAGTTATTGTTGTGCAGCGGCTACAAATGGGTGTCTCTATCTGAGATGCCGTACATTCCAACAACCCGGTGGACATGTGAGCTCTGAGTGGAGCAGATGTTCAGGTTCCATGGCACAGCATGCTAAAGACAGTGTGGCTGCTTTTCGACGAAACTCAGCAGGTTGGATGCCCTCGAGGATAGACAGATTATCCGCTGGTGTAGGACGTAGGAATCCAGTCGCTGTTTGCAAGAATTCGTTGATGATAGGGTCAATGAGGCAGGTGTGAGCACAGCGGCACCAGGCAGGAGCACAGCACTCGGCTGTTGAAAGGACCATGGCTAAGGTGGCTGTTCGCAAGGTTGCTGCTCCAGCACCCCAGCTCGAGTCACCAAGCCGCCTCTAGAGTGCGACGAGTGATGTCAGCTTTTTGTGAAGTGACTCGAGTTGTCGGCGATACGTGAGCGTCCTGTCGAACGTTACTCCGAGGTTTTGGGCTCGGAATAAAAAGGCAGGGTTTCGTTGTTGAAGTTGACTTTCTTATCACGTTTCGCTCCCCTTTTTTTGAGATGGAAGACTGTCGACACGGTATTTGTAGTGCGGAGCTTTAACTTACAGACAGTAGGCATGACTTTGCTTGGCACTCTTGCCACTGCTTGCCAGTGTCCATCAGCCTGCATGATTGCTAGATCGCCAACGCATGCATACTTTCCGGAGACAGTGGTTGGCAAGGCAGACATTTAGATGTTAATAGAAGGGGTGCCAGGACAGATGCCTGTGGGTCGGCATTCTTAAGGCGTCGTTTAGCTGCTTCGTTGGTTGTTAACGGTGGTAAGGGTGAAGCTGAGATTATTAACCAGCTCCATGATCATGCGGACCATATGCCTGTCAGGTTGCAATCGCAGAAGCTTGCAGGTGAGGCCCCGATACCATAGAGTGTCGTAGGCTGGTGTGATATCGACAAACACAGCTCCGGCTTTCTTTTTAGCCAAAGAGCTATCCTTGATGTCTTGCGTGAGCAAAGTCCCCTGGTTTACTGTCGACTTCCCGTGTCGAACACTCGCTTGTTCCTGCGGGAGTAATGGGTCTATGATGGGTTCGACACGAGCGCAGATGAGTCTCCCGAGGATTTTAAAGGGTCACACAGTAGAGATATAGGTGATAACTCTTTGGGGTCTTTAGTGGTTTATCCGGCTTAGTGATCTCTACTACTAGTGCTCTTCTACAGATCCTAGATATTTTGCCTTGGCGCTTGAGAGCTGATCTGGCGTGGAGTATAAATCCACAAGTCGAGAGTCGATGGAATTAACAGCTTCTTCCAAACACTCATGCCTTTCCTGGTCGACCCGCGAAGGTCGGGATGAGGCGGCTCTGCCAGGGTCGGTCCCCACTAGGGCTCGGAGGAAGAAGCGATAAAGGGTCTCGCTTTTTTGTCGCAACATGACACATATTGCGTGCGACGGCCACGTGGGATGGATTGTTTATCTGCAAATAATAGGTTCTCACGTAGTTTCTGGCATGGCTTCTCGACATTTGTTTTGTCCGGAGGTGGCAACCTCTCAACGGATTCTCCTGTGAGAGGGCAAATGCGACTCCAACCAGCCTTGCGAAAGTTCCAACGTTTCACCGGGTCCCTGTAGGCAGGAATTTTGAGTCTCGGTGGCGTTATGATAGAAGGTTGGTGTTGTGATTTTGACCTCGGGAACTTTCCTAGAACACATCTGTCAGGCTTTCGGTTGTCATAACTGACACTCCCGAATGCCAGATCCGGGTTGGTGTGGACGATCCATCTGTCAGAGATGAAGCTTGCTACTCCCTTTGAGATGTGCAGCAGCTCAAGGTCGTTGGCTGCTTCACAGAAGTGCAGGCTCTCACCGACCGGAGATGTTGTGCTGTAATCCCGGTTGACGTGCTGGCAGTTGAAGTCACCAACATACAGTCTGGGGCGGAGCAGGACTTTTCGGTCTGGCCGTTTCGGTCTGGCCGTTTCGGTCTGAGCCGTTTCGGTCTGAGCCGTTTCCGTCTGGCCGATTCGGTCTGGCCGTTTAGGTCACGGGACATTTCGGTTAGACTATGAAATCTTGCAGAAATCTTACATTAATGTAAAGACGAGCCGTTTGATTCAAAGCACACTCCCTCCATCATCATACTGTAAGTTACCAAAGGTCGAGGCATTCAACTCAAAGCGTACACCCTTCACGATTCGCAATAGCGGCAAGCGCTGTCGGCAAGGTACTTTACTCAGCTTACTCGGCTTAGTTGTCGTGCAAAGTAACTGAATCAGTGATGTCTCGGGCTTAGCCAGAGTCTTTGAAAACGATTTATAATATTGTAAAATGCAAGCATGATTGCTTTGTATATTTGTGGCACCACACATTTCACTGATTATGGTTGTTAACTTGGGGTCTATGCGTTGGGCTTTGTTATTATTCAAGTATTTTCGTTCCATGTCTGGCCTTTCGCATT
>JGI24158J21664_10001171_pt1 | contig 28482 bp, 19 predicted proteins | sample Ectturendosymbi3_FD_21664 | JGI IMG/M metagenome (IMG submission 21664) | reverse complement strand
AGATCTCTGTCATTGAGCAGCTAGCCTATAAGAACAAGGCTTTCATCATCGTCCTGCAGGAGACCCACTGCACAACTGCAGATAAGCTAGTGATTCCCAACATCTCACTAGCTGGGTCATTCCTGAGCAGGGGTAATGCAGGGGTTCTCAACCTTTTTTCTCCCGTTTACCCTTTGCCAGCTTCTTAACATAAAATTTACCCCCTGTTTTTGTTTACTCACTAGCGCTGCAGAAAAAACAAAGTATTGTAACTACAGCATCATTAACTTTACACCCAGGATAGGTAAAATTTGCCCCAGGGGGAAAATTTACCCCGGTTGAGAACCCCTGGCCTAATGCTTGTATGTTTACGTGTAAGAGGCAGTCGTGTACGAGACATGGGCGTCGGAAGGGGGTGCAGGGTGCCTCAGGGCCCCTGGATTTTCAAATTTGACATTTTCCTGTTAAATTCTTAGCAAAAAAAGGTTGTCTTCTTAGTTTCGAGTTGGTAAAATTTCATCACTTTTGCCTTGCTCCCTGGAAAAGTCTTTTTGGCTACCCTTGAAAATTCCACTATTGGCCTCCACCCTGGAAAAAATCCTTCCGACGCCCATGGTGCTGAGAGTTTGTCAAAATATCCGAGTCCGAAACCTGAACGTTGGAGATCTAGACTTTAAAGCTGAGATTTTTTTTTTGCCAACTTTTCCATAAATTTATCGAAAAAAGTCATCCACATTGCCGAACTTCGGTTTCGTCAAATTTTAGTCTTTTCGCCGACTTACTTAGGTTTTCCTGCAAGGAACAGAGCAACAGCGAACAGTTTGAACCGCTGGAGATTTTAAAAGACATGTCCGTAGGATACTAACGTTTCGAAAGCTGCATCCTTCGAGACCGAGACCAGGAGCAGACCTGAGTGAGGCCTGCGGGACCGAAACGCACAAAATTGAATCGTGGCGCCAGGGCCATAACGAGGGGGCAAGAAGACACAATTCCCCGGGCGCCTGAAAGTCCCAACTATGTCACAGGTAGTTTCTTCAATACAGTGCATTAGCTTCCGAAAGATGTCAGGTGCGAACATTGAGGCGCTAAACTTGCTTTCTTGCCCCGGGCGCCATCTAACCTCGTTACGCCCTTGCGTGGCGCGTCTCCAGACCGAGTGCAGAAGCTCAATCGTCGGTAAGTCGCAGTTTGTTACTTCATATGAAATAAACAACGAAGTTTTAATCAATTCTTCAAAGAAGCAAAGACTTATTGGACTGACCATGTCATCTTCAATGTCTGAAATGTTGTCTTCCACTTCTTTCACAAGATGATTTCCTTCAGTGATCGGATCGTGAGGATTGTTTTCGAATTCTCTTACAACCTTTAAACATCAGCACAGAAAACGCGGTTACATGCAGAAACAGTTCAGTGGTTCATACCTTGCTGTCAGCTTTCGGTGAACGGAGCTAAATCCAGACTTGCAACTTTATTAGAGGGCCGCACTAAAGAAATTTTAACGCTTGGTCAATTGACACGTTCTGTTTTATAGCAGAACGAAGTCGGTTGCACAAAATATTAGAGGTTTTATTGAGAAATTGCTAAGGGCCGCACAAACAGTGCGGTTGAGAACCACTGGCATACACAAACATGTATCAAAGCACTTTGCAACACAATAATTGCAACAACCACAATGGTTGCAGCGGTACCAAAGAGCTTAATCGCACATTCTATCATCTTCCGTGGATAATAATATTGTCTGTGGGATATCTACCGAGAGATCAGAGGCGTTCCCACCCATAGTACCTCCTCTTGTGGTAAAGCGAAAAAGGTAAAATGATGGACATGGAAAGTTAAAAATATATTTAACGCCATTGAGAAAGGACATGTGACTTCGATTGACGCTATTCTCCTCTGAGACCAGCGGCGCATCAAAATAGTTTCGGCCCAGGAAAAACAAGCTTTTGGCTCGCCACTATGAATGTTGTGAACCATTGGCAATTTTTGCTTATAAATCAAAGCTTACTTCATGGATACCTGAAAACTACATTTTCCTGCATTGCAGCTTGCGAACAATTTTTCTTATCAGCAAGGAAAAAAACGGCTGAAATAATATGGAGATAGGCTACCACTACCAGTTAATTCAGGAGCTATTTTTCAGAGTTTCCACCGTTGATTGTAATATCTTTACTAAAGTGTTTGGTTCAGACACATTGTAGACCAGTGAACTGTTACATGAGTGTGTTTTGCGTCGGATTGTAAAATGCACATCTTCAGTTGGTTAAACGTCATGGTATTATCCATATAGATTACCCAGGTGAGACTCTGCCCATCATCAAAATTCTGACGCTTTTCTCAAAATATCTGCAAGAATTTTTTGTAATATTGCAACGCCCTCTGAGCTTAGGGCTGTGGTTGCTCAAAATGAATTAATAGCAATGCCTGAAACAGTGCAAAAACTACAGTGTAGAAAAAACACGTAGGTTACGTCAAGAAAATACACATTGGCGATATATTAGTCGATTAGCCCAGCATCTAATTTCTGAAAGCTAAGAATGTTTACATGTTGTTTTCTTCCAAATTAGGAAACCTGCCGATGAAAACTAACTTCTAGTATGAAAAAATATAACAATATTTGATGAAGTACAAAAAAACAAAAAATATGGATTTTTATCCGTAATTTTATTTTATCCGTAAAAATTGAATGTGAACAGGAAGGAAAAAATAGACAGAGAACAACCACTTTAATTACTGAAATTGCTAAACCAGTAAAGACAGCAGTTTGTTCCTCATAGAATGAAATGTTACTAAACCAGGGGTGAAAAGTGCGGTCGCGCAATCGCACCGCGCGACCAAAAACTTGGAGTGCGCGAACGGGATTTGCAACGACGTAGCAGTGCCTAGTTTATAAATTTAGGCGCAATATTATGGCAAAACCTATATGTGTGCGCTACTAAAAATTACAGAAAATCTTGTACCCCTATACTAAACACATAAATATGTTTCTTTTTAATGTAAGACAGTGGTTCTTAACTCTTATTCTACCACGTCTCCCTTAAGAAATTGCGTTTTGTTTCAAGCCCCCTAACTTTAAATAATTTTTGAAAACAAATATACTTTATGGTTAATTTATTGGTCAAACTTTCCATGTTGTACAACGCGTAAGGGCTTGTGCCCCCTGGAAAGTTATTGAAACCCCCTGGAGAGGCGCGCCCCCCGGTTAAGAACCATTTATGTAAGAGGTACTTTTTAAGTTGCCACTGAAAGGTATAAGTGGCAGCTAGACTTAACAGAGTCTGGTATTGAAGACCACCAACAAATGTAAGGGAATAGTCTCGTGAAGATGAGGTAACTCCATAGGTAAAACCGGTTGTTAGAAGTGGTCTTGTGCAGTGAAAATGAATAGAAAAGAAAGGGTCATATTTTTTACGGCAAGGGATTCAGCGATTCTCACAACTCATTTCCATTGTTCCTTTTCGTAAACCTCACTTTTTTGTTGTCTGAAGGGGTACAACCAAACAGCAAATCGAGACACAACTAAAAAACGGGAACGCCTTGTGCTGTGGCGTTAAGTTATAATTACAACACTCATAGAACATTTGTAGCACAAGATATTGACTTCTGTTATCGACAAAAATGACGTACTGTGAAAGCTAGCGAAACTGCGCACAGAAAAAGTTTTAGTGAAATGTTTGAAATATGTTGTTGCCCCTTTGATGTAATATCCTCTGGCCTGGTTCAAACGCAGGAATATCGAAAGATAACCTGTTTTTTCAACATATTTTTGTCCGCATTGACAGTTAACTCGCCATTGCGCTGACTAATCTGCTGTTTGCAAGCCCGCAAAAGAGAACGTTAGTCATATTAAAAAAATATAACCTGATTGATTCTTGCTTGAACTTCTCGTATTTTGCGTAGTCTTGGGGTTTCTAGCGATAGGCGTCGAACATCCTGTGCACTGCTTCGAAAGTCGGATGCAATCGACAATGAGCTATTTAGAGGGGAAATGTTGTCTTTGCTCTGTTTTCTTCCTCGGGAAGTTCGACGCATCAGCAAGTGTTCTGCAGCTACTACAGATCCACGCTTAGGTTTAGGCACTGGATATTCCAGCTCTGCAATCTTTCTCATAACCAGTTTCTTATCAGCAAACTGTTTGTTAGGTTGGACGGTCTTCTTCTTCGTAGCATCTTTTACCTTCAATTTTTTTGCCTTGTCTTCAACTTCAACGCCTATTCGCCACATTGTGTAGTTTGAATAAACTGCAATTCGTAGGTGTCAGTACTAACAATCTGTTGTGCAGTGGTTGCAACACTGTTTTGCAGGCAGAAGCACATCCCAAAGCAGAGTTTCGTCGCCATCTTTCTATGACGTCACAAAAAATATGAGTAAACAATGGCATTTTGCCTTGATACGCATGACTGGATATTCTTATTTACAGGGGAGAACTAGCGTTGTTGCCACACCTTGCGTTTTTTCACAGTAGATCTATATTTTTGCGTTTCATCAGGTTTTCCGGGGTACTTCGCTGTTCGGAGTTTTTTCACGAACCTGTTTTAACCTACTTGGAACTGCGCAGTTACTACTGTTTTGAACCGCCAATTTACGAGAACTAATTGAAGTAAGTTATAGTAGCCTACAGATGTATGAGCCACAATTTTATTGTTGTGTATTATGATGTCAAAGCTTACAGTAATATGAAACGGATGGCAACCATCAAGATGTAAAGGGTTTCTCGCAGAAGAGCGGCCAAATATTTCAAGGACTAGCCTCACTCTGTTCTAAGTAAACAGGTGAGAGTGCTGCTAAACTCCAAGTTCACGTGGTTTATCTATGGACTTACAGTCAAATTCCTAGCTACTAGCTTAAGCTAGGCCCGTAATTCTAGCCCACAAAAGCTGAATTGTCGACAAATGTGCCAGCGTCACATCTCATACAGATATGTGATGAGTGGATGTATTTCATGTTAGTATGAATTATTTGCTTTTATTTTCAGACGCATTTACTAATTAACCATATTCTATGTTTCAAGTAGTGTACCCTTCACCCATTGGATTACTTTTTATTGCTAAACCTTTTGTAATCTGTTGCTATATCTGAAATCTCTGATTGGCTGTTATGATTTCCATCCAGTAGTGTATACTATATTTCTCAGTTCTTCTTGCCCTTCATCATCTTCTTTGTTGTGTAAATGACTGATTTGCATTGTGTTACTTGTATTTGTGTTGCATTTTATAATTTGACTTTTTTGGTGTGTTTTATATTTCTGTTTTGTGTGTTTTTGTTAAATATGTATTTTCATGTCTCGTAATTATTTACTTTTCATACTTATGCACCTCATTTTGACATTTTTTACACATAACAAAGTGTCATGATTTATCACTCACTTGTTTAAAAGGAAAGTACATGGCAAGCATCTTTTTTTTATTAAAACTACCTCAGAAGTTGAAAGCAACCCTGAACAAATAACAAAACTGTTTTGACATCTTGTGGAAGAAGTGTATAACTTGTGGTGTTGCACTTGGTAAGGATTGACATTATCAATTTATGGACAGTTTTACTTCCATACTCATATAATCTGGAATGAATTGAAATAATGTTCAGGAATCAGATATGCTGTAGCTTTCCTTGCATTGAGCGAACACATGCTTTGCCAGTAGTGGAACACAAAAAATTATTTGATGCTTTATATATATATAACCAAGTTTGTTGGGCAAACAGTGAAGACTAGGCCTAGTCAATTATTATGGCAAAATCTTATGACTGATACTTTCAGCCAATGCTAAATCAAATGCAAGAAATCTAACATTGTTGTCATGACTACATCAGGAATAGGAAACCTATTTATTATCATGGGCTGCATGAATTGTTGAATAGCACTGGTAGGCTGCAAAATTAATTAATTTTATCAATTCTACCTTTATTTTTAAAGGAAAATAAGAAGAGCAAACCATGTAAAGACTTTTCTTGACTAACTGTTTATGTGTCTGCTTATCATGGAGTTTTGTTTAGTCACGATGTTGTGTTCTAACTTGAGTATATGACGAAAAATGTGATAGGGGCCATATCAAATGTTCTCGTGGGCTGCAGGTTCCCCACCCCTGCAGTACATTATTGTAAGATTTCTACATTTTGCCAAATACATTAAATACAAATGAAATAAGTAATGAATAAGTTATTTTGTATGCATGAATTTTATAGTCTACTTACTAGTGTTTCCCAGTGACATTCTTGCTTAAAATTTTTCAAATTGTACCTGGAATCAGGATATGTTTGATGAAAGTGGTCTAAGTAGATTCCAACTCTTGTGACTTGGGAAATTTGCTGTTTGATTAATTTCAATACAGTATTTACCAACTCAATGCTGGAACTTAGTTTTAACTTTCAAAAGCTATCATGGTTTCTGGATACACAGGCATGATTGAGTCTTGCTTTAATGTATAAGCGATTCATTAGGCTGGGTACAAGCTAGTAAAATATTAGCATGTTTAAATGTACTATTCTTTTTATATTATGCTGAAAATAATGAATGGAATCATCAGCAAAACGTTAGTTCTGAAATTGCGAAAGTTACAAATGTTATCCATATATAAAGCAAGGATAACATAGGTTTTAAAACAGCTATGTCCAACCTGAGCACCGAATGCAGTCCAGCTGAAGGTTTTGTGAGACCCAGCTTAGGATTTCACTGTAGTATAAGTAGCCTACATACTGACAACCTGTCCTTATTTTGATTAACTTAAATTTGACATTTTTGATGCAGGTGGTCCTCAATGCCACTTTATCACATCTGTACTGCATGCTGGGAGATATCCATATGTTCACTGACACATTCTGGTGTAAAACTTCTTACTACTTTTCAGATTTCTACATTTCTACCCATGTTCTGTTGACACTGATCCTGCTTATGAAATCAACTTTAGGAGTTGTTTAAGGTGTCAAACAGTCATTACGATACAATTAGGACTCAAATGCTTTCAGAAAGTTAGCTGAAACAAAATTTAGTTTGCTAAGATCAAAGTAGATCACTCCGTGTGTGTCCCTCATTAATATGTCGTTCGATGTGTGGCCCTGGTTAAGGTAGTGACATAATGTTGGTTGGACATAGCTGTTCTAGAGTATAACACATTTAATACAGTTTATATCAACTTGTTCAATGAATATATTATAATAAGAGTTATTAAAAGTTTGTAAGAAAACTACAAGTAAATATTTAAATAGTGTATTTCATCAAGAAAATATTGTGTTTTAAGCTTTGTCAAAAGTTTTAAAGTCTAGAAATAAAAAACAAGTTGAAAAAAATTGTCAGTGTTTTCCTGTAAACGAATATTATGAATAATTATTTGCCTAATCTGTGGTGCTTGTTTTTGAGAAATGTGGTACAGTATTAGTTGATTGTCTTCCACTGGATTATTTATTTTACAATATTTTATTTTCTTGCTGCAGTTGGGCAAGGCCCACATGGCAATAATAAACTTCAACAAATATGATACATCGTGATTAATATCATATTCCTCAAAAGTTGTATGAAGTTACTCACTACTAGCAAAGAAATCAAGATTGCTGGTAGAGTATTATTTTATGTAACCATTCAAAGGGTACACTCATTGGCTTGTGCGTTAGGTAGAGATTCCCTTCATCATTTTCCTTATCTGAATGTTCTTTATATTATCATATCTGTTGTATTACATTTTTTTTAAAATGTATTCCATTTTTTTAGGATTCTATTTGAATAAGAGCTGATGATGCCTACTTCGTTTCGTAGGTGAAATAACTACTCTGTAAGATCTTAGTATCTGATTCTTTGCTGAGAAAGGATTTCTTTCCATGAACAGTTTTTTAGAATACATAATGTTTTGTATAACTTCCCATTAAATTTTTGAAGGGATTGTTTCATCAAAGTTATGGAATTTAACAGAATTGATCTATGTGTCAATCAGTTTCAAAGCAGTCTTATGTTTCTAGACTTCAGTGTTTATCAGCTTCGTTCCATCTTCTGTTATTCTAATTTTGGCAGTTGACTCTTATACAGTTTATTTGGAATAGATTATCTAGAAATTTAATGGCTGGGTACCCTGGAGCACCACCCCCACCTGGTAGTTATCCTGGCCCTCCACCACCTGGGGCTTACCCACAGCAACCTCAAGGTATGTAAAAGTATGATCAATATATATACATTTTATTTTTATGTTCATTAACAGATTAACATGCATTGAGCTTGCTAGAATTGTGGAAGTCTTGAATGCAGATATATTTTGCAGAGTGATATCTCAGTGTTACTGGGTGTTGAGTTAGTTTTGAACTAAATATTGTTTGGGAATTGACAGTACCTGGTATTCTTTCACATTCTTTTTTTGACTTCAGTGTTGCAATACTTGTCTTCATGCAGGTGCTTATCCTTCAGCACCTGCTTTGCCTGGTGTCGCACCTGCACCTGGATATCCAGCAGCACCATATGCTTCAGGTCCACCAATGCCCCAACCTGGAGCTGCACCATACACTGGTCCACCATCTTATAATCCCCCACCAATGGGTTATCCAGCTCATGCCCCTGCTGCAGGCTATCCAGTCCAATCAGGTTATGGCTCCCACGCTGGCAAAGGCTACCCAGCTAAACCTTATCATGGAGCTGCAATGCATCCGGCTGGTATGGCATCTCATGGAGTTACTGTGGTTACAGTGGGTAAGTTTATTATAATCAACTTTGTACAACTTACTTGAATCATTTTGAGAAGTGACAAAGGTAGATTGCTGTATTTGATCAAGTAAAAACAATATATACAGGTTTTGTTTCCAGTGAATGTCATAAGTGACACCGTTTAAACTCCTACAGGTTCAGGTTGAAACATGTACCCCCTCTCTGTTTTTTTTCGCCAAGACCTTTCGGTAATTTGTCCCATAATAATATTAAAACTCGGCATAACAGTATTCATTAGTCCATATCCTTGGTCATGATGACTGAAAAATGACTAGCTCTGTCTGCATTATCTGTTGAATAACTTGCGAAAATGACTGTTTTTGTTCTATATATATGTGCTTTTGACATTTTTGTTGTATATTTTAGAGATGTGTAAATGATATACCACAGCATTTACCAAAGTCCACCATAGTTGACCAGTATGCTGGGAAGCACTACTTTTTTTCATAACTCTTGTATCTCCCCATTTTTCAGCTTTTCTTTAAGTTATGTACAACTTTTGTATTTTTTTATGTTAAAAAAGCAAATATATATATAGATATATATAAAGATTCCTACTTAAGTTTAAAATTCTGCTCCATCTTTGGTATGAGATTGAACTCAATATTTCTGGGATTTCAAAAACATTTACTTCGTAAGTATTTAATGGCAGGCAACATGACAATATATACTGCAGGTGCTTCTTTCACCAGTCTGAAACTCTCTGTTAGACTGACAAAGATTAAGTTGCGTATCCTAATTTTGCATAAAAATGTAAGTCTTGTGTGATGCAAGTATGGAAAAGTTGATTGCTCGTACAGCAAGTGTCGGTATTACCATTTTTTCTAGGCAAGCATCACAAACATCACAAGCACCACAAGCACGGGAAACACAGCTCAAGCAGCAGCAGCTCATCTAGCTCAAGTGATGATGAATACGTAGGTGGAAGTGGTGGATATGTGTGTGTTGTCGTCTTATGTTTCGTTTGTCAGTTGACAAAAGATTTGGTGTTTTTAAGTTGTTCTTGCATTTGCTGAAAGAGTAGTAGGAGCGGTTGGAAACACGTGGTTTGTTTTTTGCAGGCCTCAGTTGCTTTTATAATAACTTATACGCATCAACTTGGTCTTTGAACAGTGTTGTTTATCAAGGTTCACAATAAATTTATCCAAGACAAGGCGTTCAGGGCCGTGGTGCAGCTAGCACCTGGGAAGCTCATAACAAAAATTGTCTGTTTAGTACAGTGGTTCTTAACCTTTTTTCTACCACGTCTCCCTTAAGTAAGTGTCCTTTGTTTCAAGCCCGCTTGACTTTAAATAGACTGTAAAAACTGTACTGTAGACCAGCGTTTCCTAACCATTTGTCGGTCACAGACTCCTAATACATCCTAATAAAGGTTACGGACCCCTCCAGAGAGAAGGTTGCAATAAGGATTTGAAATTAGGTCTTTAACTATTGTAGAAGTAAGTTATTTGTCTGCAGAGCATATTAACAGCTTCGAAATGAAAGAGCAAAACCTATTAACCCTTTAAATCACATTCACAGACCGTTAAATCACATTCATGGATCCCAATATAAGAACCCATGCTGTAGACTGTGTTTTATGTTAATCAGTGAACTCATTTCTGAGTGTGTAAGTGGTAGAGAAATGTGCATTTTTGGAAAACCATTTGTTGTATGGAAAAAAAACGGTGTGTATTTCATACTTGAAAGTAACATCGCAATGCACTTACTTTCAGGCGGTTAATACATCAATTAAGACTGAGAAGTTTTCTAATAGTGCAGTAAAGACCAGTTGACAATTCGTGACCACCTCTAAAATTTTCACTACTTTTCATCCGACCACTAGGATTTGTACTCATAAAAATGTAATCCGATTGAAACTGAGCACCTCAAACTGATCTTTTGAACAAATTTGTTAAAGATGCAGCAGCTTATTTAGATTAATACCAAGTTAAATTATGTAGGTGTAAGTTTTTTTCCGTTTTACGTCTATCAATGATCAAACGGCTAAGTGGTACAGTTGGCCGAGAGCGCAACCAAAACTAATAAACAGGATTCGATTTCCTGACGGATCATACCCAGTCCCGTCGCCACGGAGGGCTTTGGTGGGCTTATCCCCCCAAAACAAAGTTACAATCCCCCCAAAATTGAAATATGAAACACTGTGAATCAGTGGTTTTTGTCAAATTATGTAATGTCAAGCCCCCCTGTTGAAGACTTTCTGCCGACGGTTCTGATCATACCCAAGACTAAATAACGGTACTTGCGGTCTCTTGCAAGGCATTGTGGGTAGGTGCAAGGGAACGGTTCACGCGCGGCAGAGTTGTAAATCGGGTCGGGCTTAAATTTGGCAAAATGTTTCGAGTCGATTTCGGGCCTGCATACAAAAATTTTTCGCAACGGCGGACACTTGTCGCCAGTTACTGTTGAAGCAATCGAGTTGATTAAATCTATAAAAATGATTAATTGTGAAGTAGTTAGTCATGTTTACTTTGCTTCACCACCAACACACCGCCTTTGCCTAGATATTGTCTCACTCGGTAAATTAGGATTTCGGGCGTAAATTGGGCTTCTGAAATAAATGTCGGGCCGGGTTTGTGCTTGTGATTTCGGACTCGCACCGGGTTCGGGCTTCGAAATGAGGCCCATTTTACATCTCTGACGCCCGATGCTGCCACTTACTCGCAATCACTGTAGCACACACTATGAAAATAGCCGCGTTTCCCACGGCGCAAGTAAGATGGACGGCCCGCAAACCACTCGTGACACTCCGAAAAGATTACGTGAGAGAGTATAAAGGAAACCGAAACTGCACTAAATTGTGTAGGTGTAATTACTTAAAAACCCTTGACTTAACTGCTAGTTTCTTGATCAAAAAAGGTCTAGTTTTGCTACAAGCTTTAGAGGAATCAGCCGACAGAGCTCTGCTTTCTCCTTTTTGCGATGATTCAGTCGCTAGTCTCCACAAAGGTAAAAGTTTTGAATCCATCAGCAATTGTCAAAAAAATAGGAAATCGATTCACGTAGCACTACTCATCCTCAGTTTAGTTTTTTAAGCTTTTAGGAATAAGTTTTTATGACTGAAAATCAATTGCATTATTTCAGTTCAAGTATGATTTTAGTTAGTATTACAGTTATTTGTAAAATTGTAATTAATTAAAGGTCGCAATTACAGATTTTATATATTAAGAAAATGGAAACAAGACATACAGATACTACATGTCAAACGTGTAATCAAATTAGAAGTTTCTTTACTTGAAATTTTGAATTTCTTGTCACACTTGTTGTAGTAAACCTCAACAAATATTTTTAAAATTGGACAACAGTTGTGGAAATGGATTCAACAGTGGTTCCAGTAGAATCTGTTTGGTCATTTTCAAAATGCTGCAAGTTTAGCAGTAAACTGTAATCTCCTAAAATGAGTGCTTTTGTTGGAATTCTGTGATGAAATAATGATTGAAAAAATATCGTAAACGCACAAAAAAATTTACTTTGCCACACCTAACATTGACCTATCTTACTCAAAATTTAAGTAAACACTGCTTCAAACCTAAACGGTACCTGCAAAGCATGGACTAATTGCGACAAAGTTATGTCCAGTACGCACAGCACATTGAGCACACAACACATTATAGCGTTGTCTTAACCTCGAGTACAGCACGGTAGATACTTCTACTTCACAGGGATTTGGATGTTGCTGCCAGTGTTTCCTCTAAAGGCGCGCAAATGTCCAGTACCATCAGACCATTTGCGCAGTGAAACCTCGTTCTCGCGCACTTGTAGTATTCCAAATTTAATGTGATTAATCACTGGTTCTACTCCCCTGTTTTAACGCGTTGCCAGATATTTTTGCATTTATGAACTGCTCTGCAGAGATGCCGCGGGCAGAAATTTTGTCTCCTCTGTCCGCACCACATCACTAGTTTTCTGTTCTCTGTCCGAACTGCGACAGCATTTGTTGTACTTTTCCGCGTTCGCACTGCACCGCAACCCTCAACGTTTTATCCCCCAACAGCAAACACTATTTACCCCTCACCAGAAGCACTGTGCTCCCCCTTAAATCTTTCTTTAATGCCAACTCTGGTTATAAGTTGTTGCATATACATTTACAAAATGTTTTTATTCTTTTCAAATTGCCACACCATACATCTCCCTTTACTGCCGTGCGCAAAGCCATAGCAAGCTTGCTGTTGCAAGTTAATCAGAATTTGATACAGTATTTGTTTTTGCAGTTGCACTGACTGACAAACAAGCAAAAATATTTTTGGAAGACAATAACTTCCGAATCATCTTTTTCTTTATTTTTTTTTTTTTTGTTTTGCAAAAACACATCAATAGATGTAAAACGTCCACACGATGCTTGGCATTGGCGTGGTTCCCAATTGAAATTTTCCACATTCGCACCGCGCGAATGTGCGGTTGAAATATCCAAATGCTCTGTCTTGGCGTTGAGTGCTGTGTTGCTCCGGTCTCCTAACTTGGAACTCTGATAATATGTTGATTACAGTGACACATTGTACAACAAGTAGTAAGGAGAGTGCGTGTAGAATAACGCGCATGTTGTGTCAACAAATTTCGCCAAAACGTGATATATTGTGACGTCACAAACAGCGTACATCTAGGAACAATGACATCATACGTCATTGCAAAATAATAGAATTTTGTAGGGGGGGCATGCAATTAAGCAGTCGCCCCGGGAATCACTAACCCTCTGCACGCCACTGGCTCAGTGTAATATTTTCTGAGGGGCAACACTGGTTGCAGCCACTTGTCAGCTCTTTTTAACCTCTGATCTTTCATTATCACAAGCGTTCTCATGGAACACTGACTCAAGCACTAACTGTCGAACCAAAACGCCATGTATAGCATCGCAGGTGGTCTTCGCTGTGTATCGGTCTGTCCAGCTATCGTGAATATTCATGCTATAGTGAGATCGTCCTGGACATTTACCTTGCGAACAGAACTGCAGCAGGTCGCATGGCAAGTGTAGCTCTGGTTTTATTCATGCATTTGTTCAAACTCTTGTAAGTTATTGGAAGCAAAACGCGGTTTTAATTCGGTTAGCTTTTTTTGCAAATTGCAAAAACAATTACACAAGAACAAAAAGTCTCAATTACGATTACATGAAAATGTGTAATTAATTGTGTAAATAAAAATGAAAGTGTGATATTAAATGTGTAAAAAAAAACTCTCGTACAGCCTCCGATGTTTCATAGAATAAATAAATCAATATAAAAGTTTCATTGGTGGCATCATCAACGTTTTTTACGCAGTCCACTAATTTGACAATATTTTTTACTCATTTGGCAAGTAAGTGTTGATATGACGTGCGGCGTTGTTGATACTGTTTAGTGCGGAACATTGCACAAAATTTGTTTCAGAAACATCTTCCAAAACATCAGCGCAAAGAGATGAAGAAGATGAAAAAGATGCATAAGCATTACAAATACTAGTGATGAGTTCAAAACGAAATAGTACAAGGTTCTACTAACAGGTAATACAACCTGGTATGCGACTGTAATATCGACGTGTTTAGTTTTGTTACTTGCGTTTCTAAAAAACACAATTTGTTTGGACACCTTTTCACAATGTTGGTTCATCGTAGTGGACCTGCTCTGGGTTCAACTTATCCCGCATGGTCGGTGCTTGCTATCACCGAAACTGATATTATGTCAATGTGCACTGCTATGATGGAAGTTCTCTTAGCTTTTGTCATCCTGGAATTTTTCGGGAACTGATTTTTCAACAGCTCATAGCTTAAGAAGTGTTGAATTAAAGGTTAGTCGAGTAAAAGCGCTTGTCCAAAGAAAATCCCTGCCCCATATTTTAGCCATTGATGCTAGTCCCAAACATTGGGGTTTTTTTGACTGACAAAGCTGACCATAAACACACGGCATATGAAAATTTCACTACGGGAGCATCTCCTACGAAAACTTGGCAGCGCACCTTTGAAAAAGCCCGAGACTAGCTTGCATTCTGAATGCAAGCTACCGGAAATTTTAGCTGCGCTGTCAGTAAAATGAAACACTTGACATTGTTTGAGTGATATCACCATTTTATATGTTGAAATAGGGAGTTGGTCTCGAATTTCCTGTGGTAATGCAATTCAGCCAGCGATGTTTGAAACGCATGTGGATCCGTAGGCGTAACCAGGAAGGGTTCAAGGGGGCTACTCCCCCAAATTTCTAACGTATCTTGTCGTTTGTGCTTTGAGAGGCGCTGTCACAAACAAAATACTGTTGCTCGCTTACTGTCAAAATATTTGAACCCCCCCAAAATTTGGGATGGCTGCGCTACTGTGTAGAACTCTTGAAAGGCTACAAAGTTATGGCCGAAACTTCTTTCTTCATACGTTAAGATGAGTTTGTTGCTCAATATCAGAAACTTTCTTTTTCACGTAATAAAACTTGGCATTGAAAAATCTCAAAATGCTTGAACATGCTTTAAATTGTCCATTTGTTTTCTCACTGTCCGAGACCGAGACTTGAGAATTCGTCAATTTTGCCGAAGTTTTTCTGAAATTTCTTGAAAAAATGTCGTTACCAACTCCAAGCTGAATCTTTTTCGGATTTATGGCATATATACTACCCGTTTTGTTTCTTTTTTTCACTTGCAGATGTAGCAGACGGGCAACAGGTTGAATTTCAGAAGCTTTACTAAGTTTACTAAGTCATATCTTTAAGTTTAGAGTATTCTAAGTCTGAAGATTATGAGACCGAGTCTGGTGTCTCCATCACTGATACCTGTCGGGCAGTAAAAGTGTGCATCAGACCGAGCATAGCCTTTTTGTGTCTATGGGAACATTTTGACATTTTCCGTTGTGGTAACTGTGGACGGCTCGTCTAAATGAGCTGCAGCCATTTCCACCACGAGTCGCCACTGGTGACAACCATTGGTTTGGTATTTTTTCGGTCATTCGTTGGTCACTGACCGAATTTTTTTTAATGCCCGAAAAAAAATTGAAGTCAACTCGGTCAAAAAATGTCCGAAAACGAAACTGACAGAAACTTTTTACGTTATTTCGGACAAATGACCGAAAGTTTAAGCGAAAAAAAACTTTCTTCTACAGAATGTGAATGCCTGTTGAACGAATTAGTGTATGAAACTGTAGTTACATATACAGCATACAAACGTGGTTCAACCAGCTATGCGATATAATAGTGAGCATAGGATATGGAACTGAAGGTAACCGGACTGCAACCGCCGAGGACAACTGCCGTCTAAGAAAAAACAAGACTCGTGTTATGTAAAAAATCAGACCGTTAGTGTTTTGTTCTACAGAATACTAATGCCTGTTAAACAAATTCATGTATGGAACTTTAGTTACAGTACATATACAGCATACAAACGTGGTTCAACCAGCTATGCCAGGGGTGGGGGACCTATTTACTATCATGGGCCGCATGAACTGTGCATTATCGCTGGCGGGCCACAAAATCAACTAATTTTATCCTAAAATTCTACCTTCATCTAACTGCGAGAAAGAGTGACTTTTCTTGACGTAATATCTAAGTATCCGCTTATCATGGAGCTTCGTTTTGATGTTGTACACTGACTTGGGTAGAGAAAATTCTGATGCGGGCCATATCAAACGTTCACGCGGGCCGCAGGTTGCCCACCCCTGTGCTATGCGAAATAATAGTGAGCAGAGGATATAGAACTGAACAGGATTGTACTAGAAAAGTGAATGGCGGTGGAGATGATTACCGACATGTTGCACCTTGCAGGACAATACAATATTTTTGTAAAATATTTTTATGGAATCGGCAAATGCCAACTATGACCTTTAGAGCACTTCCGCGATCTTCCAAGATGTCTGACTGACTGAATGAATGTACGACCATAATATTTGTGGCAATTAAAAGCTCTGTGTTTTCTGTAGGCTTTCGAGGAACCAGCTGACTGGACTTTGCTTTCATCTTTTTGCGATGATTCGAAGTTGCGCATGTTTGTATTCAAGTTACTTAACTCCACGGGTGAAACAAGCAAGGAATCAATCGCTGATTTTTATTAGGAAATCTATTTCACGTAACACTACGCGTCGCAAGTCCTTAAATCTTATAACGCTATAGTGTTTCGTGAAGTCGATTTCCTATTAAAATTTTTTGATTGATTCCTTGCTTGTTTCACATGTGGAGTGACGTTACTTGCATCATATTTGTGAATAGACATCTCAATTTCTTTGATTTAAAAAGTTTAGATTTCACCCAAATAAGAGTGCAGTTTTTCAAAGATATTTTGAACCCATTCAGTTTCACACCATCGGACACAGGGGATTCAATTTCGGGAGGAAAATACCATCACTGCAGCCGAAATTTTCCTAGCTGTCAAAACAAAGGTTGGGAAAGCTGCAGGTTGCAATGAAATCCGACCTGAAATCCTCAAAGCCGTGAAAAGACGAGTTGTTTGCTGACTCGTGTGTGTCAAGTAGCATGGCGTTCTGGAAGGGCATCGGTGCATGTATTGGCAAACAGGGGTGATCATTCGCTTACACAAGAAGACAGGAGAGAATGCACTATTAACTACCGGGGTATCTCTCTCCTTAGCCTCCGATTGCGATTCTCGCCTATGGTCATGAAACTTGAGTAATGGCTGAAAGAATGCTATCTAAAGTACAAGCGGCAGAGTTGTTTTTTTGCGAAGGTTCGTGGCGTGACGCTTCGCAGCAAAGCGCACAGCCGTGCAATTCGTAAAACCCTGAATGTCGAACAACTTCTCCAAATAGAGAGATCTTAGCTACGATGGTTCGGCCACGTGACTAGAATGTCCCAGGCAAGAGCGGGAAGGCAAGTCCTCCTGGCTGCACCCGCGGGAAGGGTCGACCAAGGACCAGATGGTGTGATTACATTTCCGTCCTGGCTTCGCCCCGTCTTCGTGCGGAACCAGCAAAAGTATTTGAGATTGCTTAAAAAAACGTAAGATATTTCAAGTTTTCATGGACCGTTGCCCCTACGAACACTAGAGGAAAAGCGGGCATTAAAATGAATTGATCAAAATACTGAACTTCTGTTTTAATCAAACTTAACAAATATTTATAAATGCAGAAAGAAGATAACGTCGTCAACATCATTTGAAGTTCAGCAACATCTATGCAGATTTCTGCCATTGCTTCGAATTATGCTCATAGCAGTGATATCACTGAACGATTGCGTTGCCTTTTATGTAGTGTGTTGCCTTCATTGCAACGTTCTGAAATAGCATTATAAAGGGTTGTGTCGGCTACATGAAATATTTTTTGGTGCAGCAGTTGGTTGATTAGAAACGATGTTTTGAATGCATAACGTAGTGCGCTTTATATCTTTGCGTTTGTATTATGTATGTGTTGTTTGCTTATTAGCAATCATAGCTTAGTATGCTTAGGTCAAAAATATATTTGACGGTTTATTTGAAGCTGTATCTGTAATTACTGCGTGCATTTGTATCAAGTCACTTCTTGTTTAGTTTTGTTTCGTTTTTTGTACTGCACAAAAGATATGTACTAATTAATGGTGTGCTAATGGAATTTCACATTTTTGAGTTTCGTGTGATTGTTGTACGTAATATAAATTCACAGCTTCTTGCCTTATGTGGCAGTGAAAACAGACTTTGAATCTATGTAAAGCTGCACCGATCTGCTGAGGTGATTCACATTTGCAGTGATTCAAAAAACATTTTTTATTGGCAGTTTCACTTGATGCCCATCAAGACGTTTTGTTGCTGGTTGCAACATAGTGCAGCAGTGCAAAGTAACTACAGAGTCAGTATTCAGTTCACTTCCACTAATAAATGCTCAAGTGCAGGATACACAAAGATTGTTAGTATGCCATGATTTTATCACATTACTTACAATGCATGTTTTTCATGTGGTTTAGCATGTGCAAATTTTAATATTTTTTCATGAGAAATTTGTGTTTGTCAGACAAATGTGACTTTCAAAACTATCCAGTAATTGCACAAATAAAATGCAGTGCAGCTGTGACTGTCGTTACAAACTTCTGTCATTCACCCAACATGCAATAACCTGTGCACATCTCTGTGCAGTGTAGGTGATTGCGAACTATCTTTTCGTTTTTTTCCATCTGTTTCTGAGCTTGTCATAACAAAACACGCATAATTATGCCCACCATTTTGCTATTGATAAAAATCTGCATAAAAACGTGATGGTGACAGCTAGTCGAAATCTTGACGACAGCATAACCAAGTAATGTGCTGGTGAAAAGATTCTTGCTAATTTCTTCCTGTATCATTCTTTTTCACCTTCAAATTTTTTTTATTCTTGTTATGAAATACATAGTCATTTTAATCTATGTTCAATGAAAAATTTACAAATGTGCTGTGAGTGCCAAAAAGGTTCACAATAATTAAAATTCTATGGAGCTAGTCAAGCCATTATAAACATCGATAAATTTGTACAACATCGATAAGTTTGTGCATTAAAATCTACAGGTTTGTTTTACTTTGATGATTCCAGTTGCCAATTAACACAAGATTGTAATTATTTTTGTATTTAGTCTGCATTTACAAGGGGCATATCTAATCAGCCTTTATTTAAGAGAGGTGAGAATTATTATTCATAGTTCTGTAGTTATTGTTCTTTAAATATTGTACAGCAGTTCATTATAACTTAGACTAAAACTGGTTTCCTCACGACAAAATGCGCTGTTAAACGTTTTATTTTCACAAGGTGTCAGTTAAAATGTCTGGCAATTACTTGTTTAAAAACTCAAACTTGAAGAAGAACCATCCAGTGTTTACCAAATTTTTCCAAGAGTTTTGTTGCTGATGTGGTAGAAGTCAGTCTTCAGAAGGAACAATGGGCTATCACTATGAAATCCCTAACCCTTGACATTTGCTGAAAAAATAGTTCAATCCAATTTCTACTTGCCAGAAGATTCAAACTTTTGTCACAGTGATCTTCCAGCTGTACCCGTTAATGTGGAAATACAGACAGTCTGAACTGGTGAGAATATTACAAAAGGGAACAATAAACTTAACACAATGGTATATGGGTGCATTTATTCAAGTTGTGCAAATGTTCAAGTACATTCGCCCTTTCCATGCCAACAGTGTTGGACCAATCTTTCTTGAGTTTGTAACAGTCTAAACCAGGCCTGCACAACTCCTAAAGCTTGAAGAGAGCCAGATCAATTGTAAATTTCCCTGCAAAAGTTTTTCATTTGGTTGTATAAATTTTGTTGTACTTTGGGAGAAATTCTGGAACGATAATTATCTGAAGTCGGGGTTTTGCAACATTTTCTGTAATTAAAAAAGCTCTTGCAGCCTGTGAGGCATATGCTGTGCAAGTCTAGTATAAGCTACAAACAACAGTGCAAAATTGTGCTTTTACCCTAGATTGGATGAAACCATAAAAATCACTTCACAAATAACCTCACAATAAACATGGCAAAAAGTTTTATAACTACCGTAAGCACAATACGTTTTTTCAAAGAAATGATAATGGAATACAGCCACAAATGCTGAGTTGCAGGTTGTTTATTGGATAAATGTGGTGCATATAAAATAATTGCTGTGTTTTTGTGGGTAGATTGATTTCTGCAAATTGTTGAGAGCACACATTTGATAATTGAAAAAACGTTACAATTTTTGAAAAATCTTCTGTTTTTTGTGCACTCTTATGATGAAAACAGATGCGTTGTTGGAGAACAGGCAGACAGTTACCACTGCTTTCATCAATTTTGATGTTGCTGCATGTTGGTTTAGTACAGTGGTTCTCAACCTTTCATGGTTTGTGCCCCTTTGGCCCTTCAACTGGTGTATAATAAATATTGTTACATTTGGGTTTTGCAATATCACGGCAAAGCTATTAGTAAAAGCCTCTGCTTGTGGCCCCTGGAGAACCGCTCCATGGCCCTCAAGGGGGGCCGAGGGCCCCAGTTGAGAAACCCTGGTTTAGTAGATGTTGCACTTGCACAACTTTATACACCACACCAATAGCAGTGACATTTGAATGTTTTACATCATTTCTCTCAACCTTTCATTTTCTCCCATATAAGTTTGCATGCCAATGTCCATGTTTTGCTGAATATTGTAATATGTTCAAATTTTGCTGTTTTCATAGATGTTTCAACGAATCGTATGAGCAGCTGATGTCTACATGAATGACTAAAATTTCAGATACATGTGGAACAATTGTTGGTGTAGAGTTTAAATGAGATAGTGCTTATGCATGCCAAATTCTTTGCATTCATTTGTTATTTTGAATGTGCTAACGTTTATAATGCTGTAGTTAACTGCTTGCAGCACATTAGTCAAAATCATTTTTTACAATAGCAAGCAGTCACCCAGAATCCTGTGGCTATGTTACGCTTCGAAAGTTTGGTTAGTTGCACAGTGTCTTTCTAACAAATTTTTTCCATGGAGTTATGGTATGCTGCAAAAAGCGCAGTGATAATGTTTTTAAATTCTCTTCTGCAAAAAGCTCTGTGAAACATCTATTGTGTTTCAATTTCAGGATGTGTAGCTAATAGATGACCAACCAAGAAAAACCCTGTGTTTATCATAAACTGCTACACCCAAATTCCATGGTGCTGTGGTATGATGACAACCTTCACAATAGCGTTGAGTGAGATGCTGCCTTCAACTAGCTACCATGGAAAGTAATAACTTATCTGATGACAAAGTGTTCATTTGCAAACTGAGTAATGACCACAGTTAGTCACATATGCTTAAGAACAAGCATCTCAAGCTTCTTTCAATATTTCCTGTGTAAATTTATGATGTGCTTTACACATGTTCCATGCCATATATTGGTGATTGAGATTTCTGATGGAAACATTGAAGACTTTTAATGCATCGACTGATGTGAGTTTTCTTAAACACATAATAGCAAATTTGGCTTCAAAGTTTTTATGTTGCTTTTACTTCACTTTTATGAATGCATCCATGTTTTTTCTAGTGATGATATACCATCTGATTGTTCAACTTTGCTATAACATGTCATGGCCATGGACTTTTTATTATGGAGTGAGCAAGGTCAAGAAGAGTGTTCGATTTTGATAATAATTTCCAACATGTTCTTACTTGTGAGATATGCTGTTTGAAGAAATATACTACTAAAAATAGCTACATCCAAATATAGCCTACCTGCTGAAAGCCTTGCAAAGTATCTGATCCAAGCATTTGGATCAGGAACAGTTCTTAAAATTGGTGTTTTACTATATCAGTTAGAAGAGAATAGAGCACTGGAATGCAGGCTTGGTAAAATTGAAAAAACTTGGAGCATGTAATGAATCAATTGTGAAATTAACATGATGTTCATGCTTTAATAACTAGTCAATTCAAGAATTTGTTTATTAAATTGTATTGATTTGGATGTCATAAGCAAGCTGAGACAAAGCTGAAACATTTTAATAATAATGACACTCTTATGGTATTGACTACAGTTGCATAAAACTAGGAAATTATAGTCAAAACTTTACTTTTGTGTCCAATAATTATTTTTGTTGAATAGAATTTTGCAAACTTGGGATTTCTGAAAGAGCAGCAGTTCAGGCCAATTTTACATTACAGGAAGCTGTTTAAACAAATCTACAACATAGCAAGGAATTTTTCATGTGAGCATCAGTACACACTTTTCCAATGCAATGTTTCCTAATTTCTATTTTATACATTATGTATTGACATTTTTTGTCAAGGTTGGCTTTCAATACCATCTTTTAAAAAGTTCATACCATTACCATATGCTACGTGAAACTGAAAGGAATACAGTAGTACCACAAGTAAAGTGGATTTCAGACGATGCTAGAAGCAAAACAATTCGTTTACCATGCGATTGAAATATTTTTCTGCACCATATATAATCAGTCAGCCAAGATGCCTAACATATTCGAGAGATTACTCGACGGTACTGGTTAGGCCTAAGCACAACAGCATACGGCGGCTAATGCTTTCGCGGCCTATTTCCGAAACATTCCGAACAACACCGAATGTTTAAGGCATGAGCGTGGGAAAACTGCGCAGTACGCCAGTGCGCAACGACTCGTGTCTCTTTTTTCCCTGAGCATTATGGGTCAGACGTATGTTGCTCAGTTCTTGTGTGGTTGTCGGGTACGCAACAAATCAGCACATGAATTTGAAAAGCGTCGCATACCGCCATGCATACATGTAAGGCCTCAGTTCGAAGCTATTCGGCTGCAGTAGGCCTTTTTCTAACAGACTGGCATAGGTTTTTGTTTGTGCGAAACCAGTAAGAAGCATATTAGGGGCAATCTTGAAGAGGCGCTGTGTCTCACCATCGCGATGAGCAAGCTGTCATTTCGTGCTCGTGCGTTGGACGCTACGAAGCCTATGCCAATATACTACAAACATGAATTGTCGGACTTGCAGGATTATTCCGTGCTCAATCGAGCTGTACCTCAAATGCCTTCTGGAATGGAAAAGGAGGAGGAAACGGTAGGTTTCCAACTGTGGTCTTTGTGCATTAGGCTACTGGTGTAGTGGCCGGTAGGTGGCGATGCTGGTCATAAGCTAATACAGTACTGAATGCTAATTGCTTGGGCTTTGGCATTTACGGCGTAATCTGTTCCTTACGTCGCGGGAATTTTTAACTGTAATTACTGTCACAACACCAAGTTGGTCATTTCCTTATGTGGTAAACATATAAGGTACTTTTTTTCTAAATGCAGTGCACCTTTACTGCATTATATAACAATGTGAATACATTCCTCTCATGCAACCCCATGCATTGACATGAAATCACATTTTGTACAACACCTAGGCCTATGCTTTGCCCCAACCAAGATGAATTATTTTCCATATCTTTGTAACTTCCCAAGCTACTACAGCCTAAAATATTTTATACCCCACACTTTCATTTGCTCAATTGTGAGAGCTTTACTCTCCTTTTCTCCTGAAATCTGCACTTCCACATGCACACCCTCTTCTTTGCCCTTGAATATTTACATGCTTTTTGGTTGTGTTATTAGGTTTGGTATTTGCAGAACAGCTAAGCTAACATTAAATCAGCATTTTATACTTCATTTTGTTTAAGGCCACTGGCTGTAAGGCCGACAGTCATGTGACAGTAATTCATGACTAGTGTGCGGTCAGTATTGTTTTTCTTCATGTCAAATACATTTTCGAAACGACCGAAAAAAATTAAGTCATTTTGGCCAATACGTTTGAAAATTTAGGCTAAAAAACACTGTCATGGTGAGTTTTAACACTTTGAGATCTGGTCTACGAATATATCATACCTGGATTTTGGCCTAAAACCAGTTTTCGGTTGCCTTAACAATGCCATAGCTCCTCCGCCAATTGCGCTAGAGAGCTGTTCAAGGTCTCAAACGGATCAGTAAGTCTTCTAGTCTGCACTCAAAAAAAAAATTTTTTGTTGGGGGTTACAGATTTTTTGTGAGTTACATCATAAGTGAAGTAGTTTTTGGGTCATTTTGGCTCATGCTACCTGGCCCAAGGCCCAACTGCTAGACCAAAGTATTTCGCTAAAGTTTTTATTGGAAATTAGGCTCGAGTCTGAGTCTTTTGAGCCTTTGATCGACTTTCTAGCGTTTCTGGTTCAAAACTTATCTTCTAAGATTAAAAAATTGGATTAATTAGTCAAATATTTTTATTACTTCAGATTATAACTTCTGAACCCGAAACCCAGCAGGTCATCCAAAGTATCAAAAGACTCGGATTGTAGCCCAGTTTCTAATAAAAACTTCAGTGAAATACTACCATCTAATGGTTTGGGCCCAGGGCCAGGCAAAGTGGGCCAAGGTGGACTAAAAGTCCTCCACTTTTGACGTCACTCACAAAAAATCCACACCACCAACCAAAAAATGTTTTCAAGTGCAGACTAGAAGACATGCTGTGTCTTTTAAGCCTTTGAATAGCTCTGTACCGCTTTTGGCGCCTGAGTTACGTGCGCACAAAGCCACATGTGATCTGGTTGTTTTGGTGCAAGAATTCACAAAAACAGCTGGGCGCCAAAGTGTTAACCCTTTAACGACCGCACGGGCCAATAAATTGGCTATCAATTTTTTGGCCATAAATTGCCAGCTGCTAGAGCTAGAGAGTTGTTCAAACCCTCTACGGATTCAGCAAGTCTTCTAGTCAAAATCGAAAAAAAAAATTTTCGGTTTCGGTGGGAGATTTTCTGCAGGTGATGTCACAAAGAGGACATGTTTTTTAAATTTTGGCCGGTCCTAGGCCCCAACGCATTGACCCATTCTTTTGGCTCAAAGTTTTGTTGAAAACTAGGTCAAAATCCGCGTCTATAGAGCCCTTGATTGACTTGCTGGCATATCTGTGGCCAAAATTACGGGCCAAAAACCCAGTTTTTGGCCTAATTCCTAACTTTTCAGAAAAAGCATAATTTGCCCTTTCAGGCCAAACTTTGGCCGGCCATAACTCAGCAGCAGGTAGAGCTAGAGAGCTGTTCAAACCCTGTAATGACTAGTGGTGTCGTGTAGTTTGAAATTAAAAAAAAAATTAAATTTGGATGGGGGTTTCAGGCCAATTAGATCATGATGGGGATATGATTTTTGGTTAATTATATGACGTTATCATCCGATCCAACGCGCTGATATTTCGGCTCATAGTATTTTTAGATTCTAGGCAAAAATATGCGTCTTTAGGCCAAAGGTGGCTAAAAAAAAGCAAAAGCACCCCCACTTGTGGAGTTCCCCCCAGAGAACCCCAAACCGAAAACAAAAAAATTGTTTTTTTCGATAGTACGTGTCATACATGGGACATGTACTATGTAAATTTAATAATATTGTGAAAACGTGAATGTATTATTTTGTTAATTAAACAACTTTTACACCCTTTAATGCGGAATAGATAAATCAATATCATGCTATTTGCGAGTAACATTCAACAAATAACTGTCATGAAACTTGTACTGCTGTTTGTTTTGAAATGAAAAATTCAATACCGAGTGGTTTAGATAATTTCGTCAGTAAATAAACTTACTAAATTCAGATTGTTTTTCCTTTTGTTTGTTGTGACTAGCTTATATTCAGCATAAAGCTGTACAATGGTTTGCTAACTCAAATCCCTTGCCACATTCATGTTAACAAACTTTCGGTGTCTCTATTACAAATATATTAACTGTTTGTATTCACTGTCAGCACAAAATCATATGTTAACAGCATGTGGTCACACTTTTCAACATTTTTTACTGCATGAAATCGTGTTTTGCTAAAAAAACTCTGTTGGTCAATTTTTTATAACAGTTATCAATAAGCTGTTAATTTTTTTGTGATTTGTGATGATAGGTTGTGTCAACCGAAAGTTATTCATGATAAAAATTATTGTTATGCATGAGTGAACACGGTATTGATATTCAACCTAGGGTTAAAGGTCAAAATGGAGGTCCACTTTTTTTTGTTCGCTGAAACATTTCAGTCATTTGTCTTACAGTTGTATTAAAACTCACCCTATCAGTCTTTTTCAGCTTATGTTTTCAGACATTCTGAGCGAAATGACTTCATTTTTTTGTCATTTCAATAACGTTTCGGTCTTTGACCAAAAAAATACAGGGTCCAATTAGGTTGTTTTTTTGAGATTTACCTAAGTGTGTCACAAACTGCACAACTTCAAATTTTGGCAACATAAAAGTGCATATAAGCAAAGTTACAGTTTAAGTAAAACATGTAACAAAACATTTGAATTTTTCACTTCAGTGATCACAAAAAGTGAGCAATTTTGAACAGCCATAATGTTGACTATGGTTGGTAAATTTAAATAATATTTAGTTTTTTTTGTGATCAGGATGAAAAGTTCTCTAAACATGTTGAATTTCATCAAAATCCAAGAGGTTCCAGGGTTTAGTTTTGCACTTTTTTTGGATCATTTGACATAGAATGACCATGCAGGGTGTCAAACTCAGCCTTTTATTTGAAACGTGTCATGTGAGGAGCAGTGGACAAATAATTTCTAAAAAGTGAATGTCCGTTGGTGGACCCATATTTAGTAACTTTGTTTGAACACTTTTGATCCAGGGTGATGCACCCGTACATCATACGTATTTACAAAACAGATTGAGATACTGGATGATGTATCAGCACATCTGACTTCTTTTAGATAGAAACTGTAATCTTTCTCTTGAAAGTATAAACATTTGCAGGTGAAAACTAAGACAAATAATGAACGGGTCATTTCGTTATAATTCAGTCAAAATGTCCAAAATTTCAAACCACATAATTAACACTTTGAGAGCCGACATACGATATATTTGTACTTTGATTTTGGCCTAAAAAACAGCAGTTTTCGGTTGCCTTACCAACGCCTTAGCTTCACTGCCGATTGCGCTAGAGAGCTGTTCAAGGGCTCAAACGGATCGGCCAGTCTAGCAGATTGCACTCGAAAAAAATTTTGGGTTGTGGGTGCGGATTTTTTGTGACTGATGTCATAAGTGAAGTAGTTTTGGGGTCATTTTGGCTCATGTTACCTGGCCTAGGGCCCAACCGCTAGGCCAAAATGTTTCGCTGAAGTTTTCATTGGAAACTAGGCTCGAGTCTGAGTTTTTTGAGCCTTTGATCGACTTTCCACTGTTTCTAGATCAAAAGTTATGATATAAAATAAACTAAGTAATTAATATCTAATTATGGAATTAATCAATTATTTTGTTTACTTTAGATCATAACTTTTGAACCTGAAACCCCAGCAAGTCATCCAAAGTATCAAAAGACTCAGATTGTAGCCTAGTTTCCAAAAAAAAACTCAAGCAAAATAATTCCATCTCCTCAATGAGAGCTTTCATTGATGTATTGCACATGCTAATAGCATGTGTGCTCATAGAGTTATTACCAATTAAAATTTGTGTCACACAGGAGTGATTTTTAGGATTAACCATTTTCTTTACCCAAAAATTAGGGTAAGCACATGGATTTTTTAAAAATTTTCTTCACAAGTGGAGATAAGATACTTGAGTCAACCTCTTGTCAAATTGTTACAACAATTAAATGAATACAGTAAGAATGAGTTTTGAAGTTAATAGATGATTTTCTTGCTAGTTGTAACGCTTCATTAACCACAATAAGTAGCCATTTTGTATGGTCCATAACTTCGCAAAACCTTAACCAATTTCAAAAAAACTTAGTTTGTATCTGCTTATTAAATTTGAAGAAAATCTGAGATGGTGGTTGACTTTTCTATTTTTTCGGTTAATTTGACATGGAGTGTGACCCAGTAGCACGAATAGAAAAGGAAGTTATGACCCTACTTAGTGTTTTGAAATTAGCATGATCAACAATTTGAAAAGAAACGAGGTGGATGTTTGCATTTCAACACTTCCCAGCTTATATATTTATGGTAATTATGGGACAAATAGAAGAACAGAATGCATAGCATCAGTACAGGTTTTAAATCTATTGGATACTGGCTATAACTTCTTTCTTCTGAAATTCTGTGTATCAACTCTTTGGCGTCCGGCTGCTTTCGGGGATTTTTGGAAAGAAACTGCCTAAACGCACGTGGCTTTGCGTGAGAATATCTCCGCTCCTGTTCGGGTTACGGACCTGGTCGAAGAGTCAAAAGATGCGGTAAGTCTTCTAGTCTGCACTCGAAAAAAAATTTTTGCTTGGGGGTTGCGGGTTTTTTGTGAGTGACGTCATAAGTGGAGGACTTTTAGACCACCTAGGCCCACTTTGCCTGGCCCTGGGCGCCAACCGTTAGGTGGTAGCATTTCACTGAAGTTTTTACTGGAAACTAGGCTACAATCTGTGTCTTTTGATTCTTTGGATGACCTGCTGGGGTTTCAGGTTCAAAAGTTATGATCTAATTTAGTAAAAATATTTGACTAATTAGATAATTAATTTGTTTATTTTATATCATAACTTTTGAACCAGAAACGCTAGAAAGTTGATCAAAGGCTCAAAAGACTTGGACTCGAGCCTAGTTTCCAA
>JGI24158J21664_10001170_pt1 | contig 28488 bp, 15 predicted proteins | sample Ectturendosymbi3_FD_21664 | JGI IMG/M metagenome (IMG submission 21664) | reverse complement strand
GCCTAGTTTCCAATGAAAACTTCAGTGAAACACTTTGGCCTAGCGGTTGGGCCCTAGGCCAGGCAACATGAGTCAAAATGACCCTAAAACTACTTCATTTACGATGTCAGTCACAAAAAATCCGCACCCTCCAACCAAAAATTTTTTTTCGAGTGCAATCTACTAGACTGGCCGATCTGTTTGAGCTCTTGAAGAGCTCTCTAGCGCAATCGGTGGAGGAGCTAGGGCGTTGGTAAGGCAACCGAAAATGGCTGTTTTTTAGGCCGAAATCCAAGTACGAATATATAGTAGACCGGCTCTCAAAGTGTTAAGAAATTCGAAAAATGAAGGGAAGTAATGGCGTTGAATTTTTTTAATGTAGTATTGAAAAAGTGTGGAAAATCTTTTTTTCACTTGGTCTAAACGACATTTTAGAGGTGCAACGCTCCTTTACAAACCCAAGATATGAAGAGTTTTCTAGCCTCTGTGGTTCTTTAAAGTGCTGGTGCATTTACACCCAGCGTGAGTCACCCCTGGACACAGAAGGGCGTAACCTTGTAAAACTTCAAATGAAGTCACCTTGCAAAACTTCAGTTCCCGCAAAGAAGTACAAGGTAAATCACAAAAATCTGATTCACAGTAAATCAAAACAGCTTCACTTCAGTGTGGCGTAAAATGAATGTGTGAGTGTGGTCTCAAAATGAATGTAGTCTCAAAATGAATGTGGTCTCAAAATGAATGTGGTCTCAAAATGAATGTGGTCTCAAATGAATGTGGTCTCAAATGAATGTGGTCTCGAATGTGGTCTCAAATCAATGTGTTCTCAAATGAAGTGGTCTCAATTGTCTGCACAACCGTAAACACCAGTACACAGGGACTGTGACAAGGACGCCTATGCAAATGGTCCCAATCGTAAATTACTTGGTCATGAATTAATATTTGATAATGGTCCTGCATTACTATAATTAGTCCAGAATTAGTATTTTATCATGAATTTTTGCATCAATGCTTTAAACCAATATTAATTGAAGTTCCTGATTTGTGCTGAATGCATGATTAGTCTATAAGCTTGTCTGGTCTGTATAGTAGACTATCTTGTGCAGTAATTCTTAAACGGAATGACATGCTTTCCAGGGCAGCACAAGCCCTTATGCATATACTCTACAACATGGAAAATTTAATGAATTAATTTACCAATAAATACATTTTTTGCAACTTGTTTGATGTCAGGAGAACTTGAAACAAAAGACAATTATTTAAGGGGTGTATGGAAGAGAAAAAGTTAAGAACCATTGATTTTATAAAATAGCCTTCATTTGATAATTGCATGTATAAAGCCTATTCTCTAATGTTGCCTGATATCTTATTCATTACGTTTTTTCGGAAACTAATTAGTAAATGTGATCTGTGAAAAATTTATTACAAGGTAAAATCTAGATGATTGTGTTGAAGCAAGTTTTGTGTAATTTTGTGTGATGTTATGTTGAAAATCGGACTTAAAAAATCAGTTATTCTGTCACCAAACCACTGTTGGCAGGCTGGATGCAGACTGTGAGGCTAGTTCTTTTTGTCTGCTGCACTGTGGTACAAATGAGCTGAAATACGACACAGTTGACTGCTGTTTGTTTCAAACTCCACTTTATGAAACTGGGTTCTGTACAAAAAATTACTGTGCGTTGTATATTTCCTGCATTTGGTTTGAATGACAGTACTGTATTGCACAAAGTGATATCCAGCCTGTGATGATAGGTTCTTACACCCAACTCACCCTTTGTTAAAAAATGTTGGTACTGCCTGATCTAAACTATAGTTTTTGTATGTATTTTTTTATGCTCATCAGGTAACATTCACAACATTACTGTGCTTGTTTTGCATCGTTCACATTCATGTGTGGCTGGCAAACGAATAGAAAGAGTTTTAAAGTGACGTTTGATGCCATCTGGTATAATCGTTTCTGCAACAACTGTGTGCTCAACTTGGACATAGGAAGTCAGAGAAGAAGCACATGAACTCACATGTTATGAATTAGCCAAAACATGGCATCCTCCCTAGTTCAGAGGTGCAAAATTTTCTGTGACTTACAGTAGCGCGCAGAAATTTTTCGTAGTGCACACATAAGTTTCGCCATAATATTGCTCTTAAAAATTATAAACTGGCCACTGCTATGTCACTGCAAATCTTATTTGCAACCCAAGTTCTTGGTTGCACAAACATATTTTTGCACCCCTGCTCTACTTTATCTTACTTACGAGAACATCTTCATCTGCTGTTGATTTTGGTGCATTGCAAGCTGTGCAGTGCAAGCTGAGCTTTCCTCACTGTTAAGACGGTTGTTTCAACATCTAGGGTGAAATTCATTGCTGAACATACATGACAAAATGAAATTGACTTGAAATTAGATCTGACCACACTGAGAAGTTGGTGTGAAACAGTGAACGAATCGCCTGAATTACTGCAATAAAATCTAATAACAGTGTTGCTGCTCTGAGAACTTTCAACCTTTACCTTGGAAAGTGATGTCTTTCGATGAAATTCAAGTTAGAGCAGCCTTAAAGCAATTTACAAAAAAGTCCAATAAAAAAGCATGGTCATGAAAAAGTTCAATACATACTGCCCCTTCATAACGGACTGTTACACAGAAAACACAAGAGCATGTTCACTGGTTAGATCATAGTGGTGTACTGTAACCTTTGGGAAACCACTTTGATCCATGTTTGAGAGATACAGTGACTTTGTATTGATCTAGTCGCTGCAATATACACAACCAAAGATAAATATGTTGGCTGTCAATAATGNTAATATTGCCTAGTTACTTTTTGCAACATTTGTAAATACATTTTATGTGCTTTTATGTAAACACAGCTTGAATTCGTGTTTGATTAAAGAATTTAGTCAAAAAATTGCTTGAAATTGGAACAGCAATAAGAATTTCAAATATTTGTGTCAATTGTGAAAGTTGCAATTGCACTAGGTGCGAATATTTGTGGTTACTACACGCATTTCTTAGTTGGAATCAGTACTATGTAAAACTTGTTACCTACTTTTTTGACATTTCTCTTCAGTGTTCCAGAAATTCTGTAGTGATACACTGCACGCTGTAAAACTGCGCTGTTTACCAGTTCAGAGTTCCTTTAACGTTTGTCATTACTTCCAGTTTAAAAGATGACTGCAGTGGTTCCGAGTCGGACGAAACGAAGGAACAAGCGCAAACGGTTATTGACATTGTACCTGGCCCAGGAGAACATCCACTTCAATACACTTATTGTTTCTGGTATTCCAAGAAGCCGCCAGGTCGAAATCAAGATGCTGCTAGTTTCGAAAAAAATATGATCATGCTAGGAGCGTGCCGTTCAGTAAGTAGAACGTGATTTGTTTTTACGTCAAGTACATCAAAACACATTTTTCTGTGACATGTTTCCAACACTTTTAGATAGCGTGGCTATGTTACAACGTTGCTTTTCTTTGCCTCTTACTAAGACGCTTTTGGCTAGTTTCTATTCTTCACTTTACTTTTCTATTTCACATTTTGTGTGTATTCTAAATACCGAAATAACGGACTGGCAGATCTTGCAAAGTTAATGCAGGTTACGTCATGCTAGACAAAGACGAACGTGTATCGAAAGTTGAGAGACGATTTCGGAGTGTCAGTAATAAGTATGTGGTCGTCTTTGCATCTTTTTGTTCTTAAATGGATTTGCTTAAGATTTTCGGTCCCACACACATGTTTGTCATGTTCATTGATCCCCCCAAATCAGCTAAATAGTAATAACTTTGTCGTGGCGATGTGTTTAGATTTATTCTATGAAGTTTTGAACTTGTACGTTTGCATTTTGGCCGGGGTTCAAAATATTAATGTGATCTCAGTTCCAGTACATGTCCGTTTCTTTAATTACTTAGTTTTTATTCTTTTTTTGATAACTTCGAAATTTATTTAGTGTATGGTGCCTTTACTCGCGTTTTAAAACCTAGTTTTTCAAAGCAAGTGCAGTTTCCCTCTTTTTTTACACGAAAGCGAAAAACGTTTGCAAGAAATCTTATCATTCCAAAGTTTCTTCATAATAAATTTGTTGTCTTCCGATCTCGCATTGTAAACATTGGCCTGATGTCATAAATAAAATATATGATTTTATTCAGGTATATATACATTTGTGTTCCCTCTTGAAGAAAGTAATTTCCCACCTAGTCTCTTGTAGTTTGAGTTTAAAATTGTTTCAGATATTAGTTCAGTGCCTACTGAGACAGAGCAACATATTTGTCTGTTCAGGATGCGACCTGTTGCACTTGTTTTATTTTAAGCGAAGTCTCATCGACCACAGTATGCAGGTCTGCTTAAGTTTAATATATAATTTCAGTCAAAAGAGTTTCCAATACCCAAATGTGTGTGTGTCGTTGAGGCGGTTTTAGTGATAAGCGGACACCTCCAACTATGCAAAAAATTCTTGATTTTGTATGTTTGTCAGTTTGACCTCCATTTACTGATGGTAAGCTGTTTCTGAGCGCTGACCCTGCTGTTTGGATTTACTGAACTCAGATAGACCCTTGTTAACTTTTTACGACGTTTACCGAGGTGCATTATACTGTATTTTCAGAATACCTCGGAAATACTTCTTGCGCAAAACCTTAAGCATTTATTTCTCATAACAAAGGGTAATAGTTAACAGTTGTTAAAATACACTGTATTAGGAAAACCCTGCAAGACCTCTTCCTATTTCCGGGTTCCAGTGGAACACTATATCCCTCGCAAATATTCCAACATTATTTTGGATGTATTGTCATTAATTGATAACCACATTTTGTTATCATTAGCTAGTAAAATACTCATTGATTTTATCAGTGTTAGCTGAAGTTTTCTGACGCAGTGTCACCAGACTGAAACTGAGGTGCCACTAATGCACGAATCAATGTCTTAAGCGAATTGGCAGCAGTTTGTTACGATTTTTAAAGCGTATGTTTTTCCCAATCAAATTAAATTTGTAGTGAAAAACGCTTGTTTAAATTCGAAATGCTTTGCGAGGTGCACATCTGATTTTTGTGCATGTCTCAGCCCCCATTCGAGAACCACTATTCAAGATTACCTACGTTCCAGGACGGACACTTGTCAAAATAGTCATTTCTAGTATTGCAAGAAATATTAATGCTTTCCAGTGAAGGCAACACAGTTGATAGCGTTTTCATGTAATATGCTGTGCTCATCTCTATGTTCTATGCCCCAAAAAAATTAAAATGTATATTTTAACTAATGCTCGACCTATAAACGTTTTCGTGCCAATGCCGACATTTTTCATTTGTTGCTGCTGATACCGATAGTTTTCATTACTCTCAAACCACAGGTAAAAGGCGTTACAGTGCATCAATGCTCCCTCTNAGGTGCNNAACTGCGCAGTGCCACCAGACCAATTGCGCAGTGAAATCTCATTGTCGCGCACTTGCAACATTCCAAATTTAAAAGTAAAAATCATCGACATTTTTGGGTAGAAGCAAAGCGTTTCTGATCATATCGCATAGGCCTTTCTGAAGATATTTGAATTAAATGCGTACTTTCGTCTTATTTTGATAAGATTTTATATTCTAATAATTCACCAAGTTTGTAATTGATTGAGAACTGTGCTAACTCAGCCTTAAAATATTTATCCTCACCAAAACAAACATTTACTGGGTGTAAAGTTTCCTGAGAGCGAATACTGCGATGCACATTAAACCAACTCACAAGAACATAAGAATAGGTCACAACTGGACAAATACACAGACATTTTTGCGTTTTGCAAAATTATGATTTAAAATAATCAAAATTTAACAATTTTTTTACGACGAAGAAGTGTTTACCACCGAATTTCGCGCAAGCGTGTGTCACTACAACAGTTAAACCACAGCGCAAGCCCTCATTTGTTCGCGGTCGGTCGTCTCCTTACCGCGGGAAAACCCACCACGAGCTTATGTTACGTCAAACATCTGTTTACTTCGAGGCCATTTATGTACCAGTCTGTAATAGTGAGCACTAATTGAAGTTGTCGTAGGCCTGTACACTGTAAGGATACGAACGACAATTGGCGTTAATAAATAGAGATAACATAACAATTTCGACTTTCACATCCTCAAAACAATAGCGTAGTGACTTTCATGAGTAAAAATTGCGGTTAGATATCGGCGGAATTTTGTACAGATGGTACATCGGCATCGTTACGTTGGCATGACGATGTATAGGTCGAGCTTTAGTTTGCATCTAAGAAGTACGTTGTGGAGTATGGACTGCTGCAAGCACACTGTTAAAGTTTGCATGAATGGTGACATTAAGAATAAATTATAAACAACACAGTAAGCTGGCCTGTAATGTATAGCCACCTAGCGTTATTACTAAAGTCACCCATTTATATTAACGTTATTAATAGATATTAATGTTCGATTGACCAAGTGCGCAGGTGATATTTTAATCTTTTGTTAACGTTACATCTACCTTGTGAGTGAAATCAAATGAAATTAAGATTTACTTCTCAGGCACTTCTCTGTTCTTCCAACTGGTTTGTAACGTCACATTCATCTTTTACGTTTTGTCAATGTGTGCATTATTAAGCACGTATTTTTTCAGGTGGAACAATTCTGGCGTATTTACAGTCATATCAAACGAGTCAACACTTTGACTGGACACAGTGATATACATCTTTTCAAAAATGGAATAAAGCCTCTGTGGGAAGTGCGTACTTTGCAACACTCTACGTTAAGACAAGTTTTACAGAAGCCGTTTCCAGAAGAGTGATCTCCGTGTGAATGTTAACAGCAAAAGCTTTCGCCAATTTTCATGCCAGTTTGTTGGCTACCGCTGCTTGCAGTTCCCAGACTTGATTTATTTTTTAACAGAGACGTGACGGCGTGTCTTGTAATAAGCTCGAACAATGGTGGGGAAAGTGCGGCCCACCGACATGTTTTGTGTGGCCTTTTTAGCTGAATAGCAATATCTCCAATTGATAGCGAGTTGTCGCCGCATATGTTTGTTTCAATATCAAGGTATTTACACGAATTCGTAAGGTTAGTTGCCAAGGAGTCTACGCGATTTGATGTCGATCGTTTTATATAAAATAATTGCATTCTTTATCGAACTGTATTTGACACTACAAACAGATTTTGTGGCTCGCTGGTGTTTTTGGGTTTTCTGCCAATGACTCCTCTATTGAGCAAGATTCCCCACCTCTGACCTAGAATGAATTGAAGAAGTACGATTTGTTAAATGCCGACATTTCTGACACAAAAGTACGGTTTGCGTTGTGAAGTAGATGGCGTTGGAGTAATCGAAACGCGCGGCTCTTGTTGACAGCAGCTAAATTAGCAGGTTGTTAATGTAACTTGTTCTGCAAATACGTTCTTTGTTAGTACAACTAACCTTTTCACAAAGGCTCTGAAGCAAAGCTATCTCTCATCAAAATCAGTCACTCTCACTCGTAAGCTGCAGTGGCGTAGCCACCCCAAAATCTGTGGGGCAAATCTTTTAACTTTGAACAAGCAACAGGATTTCGTTCGGGACACCACATCTCAAAGCACAAAGTGGACCAGATACGCTAGAAATTTCGGGGACCATGCCCCCCCTGGCTCCGCCTCTGTTAAGCTGTGCTGAGATAAAGGCTATTATTTTTGTAGTTAATATAGATCAGTTGAGAAAAGTGCTTGTTTCCATCCTTTCAGGACAAAGCAAATCGTTTAGGAGGAAAGTGGATTCTTCGCTTGCGCAAAGGTTTGGTTGCGCGATGCTGGGAGAATTTAATCATGGCCATGGTCGGCGAACAATTCATGGTTGGAGAAGAGATTTGCGGTGCGGTCGTTTCTATACGATTTCAGGTATCGAATTCACCTATAGATGTTTTCGTGTTGGTTACATTTTCATTTGTGTTTATTTCATAAGCTTAATGAAGAACGTAATTCATCTTTTCAAAATTTGATGCAAGGATTTGTTCCCATTTTTCTTATCAAATTGGTTGGTCGCAGCAGCCTTACAAAGAACATCCCCAAAACATCCGGTTGGTACATTGAAAGTTAATGAAGTAGTTAACGTAACTCACTATGGGTCAAAATATGCCCAGTGCGTCTTAAAGAGTCTCAAGTTACGTTTCTTTTGTTTACAAGCCTTAAACTGGTAGTTCAGTTGATCTGAAAATGGTTATCTGTGACGTCACACAAGCGGAATTATGCATTGTACGTAACTCGCGAGATAAAAAAATTCCATTTAATTGTATTTATGTGCTGGCAATGGAGCCGCTCGAAGCGCGCCCCATCTGCTGTGGGGCGCATCAGCTTTGGGCCCCTCATCACATAGTGTTACAGTGATAGCATCTGAATTTCAGACAGTAATAGCATCTGTTTCAAACTTGGTTTACTGGTCGAAAAACGTATCTTGGTTATTTCGTTTGTGCATGTCAGAGTCCAGTGAGCTGCACCGTTTTGGTTTTCGTAGAAGACCTCACGATGAGACGGCCCTGGTTGGCAGTTCGAAGTGAAGTGAAAATCATGAATAAGGAAGCAGTGGAACTGAATGAATTTGCAGACGTAACTGTAACGAAATCAGCGCTTATTGAAGTCCTTCCTCAAAAATAGTCGCCGTCAAAACATGTGACAGGACTAATGATGATCCCACACGCTGCAATTGTAGATGTGTTACTTTTTCGCAGGAAGACATTATATCGGTTTGGAACAAAACTGCCAGCGATGTGCAAGTCACTACAAGAATTCGAGACACTCTACGTCGCGTTTTAAATTTACCAGCGAATACAATTCTCGAGTACAAAACACACAACGATAGTCTGAGGTAAATTTTTATCTTATTGCATCTAACTTTTTTCAGAATTTAGTACATAATTTTAGAAACGGGTGGCAATGGACGTTTGTTGATCGAAATATTTAAGTTAGTTTGTATGAGGTTTGCGCGAAGTGTTGCATAGGTCTTGATTAATCAAGTATAACAAAATTCTGACCATTCTTAGCAGCAGTATCATTTCTTACGAATATCATTCCATTCTTTCAGGTTTTTAATCGTTTTGTGGGTGTTTTGTAGACCCTACCAAGCTCTGTTGCGTAATTTGTCCTGGTTTGCCATTCTTAACTCGCCCTAGCCTCTCGTCTCGGGTATAAGCCACAGCTCTAGATGAGGTAGAAAGCGAAAGTTCGTTTCGCCAAGCTTGGTAGCGCGTTTACAAAGCATTCTTTTATTTCAGGGACAGATCCAGTTTTCGTAACACCGATTTCTTCAAGAGATAGCACACGTCTCATCGCCCTGCGAAATCGCCGGGGCGGAAGCTGTTCGTTTCGTTTTCATTTTCACCGCATGGAGCGGTTGGGTGCGCTGTATCTAGCGTATGCTAGGGGTATTTTTTATTGCAAGATCAAAAGATTTCTTATTCTATTCAGATTCTGTCGTCATGTGGTGCTGAGGCAAATGCGTGTCAAACCAAGACAGCTTGTTTCTTAATTTCGTACAGCTGCTAGTTGCCAGAACAGGTTTCTGCGAAAATTAATTGTCAAGACACGTCCAAAGTTCGCTTCTTTAATAGTTAGATGTTGCAAGTGGCAGCAGAGTAAGTCATAGTAGGTGAATGCCAATACCTCTTCATCTTACCGGACCGCGCTGTGTCCGAACCTAGTCAATTGATAAGTGAACTGCCTATCGGTTGTGTAAACTCGTAACACTGTTTCCTTCTTGGACTGAAGATGGATTAAGAATAATTCGAAACGTCTCAAAATAAAACATGTATAGTTTTTTGAAGGCTTTTTTGGTTTTGATGAAACTGTTTCCTTCTTTATAACTGTTTTAGTCATTCACCAATGTGCCCCTTAAATGTTTTGCAACTTCTAACACTCTTCAGCCCAATTGAAAGGTTTTTCAGTTACGTTCAGTGGACAGGAGTTTTGTCGTTAGCGAGCAGTGACCGTGCCTTGTGGTCTTCGTAAAGGCTTCGCATCCACTCAAGAGTACAATTACAAATGTCTCTTGGTTTTAAGCTAGTCTCCCGCAATCCTTAAACAGCACATATGTAATCAGCAACCGTGCAGCGTACACTTGTGCGGGTGGTTCTGAACAATATGCAACGTTGTGTTTTTGTTTTGGGGTTACATGTAAGTGTATTTATTCGATAATCAGCGCTGGAACTACCTCACGTTTTGCAAATGCTGAGGCAAACTTCTTTGGTACGCGTGATGACATTTTCCAAGTTGCCTTGAGATGCGCACAGAACCGTTAGGCGCGAATATGTAGTGAGTGTCGAAAACACGGTCTCTGATGGAATGGTTTATGTGAACATTCTTCGCAAAACGCAACAGTGGGTTGCGTTTTGCAAAAGCAGTAAACTTTAATCGTAGTTTATGAAGATTGAAAACGTATACTTCGATTAATCGGTGCAAATTGGCAAAATATGGCGACGGGCATGAATCGTGTGTGCCCAGGCACGTCGTCATGTTTTAGTGGATGAGGCAACAACAACGGAAAAAATGTGATCAGTGAAAAGCCAAACAGTCACTCAATTTCTGCTTGGGGGACCGTTTTGCTAATGGCGAGACTAGCACCACAAGCTTTACTGGCAACGGCTCTGTCTGGACGTGGTGCAAAATTCTATGGGGTAATTTTCTAAAGTTGTTAGAACGATATATACTGTAGTCCAAAACAAGAGAAAAGATTTTGTCGTTGGTCTGAATCCAAGATGAAACGCTGTAAAGTTATCTAGTAATGCATTTGATTACCGAAGATGGCAGAACCTACTCTAGTGCGTGATGCATTTGAAAAATTATCTGAGGAAACTGAATTACAGGTTAAGTTTAATGATGGTTCTCCTGGAACACGAAAGATAAAATGTGCTGAATTTTTTTCGCTGTGACTGTTAGTACGATCATCTGCCTTGATTGTAAATGCAGAGGTGTTCCAAAAATATCAGATTTGAGGATATATATGTGAATAGCTACAAACTCAAGCGCATGACTTGAAACAAGCCTAATTTTTGTTAGAATCAGATTTATTAATAAAATTTAGATTGAAGACTCCAAACGAATACAGCTTTTATTAACAATTTCAATAGTTCTTAAGGATGCATTTACGAAAATCTATTGAGGGAATTGAACCGCATCAAGATTTTGTAAACAATTTCACAGGACACTGGTGGTCGTCCTGGTCCTTTGACCCTACACAAAGTACCTTCTGAACTTTTTGTGCCATTTCCAAATCTGTGTATGCTCACTGTGTTCGAGCATTCTCTGAATAACGCCTTGTCTATTGAAATGAATGCCAATCTTATTCCTGAAAAGATCAACGCATGAAATAAAAGTTTGAATTGTTTCTATACATAATGTTAAAACTTAAACCTGAGACCATTTGAAAAAATTGGTGAAGTTAATACAGATTGCGTATACCTGTAGTTCAGTTTCGTTTAAACTTGGTTTTTGTACTCCTTTCGGAGGTGTCACGAGTGGTCTACAGGCGCCCACCTCCACTTGCTTGCGCTGTGGGTAACGCGTCTGCTTTCGTAGTGAATGCTGCATTGATTGGTGGCGAGCCAATGGCACAACCGCCCTTGAATCGCTTCATGCACCCGCAAGTCGTGGCCGGGTTGAAATTCTTTGCCCGCGCCCTCATCCGCACTCTTTCTGCCCCAAACCTGCAGCAGTCACACCGTGTACCTCAAACTCGTGCAGTGTTTTTCATCGCTAGTAGCAATTTATTCAGTTGTTCATTTCAAAGCCAACAGAAGCTCTTAAAATCCACTGTAAAGTGAAAATGTTAAAAGCCTTTAGTCAACCTTCAGCTCTTAGTTTTAAGAGCACTGTTGTAGAGGTTCAGTGACAAACTCCTTAAATGTGGGCTTCTGCTATTCACAACATGCCGAGCCATACTAAACACTCGTTCACTAGCAGTACTAGTTGCCATCACGCACATCGTACTTATTGCAATGAAAAAGTTGTTTTCTCGACCTTTCAAGTTCCCTGTTTTTTATTGTTTGAAAAAAATGAACTATACGTATAAGCGTTTTGTGAATCAAAAAAATCGCCATAAAATTTTGATGGAGTGTATGGTAGCCCACTTCTTTGAGTAACCCGATTAAACTTACACCTGCTTATTGCAAATAAAGGATTTTTTACATTCTCATAGTAGTAGCAATCACAAAAATGATGCAACGTTTCTACGTTTGTACTCATTGTGTTAACACGTATATTTTTTCATGGTTGGTAGTCTGAGCTTCAAATTTGCGTCAGTGGTGTATTTTGACGTATAAAAGGACAGAATTTTTGCTCGATGGTCGAAATCCTTGAAGTGCAGCATGCACCTTCGAAACTGCTGTTGGAACGTTTGAACAGCATGGGTTAACAAAGAGTACGGTAGATTAAGCGAAATCAAAATGGAAAAAAATATCTGTTTGCTCAGATTTCCCCAACCGAAGGTCTATGGTAGCTGGTCAATATGTCCTGAATACCTAAACAATAACTGCAAGTTCAAATCAACGTGTGTCGCAAGACTTGTGACCTACAACCGACATGACCATTGTTCCCTCTAAAAAAATTCTACATTGAGCAAATGTTTGTTTTGTTGCGCACTAAGCGCGTGCAATTGCGCAACCATGCAGACACACAAATAGTGAAGCGTTCCCAACATTAAAAGGACTATGCAATATATACAGTATATATATGCCGTATTAAATCCAGAAAATTGGAAGTGCGCGAGAATGAGATAGCACTGCGCTAATTGTCGGTGGTGCCGCGCAGTTGCGCACCTAAAAGGGAACACTGGACATGACAACATTTTTCGAAATTAAAAAGTCGGAAGTTGATTTTGATAAATGCCGTTTGTACTGGACTGTGCCCAGTAGAATAGTGTCTTTGTAATATTGTGATTGAAGCATTCATCTCGGGAAGGCATTTAATGTTTTAGGACAATCTATCTGATACAGTCTATATCTATACGCTTTCATTATAAGCTGTGTTAACTCATTTATTCATTATAAGCTACGTTAGCTCAAGCATTCCCGAAGATGAGGTTGCTTGAAATTTTATTGCGCAATTACGAATCGGTGTTGTACATAGACTAGGCCAAGGGGGCGTCCCCCCAAAAAAATTCTAGCATATCTTTCCGTTTTGTGCTTTGAGAAGCGGTGTCCCACACAAAATGCCGTCGCTCGCTTAAAGTCAAATACCTGCATTGCCCCTCCTAAAATGTTGAACTGACTACGCCACTGGTGTTGTATGACACACTGGGAGAAAAAGGAAAAGGTGTTCACACTTGCATAAAATCACTGATGCTACAAGATAGTGGATTGAGAATGCTTGGAACAGGGTTTGAAACAAATTGCTCCGAGCGTCACATCAGGACATATGAAGTAACCCGAGGGCCGCATTATGACGCTGACGCCATGGGCGTCGGAAGGGAGGGCTTTGGCCTCACCCTGGATTTAAAAATTTTAGCAAAAAAAGGTTGTTTTCTCAGTTCCGAGTGAAAAAAAATTTCACCACGTTTGAGCCCCCTAGAAAAATTTTGGAAAAATCCTTCCGACGCACCTGGCTGACGCAAGAATGACGGTACCTGAACCCTACCAGAAAAGCTTGTATATGCTATTTCCTGCGAAAGGTGTCATGAATTATAGGCAAATCATTTCTAGCCGTCTCTACGTTCGCTTAAAAGGTATTTGATCACTCACTGACCGAGCACTTTTAAACACCGATGAATATAAAGTAAATAAATATTAATTACTTCAAATTGCAAAAAAGCATCGCGGGCCGCGTGTTTGAGATTCCTGGTTTACAAGATAGAACGTTCTTGCTGCTAGAAGTTTTTAAACTGCATTTCATCACATGATGTAATCCAACCTAATTAGTTGGAGCAAACCGAAGATCTGCCTTGGTAGGCAGCAATACTGTGGTACTATGCTGGACAATGAAGGTTATATTTGACTCAAAATGCAGTTTACAGTGTAAACTTTACATTGACATCCTAAAGGCACCCTAAATAATTCAATCAGATATCTCCACATTGTAGGTTAAATTTCAGATTGGCCTATATAGCTATTGTTTAACCTCTGAAACAAAATGTTGTTTCCAGCAGGATCCACACGTTGACCTATCAGATTAAGCAAAGCCAACAGCGCCTTACTCAAGATGGTTACATGAAAACTGTCACGTTGCAATTAACGAGCTACAGAAGAAATGGCATTGCAACACCGGCGCCTTTCTCTCAAACTGTATTCACTTCGTGGCGGCTTTTCCAGAAATTTCCTCAGTCCTCAAATTGACGATAAATCTTTTCATGCAGAGATCTGTCAGTTAAAGTAATGTACACAAAAATAACTTGAAACAGTCTCTTTCCCACATCTCCAAGTTGTACAATTACCGCATATCACACTTAGGTATTTTTGAAACAATTGTTTCGCATCGTTGGATGTTTCACTGTTCCCACTGCTGTTTTTGATCAACAGAAGCGGAGGAGTTGAAAAGAACCTTTTTCCTAATTAGCTCATCTCGAAGAACATGTGATTCTGAAAAATACACATTTCATCGAATTAATGCTACGTTGTTGCGCAGTAAGCTCTTACATACAAAGTTATGTGGCGTATCGTGAGTATACAAGGCAGCGAAGAGCGAATGCGTCTATTGGAAGTCTATAATTGCTGTGAAAGCTTTTGTTGTGTAATATCCTTGCCACCTCTCGAGCAGGTAAAACCAAGCAGGAAAATTTTGTGACAAGTACGACTTCAGCATTGCGTTTACGCGGACGGACATGCCAAATCAAAAGTTTCTTTTTATGCTTATGCTATAAATTCAAAATGCAACCGGGAATAATTCGTGTTTCGCATTATTTTTAAATCAGTTGTCTCCGTTTCGGTCACTGCCTTTGCTCGATGAGCGGTTGAACCCCGTCGGGGCAGGCATAATATAAAGGCATCAGGTGAAGCATGAACGTGTTGAACCCAAAGACGACTTGAATACTTTTTCAAAGCCAAAAACTGGGCTAAAAAGTTGTTTTCAACTGTTCTCTAGCTCGCGGAAAAGCACGTCTATTGTCAGGCTTAGTCGTAGCAACAGAAAAGCTGTACGGTGTTACTTCGTAACCCCCCTGAGCCACAGGCGTGGCCAGGGGGCCATTCCCCCTCCAAATCTTTAGAACGTATGGTCATTTTGTGCTTTGGGAGGTGGTATCCCAAACAAAATAGTGTTATTCGCGTAAGATCAAACGTTTTGCCCACCTCAAAATATTTGGGTAGGCGACGCTACTGCCCACTCCGGTGTATTGACAATATGCGTATTTCTGTTTTGAAATACATTTTAAAAACCCTTATAATACACTTATTAACCCCAATCCCTCAGTAGCTGATTTTGCTAAGATTCTGTCGAGCAGTCCATGCAAAAGTTTTGTATTTTTGAGTAGGGGGTTCACTCAGAAAGTCGTTAATAGGGGGGTTTTACGTTCGTGCAGGGGGTGGCTTGACATTCGAATTTGATAAAAATTTCACTAACTTTTAGTGTTTCGTATTTCAGTTTGGGAGGCTAAGCCCACCAAACCCCCCCGTGGCGACGAGACTGGGTTTACTGCCAAGATGGTAGTGCATACCCAACGCGTTGATAACAGCTATACGTAAGGTGTCCAATGCCTTTTTTGCATAAACAATCCTGGCGTTTTGATGAGCAAGCAAGCTTCCTAACTACGTTCCATGGGGGAATTCGCCGATAAGACAAGCTGAGTCGACGCGTGTAGCTCATAATTAGCCTAACCTTGGTTGTTCATAATTAACCTGTGAAAGGTATTTTGGCTGGAGGCACCTTGTGTGCCTCCAACATTTTTTGGAAGGAAAATATGTTGGTTTTTGATAAAAAGTATGTTTCGAAGTACATGTTTGCTTTTTCGGGTCACATGAACTTTAAAACAATTGCTGAGTTGTTGAAAACTGCGCCTGTATTCCTAAAACGTCTGGAATCGTTTTGGCATTCAGAACTTTTATATTCAGTTTTCAAGGTTACCTGAATGGGATTCTTACCAGCAAAAATGAAGCAGCCATGAGAAGAACACGAGTATGCGATGATACTTTAGTCCGAACTGAAAAGCACCAAAATGCTGCGTTATTCATCCTGAAAATATTTTACAATTCATGTGTCGTTCAGTTAAAAGATGTAACTCATCTTTTATAAAACTCAAAAAAAACGAACTTCAAGAATTTTATTCTCATAAATTGGTTACATGAAGAACTGATGAGTTTGCGCTTTGTTTTTATGAATAATAAATAACCGCTATAGTGTAGCAAGACCAACGAAGCTGGTGTTTTTCTGCAGATGACGCGTCACGTCAAAGTCTTTAAAAACCCGCCAGGAGACGTAGCGTAAATCTCTCGACTCCTCGCTACTGCAGAAATAGCATAGACACATAGGTCCAGCACCCTGCGTGATTAATTTTAACTACCAGATAGTTTAAACAAAAAAAAGATTGAAATAAGGAAATTTACAAGATGTGAGGTATCTTTCGAGAGCAATGGATGAAGCACTATAATTTTTCCCGAATATATAATTATCGCCTACTGAGTAGGCATCGCCAACTCTGCAGTCAAACACCTGTGAAGTGCATGAAGTGTAAACTAGAATTAAGTAAAGCCCACAAACAGTTAAACTATCAGCTATGAAAATCTAACTGAAAAGAATGCAATACCAATTCCCACTTTACAAAGGAAAATAAAGGCTACCGATTACCGAACCACAAACTATCAAGTCTACAGTGACGTAACAAACAAAAATAACAGTGCAATTAGCTAGAGCAGGGCCTCCAAACTACCACCTGTGGACCACATCCGGCCCGCGAAGCCATTTCATCCGGTCACAAAGACATTTTGTCAATAAATGAAAAAATAATATGTTTACGAAAACTTTGTTGATTTGGTAGAATGAAGCATTAAGAAACAATCACATTATGTAAGCTGTCCGTCCCTCGAACTATTGTGTAATGCCCTCGTACCATGGGCGTAACGAGGGGGAAGGGGGCACAACTCCCCGGGCGTCGAATCACTTTGGCGACGCCGAATCACTGCAAAGGGTGCCGAAACGTCTTAACAATGTCACAAGTACATTCTTCAATACAGTAGGACAAATCGCTCACGTATCACCGACACCCCGATTACTTTCTTCAATAGAGTAGACATGTTGCCGACACCTACATTTGCTGCCGAAAGACCTTAGGCTCGAACATGGGGGCGCCAAACTTGCTTCTTGCTCCGGGAGCCATCTAACCTAGTTACGCCCCTACCTCGGACAAAATGTTTGGAGACCCTGGGCTACAGGATGCCTGATTAGGTGATACAACGCGCTTGCAAGAAATAAATTGACACAGCAATGCGGTGGATCTAGAGATAGTCGCGACTAGTAACGGGCTATCTATAAACCACCGGAAGTGAAACCATCCCAAACCTTCCGTTACATTGCAAGGCTGTTTCAAAACCGCACAACATTCGACAGCGTTGACCGCAAACAAACCAAATCTATGACGTGTAGGGAGCGAAGCAACGAACAGCACGACTTCACAGCAACTGGAGCATGTTTTAGAGATTAAAACAGTGCAGACAGAAAACACGAAACAATGTTAATCAGAGCTCAACACCGACGCTCTGCGAAAAGTCCTGATGAAAGATGTGGCGTTCACGTTGTTTTTATTCAAATATTTAGCGATAGGTAACGCTCTTGAGCAGAGTGCAAGTATACCGCTTCTTCATGCAACAAATATTATGCGTTTTATAGTACCGAAATTTCAACCGCCGAAAACCTGTTGCTTCTTCTTATTCGATTTTCACCCTCAGGGATCCTTTAGTATCCCTTTGTTTTGTTGTGGTATTCTTTTTCTCGCCAACGTGCAATTGACTAATGACTACTGTAAAATCATGACGTCCCTGACAATGCACTATTTTCATGTATTAGTCAGTCAGTGAGAAGCATCCTCTATGCTGCAGAGAGAGAAACTGAGTCCTTTCGTAAGCAAATGTACTGTATTGAAGGAAGTATTTATGACATGGTTGGGACTTTTCGCCCCCCGGTGTTTTACTACTAATTTAGCAGAGGCCAGTAAGAAGCCGGTATTTTCAAAAACAGTGCCTGAAGCCGGTATTTTAAAAATACATACTTTGCAGTAACTACAAAAGGAACTAACGCAGAGCTTTTCAAATTTTCGTGAATCATGTCAGGACAGTTCCTTCAGCAAAGTTCACATAAGGGCAAATTGTTACTTGTGCCTTAACAACACTCATTGTTTCTCCGTTTTCCCTCTTCCTTTGTTTAGTCATAGGCCTACTCAGTGGTGTACGCAGAAAATTTTCATGGGGGGCGTTCCATTCAGTGGCACATGGTGGTCATTTGTATTTGGTGTGCCCTGTTTGTGACGTAACAATTTGACGTCATATTCATGTTTCCAAACTAACGTTTTGGCGAAGTTTGTTGACATAATATGCATTTTCATCTGCACGCACTCCCCTTAATTTATGTGTCATTGCACTGAACAAAAACTATCAGCGATCCAGGTTAGGATATCGGAGGAAAATACACTCAACGCTACGACACAGCAGTTCATACTTGCAAAAATATCAGATTGCACGTTAAAGCATGGGAGTAAAACACACACATCACTGCGTCAGAGCAATCTGCAACTGCAAAATGAGTCTGCGCTAATGTCTTGTCAAATACGAGCTGTGGAGCACAGAAACTGTGCGGCTGGACTGTATGACGTACATCCCGGTTTGCAAGATCGAATCTTGCTAAACTACACAAGAATTGAGAATGCGCATAAAGAACGTAAGTAAACTTTCGATGTTTCTGTTATGTATAGAAGTCCAGCAAATTTATAGTTTTCCTTTTTCCCTGCTGAGACATTAACAAATGCCTAAATGCTTCCATTTTAACAACAGCTGTTTTTGAGCTGCAACAGTTTTATCATGCTACAGAAATTGGTATTTTAGCGAATGCGGTCAGCACTTGTGGTGCTCAGCCATAGCAGACAAAACAGACAATTGTTTCCGATAAAGTGAACTATCGCTGAACAAAATCTTAAATAAGCGTAGTGGACAAAAGGTCTGCAAAAAGTGGTGACATGGTTTCTGGATGAAGACGATAACCCAGATTCCCACAAAAACCTCATTATTACCTTTTGGCACATTCACAATGTGCCTTGAAATATGCATGCAAATTCATCCCTTGCTATTTGCATTAAGTCGACAAATTAACAAGCAAAAAGTATGCGAAAACAATCAATCTCTTTGCGCAGGCGATAAAGGTTTCGTAAAATATCAAGATCAAGGGGGGGTTTAACCCCAACCCCCCCAACCCCCCCTTGCACACGACCTTGGGCCTACTTAGCATCTTTCGTTGTTGTGAATGCGATCTGTATGAACATTTATTTTGGCAATTAACCTTGTAACTGGCGTAGATGGGATTGCTGCCTGAACTACTACCGTAGGCTATTGCAGGCAGAATGCAGGAAAAATATAGAAATGGACAGGGCGTCAGTGACATTGTGGAGACTAGCGAACCTTTGGCAATCACGCGAGCTGCATTGGACAGACACAGTGTTTCGTCAGTGGATTATAAATGGCTCAAATAAGGGCCAGCGAATCTACTGCGAGGTCAGCTCTTGGCCAGTCTTAGTGATCCAAAAGATAGTGAGATATTTTTTGATGAGTTTCAGGTGAGTTAGAAAACGTTTGTTGCAAACTGAAGAGAATGTAGCACGCAAGAAATTATTTTTTGTGTTATGGTGTTCATTCCGGTAATAGTAAAAGCAAATACCATCAAATTGTACGGAAAGATGTCCACTGCAGAAAATAATATACAAAATTTAAAATTGGAATTTTACTAAGTGCATTATTTTTTAGAGTTTAAGAAAACGCCTCCGTCCACATTAAACATTGCAGTTATAGTTTTCCATTTAAGTTAGATTGTTAAAGCTCAGCATAGGGCTATAGACTATACTCATAAAACGTACGTTTGTACACTGTTTGAAACATTTTCAAACCAACGATGTTGGGAACTTTATGAAATTGTGAAGAAAATAACATGAAAAGTAAGTGCATTGTCAAAAAAACGTTGTTTTAAAGAATGTTTTTGGGAATCCAGTGCCATCAAATATGCGCTTACGAATGCAGCCTAGATCTATTATTGTTGATAAAATGGCCGGTATTTTTACGAAACACATCTGGCAACCCTAGTTGTTATTATTACAGGCAGGTTTTGTTCTCTTTGCTTGAAAAGCTGGTCTTAATTTGCTTTTTGTTTCATAGTTTCTTACTAACGTTCGATTTCAGGATCTTTGCGTATTGTAGATCTCTGCTAAAACTATTTAAAAGGTGCATTAGTTTATTATTTCGATTTGCTCATCACAAGTTGAGTGAAATAAAGATTTGTTAAATTGCTTACGTGTGATTTATTCTATTAACATTTTTTTAAAGAAGTCGAGTTTGGGTTTTCATGAGTCCTTGTCCTACTATTGATAGAATCGCCGAATGTTTCTCAAAACAATTTAGATTTCGCGTTGCTGAAAACGTTTAGGTTTCTCATTGGTTTCAACAACTTTGGTGCTAAAAGTAAACACTGGCCTAGTACTGATTACATTGTTTGGTTACGTTGATGTGACAAGAATCGCACAGTCATCTTGACATCACCTTTATGTAACTTCTGTCATCTGGTTTGCACATGTGCAAAACAGAAAAATCGGAACAGAAAATGCTTACATGTTATTCCAAAATGTTCGTGGTCTTCATTAAGAAATTTCGTGCTTGATTCCTCCCAACGCTTCCAGATATCAGCAACGTGGTCATTATTTTTACCAGAAGTGACCTCAAGATTACAAAATGAATTGAGATTTTTCATACAACACTTAAGCATTTACACAAGCAATTAGAGAACCTTTACCTCGAACGAAATATTTGGCAAACACCTGCAACTGAAACATGGCCCGTTAATTGTCAGTTTCTCCTCAAGATTAGCATCGGGTTGAACAGAAAACTTTTCTCTCCATAAGCTCCATCTGCGAAGTAACCGATCAGTTTTATTGAACCCCATTACAGGAGCAAAACCACTCACTATTTCTCAAACGCAGTTTATCCATTGCAAGCCCATTGTCACGCAGCTGACTTTACTTCTGACGTATTTCTCCAATGCCTTGTCCATTCGAAGTTGTCACTCGCATTTGCATCAATCCGCATCCACAGCAACACCAACAAGGGTCATCACATCTCACTGGGCGATGAAATTGGAAGAACGGTCTTCCGGAAATGTCTTCAATTTGCATCGCGTATGATCGAGCTGGACCGCAACAGTGCACACAACAGGAGGAAGATTCTTTAAAACAACTTCAAAATTGTAGCTAATTTCTAACGACTTTTAAGAACTGTTATTTTTGAAGGTCGTAAGCCGAAAAACCTTCTCCCAGCATAATATTTCTCAAAAATGCTGTACCTGTGAGCCTAACATTTTTCATTTGCAGGATTTTTGTGAATTATGGGTTTTGCTATTCGCAAAATATGCTTTGTTCTTCCCGAAATTTAGTAAAATTGGTGGTCTTGTTACAGGCTGTACAACCTCGGCGACAACAATGGTTATGTTTCACTATGGCAAATTCTCCCAAGACTTTTCTGGCACATTTTATGCAGAAGTAAGGACACTTGCTTGGTTCATAGCAAAACGTGCGTTGGAGTGACCGACGCGTATTACCTACAACCATTACTGCGACACATGAGGCTAGTTACCACACCTTCATCACGTCTATGTTTAAACCAAACAGCTTAGAAAAGTTACAGTGAAAACAATGCGTTTAGTTGGCAACTTCATTTAAAAGCTTTGGCTTTTGTTTACGGAAATAGATGATCTACAGAAGCACTTGTGCGATTTAACCAATAGAAACGGAAGAGCAAGGTCTTTCGATGGACTTGCATGAGATCGAGAGAGGTCCGTAGCTAGACTTTTATGTTTGGGGAGCAAAATACGTTTTCAGATGGTCAAGATTTTTGTTTTTATTATATATGTTTAAAAACAATTTTTTCTGGGCACAGCAAAATTTGGGAGGAGCAAAAGAAATTGGGGGAAACTTCCCCCGAATGCCCCTTTGTAGCTACGGGCCTGGATCAGGGTACTTGTGTGCTGCCATTCGCAATAAAATATAAACAACGCAACAACTGAAAATACCGCAAACACATGTCTATTTTGGTTCTGATCAAATCTGCAGAAAACTTTAAACTTCCAACAAAAGAAACACTTGGTGCGTTTACTATTATTCAAAAGCAGATTCCACTTGCAATAATGAAAGAGTTTTGTCCTAGAGGTTTATGTGCCAAAGAACAGTTGGTAATGAAATTGGCAGTATTGTAAATGTTAGCACAGTTTCATAGCAGTCTATTGGGTTCTTCCAGATAACTTTTTGCCAAACTTGTAATTTCGAATTTTGAATAAAAGCAACCAGAGCTTCTTTGTACAAGTACAAAAGCTTTGTAGATTGCAAAATATTCCAAAACCAAAATTTGTAAATCATGAATTTTGTTTTGATTAGCCTACATAAGGCAAATTTCCACCTTCGAATCTAATATTTTAATTTCAACCATACCTCGAACAGAAACAATTGGAATATTTTTGCGGGATATAGGTGATCAGCATCACAATTTTCCTGTGACTTACTTGTCTATCTATTCTATCTATATTGATCCAGTAGTTTGAGAAAAAGGCAAGGAATGATAACTGACCATCTTCATAAACCTTTATAATCCACCTTGGACCAAATTTTTTGCCTAATTTGGGAGAGAGCCATGCAAGAGCACAGCTTTCAAATTGTCACTCTTTAATGCCTTGATGACTTTCAGCATATATTCAGCAAATTCTGCAGTCTGCACGATATTCAAAAATTTTGAGAAATTGAAAGTCTTTGTCCATCCAAATGTCTATTTCACCCAACACAAGATATGTTTTTCAACAGCCAGCAATCACTTCGACAAAAGCGATATTTTTCCCAAACTGACATTCCTTGCTGAGTTTGTGTTCTTCTTTTAAAAAACAGCAACTAACAAAACCAAAAGTATTTGAGGTTTCCTTTCCAACTTTGAAAAATTCTTGATAATTTGTCCGGATTTCACCCCACGGCCATGTTTAAAATATCATAAACATTAGAAAAGCTTATGTATAAAATAACATTTACAAGTAAGTTATGAGGGTACAACAAAGTTTCTACGACGGGAAGTTTGCACTAATCATAATACATTATACGAGACTGGGACCAACTGCTGAGGCAACAAGGGTTTGTTATTTAACACCCAAATCCAACATTAGAAATATTTGTCCCATAACTGAGATAAGCCTTCTGAAAATCTACGTGAAATACTGTTGGAGTGGCATTCCCTTTTGTATACATCAAGTGATCCATCAAGAGACTAGGCCTCTTCTTGAGAAGGCATTCTTAAAAGTATTGTGGTGAACTGATATGATTTGAACTTGTACAGTATTATCGTCAGCATTTTACAACAACCAATGACATAAGTCTGTGAATTTCCAACAAGATCTCAGTATTACGTCTCTTGAAGTAGTGCGTTTACTATTATTCAAAAGCAGCAGAGACCGGAGGGACATAGACCACAGAGACCAAGAGCCTAAAATCACCACCATCACCATAATGTTGGTAGCTAAACACACATGAGTAGCTAGATGTTGAATTTGAGATCACTAAATCAACGAGTACTTCTTTACACTTAGATAAAAACAACACTATTTTAAAGACTTTGTAGACCTAAACGAAACCAGCGATATTTTTTACTTTTCCGGGAATAGTGTTAAATTACAAATCCCAAGCACTTTTCTCTCATCATCGAAGGCTTAGAAAATTAATTTTATCACAGCTGCAAACTTTACCATAATGTCCTTTCGAAATTTTTGTCCTAGTTGTACAGGAAAAAAATTATTCGCCTTTAGTTCTGCTTTTTCATATTTTTCATTCTCGTTGCAGAATTTTGTGACATTTATACTCACTCAAAGCTTTATTGTAACACACAACCTACACATTTTACTTTTCTATTTTGATTTTTCATTTCATCTTCAAAAAACGTCCTGATTCCCACTTTTTCATTCCTTTTTAATCTAGAAGTTACTTTTTAATAACAGTGCATCAATGGGTACAGCCTACAGGTGGCGTTTTTACTTTGATTGTAGCACATTTTTCATGAAGTTTTTGTGGTTCATATCGGATAAGGGCAGCAACTAAAATCCCCCCAAAAAATTATTTAATTTCATGTATGGCAAGCACGAGACTGGGAAAGGCAAGAATGACTTTTTGCAAGCTTTCGGTGTGATTAGTGGCGTTGTGCCGAAAGAGAACGCTCTAATAATAGAAAAAAGGATCTGGAGATGTGCCAAAATAGCTGAAAGCTTTCTGTTAGAAATTTCGCCAATTTTGATAAAAAGTATATCAAAATCTCAGGATACGCCGTTCCTCTTTAAATATTTGGAAAGACAACATTCTACACGCTTCTTCCTGCTTCATTGGCTATGACCCGCAAGAGTCCAGACTACCAATTTGAGAGGTGCTTGATCTACTACTGTACCACTCATCCATTCCAAAATCAATAAAATCATGTAAAAGTTATTCGACAAATATATGGTAGGATTTCACAGTTTCTAGCAGTTTGTTCTCTTCCANCATATCCCACCTTCTCTGCCAGCAAAGATTTCTTGACCATTTTCATCGGTGATTCTATAGACTTGATTTCCGGTGCAGATGGTTCCTTTGAAAAAAGTCAGTGAGCACTACACTGTATTCTGGAAAGCATTGAAGATCTTTGTTGCAAGACCAGCAACTGAATATGGATGTGTGGAACTTTGCGATTGCTATGAAGGATTTCAAAGTCATCAATTTCCATAATTTTTTGGCGTATGCTTTGTTTCACTGATGATGTTAAGCTCACAAAAAGGTACTGCCCTCTTACAGCACATTCAAACATTGCGCTAGGAGCAGAACTCTCATTCCATCATTTGTTATGATTTTACGTTTTGACTTTTCTACATCAGCTACATTGAATACCAAACAAAGAAAATAAATATACGCACAAACTAACACCATCTTTTTAGTGATCAAATCCACCAGCGTGCCACAGAAATGGCACAATATAGCAAGTTTCATTCATTCAATTCATTCACGATACTTACAAGCCAGTCAAAAGCATAAAACAAACAACCTAGTAGGTTCGCCCTCAAACTTGTAACAGTTAGTTGCAACCTACCTTTGGCATTGGTTCTGTAAATTTGAATTTCTCTGGAAGAATTTAAAAGTTCATATTCCTTTGAGATCGGTGCAATCGTTTCAACGGACTTGCGCGGCAAGAAATTCCCTGATAGATGCCTCTCTCTCTCGATCTGCGAAATTCGTTTCGGTGGCTGCTCCACAGATGCCATTTTGACTGGGCGAGAAACAGTGCTTCTTAAAGCTTAAAAAGTCAGCCATGCTGTTATTGTTTTCCTTTCCATGGGGTCACAAGGACTTAAATATCGTCAGCAGAGGAATGTTAAAGATATAACCAATGCCGTTGCCTGCGCTTTACTTCGCAAGGAGCTACAAAGCGAAATTGTAGGTACAACAGAGGGTTGTGTTGACATTACAGCACATTGTCCATGAAATGTTTCTCCACTCAGAGTTTTCATCGCTCAGTAACAACTAGCTTCGCAAGTTGCTTGAATAAACAAGTTTGACTTCCGTGTTATTCATTGTCATGGTTACGCTGGAACCAACGACTGATTTAGTGAAGAAATTTTTTAAATAAATTTTTGAATTACAGACGCTGCCATAAGATTTCTGCCCCTTTACAATAAAACACACAAGGTATTTTGGGAATGTGCATTGGAAGTCTGTGTTCACGCTGTGTAAAAATCTAAAGAAAGCCAATCAAGAGATCTTAAACATGTGCGAGTCGTTTTTCAAGAGATTTATGTAGAAATGGGAAAACCAGTTGCAGTAACATCTTTAATGTTCCTCTTGATGCATGCTTTTGATATTCGAACTATTGAAAACATTAGCGACTATTTTATTTAGTGACTCATGCAGAAAGCCTGCTGTTGAAACTGCTTACTGCAGTTTTTGTCTTTTCTGAACTTATGAGCTCTTGCGTTGTGCTGAAAGAATTTGATCAATCTGAGAAATCCTAGCTACCGCAATCAGTGAAAGCACTACTTTCTTGCGAACCGAGATAAAACTAGAAATATTATCGTCATCTTAACTTATTGTCATGGTCTCGCGATAAGCGGCTCATGACGCCACTGCGGTACATAGCAACGTCTTCTTGGCCAGGAACGCGGCTTTTCTTTTGCAGATCGTAGTCTTTCAGCATTCTGTGGTTGTCAAGTACTTTATCTCAGCTTTGAAGTTCACTTACAAGACCATGGTTAAAGGCCATTTCAGGAGCATTGCCACTTAATGGGTTTCTAACGGACAAATGATTTGTTTCCAAAAGCTGCAGCGTAGCGAACCTGTCGTCCCGAGACTGCTTTATCTCCTATACGATAAGAGCATCGCTACAAAAAAATTTTCTTTTGGATTCCATCTTTAGCAGTTATGCGCAAATAGTCCAATAACCGCGCTGTTTTTGGTCGGTTATTAGCCCAGATTTAATTCAGCTTACGCAGGCTCATGTGGTTTAAAAATCAAACGGAATGCACAGTCAAAGGTTTCATTTTAAGTCGGGCAAGTGCAGCATTATCGAAGCATACCGTTACAATTTTGCAGCAAATTTTATAATCCTTATGCGGCGAAAGGTTAAACATTATTTTGGTTGATCAGCCAATGGTTTTTATGGTTATGAGAAAAGTGTAAAATCATTTGCTATTGTCAAAGCAATTATGACTAAGTGTGCTCAGCTCTCACCGGATGTAAGGGACGGTATTGCTTGATCATAGCAAAGCTGTCACAGCGATGCCTGAAATGCATATTTTGCAAGACAATTGTCTTTTCTTACAAATCAGAAATAATAAAAAATACATGCTGTTTTGAATACAAGAAGGTCGGGACAAGCTTTCCCCTTGAATCATGGTAACACTCAGCCAAACAGTCAACTGGAAGTTTATATGCAATAAAGTTTTCAATGGCAAGGTTTCTAACAGGTCAATTTCAGCGATCTATTTGAAATTCAGCCGTTTTCATAATTTCAATAACTTCTTGTACCCGGCCTAGCTTGACGTCCAGTTCACAGGTTCATTGCATGTTTTCATTCTGATTTCTCACTCGGTCGATCACGGTTTGTGAAGAACATGAAATCTCTAAAGGCGTAACGTAATTTAAAAAGGTGCAGCATTTCTCTCTCAGAAAAATCAATTGAGTTAAATGTTCTGTTTGCGATTTTCAGGCTGAAGATGCGCAAAATACGTTAAATTCGATTTCTCAGTAAAGTAATTTGCTGATTGGTTCGACTGCGTCACCTCTGTAGAGACGTACTGTTGGAATGTCGACACGTGCAAGTCCGAATCATTGCAAAGTTGTGAAAGCAGAGAATGGCAAGCACATTCCTCGAAAGCTCACGGCGAACCTGGAGCCTTCATTTCTCGAATTTTCTACGATTTTCATTTCTATTTTTCGTCCTTTTCGGTAGCACAGCAGTTGGTTTATTTATGCTACATGTCCGAATATCGTGTTTCAAATGCACAGTGCAACAACTTATTCAAAACGGTATTTCAATCTTTCTTCGGCCAAGTTACAGCAAGCATCGCGTTTCTTATGCACGTTGCTTTTCTTTTCATCCGCAAGGAAACCACATGTTATTTGCTGAATGGGGTACAACGCACTTACAAACCTTGTGCTATCGCAAAGTTGAGACACAAACAGACCAAACGCGTAATGTTAGATAAGCAGCTGCGATAAACGACCTGTAGTGACAAAAACCCACAACTAAGATTTGTAGCCAGCTTCCCTACCCTTCAATTTCACAGCCAGAAGTATTTCGCTCAAGGGCGGATAAAAGCTGAGCTTGGACCCCGTGGTGATTACGGTATTACTTTGTAATCTCCTCGAAATTACGCCTAACCTGCGATAAAATCGCAGCTTCAGAAGACGAGTTTTGACTGATAAAAATCTTCGACGGACTGCACGTCACAAGACGTTGGGAATGTACCACGAGATAAGATGACAGGAATAAGTTCATGCTAATATCACTGCAGTGTTTTCATTTACAGTGAGCTCATTAGCAAAACAGACCGGGAATGGGGAACCAAACCGTTAGATCGCATCTACAACCGTTACCCGTGAACACTCGTTGCCATCTGCTGTTATACTTTGTGACTATCGACCTATCATTAGTGCTTGCTTTTGTTACATGTTACCATTCTTTCATTGTCAAATACGACTTGTAATTTTCATAATAAAAAATATTCATTAACACTAAAAAAGCCTTCAAAAAACTATACATTTTTATTCTGAGACGTTTCGGATTAATCCTAATCCATCTTCAGTCAAAAAAATAATAAAGCAACTCTTGGCAGTGCCAGCAATTCAAAAGCAAAAGACTCTGTGACGCAAGAAATAAC
>JGI24158J21664_10001169_pt1 | contig 28510 bp, 15 predicted proteins | sample Ectturendosymbi3_FD_21664 | JGI IMG/M metagenome (IMG submission 21664) | reverse complement strand
TAAATTCTTTCTTACTTCCGTCATAATATCTCGCAAATACCATAAGTTGAGCATTGTCAGTCATGTCTGTTGACTCGTCAATAGCTAATGAAATGCAAGGTACGTTTTTCAGCCCTTCATCAAGTTGCAGTACAAGATCTTCAGTCAATAATTCAGTTCTCCTCATTGCTGTAGAACGGAATCTGCTTTATTTTATCAGTAATCTCACCTCTCTGCTTACTGTCAGACAATGTCTCAGCAGTCTGTATCATGCATTCTTTGACAACTTCTGCATCAGTGAAAGGCCTTTTATGTTTCCCTAAAATTCAAGCTATTCTCAGTGAACATTCAGTTGCTTTTTCTTGAGCTGTCATGGTACTGGCAAGAATCATGGTTAACCTTTCATACTGCGAAGTGAGTAGCCTTATTTTTTTCTTCCTCTCTTCCGTTCCTTGTTTATACATCTTCTCAAATCCATTATGTTTGCTTTCATAATGGCGCTTCAGGCTGCTGCTTTTCACCAAGGCAATACTTTGTCTACATATCAAGCAGTGTGGATTTGAGCTGGATGTGGGAAGAATGAAAGCATATTGCTCTATCCATTCTTCCTGAAACAAACGATTTTCATTATCAAATTTTCTTCTCTTTGAAGGCGTCATCATAGGATTAGCCTAAGCAAAATTTGAAGTGATTACTATACCTAAATTCCTGTTAACAGCAGTCATAAGTAAATATAAATATTCTAATCGCTGTCAAAGTTTTCACCAGTATTCCTTCAATCGTCTGTCTTATAGCAGCTTATATTTATGCTGCAGAACTAGCTCTAGCCAAAAGAATGACGCTGTGTGCAGAACTAGCACTCGCCATTTTGCAAATGTAGGGTTGAAAACCACAGCACTGAAGACTTCAATGCTGTCGTCACAATCAATGCTGTTGTCTCAGTTAATGCTGTCGTCACAATCAATGCTGTTGTCTCAGTTAATGCTGTTGTCACAATCATAACAAAGGTCGTAACATTAAGAACAAATGCTATATCTATGTAGAACAAGGGTTCTTAAACTTTTTAAGCCGCCCCCTCCTGCGCGAATGAGGCCAAAATCACTACCCGGATGCGGTCCAGATCGAACACTTGAATGGTCCGGACTCGGACCGCGGTCCGCCAGTTGAGTAGCCCGGCCCTAGCTCCTCTGCCAATTGCGCTAAAAAGCTGTTCAAGGGCTCAAATGGATCTCCAGTCTGCACTCAAACAAAAATTTTTGGTTGAGGGTTGTGGATTTAGTCTGCACTCAAGCAAAAATTTTTGGTTGAGGGTTGTGGATTTTTTGTGACTGACGTTGTAAGTGAAGTAGTTTTAGGGCCATTTTGGCTCATGTTGCCTGGCCTAGGGCCCAACCGCTAGGCCAAAGTGTTTCGTTGAAGTTTTCATTGGAAACTATGCTTGAGTTCAAGTCTTTTGAGCCTTTGATCGACTTTCTAGCGTTTCTGGTTCAAAAGTGATGATCTAAAATGAAACAAATTAATTAATTATCTAATTAGCTAATCAGTCAAATATTTTTCAGTCCACTGTAGATGCCATATGGCAAAATCAATTTCAATCAAATAACATCAATGCGTGCTGATTTTTGTTACTTGTGCAGTGTGCACAGACAGTGCTTAAGTTAAAGATTTTGGTAGAAAAGAATCAGCGCATTTAATAGAAAGGAAGACACAGGTTGGTACTGATGCTCAAGAAACAAGTAGAGCTTCCAAGTACTATCAAAATAAAAGGACATGTTGTCAGTATATAGGATACCACAAAGACAACCTAAACTGGGCAGCACAAAACCTTTGATTAGGCCACATGTGGCCCGTAGCTGACATAAAATATCACATTGAACATAACACAAGGCACACCACCACATCACGGTTTCGGTCTGTTGATCAGTGTGGAGTATTATCTCTGAGTGTATTGTATTCGGTAACATGTCTTTGTCACTGCTTATGGACTAGTCGCAGAAATCTCTATGTCAGAAAATCCCAGTTTTTTTCGCAGCCAAGTAATCCAAAATTATGAACATAAAATTGTTCATAACTTCCTGGACATGGTTGTTATTAGTCTGTTGTACTATTGTAAATGCATCACTAAATTCATTTTGCTTCTGTGAAAGTCTGCTGTAGGGTTGTAAATGTGTTCAATTTAAGTAGTTTTCACAGATATCTTACTACTTCGATTGCGTCAGGCTAGAATCAACCATCTTTGGTTTATCCGCATCTTCACCTAAACTGAATAAAATCGTCAATCAAATCGAATCCGGATTAACCGAGGTTGACTGTATTTATATTGTTCTATAAAGCTATTGCCATAATGCAATCGGTTGAGACAATGTGATAGAAACCATATTCATCAAAATAGTTTTCCTTAAAGGAATTTCTGATTGTATTTTAAGATTTGCTAATACCGGTTGTTTTAAACGGTGCCTTGAGATGCTTACACAGAGAAACTTTTGACTAACAAAGTTGCTGCCATTTATAAAATGCAAAAAATTATCCAACTAAAAGATATATACAACCTTGAAGTGAGCAAATTCATGTACAAATATACTACCTTGCAGTTACCTGCTACATTTAACAATTATTTTAAACTCTTACAGATGTTCATTCATATAACCCAAGACAAATTAAAACTCAACAATTTTCTTTATCAAAAGCATGTTCAAACTCACGTGCTAAAATGATAAAATATAGTGCAATAGAAATGTGGTCAAAAAGTCCTCCAAAGATCAAAAATGAAACATATTTGGCACTTTTTTGGCAGAGTATAAGAAATATGTACTACTCAGCTACTAGAACCATATTTTATGTTTTTATTTATTGTTGTACATGATTTAATTGCGAATCGCTATTACAGTGGAAAGTGTCAACTCATGATGTATCTCTGTTGACATCGTTAGGCTTTTGTTGTATTCAAAGAAACTGGTCTCATCAAACCAGTGTATAAAGTTGTGAGATGCCTACAAAACAAATGCATTTCTGTTCTCACACATGTATTGATGAATTCTTTTCTGCAAAGCATGATTGCATGACTAGTTCTCAACCTGCTAAAATCTTGTGACACTATTGCGATGTTTTTGACGCATTTCCTCTTTGGCATTTATGAATATTACTGTAAACCGTTTTCTTCTAGTGGCTTGTCCTTGCTGGCAAGGCATTTTAATTCAAATTACCATATAACCGCTTTGCACATCTTACATTTTATACCCAGAGTAAAAGACTTTTACTAGCTATTATACACTGTTTCCCTTTGCACTGAAAACAGCTTTGTCCTTGGGGGGTCTGCAGCCTAGACGACCCATGGTCCTTTGCAGCCTCAAACTCCCTCATCCATTCTATACATTGATGTATTTGGAAGTCATTGCAGTTCTTCATTATAACAGGATTTTTTTAAAGGAAAATGTTAGGTACCTGGTATTGATCTGTAAGGACCCGATTTGAAATTCTAAGGACCTGAATCGGGTCCCTAAAACGCCTTAAAAAACCTGATTATAATAAACATGATGGTGCCATTCATGCGTGTGTCTTAAAAGCTTGTATTTCATCAAAGTACAGTAAATGCATTCGCATCATCAAGCGTATACTCTATACTACCTTAATGTATATATCCTCGTCTTCGTGTTTTTTTCTCTTTATTGCGATGCATGTTAACACTTTGAGAGCCGGCATACGATACATTCGTACTTTGATTTCAGCTTAAAACAGCAGTTTTCGGTTGCCTTGCCAATGCACTAGCTCCACCGTTGATTGCGCTCGAGAGCTGTTTAATGGCTCAACCGGATCCGCCAGTCTAGTAGAGTACACTTGAAAAAAATATTTTTGGTTGGGGGATGCAGATTTTTTGTGACTGACGTCATAAGTGAAGTAGTTTTAGGGTCATTTTGGCTCATGTTGTCTGGCCTAAGGCCCAACCACTAGGCCAAAGTGTTTCGCTAAAGTTTTCATTAGAAACTAGGCTCGAGTCCAAGTCTTTTGAGCCTTTGATCAATTTTCTAGCGTTTCTGGTTCAAAAGTTATGATCTAAAATAATTAAATTAATTAATTATCTAATTAGCTAATTAGTCAAATGTTTTTACTAACTTACATCACAACTTTTCAACCAGAAACCTCAACAGGTCATCCAAAGTATCAAAAGACTCGGATTGTAACCTAGTTTCCAGTAAAAACTTCAACGAAATACTACCATCTAACAGTTGGCCCCCAGGGCCAGGCAAAGTGGGCCAAGGTGGCCTAAAAGTCCTCCACTTATGACGTCACTAACAGACAACCCACATTCCCCATGCAAAAAATTTTTTTTCGAGTCTAATCTACTAGACTGGCCACGTTTTTTGAGACTTTTGCCGAGTTGCTAGAGCGAACAGGAGCGGAGATATTCATCCGCAAAGCCACGTGCTAAACAGCTGTTTTTTGCGAACCGCTTGAATTAACCTGGCTCTCAAAGTGTTAAAAGCCTAGTGTTTTTTGCATGTGGGAGTGAAGACATTACACAATACAATGCATTTATATTTATTGGATTTTTCCATGAATTTTGAGGCCTTTCTTGTCCAGTTGCAGACAAAAATGAAGTTGATCAATCAGCAACTTCCAAGACCAAAGCACTCATAATTGTTGGTGTTATAGCAATTGTGACTATTGGAGTTGCTGTTGGAGTTGGATTGTTAGTGAGTATGTATGTGAATAAGCTAATTTTATGGATGTTTAGCCTAACATTGTGCTGTGTTCAATTCATCATTGTGCTTGATTATTTGAATATTGCTGATTATACATCACAAGTGTTTGTCTGAAACATATAAACTAACATATGCATATTTATTATGTTTTTTGAAAGAATGTTTAAATTTCACCCAGAGTGCTACTAATTAAAAATCGAAATAGCCAGCCGTAGTGGGATAAACTGTTGATTTGCGTGCTTGAAGTAAATTTATCAAAGAAAGATGGCAGCAAATCACTTCAAAAGAATCATCTTTACCAGGGCCGCACATTGAATAATGTATTAATGAGGGGCAAAGCAGAATAGCTTAAATTGATCCTAAGCACCCAACTAAATTCTGCTTGAGCTAATGTACTAAAAACTTTCAAAGCCTAACTGCAGTGGTAAAAGACATGATCAAGTAGCACTGAGGACAACCTGCATCAAAAATGTCGAATTGAAGATTACATCTGTATATGTCAGGATTTGGAGTTTGTAACAGATTTGGGGGTTTTGGGGGGCGCTAAGCCCGAAAATCGTATCCGTTTTTGTCCATCTGGTTGGTATTAGATGCTACAGGGCATACATTTTGCAGTTTTTGCAAAACATTGAAAAACCTCACCAAAAGTTTCTATAGTTATCTCCCACCATTTTTAACTTGAACAGATTTTGTAATCACTAGTTGTGCTTTTAAATGCTGGAATTTTTTATCAGCTGTTGTTGCACTGCGTAGGCCCACAGGGAGTGAGTTAGTGATAGCCTGTTATAAGCGGTAAGTATAATAAAATCAGATGTCAGAATAGTCTGTGCCTGGTACCACAGTTGATGAGCATGATTCGATGATTTGCAGTAAATTAGAAGAATTTGTACATATTGGTTCGGCCACATAGTGGATACACAAACTTTCCATGTTTCTTGTGTCTGTCAGATAGCAGGGCTTGCCAAGAGCATTGGACTAGGGAAAGTTGGCCAAAGAGAGAAAGACTTGACATTGGTAAAAGAAATATTACACACTTTTTTTGATTAATCCAAATGAAGTGTTACTTTCTCTTTTCCATATCAAAGTGTGAAAACAGTTTGCAAAAGCTTTAAATAGGTAAAAGTGACTGCTTTTTGTGTTTAGGTATCACATGCAGTGCTTGTTAAGTAATATTTTTTTTCGATTTCGTTTGTTTTTCTGTTCAATTGTGTTGTTCACTCGGCGTCATTAAATAAACACATCTCTGTATTGGTTTCATTCAATAAAGCAAGCTTTGAGGTTCATGCAAAGTTCTATTACATTTTCTGGCACAGGTGGGACAAAACAAACAGCAATACAGCAATACTGTGACTCTGTCAAGCAACAGGATCCAGCCAATGTCTCTCCTATTGATATAAATCGATGTTTGGGTAAGTTATAGCATAGCAAAGATAAAGCATGTAGAAATATCTAAGGCATTGATTAGCAGTTTTCTGCGGATACAGGGATTGGATAAAACATTTGCTGCCAGGCAATTTATGCTTCTGAAGGTATAATTTGCCCATATTGAACAAGTCTTTGAAACTCAATAACTCAAGTCTTTGGCGTCCTGCTGGTTTCGGTGACTTTCAGAGAAAAAAACGCCTAAACGCATGTGGCTTTGTGTGGGAATTTCTCCAGTTCGGTATGCTCTACAGACCTGGTAAAAGTCTCAAAAGAAGCGGCAAGTCTTATAGTCTGCACTCGAAAAAAAATTTTTTGCTTGGAGAGTGTGGGTTTTTTGTGAGTGACATCATAAGTGAAAGACTTTTAGGCCACCTTGGCCCACTTTAACCGTCCTTGGTCGCCAACTGTTAGATGGCAATATTTCGCTGAAGTTTTTACTGGAAATTAACTACAATCAGAGTACTGTTGATACTTTGAATGACCTGCTTCGGTTTTGGGTGCAAAAGTTGTGATATAAGTTAGTAATAACATTTGACTGATTAGTTAATTAGATATTAATTTGTTTATTTTAGATCATAACTTTTGAACCAAAAGCGCTAGAAAGTTGACCAAAGGCTCAAAAGACTCAACTTGAGCCTAGTTTCCAATAACAACTTCAGCGAAACACTTTGACCTAGCAGTTGGGCCCTAGGCCAGGCAACACGAGCCAAAATGACCCCAAAACTATTTCACGTATCACGTCAGTCACAAAAAATCCACACTCCCCAACCAATTATTTTTTGAGTGCAATCTACTAGACTGGTTGATTCATTTGAGTCTTTGAACAGCTCTCTAGCGCAATCGGTGCAGGAGCTAGGGCATTGGTGTTGGACCATGTTGATCGAACATTGATGTTGGATCATGTTGATCATCCCACAGAAGCATTGATTTGTATCAAGCTGTTACCACCAAAATCAGTTTTGAAACAAACTACTGGCACAATTGTTTTCGAACCACAATTTTTTTTTCTATATCACACATGCGTTTTTCCTGAAGATGGCTTGATGCTACTGTAAGTTGAAGTAGCAAATTAAAATTAAAAACATTCTGTGTATTTGCTGTTCACAAAAGAAATTGGAATATTGCCATGTAATGTTTACCAAAGGCTCAATAGTGTTGAGGGTATAAGAAGACTATCATCTTTCTATATTAAATGTCACTTTCATACCATTTTTTTCTGCATGATGTCTTATGGCTTGGCTGTCTTAAATTTTTATGCATTACCAACACCTTCATAGATGCTTTGGTTTGATGATTCTAAAACAAACATTTTTTGAAATTTAGGCAGCAGTTGTCCATTTGACCCAAGTTCATGTACCAATGTGTGTCCATTTGGATATGAAACATCTAGCAAAACTCTGTATTGCTCAGTTAGCTGCAAGTGTGCTACACGAGGTTTGCATTCTGGTGATTTGTTCTTCACTGAAAAGGACATTCCTGATTTGATGCAGGTGTGTATGTGGAAAGCTAGTGTTTTGATTCGCTTATTATTTCTTTCAAGTTCACTTTAATATTTATTCATTTCTGTAATATTTTTATTGCGTTTTTTTGTTCAACAGAATAAAATTTTTGTGTTTCAGGCATACATCACCAAACATTAAGAACCGTTTCATGACAATGTTAGTTTTTTGTGGAATATTTGGGCATTTTGTTCAATGTTTTTTGTTTCCACTTTTTTCAATGACAAAACTGGAGAGGTAGCTTGAGAGTGTCGGATTTGGAGTAAGAAATGTAGCGCTGCTAGCAGGGTTGATTAATCAAAATTTACTGAAATTTAAAAAATCAAGCAAAAAATCTTATTTCAGTGTATTAATTTAGAACGCAGAATAGTTTATACTGTATGATAAAAAAGGTATAAGCAATTAATTTTTGTCAACCATAGCTTCTGTGCGATCACTGCAAAATTGACATGTTGACATAAAGCATTAACCCTTGCAGACTCAAAAGTCATAACTCTTAGAATGCCACAAGTTAAAGTGTGGACTGGCATGAAATGAAAGTTGCATGTAAATCCATCAAAAATGTACAGTATGTTGAATACTGTAGACATAGCAGTTATACAAGGGGCCCCTAACACTTTGTTCATCAGAACCCTTTATACACTTAATAGGTTTGCATGTGTCCTCAAATTTTGTCACCTTTTTAGCTGCAGAGTTCATCTTGCTCTGCTGCACAACTTTCTAAGCAACCCATTGCAATCCCTCTGAACAGTTTGAAATTGGTAGTTTCATTTTAATATGACAGGTGTGTGATTATTACCAATTAGAAATATGCAAAATCATTGTAATGCAAGATTAAACGAACAGTACACACAAGCTAACAATGTAGTGTAATGTAGCCAGCAATCCTAGCAAATGTGTTGGGTAAACCTGCTTTTTGGCAACAACCTTGTTGATACAAGGTGAACATTAGCAACAGCACATAGAAAATCATGTTGAAAGTGATGTGAGCTGTGGTCTGAATTTTGAATTAATTCACAAGAGCACTGAGAATGTCTACTCAAATAACCATTTCAATGAAAACAACAACGAAGCTTTAATAGCAGGTTCAGGAATCTTTTTGTATGAGTTGTGTATGTCACAAACCGCACTTCACACAAATTTTTATCAAAATACACATAGCATGCAAAAACGTGTTGCAGTCATCTAGTTCCTCTTGCATACTTGTCCCAGTCTGTAGAATTTCAGTGTTTGCAGTGAAAATCTTCCTAAGATATGCAAACTCATTTTCACTTTACCTTGAAAATAACCATTAATTTCCTTTTTGAACTTCATAGTACGTTCAGTGATCAATTCTGAGAAGCTTTTGGTCTTGAAATGAGGCTTTTGACACAGATATTCTGTTGCGGTACAAACTTGGAAAACCAGACTGAATATTTTCCTCCACAATCATGTTTTTATTTTTGACAAATGCTTTGACTTTGACCATGTTTTGGCGTTCCATTTATTGACTGTGGTTGGAGTATGTAGAATATGAGGAGCCACTTAATAACGCAAGCTCTAAAACTAGACCTGTGTCATAATTTTACTGGTGCTCCATCTGCAGTGTAGCCCCTTAGATTTTCACACTTCAATCCACGTTGCTCAAAAAATGAATAAATCGTTTGAAAAATTTTATTTCATTTCCTTTAGTTGCTACTTCTAATGCTGCATTTATCAAAAACTCTTAATGGTTTCTTTTCCAACATATTGAGCAAAAATTAGTAGCTGAGCACAAGCTGTCACATCTATGAATTCATGAAGTTGAATTGCAAATACTCTTTCTGATATACAAATCATGCTAATCACTTGCTGAAAGTACAGGGTATTCCCCACAGGTATGAGCTAATTTTGTTTGGCAATAATGAGGAAATCAGTGAAGCATCAGTGTGTTATAGTAACATTCCACTTTAATGCAACTGTTGTTTCTTAAACACTGTTTTTTTATTCTTAGAAAAGCTAAGGTTTTGTCTTGGTTTCGGATGTCAAGTAAGAAGATCTTGTTGGATCAAATCATTTCTTGGTATTTTTTGACCTGGTACACACACAAGTATTTCCAAACCACTGTTAATTGTAAATGGAAAGTTGAACTTAAAGTTTATGAATAATTTCTTTTTTTGCTACTCATTGTTAGACTTTTTGCTATTCAGCAAGTCCAAATGATTTTCTGTTGTAAAGTAAAAACAATACTGCTGGCGAAGTCCACATTCAAAGCCTAACTAGCAGGTAGTCATAGCTGAACATCTGCCTTACACAAGCGCAATAAGACCTATTGTTGAAGATTGACAAGAAAGGCTCGTGTAAAGTCTTATGGAACGGGCAGAATTTAATCATAAAATAATTAAAATGATTATTTTTATAAAATAAAATAATTATAATGATCATTTTCATGGAAGTACAAAGTATCTCTCACTTGGAATTCACTGTATTGTGACCTACTGACAATATGTGTAAAATACACCACATCCAAATTTAATCACTTACTCTACAACAGAAGAGTTATGTAAGAATATTCTCTTGTGCAATAATGTACCCTGGGCATGTGTGCATGTGCCTCAGTTTGGGAACTTTTGTTATAGAATATATTTTTGATTCATAATAACAGATGTAATTAGGTTTTCACATAATTTTATGCTGTAAAAAAGCTGAACTTGTGAAAGCAACGTTGCATGGATCAATTATCAATAGACTTTGCACCAAAAAAGCTGGCAAGCTTGCACTTACGCACAAGCTTCTTAGCATGCCATAACTATTCATTGATTTGCTAAACTGATGGTTTGAATATTGTGATTTCAATAAATGTTTGTTGTGCATACTGGTTAGGGTGCATCAGCTCTCAGTTACTTTCAGGTAATAACCTTCATCTGCTAGTAAGGTTAGCTTAAAAAATAACTTTTGCAAACTTTGGTGTTGATCAAACCCAATTTGACTTCTCCCGCATGGCCATTGTTGAAGAGACCAACATTATTTTTGATGCTGTTTGCCACTAAGAGAGTGCTATGTTCGGTAAAAAAAAGTGTTTGATTTCACCAGATGCTCCTAATTATTTCACAATTTTTTAACAATTGTAAAATTTATTGAGAGGAAGCAAAAATATTTTCCTTCAGAATGCCACTAGTAGTGATAACAAAACATTGAACATCTCACCAAGTGCTCGTGAAAATCAAATGACACTGCTGTTTATGCCCCATTGTTAGGGATGAAAAATTTGTTTTTACTGGTACTCATTGACATTTGAACAATTGCCAAAATTTTACCCCTCTAAGTTTTTGGCACAAAGGTGGTAACCAGTTGGTTTGTCTGAAGTTGTTGTGTTGCGACTCAAAATCAGAAATTAGAGACACAAGCAACAAAATAAATTAATTTGGGTGAAAAATAAACTGCATAAAATCGTGTCAAAACCTAAAGATGGTTTCTATTAGTTCAGATTGTTATTTTTGAGCAATTATTAGAGATGACGCCCACATGTTTCTTGTTCTTTGGTAAGTGTGGTGAGAGTTTTCATCTACATGTAGAATACATCAAAAATGCTTTTTTCTGTGCTGAACCATTAAAATCTCGGTAAATTTTTGTGCTGCATTCAGTGGAATCATTTTCAACACAAATATTGTGAACAATTGATTTTCCTTGTTGGTCGTTTCTTGCCCATTGTGTCACTGGTCTATTAAAAATTATCAGGACCAATGATATGAAAAAAGCATCAAGAATCATCTGTAAATGCTGATGGGTCATCTAAAACAGTCACAAGCAGTTTACAAAGAAACTGATTGGGGTTTTCTAAAACCAGAAACATGTCTTTTGGAGCAAAACTTATCTCAACTTGTTTTCAAGATTTCATCTGCAATTTTCTGTTAAGTGTTGTCCATTTCATTGCTGTATAATGCCAATGGAGCCAGTTCCGCAGTAACACACCACAAATGGCAGTTGAAGCTTTGTGCTGCTGCTTTAGCGGTCACAGAGTCAATATCAGCATATATTATAAATGCATTTATCGTATTTATTTGATTGTAAGCCGCAGCTCATATGGATATTTTTTCATCATTGAATTTGGCTAATAATCACGGGCAGCTTACATTTGTTATTTCCTTACTTTCTCGAAAGGTGCTGATGACTCTCAGCCTTTTCATGGCTATGTTTTGTCAACCCAACTCTTTTCACATACTGTTCTCTTAAGCATTATGTGCGCATCTGTCACAGGAGGGATCATGGTGAACAGAAGGTAGTTGTAGTGGTGTTAAAATCATTACCAGGGTTGCCAATTTAACGTGAAAAGTGCTAGTACGCAGAAGTGTATCAGAGGCTTAGGTAACTTATGTTCAAGCGTGACTTACAATCTTACATTAAATTTTTTAACACCTATTTCATGTGGCTTGTAAACAAGGGTAGCTAACAACATATACAAATTTTGACGTAAACAGCTAACAGAAAAAAAATAAAAATAATTAGATGGGAGCTGCACAATGGTGCACAGAGGCATGCAAATTATTCTTATCATAGTTTCAACTGTATTGCAATCTATTTAGCATGAGGCCAACAGCCAATTGTTTTTACTGATTTGAAAGCAGAATATGTTGGTTGGTGTTTTAGAAGTTATATATCTTACTTCTTGTAAGTTGAGCTTGCACAAAATGAACTAGCTGACATGTGTGTTTGTTTTGTGCATGCACAAAGAGCATGTTGTTACTTAATGTGTGTCTTTTTCTATATCTTTTTGTGTAACATTTGTGTACCACAGGATTGCAATGAGGTCCTATCAAGATCAAAGGTTTCTATAATAAAATAAATAAAAAAACTGTTTTTCTGCAAAATGTTTTTGCATAAGTTTGTAAGATTCATTTTTTAATATTTCTTGCTAGCAGTCAATGTATCTATACAGAAAAAGCCATTTTTTTGTACTTTTGTCATAAATTTTGAACCAGAAATGCTAGATTGCCAAACAAAGCCTCTATACAATCATTTGATAGCTAGTTTTCAATAAAATATTAAGTCGAAAATTGGTTCTTGGCACTGGCATCTAGGGCAAAATTTGCCTAAACCAACCCCAATCATGGCATCACCCACAAACAACAAAAATCCAAAACTTCATAATTTTTTTAAACCAAAACTACCAGAAAACTTTTCGGAACTAGATGTAAAGTAAAGTAAAAGACTTGAAACTAGATGACTTTCTGCGTCTTTAAAGCGTTTGACCTGCTCTCTAGATCAATTGGCTGACAAGTTAAAGTGGTGATTCATGAAGCATGCATATCACATAATTTCAAAGTATGAGTATATCGTGCACCAGCTCCCAACATGTTAGATTTCCTTTTAGTTATATGGATTGGTTCCTCTTGAAGAACTTCATCAGATTTCATTGTTTCGAGTGGGAACATCTGCAGTTGTTCGGGTGCTAACATGGTATGACAAGTCTTCAAAAGATGGAAAACATGTCGTTCCATATGTCATCACTGATGCAATTAGTATGTAGTCTAAGAAGTCCGTATATGCTTGGTTTTGTATATCCAACATAATTTTTTTGTGTTGTTGTTTGATTTACTTTAAAAAAACAGCGTATTAAATTCCAGTTGTTTGACAATATGCAGAAATGGAATGAAAAATAGTTAAAATGTTGCACCTAAATTTCACACAATTTTTGTTGCACCTAAATTTCACACAATTTTGGAAATATGCTAAACGCCATCTAGTTAATACAAACAGTTTAAAAAGTTTAACAATACTAGTTACAACAAACAGCTTGATCTTACAACTATGCCATTATGTTGGTGTATATGTAAGTTAAATAGTGATTTGTGAAAGCTTCCTGTATGTGACCACCAATTATGATACAGTGTTTTCTTGCACTGCTGAACACATTTTCAGCAGCGTTTATAGTTACTGAACACTTTATATTGAAACTAGACAAAAATTTCTAAAATGTTGGATCATAACTCGCTTTTTCCTAAATCGATTTTAGCTTCAGTTGCACCATTAAAAACTGCTGCTGGCCCTGAAAAAACTTGTGATTTGCCATGAGCAAGGTTATGGTAACGCCTTAGCTCCTCCGCCGATTGCGCTAGAGAGCTGTTCAAGGGCTCAAACGGATCGGCCAGTCTAGTAGATTGCACTCGAAAAAAACTTTTTTGGTTAGGGGGTGTAGAGTTTTTGTGACTGACATCATAAGTGAAGCAGTTTTAGGGTCATTTTTGCTCATGTTGCCTTGTCTAGGGCACAACCACCAGGCCAAAGTGTTTCGCTGAAATTTTCATTGGAAACTAGGCTCAAGGCAAGTCTTTTGAGCCTTTGATCGACTTTCTAGCGTTTCTGGTTCAAAAGTTATGATCTGAAATAAACAAATTAATAAATTATCTAATTAGCTAATTAATCAAATATTTTTACTAACTTACATCACAACTTTTGAACCCGAAACCCAACAGGTCATCCAAAGTATCAATAGACTCAGATTGTAGCCTAGTTTCCAGTAAAAACTTCAGCGAAATACTACCGCCTAACGGTTGGTGCCCAGGGCCAGGCAAAGTGGGCCAAGGTGGCCTAAAAGTCCTCCACTTAAGACGTCACTCACAGACAACCCGCACTCTCCAAGCAAAAATTTTTTTCAGGTGCAGACTAGAAGACGGGCTGCGTCTTTTGAGACTATTAGTGGGTCTGTAGAGCATGCCAGATCGGAGAAATTCCCACGCAAAGCCACGTGCGTTTAGGCATTTTTTTCCCGAAAATCCCCCGAATCCTAGCAGATGCCAAAGAGTTAACTTTCTTTATGCATATGAACTGCACTTTTAGACTGCATTTTGTGCATTTTTAAAGTTTTTCTGAATGAAATTGTTAACATTAGAAACTTGATCCATCAGCTGTGATAAAGCTCTTTTCCACCTCCCATGGTTTTCATTTCGAACTGATTTATTGCCAGCTTTGTTGTCTGAAACGCCCTGCAATCTATTACAGTTTAAATGCAGACAAAGGTCACGTAGCAATTAATCAAAACAACCAGCTCTGCTGCCACACAGAATGCAATTGCAGGCAACAGAAATAGAATAAAATAAAGTACATGTGGTGGTCGCATTCACCAGTAAAGACTAATGTTTCTTGATAATTAGTTTTCACACTATGGATAACTGTGCTGTAAGCTTTCTAAAAGAGGAGGGGTTTTATCAGCACAATATCAAACATTACTTTGATGTTAAAGCATTAACATTACATTCTAAAGGGCAGCAATGATATACATCAACTGGTTTTGCAATTGCAGGTAAGCAATCCATTGTCAATTCACGGCTTTATTCTAAACTGAGGATACATCCTATCCACACAAAGTCTATGTTAAGGTATGCCATGACAGGTAGTTCACAAACACAAAAACAGTGTTCTGAAACATTCACTTACTTTGCACGTATAAGAACAAAGCAGGTTTCATGCAATTTATCCTGTCCACAACTACAAAAACTGTGCATTTGTGCCAGCACATTGCTAGAGATGAAGTGCCAAGGTCCTGTGAAGGTTCAGTGTCTGCACTGTAACGTGTGCTGATGTTTGGATCTATTACAGTGTGCAATCAATTCTTTGCTCACATCTTTTAATTTTTTGTTGTTTGTAGAAGTGTTAGACCCACACTGGACTTCTACATTTGTTTCTAGAACACTGCCCATACTCTCAACTATGAACTCCAGTGGATCATTGCAAAGTGTATGAGCTATCATGTTCTAGAAGAATGTTTCTCAAACTTTTTTATTCCATTGCCCCCTTTTCACTCTCAATATGTTGTTTTCGCCACCAAGCCTGATAAAACAAACACAAGGTAGTCAATTAAATAATTATATTTGAAAAATGTATTAAATAGCTGCACCAAGATATCAACTCTTTGGTGTCTGGCTGGTTTCAGGGATTTTCAGAAAAAAACGCCTAAACGCATATGGCTTTGCACGGGAATTTCTCTGGTCCTGTATGCTCTACAGACCTGGTAAAAGTCTCTAAAGATGTGGCAAGCCTTCTAGTCTGCACTCAAAAAAGTTTTTTGCTTGGGGAATGTGGGTTGTCTGTGAGTGATGTCATGAGTGGAGGACTTTTAGGCCACCTTGGCCCACTTTGCCTAGACCTGGGTGCCAACCAATAGGTGGTATTATTTCGCTGAAGTTTTTATTGTAAACTAGGCTACAATCCAAGTCTTTTGATACTTTGGATGACGTGCTGGGGTTTTGGTTCAAAAGTTGTGATGTAAGTTGGTAAAAATATTTGATTAATTAGATAATTGATTAATTTGTTTATTTTAGATCATAACTTTTCAACCAGAAACGTTAGAAAGTCGATCAAAAGCTCAAAAGACTCGGACTCAAGCCTAGTTTCCAATAAAAAATTCAGCAAAATAGTTGGTGGCCTAGTGGTTGGGCCATAGGCCAGGCAACATGTGCCAAAATGACCCCAAAACTACTTGTTTTATGACATCAGTCACAAAAAATCCGCTAGTCCCAACCAAAAAACTTTTTTTCAAGTGCAATCTAATAGACTGATCTATCTGTTTGAGCCCTTGAAAGGCTCTCTAGTACAATCGGCGGAGAAGCTAGGGCGTTGGTAAGGCAACCGAAAACTGCTGTTTTTTAGGTCAAAATCTCAGTACAAATATATCATAGGCCGGTTCTCAAAGTGTTAAATAGATGAACTAAGCAATTGTGTTGCGACGCTAATATTACGTTCAGCTTTCTTGTGAAAGTACCTCATAATACAGAGCCGAAGCGCCAAAGCTGGGCTTTTTGCCCAGAGCTGGAGTTCGAAATATAAATCACAAGGAGCCGGAGCTCAGCTTAAAATTTTGAACCAGAGCTGGAGTTATGGCTATTTAAGAGGTAGCTCATGTTCCGGGTCCCTTCCGAGATACTAAAGGTTTTGCCAAATATATTTACGTTTGCTATTTATAGCGTACTAAATGCAAATGTTACAAGTAACGACACCAGACTGGATCTACAAGCCTCTGATGATTTTTTAGTTTGATATTCGCTAGGCTGTGACATCGTAGCTGGCAGGGGTGGTGCTATTGGTTGAACAATGTTTCTCAAACATTGTTCTAAGAGCTGCATGCAGCTCCAAAAATCCTTTGTGTGGCTTTAAGCAATCCTTCAGTAACAGATTCTATCTGTTTGATGTGTGCGAGGCGTATGCAAAATCACATGGGATTATTTTCAATTGCAACAGAACTGTTTGTATGACATTTAATGCTAAAGTGCAAAAAGCACAGCCACTCCATTATTGAACATGGGTGGTCAATACGTAAAATCTATTGACCAACAAATATCTGGGGATTGTATTGGATACTGAGCTCCCAGACTTTTCTTGAAGTTTTCATCTGTGCAAAAAATATGTTTTTAGTACGGCAACCATCAGTTTTGATTACTCTTACGCTTTGCGTGTTAAATTGTGCTTTACTTGCAATTCATCACTACTTGTTTTGAGTGCAAAAGAGAAGAAATCAGAAGTTTTCAACTATTTTTGAAAAGTCAAGTGTGAATTCTCATACTATTTCTTTGAACAAAGGGCTTTTAAGCACACCTTCGCATTTGTGTTGATGCAAATGTGTGTGTGTTTCAAAGAGCACATGAAAGTCGACTATGTGTTTTGCACTCTTTGCATGGTTTGCTCGTGCAGCGCTGTTAGCTGGAATCGCCAAGGCTGAAACAAGCAAAGCATGCAACGAGTGCAAAACACTTGGTCAATTGGGGCTGGTCTGCTTTTAAATGCTATGACACAATATGACACAAATGTAGTTTTCCAAACAGCCATTTTTTCATTCTGGTTGTAAGAAACAACAAAAGGTTCTCAGGCATTGATGGCAAAACCAACAATTTCCTTTCCGGAAATTGGTTATTTTACTGTTATCTTAAGTTACGTTTTTGCTAGTGACTGTTCTCTGAATCGTCTGCATCTGTGATTGTGTTTTTTGCTGATTTCCGCACAGTAACAGCGCTGCTTGTAAAAAAACTACGAGATTAAGTTACTCAAAAAGGTGTGGTGTATTCTCTTAGTTTTGTGCACTTGATTTAATTCATTTTCTATTCACCTTGAGGCATACAAAGTCAACAAAACATTAATGTGTGAAAATGACCAGAAGCTGGAGCTGTGAAAAAAGAGAGCTCTGGAGCCAGAGCCACACTCATGAAAACCAACAACTGCGGAGTCAGAGCTGCGTCGGGGCTCCGCAGCCCTGAAAAATCCACGCTGTAACCAGGCACATAGACAATCCAGAGTAAAAATTTAACAGATAAATTGCTGTAGCAACAACCTCCAACGATTATATCATGGTAAAACAAAATTTACAAGAAACTAACAGGTCATAATATTAGGCTACTGAAGTTAACTCAGTGACCGATTAGTGGTTGAGAATTTTTACCCCCTTCATGTTTTTTCGCCTGCCTGTCACCCCGTTTGTTTTTTCTTCCCCTTGCCATTTAAAATCACCACCAAGGGGGCAATTCTGCCCACTTTGAGAAACACTGTTCTAGAACATGCTCTACTCCCAATCAGACCTAAGTGTCAACACATTCATATACACATGTCTTTGTTAGATTTACAATCTCGAGAGAATTGTGGTGTCTACGGATGTTGACACGCAAATTTCTGAGCCTTTCACTATGACCTGGCACTTGATATAATAGTGCAGGTCTACTTATTTCATTTATCCAATAATGGGTGCCAGTCCACACCATGGGTGGCAGAAAGGGGCAAGTCCTTCTGGAATGTTAAATTTGACATTTTCCGTTAAATTTTTAATAAAAATGTTTGTTTTGCTAGTTTTGAGTGGTTAAAATGAAACTTTCCATTTTGGTCTCCTCAATAAAAAATCATTTTGGTAACCCCTGAAAAATCCACTATTGACCCCTCCCTGAAAAAATTCCCTCCAACACCTGTGTGCCACACCAATAATGACGTCAGGGCTCCTGTGATGGGGTTAATAATGCCCAACACATTACTTTTGTTTGATGTGGCACTGGTAGAAGGTTAGACGTCAATTAATAAATGTGGAATGAACACCACAAACAGGCCATGAGGAAACTAATGAAACTGAGCTTGCATAACCCTTTCCGATCACATTGCAAAAAATTGCCATAGAAATGTAAATTTTATCAAAACCAGCATGTCTTACACCCAACTCACAAATTGGCTACTTGCCATGACTGCATGCAACAACGTAGCAACAGCACTTATCGCTGTTACTCATGTAAGGAGTATATTTTACATATAACCTATCATGATGGTGAAGGTCATTTTTAGGTTGTAAACAAAGATCAAAGGTTTTTCAATTACAGCTAGTAAGTTTTAGACTTGTGTTGTGAGGTGTATTACAATGATCAAACTGCTAAATCGTATGGCATAAGAAATTTTCCTGCTTGTTTTGAAGTGTTTTTACTTTTTAATGCAGGTAAGCAGACAACCAAGTATATTGAAAATTGTGTGAAGTTTTATAATGAAAAGAGCTGTGTCAAATTGCAGCCAAAGAAGACAGGTGAAACGCATTATGTAAAATTTATCGTCGATGAAGGCTGCTAGTAAGTTCAATTTTTTTCACTTAAAAGCATTTTCTATGATGATTGATTCTCTTTCATAGCTCTTCATAATGGAGGTCATCATCAAAGCAGTGTTGATTTGCTACATAAGCACTTTCTTGTTAAATATTTAATGAAAGATGGAATTCAAGGATTTTTGTGGCATAATTTATTGATCTTGGTATAGTTTTTGGTATAAATCAGTCACTGCTAGTTCTCGATTAATTGCTTTTATAAAATTTATTGGAATTTGGTAAACATGAACTGACTGTAGGGACTTTCCATAATTCTACAAATTTGTAATAACAAAATATGCTGTAGCTTCGTGGTCAACTTTTGAGGAATCTGCGTGCTTGGTTATGGTTTCATTCTTTTGAGATGATGCAAACTTGCATGTATCAGTCTTTCATAGTTTAGCCATAGTAGTGATGTACACCAGTGAATACATTGCAAATTATTTTGCAGGAAACTAGTTTCATGTATTTAGGGCACCTTTAGTCCTGCAAGCAGTAAGAAAACTTACTGGAAAAATGTTGACACTGAACAAGAGTTGAAAAAAGGACACATAACCTGCTGTTAGGAACACCAAGCAAGAGTGGAAAATTGAGATTTTTTTACTGCAAGCTATACTAGACCTTTGCAAATTTCAACTGCTCTTTTTTTCTTCAAACCTATTGGACTACATTTTTCGATTGATTGTGTAACAGTTTTTGCATAAAATGTTATCTATTAATGTCATTTATAGAATGATATTTGACATTTATGTAATGTCATCTTCATAAATACTCTGTCTCTCATTTTTGTGGCATTTGTGCAGCTTATTGCTTGTTTGCGATATGTTCCTATCTTGCATAATTTGTAATAAGTGTATTTGTTTCCATTTGTTCGTGTGGCCCACATACTGAAGCTAAAATGCATTGTGGTGTCTTGTAGCTATGCAATTGTTGCAGTGTCAGGTATCAGCATTGAAAAATAAAAAACATTGCAAAAAGCAGCAAACCTTATTTTCAACATTTTTTCACATTTTCAACTTACTGTTGCAAAGCTGGCTGATGAAGTTGACAAGTGCATAACTCAACTATGGAATATTTTATGAATTTTGAACCAGCGTAAGTGATGAACAAAAAATGTGCAAAAGCCATCTTTTAAATTTTGCAGACATATGCACAAAATTTAATGGGGTACAGAAGTATCTGCTCAAACTATCTAATAGGGTTTCAAAACAAATTAGGGTTATTCATATCTGTCTTGTATGGATGTACATTATGGAACATTTAGAGATTTTGGAAGATATCGAAACTTTACTTCGAATCCAGAATATTGAATCTTTTTCCAGAATAACCTGTTCCATATGAATATCAGCACATCAACTTTACATTTATGAATATTTTGTTTAAAAAACAACTCTAGTACAACAAAACAGACAAATATCTACAGCAACTTCATTTGCTTGTTTTTGAGGGGTTTTATAAACTTGTGTGCTAAGATGATAACTAAAATTCAAAATTGCAATGGTGACATATGACCCGACCTCTATGATCAGGTTTAGACAAATGTTACCAAATGGACGAATTTCTAGTCCTTGGCATTGTCTATTAGTTTCTATCTACTCAGTTTCTTAGCAATATGATTCCAAGCTCACTACTTAACTCAGGAGCATACCACGTGTTCTTATTCTGCAATATGAGAAAAGAGAAACCAAGCAAGAGCAAAATGAGCTGAATGCCACACCATCTTGAAGATGGCTACAACGTATACAGTCAGCCTAGTCATGTTATGCCAGATAGTCCAAGTGAAAGTGTATGTGCAGGAAGTGCTATAATTTGTTTCCGACAAAGAAGTGACCTCGTTGGATGGTGGATCTGATAAGTAGGAAAAGTTTTTGTTGCAATAAAATCGTGGGAAATTTGCATTTATTTTTTACAAAAGTTTCAGTGAAAGTTGCATTTATGCACAAGCATTTTAACACTACTTTCGCTGCAGGGTGGTTTCAGAGATTTTCGGCAAAAAAACACCTAAACGCACATGGTTTTGCGCGGGATATGCTCCAATTCAGTAGGCTCTGCAGACTTGGCGAAGGTCTTAAAAAACACAGCAAGTCTAGTAGATTGCACTCGAAAAAAAATTTTTTGCGTGGGAGGTGGGGGTTGTCTGTGAGTGACATCAAAGTGGAAGACTTTTAGGCCACCCTGGCCCATTTTGCCTGGCCCGGAGTGCCAACCATTAGGTGGTAGTATTTCGCTGAGATTTGTACTGGAAACTTGGCTACAATCCAAGTCTTTTGATACTTTGGATGACCTGCTGGGGTTTCGGGTTCAAAAGTTATGATCTAAGTTAGTAAAACTATTTGATTAATTATCTAATTACACAATTAATTAATTTATTTATTTTGGATCATAGCTTCAGAAATGCTGGAAAGTTGATCAAAGGTTGAAAAGATTCGGACTCGAGCCTAGTTTCCAAAGAAAACTTTAACAAAACACTTCGGCCTAGCAGTTGGGCCCTAGGCCAGGCAACATGTGTCAAAATTACCCTAAAACTACTTCACTTATGATGTCAGTCACAAAAAATCCGCACGTCCCAACCAAAAAATTTTTTTCGAGCATAATCTGCTAGGCTAGCCGATCCGTTTGAGCCCTTGAACAGCTATCTAGCGCAATTGGTGGAGGAGCTATGGCGTTGGTAAGGCAACCGAATACTACTGTTTTTTAGGCTGAAATGCAAGTATGAATATATTGTACGCCAGCTCTCAAGGTGTGAAATGACAGTTGTTTACCCAAGCGATTAATTTACAAATATTGCTAAATATTTCCAGAGATTATCTGGCCAGAAATAGTGATTTTTCCCAACAGTTTGCATAGCATTCTCAAACTTTGCTCCATACTGCATGAAGTTACCTGGCAATTTAACAATTTGGCATGCAGTTGTGGACTGATAGTTAGCTGGGTCATTTCTGCAATTGTTTATAGATGACTATTTGGTTTGAATCGGTCATTAAAAAGAACAGACATGTATTGAAATATTTTTTGAAGCAGGTTTTTTCAAATCACACTTTTACATTTTGCGCATTAACTAATAAAAGATGCATGTAAAAAAGAAAAAGTTGCAATATAAAATTCCTGGAACCAGCTTAAAATATCATGCTATATAAAGTCTGCATATTTAGGAAGCTATTAGGAGCTGTAAAAAAAAGTTGAAAAACTTGCCCTACTGGTAAAACTTGTAAGCAAGGAAATTCAGAATTTAGATGAACACATGACTGATGTTGTAGTTAGGGTGGTGTTCAAGTGTTTTGCTCCTCTAAATGTTGATTGTGTACTAACACCTACTGACCTTGACCTTGGCAAAAAATGTGTGAATCTACCCCCATTATAACATTTCCCACAATATCAAAAACTTTCCATGTTTTGAAAATCTGAACTAAATGATTTCCTGCATCTTTGGAGGGTTTGAACATCTCTCTGGCTCAATTGGCTGGTGAGTTATGGTTGTGCAAAGTTACGCAGGAAAAGCGGCTCATTTGGGATTTGACGGAAAAATTGTCACCTCCCAAGTTAGTGATATTTGCAGTGCTCAATACAAATCATGTAACAAATCTGCCATTAGATGTCATGAACCTAATTTTCATAAAAAGTAGATCAATCACCTGAGTCTAATGCTGTGACATCATGAATTGCTAGAATGGCAACATGAAAGCCGGTGGATTGACATGTCCAGATTTTAATACAGACCTTAACAACGAAAAGGTTTTATGGCACTTTTTCCAAATGAAAGTAAAGTATGTTTAAAAAAATGTGAATTTGTGCACCGTACAAAAAGGCTTTACATTTTAAAACGTATTTTAGCAGCAAAAGTGGTAATAAACATTGAAGTTGCTTCAATGTACAATCATTATTTTTTTGTTTTTTTTTCCAGTACATATGTTGGCAAAGGAAAAGAGCGGCCTATCAGTCTTGGGACGGGATGCCTACAAAAGGCTGCATATCATGAACTTCTACATTCTTTTGGTTTTTATCATGAGCAATCTCGTACTGATCGTGATGATTATGTTACACTTGATTTGTCACGAATTCCAAGGGGTAAGTTTTGATTTTACTGAGCAATTTTGGCAATAACATAATCTGATAGTAGCAAGCTTTTCCAACATTGATGAAGACAAAAATCAAAATGTGTAATCGTTATTGCTAGCTTCACACTACAGCTTCAAAGAAAAAAGTAATTAGTGTGTGTTTGCTGCATCAGTGGCTTCAGCGCTGAACACCAAGAATGTAATGAAACATATAAGCATGTGGATCAGTCTTCAAATTCATTTGTGTCAGTAACATATCACGATACTGTCTGAATTGTGACTTGTGTTGCAACTTTTGTTACTTGTTCAACAAAGCTAATTGTTTCATGTGGTCTTTTGTGATTGTTTTTTTCTGAGAAAAGTAGACTCGTCATTTTTTTGTGTCAAGTAAATTAGTTTCAGGATTGTTCTGTGAATACCTCATGTTCAAAGCAGGAAAATATATTCATAACTGTAAATTCATGCCCATAAATTTCCTTACTGGGAAGTGTTCAAAAAATTGGAAATCCTTACTCAAGTAAATTGCATTGCAACTAGAAACCCCCTTCAGATAAACAAGTAGTAGTGATACATTGTATGAATTTCAATTGCAGATTGGCATAGTCAGTTCGATAAATTGTTTGTTTGGGGTCTTGAATTCCTTGGAACTCCTTATGATTATGATTCAGTAATGCACTACGAAGGCATTTTGAATGGAGCAGAGTACATGTGGCGCAAGGACAATGGTATGCTTTACAGTTAACAATGGTGAAACAGGAAATGGGCTTTCCAAAAATTTGCAGTTTGTTAGTTTTTGGATTTTTAATTTAACAACGTTTTCATAAGGCAGCTTGTTTGGTCTGATAGCTGCAAAATCTGATATTTGAAAAAGTGAGTTGGGTTGACAAGGGTTTCTTTTCTATAATGTTAACCCTTTGAGAGCCAGCGTACGATATACATTCGTACTTTGATTTCGGCCTAAAAAACAGCAGTTTTTGCTTGCCTTACAAACGCCATAGATCCTCCGCCAATTGTGCTAGAGAGCTGTTCAAGGGCTCAAACGGATTGACCAGTCTTCTAGTCTGCACTCGAAAAACGTTTTTGGTTGAGGTGTGTGGATTTTTGTGAGTGATGTCATAAGTGAAGTAGTTTGGGTGTCATTTTGGCTCATGTTGCCTGGCCTAGGGCCCAACTTCTAGGCCAAAGTGTTTCGCTGAAGTCTTCATTGGAAACTAGGCTTGAGTTCAAGTCTTTTGAGCCTTTGATCGACTTTCTAGCCTTTCTGAGTCAAAAATTATGAAGATGATGGAGAAAAGTGTATAAATGTATTTGAAATACAAGATTTTGATAATGCTAAAGCTTGACCAATAAGGCTTTTATGAACTGATGCCGATGTTATTCATTTTTCATTGCTGGTAACCGATAATTTTGCATTGTTTTACTTTGAACCATAGCTGAAAGACACTCCAAAGCATTTTTTTCAGCATGTAATCTATATAAGCCAATGGAATAATTGCCGAAGTTTCAAATGAAAGATTAGATTATGATAAGCTAAAGCCATGCAATGAAATAAGCAAATGAAACAAGCATGAGGGCAATGAATAGCTATGAAAATGACATTTCATGAATGTCGTTATATAAATGACATAAAAGTTGTTATATAAAGAACATAAAATTGAGATGGAATATTGTAGAAACTAAAGTAATCCAAATATTTAATCCAACAGGTTAAAGCTAAAACAAATTTGCAGCACGCCAGATAACAGCCCTTGAGTTATTGCTATGGGTCAAGGTAGAGCAAGTCAAGGCCAGTGGGCCACATGGGCCCCTTCAATGACCCACATGTGGCCCACTGTCCACGAACTGCTCAACGTATACATAGCAATTTGTAACTCAAAGACTGTTATCTGGCGTCCTGCCGATTTGTCTTCAATGACCTGCAGCAGCATTCAAGAAAATCTTCAGTCTGAGATTTCCTCCAAGTTACCTCAGTGAACACTAGTGGTTAGGCTAATTTGAACCATGACTTGCCTCAGTTTCTATTAAAATGTTCAGCTTTCTTAAAGTGGTAATTGCCCATCCCTGCCACAGATATGAGTACTCCTTTGTGTATGTGCTTGTGCTGAAATCAATTGAGTGAGTAAACAACAATGTGTGATTTATATAATCACTGATAAAACTACAATTTCAATGTGATGAAGAACAATGCAACATCAACTTCTGCACAAATCTGTGTCAATAAAACAGTCACCCACCACAGCACATATCCTGCTTTGTTTGCAGGCAGTCACCTGCTTACTGTGCAAATACTTGCGAGTGAATGTAACTATATAATGTTATTTATTGGTATTACTGTGAAGCGGTGTGCATATTATGCACTGTGTTATGTTGTTGGAGGACTGCACACTGAATGAAATAGGACAGAGATTAAGCATTAATCAATCAAAGGCAAAGCAGCAACTTAAGTTTCCGAACACTTGTGTTCACTCAGTGTTTGAACACTGTGTGCAAAACATTGACAATATAGATTGGCAGAAGGTGACTTAAAAGTCCTCCACATATGACGTCACTCACAAAAAATCCGCACCCCTAACCAAAAAATTTTTTTCTAGTGCAAACTACAAGACTTGCCGCATCTTTTGAGCTTTTGAACAGCTTTCTACCACTATCAGGGCCCGAGATACACGCGCATAAATCGACATGTGATCCAGTTGTTTTAGTGCTAACTGCTTGATTTAGATCGGACGCCAAAGTCCACCATTACCAAATTGACCAAATTGAAATATTGCAAAGCAGGTAGTTGGAAACAGCATATACTTTCAGTACGATTCACACAGGTAGAGAAAATGCAAACAAACAGTCAGCTCTATGCCTCAGTGTATGCACTTGTTAAAAAGTTGCAGTAAAGCGTTGTAAAATATATTTACTTGTTTGTGTTCATTTCATTTTCAGGAAAGTGATTCTGATTTGCTGTAAAACTGTTTAGGTAAGGTCGTGTACAAGAAAGATCGGAAGATTACTAAACTTGATGTGGAGGAGTTAAACTTGTTGTACAAATGTGAAGGTAAGTTGCTTAATTTTGTACAAAATAATACTTCTGAGATTTTCTGCTGATGCAAGTCATGATATTTTCAATATGAACTGATTTGTTAAATGCAGTAGTCCCCACTTACTAAGCCCACCTGCTTATCAAGCCCAAAATTGCCTGGTCTGGAATTATACATTTCTTCCTGTAAAAGAATACTTTATGAACACAAAGCCCTTCATAAGTCCAATTTTCTAACGCATTTTCTTAAAATTAGTTTTTTGTCGTGTTTTTTACGGTTCCACACTTCGTCACGCTGCTGACGTATTTTTTAATTCAATTGTTTCGTTGTAGATTATGCCACGTAACACTATTTTTGTTTGACTGCTTTTTTTGATGCTGTTTTTTGTGTTTGGGGGTGCTGAGTTCGAAAATCATATTAGTTTTTTTGTATCATCAGTTTTCAATGCGTTGACAATTTTTGCTTTAGCCTAGGGAAATTTTATTGCTCGTTCTATGTATAGTTTCATACTGCGCATGTGATAAATTTCAACTTGTAGTGATCTTTTCTAAGGTTTATTTAAACACAAGTCTCACAATTAGAACTGCGTTTTGTTGATCAATAGTTTAAAACTAACTGTTAAACAAGCTTTTTTCTTTTACGATCATATGTGTCTTTCAAAGACCACACGTCCAGGGGCCCTGATACCACTTTTCTATTTGCTGAATAGCTTGGTGAAATACCTTGCCGTGTTCCTTGCTAAAGTCTCCAAGATTTTCTTGAAAGAAATCAAGATGCGAGTAGAAAAAACGAAGTTTTTAATGACATGCGACATTCCATCCTTTATGTTGTGATCAGTGTCTTCACTATCTTTTTATAATTTGGATCTTTATTCTTCCTCAAAACACTTCAACCAAACCTAGAGAAGCTTCAAAAAACTTCTTTTCTGTTTCAGTCATTTTTTCCTCCAGGATTCTTGACTTGAACATGGTAGTTGTTTGGGAGCCAACAAATATTCCTCTCCTTAGTTTGGCATCTGACAATTTTGGGAACATTGCTCTGATTTCTTATAATCTCTCTCCTTTGAAACCCAAAGCTTTGAAAAATTGATTCAATAAGCTTAAATAAATGTGAAGAAGTGGCAATAAAAAACATTTTCCCTGCTTACAACTAACTCCTTGATGACATTGTACCTTCCTGGCCTTAGTTCTTCCCTTGGAGGCCAATGGCAATGGATGTTCTCACAGTGCTTTCCATCAGCTGTGCTGTTCCACAAGCAAATAAAACACAAGTATTTGGTATAGCCACCATGCAGACCCAACAAAATTTCCAACATATTAAAATAATCACAAACATACCAATTGAATTCAGCATAGGTTGCTTTAAGCAGTATTTTCGTGACATTTTCATAGCCTTCTTTTATTTGTATTGAGTAAGTGAGAGGAATTGACGGACAGCTGTTCTCATTATGAAGTAAAACTGGTAAAAAGCTTTTGGGTGGAACTGTCAATAAACAGCTGCTACTGAGTTGGTTCATGACCTACTCCAACAGCATNAAGCAAACCTTTCACATCATTGCAAAGCAAAGGTCCTGAACTACCTCAAAGTAAACAGAGAAGTCCAAGTGCCTCTTCCTGTACGTACCATATATACTCGTGTATAAGTTGATACACATTTTAAGACAAGAAGTTGCATCATTAAAGGTATCACCCATGTATAAGTCGACTCCGCGATTCAAGAATATTTTGGAATAATTACTACAGACGAAATCGGTTAATCGCATATCGGTTAAAGGAATAAATCGCTTTATCGCATAGAATTCTAGAATCCCAAACCAAAGCCATTCACATGTGAAGAAAATAGTCTGGTTAATCGCATACCGGTTCTTTGCATAAATCGCTTATCCGCATAGAAATGTACCATATATTTGTAAACTTACAACGGTTAATCGCACAGTTAACTTTAAGAGTGTAAAGTGTACTGCTCAGATAGTGTGAAAACCTGCGGTGCCATTAATCCGATCAAGCAATTGTTGCCGAAGGGACTCCCTTCATCCACATGTCAAAATCAACACCGAGCGTTCAACTTCCAGGCTTCAGCAATTGTATACAGGGCTGTGTAGTTGTGCCGTGTCCCTACAGTTGCGAAGCTTTGTCTGGAAAGCAGCACTTTTGAATTTTATGGCATTGGATCGACACATGCAATTATGCTTAACTCCTTTGCATAAGATATGTTAAATTCTTTGCAGAACAGAAAATGGTGCAACGGTGCTACTGTACACCAACTTGGAATTAGT
>JGI24158J21664_10001168_pt1 | contig 28513 bp, 20 predicted proteins | sample Ectturendosymbi3_FD_21664 | JGI IMG/M metagenome (IMG submission 21664) | reverse complement strand
TGAGAAGTTAATGGCTGCGATAGAAATGATTTGCACACTGGTATTAGTTACACAAAAGCATTTCTACACTTTGCAGACATTTTAAGCGCTCAGTGAAAGATTTGAAGCCGAAAGTAAGGAAAACATCACAGCAGACAAGCAGCACAGACGTTAAGAAAAAGAAGATGAAAGACAAGTCTAAAAAAGTCACTAAGTGCGGATGATTTCCTGTTATGTGTGGACTTATTCGTTTCATGTGGGGCGGGAAGTTAAAATGTAGCTTTTTTCAATGAGATATTGATCACATTCGCACACAGCTCACGATACTTCAGACAAGTTAACTGCGTGTCCACTGAAAATAATGCAAAAATATTCGGGACGAGAAGGTGTCGTAAACTATATATTTAAAAGGATAAAAATTAAAAAGCACTCCGAAATATCAACAAGATTCGAGAAAGGATACTATTAGACTTCTGTGTTTATAAACGAGTTTTTTCATGCGCAGTAACTGCTGTTGTAACAAACGTTACCTTCAAAATGCGATTTTCTTTAGTTCGATCAAGTGATGACATTACATTTTTCGTGTATTGTTTCATGCGATCATAGAAAGAACTACTAGTTTGAATGAATCAAGGACTTTGTATATGAATACTTTTGTACAGCTGCAAATCTGTGACAAATGTCGAGAAACTGGCTCAGTATTACCAGTTTTTCTACTCATAGTGGATTCGTGAGTAATTAACTTTCTTTCAGCAGAGGTTTGGAAGGTATAGTGGCTTCATAAAAAGCTGATCCAAAACATTGAGGTATCTTGCCTACCTGTTTATAACGTTGTTCACCTGCATGTTATTATTTGAAGATATACTCTCATTTCAGCACTTTTGTCGAATTTTATTTGAATTTTTTTACTTGTTTGTTGCAACCGAGGAATTACGCATGCGTTTCGTTTGTTGCTTGGCTTGTGAATGTTCACATTGATTTCGTAAGTTTGTCTACTTATTTGAACAAAATATTCGTAGATTTTTATGGTATACGCAAAACGATTTACTTTGCATCGAGGTGCGAAGTCCCATAAAGGATAGAGTTCCTAGCAAGTGTACTGCCGTTATAGGAATGGAAACAGACATGGCCAAATAATTTCAGTTATGTTTTTGCCGTGGATGTGTTTTAGGCAATTTTCGGTAAGCTACAAAGTTTCTAAAAAAAGAAATGCCGATCCCATCAATGGATGTTATGCTTGTGGCAAGCGCGGCAACTAAAACAGAACTTCAGGAGACTTGGAAGGACAAACCTTCTAAGTATTCCAACAACGCTAAAAAAGTTGAAAAATTATTAAGGATGCAAGGTTTTTGCTCACATGAAAGAGCAGTTTTTCTCAACCTTTTTACAGCACTTACATAGTCTAGATAACGTTTGGTAAAAATTGCGCGGCCCACTACATGGGTGGCATAGGCTATACGCATAAACAAAGTCACATGAGATTATTTTAAACTAGCGAATATATTCGTGTATATGCAATTCAGTGTGAATCTTTCTGCTGAACACAATGAATATGTTCCCACGCTGCAGTGATTAGATGTCAAGATAACTGTTTTGCAACTAACATATTTTTGTCTTAATTCCGTGGCCCACTCGAAACCTGGTTGAGAAACACTGTGAAACAGGAACTGTCCAATTTTTTCTTGACGTTGAGGCATTGTTCATTATAAACTTTGTGCTGGCCACGTGCGTCCGTGATACAACCTAGAAACTTAAACGTAGCGCGAAAGCCGGGGATGTAACGAATACGTTACTGGAAAGTCTGCAAACGCTTTGTTGTGTTTTCACCTACTTAATCTTAGTTCTACAGTACCGATTTACTGGAAGCGATCTCTGCAAGGGAACGTGTTTTAAATGATCGTGATCGTGTTACGTTTGTTCAATTCTTCATGCCTGATTTCGGTGCCCATTGCTTGTTATACCTTTAAGAGAAACCTTCGTGAAATTCAAGCCCGGTATCACCTTTTCTTTCATTCACTGACTCGCAGTAAGTGGAATAGGTTAGAGAGGCAAACGTTTTTGTTTTATTCTTTTCAGGAGCCCTAAACACATCCCTGATGAAGATGTCACTCCCTCGCGAAGGAAAGACAAGGCGAACGATATCCGTGAAAAAGAGACGAAGAGCGAACAAAAAGGTTAAAAATCTCTTTAAGTTGTAAATTTGCGTTTGTGAAGTGAATTCAGTGCCATGGCTTAATCATCTCTGCTGACAAGCGCTGCATTTTCTGTCCAAAGCATTTTCTATGAACCAACTTAGCTGTCTGTCCCAGAACAGGTCTAGGGGTTCCTCCTTGGGAGACATTGCGGCATAAATGTACGGGGAACTTTGGCTTTGAGAGGCGAAATTTTCGATTTGCCCGAATTTTTACGCCACTAAAATACAATCTTCAATAGGAAAGTTTTGCAGGGCGATGATTCTGCTTAAGAAAATAGCCCAAACATATTGGGCAATTTTGCACGAATTTTTATGAATTTTATCTGAATTTGGAGCCATTTCCCCCCCGTACCCCGCCTTGTACTTCTATGCATTGCTGAGTGTTCTGTGAATGATTTTATATGATAAAATCATTCACATCGACACCTATGGCTTCAGTTAGATTATTCGTTCTAAAATGTGTTTAGCGAAGATTCTCAATTGAAGTTTGTTTATAGTTGCTTCACGAAAGTAAAACAGATTGGATTCAGCTACATATTTGACGCGATCGCGAGTTGGGCGATTGATTGGTCCACACAGGCCCGTAACCAGGTTTTAGGGTTTGGGGACAAATATGTTTTTAGAGGGGCAAGATTTTTATTGTTGTGTTTAAACAAATTTTTCTGGGAACAACACAATTAGTGGGGACTGAGTACTGACCCCGAATGCTCCCCCGAGGCTACAGGCCTGGGTCCATACACCACAGAGTAAAAATGAATGAGCACTGTTTCAATGCAACTTAATGGTAATGGTTTATTGTTTCAAATGACTCAGCCAACAAGCAGAGCACTTCTTGTGGTGCGATGTTATGGTGGTAAGCAGTCTCGTACAAGCTATATGCTTCAACATATGGTTTAACTATCAACCTTTCTTTGATGTATCACCCTCGAAGTCGAAAGAAAACATCCAAGATGCACTATGGAGAAGGGTGAATGTTTTCAAGGAAACACTCTTCTCTCTTCTAAAGTGTTGCGATAGCAAGTTACCGCTGCTGCAAGGGGTTTCGACCTAAAGCGGAGATTGTCATAGTGGATCACCCAGGGAAGTCTTAGAATTTCCTTCCCGGCAATTCGCATCCTGCTCCCATCTTCTGAAGGGAATAAATCCATTTTTACTAATGAGGAGTGTTGCACTGTCAGCAGGCAACCGAAAACTTTTCAACATTTCCATCCGTTCGCTTCATGTGAGCAGAGATGAAGTCTTGTGAATTTATTCACTAACCTCAGAATGTAATTATCAGACATTGAAAGATCATAAAAAGGTGGACAATACCAGGGCTGCGGAGTCGGAGGTAAAATATCCGACTCCCGACTCCGAGTTTCCAAAATTTCCGACTCCCGACTCCGACTCCTTAACATAAAGGGAATGAAATTTGGCATAAAGGGAATGAAAATTAAAATCAATGGAAATTGTGGTACACAGCAAGACATTTCTGATTCAACGAAAGTTTCGAAAGAAATTGTACCATTACAAGAGGAATTCCCAATTTAGGAGTGTGATGTAAAAAATGATCCAATTGAACATCCGGATTCGGACAAAAAAATCCGACTCCGACTCCCAGTGTTGTTAGGAATCCGACTCCGACTCCACCCAAAAACCTCCGGCTCCGGCTCCGACTCCGCAACCCTTGACAATACGCGTAACGTGAAAAGGAGCAATAAATTAAGTCTGGCTTTGGAAACACAATCGTGTGGAAAATAATTTACTGTAACTAATTTTATAAACTTCTTCCCTTCACAGCGACCAAGCATGACCGAAAAAAAACAACCAGTAATTCAACAACTGATTTTTCCCGTTAGGCATCTTGTCATTGGTTTATGCTTAATAATAAAGTTTGTGAAGGTGTAAACTTTTTGTTCTAGACTTTTGCAACCTTGCTGTAAGCGCTACAGTAATACACTTATGCAATGTTTTGCTGCAGCAAAAGTGATTACGCAATGGATTGCCCTTAATTTTGCTTGATTGGTGCTGACGTTTTGTTTCATCCACCACGTGATAACATTCCACTACCGCCTGAGCTGGCGCGAATGCGAAATAAGGCATCTTTGTACCACGGGACAGTATTGACAAATTTCTAGAAAAGGTGATTGAGAGAAGCACGCACTGGCAACCCAGTCAGCAACTGCATCAACAGCCAGGCATTGTGCAGAGGATGGCTTACATATTTCGATTTTTTCTTTTAGAAAAGAAGGCTGAGAAGAAAAGTCGCGATGCTAAAAAAAAGGATAAAAAGAAAGGAAAAAGAAGATCGAGCGATGATTGGATATACGAAGCTCACGATGACGACGCATCGACGTGAGTTGAACGTTCTGCACTGTCAATAATTATTAAAAAGAATTGTTGCTTAGTTCATGAGCCCATGACTTTAACATGATTCACCTTTGCTCTCATTGTGTCCGTATTCCTCTTACGGCCCTGACGGCTATGTCTCATCATTAAGACATTAAGATAAGGTATTTCTGGTCTACTGTAAAGCGTAGAACGATTAATTGCACAGATGAAATAGTTGCGTAAAATCAAAATAAGTCTTACATGGAACTTAAAGTACTAGTTAATGTGAAGAAGTTTCCTGGCTTTATGTCGACTCCCATTCTGATGTTGTGTATTCTTGGTGTTAAAGAGACTTTTTGAGCTAACAATTAATGTAACGTTTTCTCTCTATTTTACCCCTTATTATCATGACTTACCGTCGATTTTCAATGACTTTCATTATTTTGGACACCACTATGTGAGCATTGTTTGAACATGTTGGTGACCAATGGAGCGTGTCAGCAACCAAGATTCGTTTCCCGAATACCATTCAAGCTGTTTTACTGCAATTTTCTAGAACAATTGCTTGCCATGACCGCTTGATTTTTAATGCAGCACAGTAAAACATGATTGCTTCGCTTATCACGAATAAAACTACGCAACTTTCTCCAGATAGGATTTGAATTTAAAGGCCTTATACCGATTTCTCAGTTGGTAAACCTGGACAATTTTACCCGTTTTGAAAGCATTTATGTCAGCCGGCTTTGATGTATCCAAAGCCGGCGAGCTTATCACGTGAATATGTGCAGCCTACTAAGTCACCACAACTAAAACATACGCCGTTGTTGTCGTTACGTTTTTCTTTAATGTACGGATACAAGCACAACAATGCAAATAGTTTATTTTTGAAAGTGCTCATCGTCAATCCGCTGTTGTGATCACAAATTCAAGACGCCGGGACAAAAACACCTTTCCTGAAGAGGGCAGCGATGAGCCGATCGACTGCACTACCGACCCCGGAAAGCAGGGTTAGTTGGTGCTATTGGTACTTTTTTATTTTAACAGTTGTTCCTTGATTGACAGCTATTAAGGTTATTGTAAGCTGAGGGGGCTGAATGTACCCAAGGGTTGTCGTTCTCAACCAACTTCAAAAATATTTTGCTATGTTTGCACATGAACCAAAACGGGTAAAAGTGTAGCGCCCTTTTCCTGCAGTACCACAACTTTAATGAAATGCATCTTTGAGGTTGAGGCTTCTTTAACGTCGTACCAGGCAGAAAGCGATTATTAATCCCGGTTTTCTCATAGTACACATTTCCAATCCTGCTTTTCTATGAAGCGAAAAACTCAGCAAAGACCGAAAGAAGTGTTTAGACCTCCCCGCTCAATTGCCACTTAACAACATCTATAGCACCCTGTGTTTTCGTCCACCGACTCCAGTTTTCATCAGTAATTCTGCAAACGGTTGAATTTTGGTTGAATTTACACTTGAAAAAATTTTGGGAGTAATCATCTGTTCTGGTATATGAAAATATTTTCCACTTTTAAGCTAGCACGAGTCAAATTTTTGTTGTAATACTCTTGGCAAAGCGCTCGCGTGCGTTACCGTCGTAGGTAAATGGATCACCTTTTAACTGTTATCTTGAGATGTCTCACCACGAATATCAATCCCACCAAGATATCTCTCACCATGAACCAGCGGTCACTACTGACGACTTCTCCTCCCAAGATCACTCGTCGAATTCCCTCACAAAATAACGTCTTACATTACCAACAATATCTCAGCGAAAGCATGTTTCGTCACGTTAGTGCTTTGGCTTTAGCGGCGATCTCAAAACCTCAACTTCGCATGCATTTTCTTCACAGAAGACGAAAGAACAGGACAATGTATGTGCTGTCGCTTGATGATGTCGTTTGCAATTGTAGTGGCGATCGCATTATACCTGATCATCATTGGAATGTTTGTTTTTTTTGGTAAGTTGTTGACTATTTCGTATCCCTGATCTTGTCGTGCAACATTTAAAAGTTTCCTGCCTGAAATAATCGCTTGTACAAAAGCAATACTGCTACAGGGCAAGGGCGACTTCAGCAAAGTTAGAAAAATTTTAGTGATCTTTAGTCCGGCGCTCTGTATCTTTTGCTGACAACCTTTCACAGCACGTGTAACAACCCGCATCAACAGTCTCCTCTGGGCTACGCTCCTGTTGGAGAGATGGAGTACTACGTCACAATCCTGCTGCGGGTGGAGAAAACTGGTTTTATATTTTTTGAAATTTATTGGTATTGCAGCGGCATGAACGATGGTGAGTAAGTCTAGGACAGAAATCTCGTTTACTCTGAAATATCACAATCTTATGAAAAATTTTTGCAATTTCTGTTCTTTTCCACAATGATCTTGATTGACCCGCATTGGTTGCTCTTTCACTCAATAAGGTAAATAAATTGTTCATCAACATGCAGTCATCGCTATTCGAACCTGTTGCAGCCAACAAGCAAGTTCATCAACAATCAATTTCATGAATTGCTTCACGTTTTAACGCGCTAAAGAAAAGATCATCTGTGACTGCTCGCTAATGACTGCGGGTTGGATTTTTTCTGCATACATCCTAAGCAGTGCAGGCGACTCCTGCACTCGGGCTCCTAGGGCCTAGCTCGAGTCTTCGATTACGATATAAATTGTGATATAAATTGTAGAACGCGAGCTTGCTTCCTTTCTATATTTGTGCCACCACCCACTTCACTAACTACGGTTGCAAATTCGGGCTCTTTTCATTGGGTTTTGTCACTGTTAAGTGTTGATATATTTTCGTTCCATGTCTGGCCTTTTGCGTTAATGTTGCAGGTGACCTGAATAAAAAAATATCGTTCGCAGCAAGTATTCTCTCGACGTCGTTCGCTCGCGCTTTACTCGGGCTCATCAGTTAGAGCCCCTCATCAGTTAGAGCCCATCAATTAAGTATTTTTAAAAAATATAATTCATATCAGATTGAACGTTTGTTTGAAGCAATGGGTTTGCATAGAACATTGGATTTGAATTCCAATCTAACAGTACCAATTAAAGAATAATTTCAAACGATCTGCAAATTGTCCAGTAACTTGGGCTAATGAATGATCCTAGTACGCATAGCAGATAGCACTAATTGGCGTTATCATTGCTCTGTGATGTTAGTTACGAAACAATAGATGGCTTCTCATGAGAACTTCTTATTCATTGTTATGTAAGTAACGTCACATAGCAACGATAGTGCCAGCCAGAATGACAGCAAATGGAAATTTCAGTGACGCAAGCGTCGAACGGTTGCGTCGGCCTTGGTTGCGTAAGTCAGTATAAATCGCGTGGTGAGCCCGTGTGGCGCTGTTGACCTTTAGTCGCCCCTGAGCCCAAGCTAGGGGAGTCAAAATTTTATTTAAATGGAAGCGCCCACGGTCTAGCAGTTTCTTCCGAATTTTTTAACGTTAGCATCAGGGTTGCGGAGTCGGAGGTAAAATATCCGACCTTTCCAAAATTCCCGACTCCGGCTTTCCAAAATTTCCGACTCTAACTCCTTAGCATAAAGGGAATGAAATTTTGTTTTTAAAATCAATGGAAATTGTGGTGCACAGCAAGAAATCTCTGTTTCAACAAAAGTTTCAAAAGTAACTGTGCCATTTCAACAAGAATTCTCAATTTAAGAGTGTGATTTAAAAAATGATCCAATTGGACATCCGGAGCCAAAGTCGGACAAAAAAATCCGACTCCGACTCCCAGTGTTGTTAGGAATCCGACTCCACCCAAAAACCTCCGACTCCGCAACCCCGGTAAGCGTGGTTCAGGCCTTTCACGCAGGGTTTGAAACACAACCCTCCTTTGCTACGGCTTTCGTGCACATATTCACTCTCAACACACATGAAAGGCGAATGCCTTCAGCAGCGTGAAACCGCCGTCGCTCCGATCCGGAAGAGTAATTCAGGCTTTGGCGGACATTGTACAACACAATCTGAAAGCAAAACCGCGAGCCATGCGGAATGTAACCGCGGGCCGAACATTGGACGCCCCTGGTCTAAGTGTTAGGTTTACCATGACCTCAAGTAGCACTCATTCTTTAATTTACTGCAGGCTTGCAAGGAAAGTTGCTCGGAGGATCGACTAATGGAGCGACAAACAGTAAGTAACGGTTATAATTTGCTTGATCAGCAGGGGCGTGACGAAGGGAGGGCGAAGGGGGCACAATTCCCCGGGCGCTGAATTACTATGGGGGAGCCGAATCACTGCGGGGGGCGCCGAAAAAGTCCCAACAATGTCACAAGTACTTCCTTCAATACAGTACATTCGCTTCCTGAAGATTTCAGGCGTCAAACTTGGTTCTTGTCCCGAGCGGCATTTAACCTCGATGCGCACCTGTTGATCAGGACACACAAAGGCGGAAAAATCTGCGTTTATTGCTGCTCCACGATTGAGGAACACTCGCGATAACATTTAGGAAACGCCTCTTTATAATATCCCTGAAAAAGCTTGTTATTTTCTGTCAACCCATATTTTTGGCTTAAATTTGTTTCTCTGAGGTGTTTCATCCTGACTCTGTATATTTTACATGTTCTCTGCATTATAGTTGCACACACTAAATTAGGATATGAAAGACAACTCTAAAAGTTTGCCATATTATAAGACGTGCTGCATTTAGTTCGCAATAGTGTATGTTAAAACCAAGCTGACTGATTCTTTGCTGAGTCAGCGCTTCTTTCAGCAGATCCTGATCATCTTTCAGCGATAATATCTCGGTAGGTTTTAATATGCGCATTGCTGTGATGCAGATTGCTTGAATTAAAAAAGGAAGACTCGAGAAAACGCAAAACTTGTGACGATGAGATTTCAGGATACACTGGTCGTTCGAGGTGGCGGATGAATATGATCCCTTAACATTTTTGCCAAGCCAACACGGTTGTTGCGATACGTAAACGACAACAAAAGCCACATACAATAAAAAATTGCAACATTTATATAGTTAATACCGTCTGTATGTCGAAATGCGTGCAGCAAAAATAAATGTTGCGTTGTGCGTGCCTTCGTCGCCCAGCAAGTTTTGCTGTGTTAAAGTCATGCCAATCCATAACGGAGCTGTGGTTGTTTTCTATTTCAAAGCTGCATCGATTCCTGTAGAGAGATTGCAATTAGGTGCTGTTGCTGTGATACCATAAACTCAAGCTTAGCACAAAGCAGGATAGCTTGAAGTGATGTGTGCCTTTTGTTGGTGTATTGAGCTGAAATTCTTTTAAGCTTTTAGAAGGGGTGGTAAGTTACTACTCAGTCATGGTCAAAATTAAGCAATGAAATCCATTGCTGGTCAAACATGCTGAACTGTTTGCTGCAAAAGCACATAACCTTTGTTTGATTGCACAGCGCATATTGAGGAATAATGAGATACGTCCAGTACAGGTTTTTTAAGGTGTTTTACGGACCCGATTCGGGCCCCTAGAATTGAAAGTCGGGTCCCTAGAATCAGCATAAATTATATCATCGGGTCCCTAGAATCAGACAAATCGGGTCCCTACAGGTCTATACCGGGTACCTAACATTTTCCTTAAAAAAACAACTGATCTAGTAATCTTGTGCGTTAGTGTCGACAGCGAATGTCCCGACTGTACATGAATTAGTATTTTTCCGCTTGTACAGATGAGTTTTATGCATGTGCTTTTGAATTATTAGCGACGGTGTATTGACGGAAGAATGTTTCTCCCGCGGAGATTTTTTGAAATCGCAAGACGTAGCAGTTGGTGTTTCGTGCCCAACGATCGACACGTGCCTGCTGCATGCGTGAAACTAACGAAAAGCTGGTTTACGAACTGACCCAATTAGTCAGTGTTTCTCAACCTGTGGACCATGACACACTGGTGGGCCATAGCGTAGTTTTCACTGGTGGGCCATAGCGCAGTGGGCCGCGCAATGTTTGCAAAAAAAAATTATCTGGGACACGCAAGTAAAAGGGTTGAGAAACACTGCAATTAGTGAAAGTAGTTGAACAGGCGCTGCAGAACGCGACCTGGCGCAGGGATTCAGACTAAGCGTTGTCACACCCACCTAGGGGCTTCTAGCAATCAATAACAGCTTTCGTGTTTGTTGCAATCAACAGGTAATAAAGAAAAATTGCCTTGGAAATTGCTCCTACCCACAACACTGCGACAAGAAGGCATGCAATTAGAACAGTGCTTCTTAACCTTTTGCACATATCTTACCCTTATATCAAACAAGATTACCAGATTTGCCCCTAATACACTCAGTTGTGCTCATTTATGGAAAATATGAAATTAACAAACTCTTACAGTTTAGATTTATTTCTAAGATTTACATTCGCTGCAATTTATGTTTCAATAAATGTACCCCCTTGGAAGATGAAATTTACCCCCAGGGATACATTTACCCCAGGTTAAGAACCACTGAACTAGAATAACGTCTCTTGAAAACAAAGCAGTGCTCCAATGGTTTAACAAGGTACAGCGAATCCTACTCAGTTTGGTTTTACTTTGTTTGCAGATGGAACCGGAACCGGAGGCTGACGTACTACACTCATTCATCAAGACTTTCTGGTCTTTCTCAGAATAGTTATGACGCACCCGCAGTGTTGCACCGCAAAATCCAGCGAAAATACTTCCAATTTAGCTTTGTTCTTGAACATTTGCGCACTGTTGCTGTTTGCATGTCCTCCAATATTGCACTGCTTTTCACCCAAGGCCTTCACACACTCCACACATCTCTGATCGAATTGTAGTCTGTGGCGCATGATGCTGATGCTATGTAAACATTTGCTCTCGTCACTTTCATTGGCTAATTTCAGACAGTTCAGGGAGATCTCACCGAAAACAAAACCAAAATCACATTTCTCAACCCATATTTCAATAACGCAATGCTTGTGCGCTGTATTTTAAACATTCCTGTCTATCTGATGTTTTGTCTGTTTATAGTATGTGCCCAGCGTTGCGGTGGGGAAATATACACACGTAAACATGTAGATTTTTTTGATGTTCTGGCAAGAAATGCTCAAACAGACATTGTCCCCGGTAACTTGCCAGCTAGCCCAATTCTAACAGAAACGATGCAAAATTGTTCGTAAAATTGAAAGCAGAGATGAGTTTCCACTGTTGCTTGGCTCCTAGTTTCTGGAAAAATACTGCATCTTAAGTCAATTTACTTTGCCTGGAGTATTACCACAAGACAAAAATTTTGCCCGCATAAGATCGCGGTCGCCTTTCTTTGTATTTTTCATTTCGCAATGCAAGTTGACTACAACAACTTGTGAAGTGAAGCATTTTCTGAAACCACTGTAAAGTGTATTGAACGCACGTCGACTCTTGTTTGGTGGCCCACGCGTGCCACCCTAAAAATTTTTGTTTCTGGTATTTTTTGAAAAGAAACAAAAAATCCTTTCGAAGACTAAAACAAATTTAGTTTCGTTTCGAAACTACTTTCGTTTCGCAGATGTTTTCTAAATAAAAACTTTTTTTTTAATTTTATTTTCGTTTCGGAAACACTCACTTTTGTTTCGGAAACACTTCGTTAAACAAATCGAAAAAAATCGCATCAGTTTCGTGATCGTGGCCCACGCGGGGCGTGCCACCCTCCGTTAAGGGCCAGTGTTTCTCTCAAAGACATTTCCCCAAGGATAGGTTATCACAACAAGGAAAGACTAAGACTATAGTCTACACGTACGTGCAATACGATCGCGAGCTACTGGAGCCAGACATCGACATTGGAGAATTTGCAAATCAAGCCTTGTCAAGTGGAAACACTGCTGGCCATCAACGGAGGGTGGCACGTATGGGCCATGACCACAAAACTGATGCGATTTTTTTTTCGATTTGTTTTGCGGAATGTTTCCGAAACAAAAGTGAAGGTGTTTCCGAAAGAAAAATAAAATGTTTTTGAAACGAAAATGTTTTTATTTAGAAAACGTATGCGAAACGAAAGTAGTTTCGAAACGAAAGTAAAATTGTTTTAGTTTTGGAAACGATTTTTTTGTTTTTTTTTCAAAAAAATGCCGGAAACAAAATTGTCTTAGGGTGGCAAGCGTGGGTCACCATACCCTCGCCCATAACATATCACCAATGTCCGTTCAGATAACCATTATCGAATGCTTTGGAAATGTTTGCTTTATCATTTTTTGTTATTCGACTGTACCCACGCATTTTTACTGTTGTTCCAGTACATTTTTGACGAGTGAACTCGAAAAGGTTACCGGTGAGCGCACGACTGGACAATCTGCTAAAATTTCGAAAGCTTATGTTTTCATGATGCCTGTCACACTAACTCAGGTCATCCCAAATTACGGTTCAGTTGTAGACACTGAATCTGTGTGCTGATGATCATGAACCGCAATGTTTGTATGTTACGTTGTGAACAGATTGACTAGAGGTATGGCCCCATGAGCGTCGGAAGATTTTTTCCAGCGGGGGACCAATAGCGGATTTTTCCAGAGGTAGCCATTAAGATTTTTCCAGGGGGGGGGCAAAAGTGGTGAAATTTCATTTTTCCTTCTCGAAACTAAGAAAACGACCTTTTTTGCTAAAAGTGTAATGAAAAATTGTCAAATTTCAGGGGAGGGCCCTGACCCCCCTTCCGACGCCCATTGACCCCACCCGGTAGGCTCATCGTCAGGTGTTTAACGTTGAAACGGCCTAATTCGTTAATGCACTTCATCCAGATCTGGTGAGCGAGTGAATAAAAATTTTATCACTGTTTATCACCGAAATTGTTGCATTTCCGAAACCTTCAACATGAAACAACCGCAAACGTATGCACCTGGAAATGGGGTAGCGCCATCGGTGACGACCATGCTTTCGCCTGCGGTGCAAGATTGAGCTCCGCTGTTGCTGCTGTACGAAAGAAGCGCTGTGTTGTTACCAGGCAGTATTACTTCCGCGTAAATTCTGAAGCTTCGTTTCCTGAATTTAGCGACGGAATTTGTTCAGCTTTTATATGCAAAAGTGCACTGTACAATGTGTACATACGCCGACGTTGAATCGCTGTGTTGCTGAACGTTTCGCGGTGTTCTCGCCACCACGAGTCGCACTTCTTTGTCAAAAAACGCTTCTCTTATCGCTGGTCTGCGAAGTGTCATGAGTTGCGTCAAGGCCTCCTATTATTTTCTAGGAGGCCTTGGTTGCGTGCTGCCAGGAAAGAAAAACGCTGCTTGAACGCGTGATTGTTCGTGCTCGGCCGATACGGAAGACCACGCGGCACTTGGGTCTTACATAAGACTAAAACAACGTCATAAGCTGCTCAAGTTTCATCCAAGGCACGAGACGAAATTTTGTTGTGGTGGACATGACCTTGAAACCACCGCTGCAGGATTACAAATAGGCTTCACTATTTATCATTATAATGCAATAAAGAAAACGCTCTGTTCAATGTTAATCTAATTGCAGACAGAAACGCAAATCAGGCAGTGCAGAAGTGGTATCCGACGAACTTTGCACAAATCAAGAGGAAAATTCCTGCCAAAACCACAGCTAAGCGGAAACCTTCTTACGATGAAGAAACATTTTAAACTAGGCTCCGAAAATCATGGATGGCGTAAAAACCAAACGCACATGACGTTCAATTCCAGTCTCAGTTCGACCAAAACCCAGTTGCATTGAATATGCGTAACAGCTAAAGTCAGAAACAACGTTAAGATTACCCCGCTTCAGCAATGCAAGTCACTGGCAATGGCCAGGCGATCTGAAGCAATTCAGCGATGTTCCACGAGTGATATAAATTATTCAGACGCCAGCCATGCTGCCACAAGCACTTCGTTGTCCGCCGCAACTAATCTGTAACTGCGTAGATGTCGATGCAGAAGAACTCACGCACTATTTGAACTTCGCCTGTTGAAAGAGGCATTGAACAACTTGCGAAGCTACTGCTTTTGCAAGACATAATAATCAAAATGGACTCACACTGCCTGTTGACTTTTGTTTATATTTTCAGCGAAAAAAACTTTCAAACATGACAAACATACGATTTTCAGCCGTCGTTTTTTCGTACACTCGATTTGTAATTGCTGGACGAAGCGGGCGGTGGGTAAACCCGACGCGATCATGCAAAAAATATCTGAACTGCCATTTTACCAGACAAGGCTTCTACCTACGTCGTCTACACCAAAACGGGTTTAGCGGAAATATGCGCCGGGTGTCAGGACTTCCGTTGGCACGAAATCGTACACAGGCCAGAGTAAACGCTTTGCCCAGCGGTGAACTCCGCTTTCCAAAATACGTCGAGGTGCCAACTCTGAAAAATTTTCGGAATGTCGTAAGAATTGCAACTCAACCATTTGCAACAAAAGAAGGCCCCTTTGTTACGAATTAAAAGATAACTTAAAAAAAGTACTGGACGACCTTCCTAGAATATTTTCATGGCAGAAAATGGAAAAAAGAAGCCTGAAAACACGACAGACACCGAAGAACTCAGTCACAAATTATCCCCAATCACCTGAGCCACGCTGCATTCGCGCGACGCATTAATAAATGCAACGTCGGCCGCGCGGCTTTGCCCCTGTGGGCTGAGGTCAAAGGGCGTAATAGGACACGAAAGGAATGTTTTGCAAAATGAACACAAAACGTCGTAAGTGTACTAACGCCACGGCAACTGCAAAATACGAAACGCCGTCACTTTTCCAGCGAGCAGCTGCTAAATATCGGCTGCTGGGGAAGAAGTAACACTTCGCAAACACTACTGACTAAATGGATGGAGTGAAAACAACAGGGGTTTCAAAGTCACAGGATCCTTGTCAAGTAAAAATACCTCAAAGTGGACACACATCTTGTCTTTCCAGAAGCCATTGGCGTCGAAGGGAAAATCTAATGTGGGCTCACGCAGCAAGCAAGCTGCAACGCGAATTGGGCAATATATCCTTACCAGTGGCGCAACTGACGAGTGGGCAGAGGGGTGAATCTACCCCGGGCCCAAAATCGGGTGCCCCTTTAGCTTATATTTCGGGTTTATTGTTCTTTTGGTTTGCTATGGATCACAGGTGGATAGTTAGCGGCCCGCGGGCCACCTGTGGCCTGCGGACGCATTTAGGAAACACTATCAAATCTGAGAGTTCCTCCAACTTGAACCTAGACTTGCTTCTACTTCCATTAGATTCTTCAAATGATTTGGAGGTACGGCCCTCCGCTAACCGCGCTCTTTTCGGAATGATCCCCGTGCCAAATTATTGCCCNACCCTGCAGTNGGTTATTTTTTGCGTTTTTCNGGAGTATTTTCCCACGATGTAGGGTTTTAGTACAGCAATCCACCCACATTCGGATTCACCATTACTTCTCATATTTTTTGTTGAGTGTTGACTAGCGAGCCTCCTACAGTGTCCGCCTTCCGGTTGAGTTTTCACCCCTGGCTGAAACCTCTGGTTACGCCACTGGTTCTTACGAGACTCAGCCGAATTGAAGCGGGCACAAGAGTTGGCGCGAATCTTTCATCTGCTGAACATGTACTTCACAAATACTTCAAAAACCAAAAATCACTAATTTTTTGTGAAAACAGCGTCGGTTCATGAAGGACGCTTGCTTAACAGTCGAACATCAAACACGTCGATGATTGCAATACAGTGCTTATTTTTTCTTTAAAAGAAAGCACATCATGCAAGAAACAACTTGAAAAAGGGCTGGATAACCAGCAGGACACAAAAAACACGTAATTCTGCACCTCCCAAGAACATTCGCTGCATAAGCTTGATGATGAAAGGACGATCGCGTCGCGCAATCCCAGGAAAGCTGCCAATGGCAGAGACCCCGCAAAAGACAATCTGGAATTCGTCCTTAATATGCAGGAATGCCATTCTTGACTGACAATCACCAACAAAACGTAACGTGAACTAGAAATAAGTGTCTGTAAAACGAACTTCGATGTGTTTAAATGTGACGCGACCTTGTGGCAACGCCGTAGCTCCTTCAATTATGTTGAGCGGCTCGAGTTATCCTAGAAAAGCACTTAATTGCATGTAAACAGAACTAAGATCGCAGCATCGAAATGCCCAGTACGGAGCGGAGAAGGGCACGAATTTTGAGTAATCCTTTGAGTCGAACTCTCTGCAATTTCTCGTGAGTGCGTGCGTGCATGTTAAAAACCAACTAAGTCTCCGTTGATGCTCCTGCGATGCAGCACGCGCGGCGTGACCAAAACCGCCAACATGGAACGAACAACGCTGAAAATGGCCGACAAAGGAAACAACGTAATATTATTCAGACAAATCAAAACAAAAAACGTCCCGCTTTATTTTCTGAGAATGCAGACTGTCAAAATTCACGTGAAAGCGAAGAAACACCGACAAATAGCACCATCGGCACATAAAGCTTTTTGAAGAAAATCAATGCCGCTTGTCGAACAGCGGTTGCCAAGTTACGAGAGTTCGCCGATTGGCGCGTTCTTCAGCCAGAGATCGTGGAGGAAGTGATACATCTCGTCTGTCACTGAGACCTGGAAGTACAGGGCGTGCAATATGCGGCGAACTTCAACGGATAACGCGAAACGAGTATTACTTGTACACAGGCCCGTAACCAGCTTGGGACACCAGGGGTTGCGAAGAGTTTTCTGAGGCCCGAAATTTTTGAACTACGTCCAATAGTTTTATACTATGTCCAACACATTTTTCCATGGGGGGGGGCGAAAAATTTTGTAAGAGGGTTTCGCCACTCGTGGTGAGGGGGTCTGCTTGTACAGTGTGAAGGGTTGGTGGACGGATGGGCGAAGAGAGCTTCGCCTTCAACCATAGTCTTTCGGATTTTTGCACAGAGAGAAGATATGAAACCGCCACAACCTGCGCTCCTTGTTGTTACATCAGCGATCAACGGGTTGGTTCACTTCGTTTCAGGGCCGCAACCAACTGATATTTTTTGGGGGAAGTCATTGTCACTTGTTGTGCTATTTTCGGGGTGAATGACTGCAAGGTGTTGTGTTACTAACACCAGAACATGTTTTTGAAAATTTTGAACGGGGTTTAATTGCCGGTTGCCCCCTCCCCCTGGTTGCGGGCTTGCTTCGTTTAGTTACTGATCAACGGAAAATGTTATCGCGTCAGCAAGAAAGGCTTCGTCGGGACAAAAACGCCGCGAAACGTGGAATTACAACACACGGCCGGACAATCAAAAGCCAAAAAGCGCGAACGCGAAAAAACAGCTGTGGCCGAAAGAACGACGCTGAGTTGTGTGGAATCCTCCTTCAGCGCGCGCGAGCTCCACATCGATCATTATGAACGTGATCGACGTTTCAATTCACGTTGTAAGTCTCGAACTTACCTTGTAGGGCGTGGGATTCAGCTCCCGTTTGATGTCCGGGCGCAGCCTTTTCAAGCACCACGCCGTCCGTTTCCTAGCAACGTGAACATGCAGTTACTCGGGAAATGCAATTCGCGACAAGTAATGACGATCGTCCGCTGAGAAACTGGTCTCCACCTGTTTTTTATCGGTAATTTTTCGGCCACAGACCGAAACGCTTTTGAAATGACTGAAAAAATTAAGTCATTTTGGTCAGAATGGTTGAAAATATGTGCTAAAAACTCTGTTTTGGCGAGTTTTAATACAACTGTGAGACAGAATGACCGAGATGTTTCATTGCCCACAATGTCTCATCAAAAATGACGGAAATGTTTCAGCGAAAAAAAACCCAGATCTCTACACAGGTGAAGAGTTTGAAACAATCAGCAATTTTTTAATAGGAAATCGATTTCACGTAACACTACGCATCGTCAGTCCTACAACCTTACTCAAATAGAGTAACGACCATCCATAAGCAAATCGGATTATAAATGTTCGGTCACCAGCTAGATGTGCACGCAAACGATCTCATCAAAAGAACCGGAAAATACGAAACGTCTAACAGCGAGCCCGGCGTACTTTAGTTCTTGCAGAGTGGCGAACTGCTGAGAAACGCCGTTCGCTCCCCAGTATTCCTGATACAGCGGCTCCACCTTGCACGGACAAACGTAGGCGCGCTTCGATTCGACGAAGGGGTGACGGACGAGGATCTTCCCCCCCACCTGGACGTCACAAAGAGCGGGTTACAGGAAGACTTGGAATCACTTCGTCTGCACCGAAAGTGCACGCCGTACAGCGATGCGGATGTGTGCGATGAACGGAGCAGGAAACAACCGTTTAAGGCAGTAGTCCTTAACCTTTTTTTCCTTGTTACCAACTTCCGGTTGAGTCCGAATCCCTATTCCTAAAAANCCTGAATTGAATTGAACCATTTGCACTGGTTCTGACGCATTCGAAAGAAAAAACAGTGTGCAGTATTCGACAGACAGACCAATCACCCACCTTCAACCTCTGCCATTCCCCACAGGTTAAGAACCAGAGAGCGGCAACTAGCGCCCGCGGCGAAAGGATGAAAGTGGTTTACTCCGAATAAACAAAAAGCTCGGCAGACGCTGGAGCGGCCGCGCGAATCGGATGTGTCATGAGAAATTACCTTCGGGTTTCGAGCGAATGGACGCGATTTACCTTCGGAGCAGGTTCGGTGCTGAGCTGCACGAGGTCGAGCACGGCCTGGTCGTCTTCGGAATACAGTCGGTAAGCGTTCTTCTTCCCGGGGAGGTTGATCTTGCCGACTTCCTCGCTCAGCTTCATACGCGGTTCTCCGTTCAACGCCACCAACTGAATGGCAGGAAAAGAAGAAACGGTAGCGACAAATATGACGTCGCTCGCCCGACAGTTGCGTACAAATCTGGCATTAGTACTTTTTTATCAAAGAAACGTAGTATTATTAGGGTTGAAAGAATTGCGCTAAGCAATGTTTATGCAAAGGACTGATTGATCAGTCATGATGTGATGTTCAGCATAGAAGCATTTTAAAAGCCCAGCTCTCGTTCTCACCACGACTTTTTTCTGTCGAATGATAGAATATAATATGTAAATTGAAATAACTACGCACCGGAAGAGTAAGATGAAGTTCAAACTTCAATTTATTTCACTAGAGCAACTGCACAGCTCACTTCAAGGCTAAACAGACACGGCAACATAAGTGAGATTTTACTTTTGCACCAGACCCATTCAAAACAAAAATTTATTCAAAGCGCGTCGCTGGACGGCAGAGGCAGTTACGCGACCGCAAAAGGCGATGTCGCAAATATGGGTGGTTTCAAACTTGTCCATACCAGCCTTTGTGTAAGGCTTTCACAGGCGAAGAATGAACAAAGCCTTGCAATTGTTAGAAAGCCGGCACCGTGCTCATTCGCGTCAGGTAAATTGTACTATTTTTGGCAAAAGACAATTACAGCTTTCCTTAACTTCACCGTCGACCACGAATTTTCTATCCCGCTCTGCACATTAGATAGATCATAAACAAAGTCTAGCGTTAAACGACTGGATGTTTTTGCTTCGTCTTACCAAGACAGAGTGCTCATGGGATTCGTTGCATGAACTTGCTANAGCGTCCCTCCGCTTATCAAATACGCTAAAATCTGGGTGTCAATATACAATCCTAANCCAAAGGTGTAACCGAGATTGTAGCAACGAGCGCGAAATCCTATCAAGGTTTTTCTAATACTCTCCGAAAACTAATGGCTTTTTTAACGTGTTTTCCCCGTTCATGTTTACCAGAAAATCGAGTACGTCTCTTACTTAGGTAAATTGACGTACATGATATCTATACAAAATGAAGAAAAATGCTTCAGTCATGTGCTACAGACATATGATCTGCATAGCATTACAACTGTTGCCTGGTCATATGTAAGATATTTTTGCGGCATGGCAAGATGATGATGATGATGTAAAAAGAGCACGGTATTTTCAGGTGAGTTTGGTCTTGCGAGCTTTCAAACAGGTACACTGACCGGATATTTTTGAAAACCAAGCCCAGCCCTCCATTCAGAATTCAGCTTTTCGAAGGTCCTTGTTTGGATTGAAATGACTAGAAACCAGCAGACAACAAAACAAACATCCGGAAACCAACGCAACTGAATACCGTCAAACGCTGTAATCAAGAAAGTATAACAAGATTCTAATGACAATGTGTGAAATAAACGTCGTTCTATTGGCGCAACACAATCAAACGTGCATTTTCGCTGCCAGGCAACAGCACTTACTTTGAAAACACAACCAAGCGCAGGTTGTTTCTGACAGGTAACTAAGTGGGTGCCGATGCCGAAGCTGTCGATCTGATGTTTCTGGGAAAGAAAACAAGACGATTCGACCGAAAGGCCACGAACGCAGACAGAAACGGCTTTGCACGACGACAAGAGACAAGCAGGTGGACAACAGGAAGGCGAGCTTTATCAATTGCCATTAACCCGGACGCGAAAGTGGATCAACTCACCAGATTCATCGGCGAGTCAATGTTTTTGCGAATGTACCACTCGGGCAACCGCCATGCACGCAGGCGGTTATGCGCAAACATGCACTCCATAGTAAATACACAAATAGACTCCTGCAATTAGTGTCAAGAAGGTAAGTTTTTGTGAAAAGAACGTTAAAGATGAGTTCGGCCATGAAATGGTCTGAAGTTGTACGATCGTGAATTGCTGTTTTTTTGCGGCAATCTAAAATACGAACCAGGATCTTCGAGTTTGTTTCTGGAGCTGCACCCACTGCGTGCAGTGCAAGGGCGTATCCAGCCAGTAAGGTTTGGGGAGGGGGCGCGATTTCAGTAATATTTAGTGCTGGTAGTCAAGTCTCATAACGGCTGCGGTGCTGTAAGAGGGATGAACTTTACTTCACAACACTTCTGTGACAAAACAATGGACGACGAAAAGGCCTAATATCACGAATGTTGTTTTCCGAATTGTGCAAAATCATGGAAAATAAAATTGCTTTCGTAGATTTCAGGGGGAGGGCGATCGCCCCAATCGCCCCGCCGGATCCGCCACTGGTACAGTGGGAAAACTCGGATCAATGTGGTTCGAAATTCTGAGATTCGCATTTGGCAGGATGATCCAACAATATAGCCGCCCACGTTTAGAATTGCACACCGTGCGAACGCACACGCCTGCACGCGAAAGGTTTTGTTGCGTGACAAACGCGTTACAACACAAGAAAGGGCAAATTGAGATGAGGAAATACAAACACGTTTTGTGCAAGAAGTACTTGACAACTGGTGTGAAATAGGCTACCGTCAAAAAAACGTTCGAACTGACAAAAGCACACTGTATTGCATACAACTTGGCAAAAACAAACATCGCTAGAAGTCGCTCAACGTGAATCAGCGATTCATTTATTTTGCTGCTGCTGTGAGGGCCTCGTCAATCAGTCACACTTGAAACGAATTGCGGTCGTGCATGAGAGGCAAAGAAAACTTCGAAGTGCAAGTTATTGCGGTTGAAGCATTCCTAGGTGCTGAGGCTGTGCAGCAGCCTCCTACAAGCAAACTAACGGGAATTATATCCTTTCATTCGCGCAACACTTAAAGTAGAAATCCAAGATCGGAATTTAACGATGACAAGACATGCTCGCATCGAGAACAAAGAAGCGAGCAACCTGCCCCCGAATCGTAAATCACTGATCCTGCTTTGATCCGCGTAACTCAGTAAACAAATTCTCAGATACTATGCATTTGCAATTAGCAACATTTCACGGTACATGTCAAATTAACAGAAGAAATACTCGTGCATAAGCTTTGATGGATTACTTGAATGCAGCAAAACATGATTTGTGAAATTAGTTGTGCGAAAAAAATCTATACGCTGTCGTCGTCGCCGTGAGAAACATTTTGTCGCTTCACAAAGGCTAAAATCTGAGACATCGAAAAGTTCATTCTGATGGAAGCATTTTGAGGATGTTTCACAACGAATAATTTACAATCATTTTAACGTTGTGTCCATAGCAAACATGAATTTCAACCCATTTGAAATTCGAAAAAATAAACGAATTCCAACCCACTATTCAAAGCTCAGAAGCCTTGAATTAACAAAATTAAACCACGTATGAAGATGTGTTACTGTTGGCTGTGAGCAATTTAGAATATCAAATCCGTGTTTCGGGTACTCAACTACCGGAATCCAAAAGGCCCTTTAAAGCCGCATGATAGGATTCGATTTTCATCTTTGACAGGAACATCGGCAATGAATCTGCTCGTGTGTGCGTCACGAGTGCGCAGCACGTGCAAATGATTGTTACGCTTGTTTTGTTCACAAATGTTCGTATGCGGCGCGAGAGAGTGACGAAAAACGACGTAAAATCGCGTCGTGCTCTCCCTTTTCTCTTTGTTTATCCTCACTCGCTTGAACTGCTCTGAGCAATCAAAGAAAATAGAAATTGCAAGCCATCAGAGTTAAGTCTTCAACCCAATAATGCTGACACGCTTGGCTGGTGGTGCAACATTTTGGGACGAGGGTTGCCTTTTGCTAAAGCAATTGGTTTTAAAATATCTCTGAATACCTGACATGTCAGTCATCATCTTCAGAGAGTTCTTTAATCCAGCGCGAGGTTACTTGCCACCAGGGTGCGATGTGATTTAACGGGCGGCCAGTGAGAAAGGCTTAAAGTATTGCACTGGAATAAACTTGCGGCTCGTCAAGCCGATTTTGCGGCAATGCTGGATACCAGAAAACTTAGAGCAGGGCTCGGAATCCCTGGAACAGTAAATTCTTCTGAATTGCCCATTCCTAATGGCTGGAAATGATCTCATGCCAAAAAAAAACTGGAGCGACAATTTTGGAAACTGCAATCGTACCATGCAGTTGTTGGGATGCTTTCGGTCCAGGGCGGAGTATCTGCATCAAGACGTTTTGATCGGAATTGACCACCTGCTTATGGACACTTTCCCTCAATAGAAGAATTTTGATTCCGGAGTTTCTCTTTTGGCGGTTTTGAAAGTTTTCTTTTTCCCGGTAAAAAAGTAAGTCAGGCCAAGATGACCAATGCTGCTGAGATACGCTGAAAGGTGCAGCTTGCATGGCACAATACGAGGTCGCCGGTAGAGCATCACTGACGATAACTGATTACTGAAAACTGAGCATTCCGAGTCGATGCAACGATAAAGTGACAGAAAAGTTCCGCGGCACCCCCATCGCTATCACCCACTTGAGCTGTGTGTTAAAATGACAACAATGCTCTTTTGAACAGAAAATCGAGCCACACAGACAAACAAACGCATGAAACTACCACTGTTATGGCGCAACTACAGTGCGGGCATTGGCCGCTGCTTGAACATCGCAGGAACGAGCAGCCTCGTGCGTCAGTTCGTTGCTATGGCATGCAGTTTTGAAACAAACAAATTTGGCAGGACATGCAGCAGAAATCGAAAAAACCTAGAAAAGCATGCAATGGATGGAAGTGGCACCTTTTCGCTTCCGAAGCATTCCTGCAAAAGGTTGACGTCACTTGGTCAAAAGGCCGTTTCATAAATAAACAAAACAAACGCAGCCCTCAAACACACAGCAAATGCAACAAGGCATGGGTTAGATGATGTCAAAAAGGCTGTGATTACGTAGAAAACTACGTAAGACGTGAAAACAGAATCACGAATATTCTTTTTAACTGATTTCTTACGGACTTTCCAAAAGCCACACTCGCACACAACAAAAACAATCAAATAGTAGGATGGGACGGAATTTCGCTCGGAGAAGATTTCCAATCGAAAAACAAAACGATTTGGGTTTCTGTTCGATAGTTTAATAGACTATTTTGAAAACATTCGAATATTTTCGATGTCACAAAGGTTCAAAACTTCAAGGTGCCAATAGCTGACCACTTTTCATTCCTTTACTGCAGTCGTCAGACTTTTTTATTCCTAAACTCACTCGTTTAAAAAAAATACGTTAACTCAAAAATTAAAACGGTACCCTCTAACTCAATTACAAAAACTTGACGTTTGAAAAGTAAAAATTTGACACGTTTGACAAGCTGCGGGAAACCATTGATTTGAGAGGCAGTGACTTGGGACCACGACAGCATTCACTTCGAAAGTAACGGTGAAGCTTACAGGGTAAGGGGCGAGGGCGCCATCAGACCACTTGTGACCCCTTGGCGGGGGTGCAAAGTAACTATAAAAGCGTTTTGCCGTTTTTCTGTCGTACGGTCGACATACGAGTGTCAACGGTCAAGGTCGAGTCTTAAGGGGCCATGGAGAAGGCAGGGTGCAGACAAAAAAGTTTAAAACCAGGACTTAAACCATCGCTTCTCCAGGCCTACGCCGAGCTTTCTTTCTGTGCTGCCTAAAGCGTTAGCCTGGTCAGGTGAACTGCTGCAGCTCATTTCATTTCATTTAAGACAAATTTTCGTCATTATGGTCCAAATGCACAGTGTTGTTCTTGGCAGTGGATGAAAATCGAGTCGTCCATGCAAACACATGCACGGTGCTAACACGGAATGAAAGCATCAGTGCTCTGAAATTCGCCGGCTCGAGGTTGCTTCCTGTTCCTGCCAGAATTTCAGCAATTTCGGGTCAATCCGATTCTGGCGCAAAGCGAAAGTTTGAATTCCGTTACGTCTCCAGTTAAAAATGCCCAAATCGCGTGAAGCGGACAGCTGCGACCCGAATGTCGTATTCGGTCCGTTTGGTGGAACCTGCAGGAGCCGTAACAAGCAAAAACGCATATAATTTAAAAAATGACGTTTTCTTTCAAATGTTGAAAGTTTTGGCCTGAAGTGGTTCGGAAACGTTGAATCACGAAAAGTAATCGCACGTTTTCAACGTGCAGCCCAACACAGGAAATGTTCATGGCAATGCAAAACATGCAGCTTTTTTTTTGGGGGGGGGGAAGGAAGGAACCCGGTCTTGTTATTGCTCACCTGTTCTTTCAGAGATCTGAGGGTATCTTCGTTGATATCATTGCTGGCGACAATCATCAGATCTCGCATCCAGCCTACGGAATACCTGCGCGAATTTTGCTGACTTTAGTGCTTGGAAACGAAAAGTTGTTGAGCATTAGAAAGTAAATTTGAACCAGGACCTTTTTTCACGGGTTGGAAGCAGCACACACTTGCTGCTGTGTAAGCTTTCTTGCAGTTACTTCCAAAGGCGTTAGGATCTGCTTTGAGTTGCGCTCGTTTTTTACTTCTATTCAGATATGCTCCCAGCAAACAAATGCGCTTCAGCATTAACATAAGTTTATTTGCGATAAACAATTTAAATGAATGCATGAAACCATCCAGATTTTCGAGGGAAACACTGGTGCTTTGGACAGCTAACAGTCTGACCATAGCTTAAATCTGAAACCGGTTACCTACTTTATGATAGGCTATGGCAATGTAGCGTTACAGTGTTGCATATGTGCTTTAGTGTTTTGCGCATTCCTAATGAGTGACTTGAGCATTTCTTATTTATGACTCCATGTAGCGCGTACTTACTTGCGAACAGCACAAAAGTTGACATGATGGTTGGTTAACTCACAGCACAAAAGTTGACATGATGGTTGGTTAACTCAAATCGCGCAAGTGGTGGCTGTTTCCGTTTGTTCTGTTCGAAACAATTGTTCGACATTGATCTATCTATGCTGAACCGTTTTGCGCTAGGTTGCTACGGTTTCACGTTCCCGCGCAGTGGTGAATTTGTTCTGCACATGAATATGATAAAAGGAAGCAATCAAAGCTACAGAGCTTCTGGTGAGCTATTGACGGACAGAATGGTGAGAACGTTTTTGTTGCTTTGTTTTGGTTTGGTAAGCTGGAGCTGAAGACGTCAAGTCGCTTAGTTTGGAGACAAAACTCGCGCTTCGGAAACTCTTGGTTGACTGCTGAACTAGTAGGACGTACATCACCTTGGAATCGTATGCAACATCGTGCTACTTGCATCTGCAGGCCTTACAAGCATCATTTCCTTTCGTCTGAAATCACGCACTTCATCGTATATCAGAGATGCACAACCAACATAACGACATGTGCACTGTCACGTAGCGAAAATTCGCAAGTGTTGATAACCGCAAAAAATGCAGTGGATCAATTTCGGCCAAGGATGACCTTACTCGTATTTTCTGGAACAAGACCTTGTGGGCTGTGACAATGAACACTGAACAATCTACGCTCCAACGCGCATTTTTTCACCGGCGTGACCTGCTTCGGGCAGCTGCTGCTGCAAAACACTTCCCAGCTGGCACTAGAGCTTGTACTTTGCGCACAGTGCCACAGCCCTATGAAATGTTTAGCTGGAGCTTTTTATATTTATACCAACAAGAAAATTCTGGAAGGACAATTTTAGCTTAAATGAAGATCGCCAGAGAAGACTCGTTAAAATTGGCAGCATGCTGAACGCCGCGTCTGAAAATAAACCTGCAAACCCATTCGTCAATGGTGTGTTCATTCACGGCGTTGCTTTTTGACCAGAAACTTGACACTGAAAATGTTTTCTAAAAATTTGATCAATTTTCAACACGTTGAAAGTTGGAGTATCCCTAGTTAGTCATACGGGATTGCGTAAGTATGTTTCTTTTCAGGCGACTAAGGCTTTCACTGAAAAGCTAGCACTGTCTGTTACTTGCCACACTTCTATCAATGCAATCGAACATTTGCAAGACATAATCGTTGGTAGTGGAAAGGGTAGCAAAGCGTATTGTAGTAGTTAAGATTGCATAGAAATAAATTTTCTGGATTATTACAAAATGCATTGTCACCTTACCTGAAGGTAAAGTTGAAATAAGACCTTCAAAGTACAAATTTAAGTCAATAATTGATGAATCAACTAATATAATATCAGTTCATAAACACTTTAGCATCCTTCTGAGGTACTTCAGTGCAGAGAAAATTAGAACTGCTGTAGGATTCATGTGGCTAGTACCTTAGTGCCGAACAAGTTACAGGCTCTGTAATCTTTGACCTGATAAAGGCTGAAGTTAAAACTATGGATCAAACACTCAGCAATGGCATCGGCTTTGCTTCAGATTGAGCGTCAGACATGATTGGCCGCAACAATATAGTTTGGAGCACGATTAAAGATGCTTCATCACACTGCATCCAGTAAAGATGCATTTGCCACTCACATGCATTGTGCATTCAAAGTTCATTTGGAAAGCTACCATCTGACGCCAGTTATCGGAAACACCATTTTGGTTTCGCCATAGTGAAGCACGAAGAGATGAATTAAAAAAATAAATGGTGTAATCAATAAAACATATAAAATTCCTCTCCAGTTGCACCACTGCCATTTGAAAAAACATCTGCTACAAGGTGTCTTGTCCGCTGTACGGTAAAGCTTTTGTGTAGTATCTTAATAAGCTGGCATAAGCTAAAAACTTAGCAGAAGCAAAATGATACCGCTGATGCAAGATACAAAGCCCGACGTTTGAAAGAAATACTTCAACACCAGAAAAGAAATCTGTTTTTTTTTGGGTTTGCAACACCAACTGTTCAAGAATTTGAAAGGGCAAACTTAAGTTTTCAGCAAACAAAAGCAGATCCAGTGGATTTGCACAAGCAGTTGTTTTTATATTATCGGAGTCTTCACAGTCGACAGGATGTGGTCAATGGAAGAAGGAAATTGCAATTTCCGTTACATGGTTGATTATATGAGCCAAGTTTTTAATGGAATGTGCAAAATACATGAGCACAAGCGAAACTCTCTTGGTGCTGCTGAAGATGTGGCTTTTGTGAAGAGCAGGCTCTTGCAAATGCTAGACATAGTTCCCAAGCAAGTGGTAAAAAGACTTCCTCAAGCTCAGGACAACTACAAAAATCTTGACGTTGTGTTTAATCAAGCAATCTCGTGTTTTATTCCGTGACTTGCCGTGTTTGCATCTACTGCAAGGACGTGGTAGTGCTGAAAATCAATACAGAACACTGGCCTTTGTTGACTGGTAGGGTGAAGAACATTCAAGAGTCATGGATTACCAAACGACACAGACATTTTTGGATTGGAGTCATGCATCACCAAAGACTTGCAGATCAAAGGACTTGCCGAAATGGTCTCCGGCAGGAGTCTACCTTTTTTCCTGAAGCAGGATACCAGCTTTGATTAAATTAAAAATCGCTCTGACTGGTTAGTTGTTAGATTAATGTCTTCGGTTCTATATCTTGGTTGTATTGGTTTTGGTTTGTGAACGATTCAGAGCAGGGCACTCAGGGTAAGACAATGGCAAGCCCTGTTCTATCACAGTGCCAGTGCTCAACTACTGTTTCATACCAATACAAGTCACACAGGTAGCAGAACAAGATGGACATGGCAGAAAATGTATAGGG
>JGI24158J21664_10001167_pt1 | contig 28524 bp, 18 predicted proteins | sample Ectturendosymbi3_FD_21664 | JGI IMG/M metagenome (IMG submission 21664) | reverse complement strand
ATGTTTCAGTCATTTATTTATTTGAGTAAACGTCTTTCTAATTTTAATTTTTGAGTAAACACTTTTCTTATTTCATTAGTCACAGTTTCTTTTTGTCGCCATTAGTATTCTTGACGTCAGTCAGTTTGTTAAGCTGCTATGATTTCTGAGTTTGTGTTACGAGACTTTGATTGTAGTCTTGAGTTTGTTTTTTTCTCTGCTCTTACTTCAGCCTTTCAACTTTTTACCCTTAAGCTTTGCTTGCAATTTTCAGGACTGAGGATGCGTAATGTTTCAAAACTGAAATCGATTTCTTAGTAAAAATTTTCTGATCGATTTCTTGCTTACACTCATCGTGGAAAGTACATACTTGCTTACATGAGTATCTATCGAAAACAAACTTTCTACAGCAAAGAATCACATCTTGATGTTTCCTGAGTATTGGAGAGTAGGCTATATGTTTCGCATACTGAGCACTTAAGATGATTGCCGTTTGCTATAGTTTGTTGAAATATAATATTTTTCGGATCATCAACAATTGCATGGTTTACGACTACGTGAAAACTTCATTTTGGGGTGAACCATTTGTAGCGTCTTTTCATTTGCTAACCTTGAATATGTATCAGGTCAGTAGATTACCCGCTGTTACAACGTTGTAAGTAATTGCAGTAGCTTTAGTCTGCAACCAATATAAGGTGAAGCAACAGAAAAAATTACATAAAAACACGTTCAGTACACCTGTGCCCCATTTCATTTCAACAGCCCTTAACCTTAAATCAATGTCTCTGATGTTGGTCGCAACAATTTTCAGATATCTGCACATTTTTCCAAAGATTTATCGTGTTTTTTCAAAAAATTTTTTAAACAATGTGTTGTGAAATTGCATGGCAAGTCCAGCGTCTCTTTAAAGTACATTGCAAAGTTTCTGGCATACCGGTCCTGAGGCGTTTTCTCCACCTCCACAGTCTGTGGCTGTCTTGTGTGCCCACACTCGTCTGGCTACCCCGTGGTCTGGTGGCAAGTGCGTCCGTTAGGGAACTCAGTTCTCGGAACTGGTAGGACCGGTGTTCGCCTCTAGCTAGGACCGGTGTTTCCAAGACCTTGTTAATTGAGACTGTAGCCTTCACGCCAGGCGCAGCGTGTAGGCCTACAGAAGAGCTGCAGGGACATTATCTTCTTTATTCGTTGTATAACCGTTGTATTGTACTGTTTTCTATATAGTTCCTCCAACTGCACATGTAAATCATGCAGACATCAATTGACACTGCAGAACTTGACTGTTGTACTGAAATCCTCAATAACACTGACCCCGAGTTCTAAATATCCCTGCATTGACCAATCACTCGTATTACTTTTTTCAAGAGCTGTGGGTTTGTTACCACTCTTTTCAGATAGACCTTGCGCTAGGCAACGCTGCGTTTTTGTACTTCGGCTTGCAAAGTTAATTTCCGTATGCTGTGTTTACGTACAATCAGGTTTAGTGTTTGTAAACCATGCTAGCGGTCTGTTTGTAAAATAGATGTCACAAGACAATGTAAAATTGATTTGCACGGGTGGAAAACAGAGTTTTTCTTAGAAGATAGCCTTTGAATATCGTGAGTGATCATGTATTCTCATGTTTGAATAAGAGCTGATGATGCGTATCTAGTGGGCGAAATAAATATCCTGATAAGAGTATGGTGTCTGACCCTCGGCTCTGAAAGGATTCATTTCGATAGAGAATTAATATGATTTCATTTAGTATCAAATGGTTATACGCCTACTTGATCTTAATAGTCAGTCATCAGGATTTCAGTGTCTGATTCTTTGCTGAGAAAGGATTTCTTTCCATAGACAGTAGTCAGTGATCAAAGTAGTAATTTCTATATTGTTACGTCATAGTACACTTTGAGAGTAAAGTAATATATTCTGCTGCGTTGCTTTATACTCTGATTAAAACTTATCTGAAAAGATCCAAAGCTATTAGATTTCTCGCGTAACATAGCAGCCAATTTGCTGTTTCTGCCTATCAAAATGTTACTACGTTTGTATCCCTGAAATATGACTCTGCTTTATGGAAGGTCGTGTATCACTTTCTGCTTATTCGTTTTGGTGGAATGGACAGTAGGAAAGGTGATTGTTGAAAACGTGGACTGGATTTGTGCAGGTAGACAAGGTTTGGTCTATATTAAACCATTAAATCTATTTCAGTTTGATGTTTTCTTCTTTCAGTGATTAATAATGGCACATGTAAGGACAAATTCCCTGAGGCTAGGCCGAGAATGATCCTGCCCTTTTAAGCAGACTTAGATATGTTAGATGAAGTTAAACCGAGGCCAAGTGGAAAAATTTTGAGCGAAGCCTAAATCGAAAACAAAAATTTTGGAAAAGCATTAAATTGGAGATTCTTTCTTGCGATATCCTAACGCAATTTCACAAACGTTTGTTTCAGGCAGTCAATTTCAACGCTTAGAGCATCGAAAATAACAAAGTAAAATTACTTTTGGTCTGCTGAACGTTAACTGTGTGTCGCTGAGACCTTACCGACGGTCCATAAATTTCATAGGCTAACCAAAACCGAGTCCATTAACAACTTTAAAACTTGGAAATCAAGACTCGAGACAGACCCTGATTAATTTGGAGAACACTGAAAACCGGTCTCGCGAACAGTGTTGGTTTTAATAAAATTTCGCCAGTGCTGATGTCAAGGAACAGGGAAAGCCCTGCACCATCAACAGAAAGCTGCCACTGGCTTCCTTTGCGTCGTGCAACGACTTCCGAAAAATCGACATTTTCAGAACAGCTGCACAACGTTTCGAACTGGTGGAAGTTTTATCACAATTTTTTGAGATGAGCAATGAGTATGCATCATGTCGTGCTGAAGCTTGCCTCTGAAAAAGCTTACAAAGACGACTGCAGTTTACACACCTTGGCATTACTTTCCATTACGGCTTACTTTTCAAAAAGATTTTCATAAAAACATGACAATATCGTTCAAAACTATAAACTGAACTTTAGACACAATTTTTAAACAAGGGAGTGTTTTCGTCTTTGGGGTGATGAATGCTGCCTATTCGCACTTTCGTTTTGCAGGTAGCGTGGTCTCATGTGTAAGTTTGTTATAATCCATGTTTAGCGTTAGGCAATAGCACCTCAAATTCATTTTCTTCTACTGAGTGCTGACCCATGGGCGTCGGAAGGATTTTTTCCAGGGAGGGGGCAATAGTAGATTTCTCCAGAGGTAGCCAAAAAGATTTTTCCAGGGGTGGCAAAAAGATTTTTCCAGGGGTGGCTAAAAGTGGTGAAATTTTATTTGTCCCTCTCTAAACTAAGAAAACAACCTTTTAATAAAAATTTGATGCGTAAGTTAAAACGTGATTCAGTCTAGTGACGAACTGGAGTACAGACGCAATCTTCGAACCGAGATCCAGTGCAACTTGTTCGTACAAGTACTGTAACAGTCAGTAAAAAATGCATGAAGAGCGGAAGTTTATTAAATCGTGCGATTGCACATACCAGTGTTCAAAACTACCTACCGTCGTTTTGATTGGTTGTGCTAAAAATGCATCATTTTTGAGGTTGGCGTGCGAAATTTTAACTATAAACAGAAATTGCGGGAAGTCGGGCGTCCCTAGTCTTTGCAGTTCATTAAAAAAGTTGCATTAAAACGTAGATTTGAAAAGTTGCATTATAACGTAAGGTTCTTGCGTCTCTGCTATAATTGTTTATACATGCAGTACATATAGCAAAAACGTGGTCTGGATGCATTTACTTGCCTCCAGATTTTATTACTCTCGCGTGCTGAGAAAAGATCTTAGTTGAGATGAAATGACTCTTTCTTCTATACCATTTTAGCAAGAAGCGTTGTTAGCGCGAAGTAGAAAGCTTCTAAAAATACGTGCCGATTTGTTTCTTGGATTTCGTTGTTACCTTGCTACTTGCAAGCAAACATCCTCGGAATGGGATGTCCAGCTAATCTTGCAAATGCAAATACAAGCACAGCACACATAGGTGTACGGGAGTGCATATTTTTGGGGATGCAAAAGAATTTTGCCCAGATTTTATCTTGTTTTTCCCAAATAACAAATAAACAGCAAGTCTTAATATCAAGACTAAAACGTACCATTGTAAACAAATCAAGGTGTCTGCCTTCCTAATTACCAATCGTCAAATATCAGTAACAAATCAATTTATGCGTTGAGTCGCGCTCCTGAAATTCTTCATGTACAAATTAAATTCAAAGCGGCAACGTATTGCCATGCACGTTCATTGATGTGGGTATTTCCATCTTGTTGATGAATTGCATACTGACAGATTTCTCAGCCCTGAGTTTGAAATTACTATTGTTATCACACCCCTTCATTACCAAATCATATAAATGACGAGGTAAACAAACACAATCCTGAAAAAAGCCTGTCACTATGGTAATCAAAACCTTTACCCCTCAACTAGCAATCAATATCCTTCATTAGGCCTACAGCTCCTAATCATGACTTTAAAGTCTCTAAAGTCACGTCATGAAAACCAAAAAACAGTCCAGATTAGGCAGTTGAAAGTGCACTGAACAAAGCATGCTAAGAAGAAATAGCAATATGGAACTGATTCAGACATTAATACTGCAGCCTATAGTTGATCAACTCCCAAAGAATGTGTACAAATGCAAATTTCCAATGACAAATGACTTATAACCTCAACGAAAATATTTTATCAAAGTATCAGTGCTTCATTTGACTGCATTAGTGAATTATGAAGTGCAACAGATCTAGTGCAGTTGCTACTGTTCATGAAAGCTTCACTTCAGAGCATCAAATTGAAGCATCAAAATTTGGCAGGATGCAACATGTGAAATTCATTGCATGAAACAAATAGAAAATATGACAACCTAAGCAGTATGAAATCACAGTTATTACTACCACACAACATATTGCAGCTGCAGTTATTTGGTCAATTCTTGAATAGGCCTACTTCACAGCAACATAATTCACACTTGTAAATTTCACATCAAGCAAGTTTGAAACATGAAAACTTTACAGTGTCATATCACAACTACATCGCATTATTACCACAAAAAAATTTGTAGCAGCACATAGTAGCCTACTACTTCCAACAATGATAGCTTCACAGCATTGAATTAAACCTACATTATTATAAAAAAACAATCCACAGCTACTTTTACTAGGTAGACTTACTGCTGCCTATGAAAGCAGAACAGCAACAAACAGAGCCTTGAAAACTTAACAGCATGAAACAAACTTGAAACATGAAAAGTTCACGGCATCAACTCACGTCATTTACAGCTACGTTTTTGTTATTATAGCTCAAAAACACTTACTGCCATCAACAATTTGGTTTTTACAGAAGTTTAGGTTAGTTAGAATGGTGGGTTACCACTACATGTTCCTAATTTCAAAATATTTCCAACTCTACCCAAAATTGAATGAGGTTGTTTTGATTAGCCCAAATTTTGATTTGGGCTGTTGGAATTAACCCAAATGTTTATAATAGTATGAAAATCTGAATAAACCTCTTCTGATTTACCCAGTTGGTTTCAATTGTACCCGTGTTTGAATAAAGCTGATTCAATTACCCAAATTTGATTAAGTTCGTTGGAATTTACCCAAATGTTTCAAATTGTATCCAAATTTCATTGAAACTCTTGTATATTACACTTTTCAAATTGCCAAGTTTGATTTGGCTGATGGACTTTACCCCAATGTTTTCCAATTTATGTGAATGTTTTTAATTTCACTCAAATTTGAATAAAGCCTTTCTCATTTGCCTATATTTAATTGAAGCTGCTGGACCATACCCAAATGCTCCTAATTTACCTAAATGTTTCTAATTTTACCCAAAACCTGAATGAAGTTTTTAATTGGCCCAAATATGATGAAAGCTGCTGGAATTCCCAAATGATTCCAGTTCACTTAAATGCACTGTCTGTTTTGCCGTCAGGCAGTCTATTTTGCCATCAGAGGCGAAAAATGGCAAAATTAGTCTCAGCAAAACTTGTGCCGTTGAAGGCAACATAGAATCTACCTCACGTAAAAGTGAATGTAGCTGTATAATTTGCCCAAATGTTGAAAATTTTTGCCCAACTAATGGCCAATGTTCCAGCGTTGGGGATGCGACCGCATCCCCTGCATCCCCATGCCGTACGCTTATGACAGCACACATTGAAGGCGCACAAACAACTCACAAACAGCAAAAGCGAACATGCACATAACGACACCAAGTTGGAGAAATGCTTGAGGTGATGCAGCACTTTCTGGCGCTTCAGTCACACTCCCCGGTGAAAGTGCTTTCCGTTGAGATGTTTCACTGGCAAGGGAGTTCAAGACGACTTGGCTTCAGGCTTCACAGAAGACTGCATCTCTTGTTCCAAACGGAAGTGAGATTTTACCGCAGCTCCCATTACACCATTCGCTAGGCAGGAAAGTCGAATTGTACCAATTGGTAAAGATATGACCCGGACACACTTCAGAACTCTCAGCACCGACACCAGGCCGTCCAAGATCACTGTCAACCAGCACGTTATAGCCAATTAAAGCAGTGAGTTCAGTGGCGTGCAGAGGGAGGGGGGCGAACGGGACGCCGGCCCCGGGCATCCAAGGCAGGGGGGCATCCAAAGAGTGAAATTACAAAAATTTTAATGCTGTATCTAGATGATTTTTTCTATTTCAGGTCTACTAATACATGCCGCATGGATTTAATTTTTCGAAAAATTTTTTGTCAACACTAATTTTTACGTATTCAAGTGCCAGTAATTCTCAGATTTTTCAATAACAGGCACCTATACTTTAAGTGTGCGGCGCACACTCAACCACAGCGACAGTGACATGACTTGTACCAGATCGTGTAATCAAGGGAAAACCACAAAAAGGATTGAAAGGCAATCAGGATTGAGAAAAATCTGTTTTTTTGAAAAAACAACCCAGCTGTTTTTTAATCCGAGTTTTTTGTTTTTTTGAAAAGAAACAGGTTTTTGTTCCTTTTTTTAAGAAAAACAAAGACCCCACTCTGAATTGTTTTTATTGCATCATGCAATATCAACATTTTCAGAATTACACAATAATAACTTGTTATACCTATTATGACATTCAAATTTGAAGGTAAAGAAATGTGCCCCATCTGTGTTTAATTCACTTCAAAGTGATAAGGCTTGGCAAGAACGCGCTCAGCAAACGGAGGAAGCCACTCCCCCACAAACTCTGCAGTTTCACGTCAAGTTTATGCACGTGCCCTACTAGTTCAGCATCTACATAGTGTATTTTTTCAACATATCGTTTGCTAAGGTCCAATATCAGAAACAGCTTGGATGCAGAGAAGCCAGAAAAATTGATTAAATTATACCGAATTTACAGAGCTGAAGAAGATATCCAGTAGAATTTACTCAAACTGTTCGAATTATTCTTCGAACTCTTCGTTTTGTTTCATTAAAAAGATATACAGTTAACTGTACAAGTGCGCTGCTTATTTTAGTTTTTACTTCATAGTAAATTTTTCAAAGGGAAAGTAAAGAGTGGGATTTTCGGTGGGTTTTATTGTTTTTTTAAGTGGGTTTTTCAAAAAAATCCTGGTGTGTTCTGGTTGGGTCCAGTTACATCAACACTGAAGATAATTATGGACGCTTAATTAAATTCCTGAGCCAAATTTCAAAACTTTCCTATTTGATTTTATGATGCATTACTAGTTTCCCGTTCCGTTTTTAGTGCTAATACAGTCGCACACCTGTGCTTGCAATATGTGCTTCGTTTCGAGCTTCGTCATTAATTGGCAGTTCAGACGGATTGATCATAACGGCTCAAACAAGTCCGTATCTTTTTTTCCTCTTTAGTAATTGTGCATATAACAACCACATAATAAAAAACGAAAATTTTTCTTGCGTAATTCATGCTCATTCTCAATTCTTGTGTAGTTTAGCAAGTTTCAAACTGTCAACCCTGGTGTCCGCCATCCCAGCCACATACCTTATGATCGATTGCTATACGACGAAACATTCACGCAGCCTTGTAGTTCTGCAGTTGTGAACTGCGCTGACGTAGCACTGAGTGTGTTCTACTCCCTGTTTTAACGCGTTTCCAGATATTTTTGCAGTCATGAACTGCTCTGTCTTAGGATACCGCTGATAATTTATGTTCATTGCAGTGACACATTGCATACTACAACAACGAGTAAAGAGAGTGCGTGTAGAATAATATGCACAGACGCGCCGGATAACGGAGGCATGGCTGGGGCCTATACCCCTCTGCCCTTTCAAACGAGGGGCAACGGGGGCGGAGGTGACTTTTCATCATGGGTATAGAAGCAGGCAAATTTCTGGGGTGTAAAATTTTGCGCGAATTTCCCCAAACTTGCCCGAAAAGTTTTTGTGCAACTTTTGCCTGTAAATTTTCTCCCACAAAGATCATGAAGAACTCTTTTTGGTGTAACCTTCACAATAAGGTCACGTGTGTTTTCATGCAAATATTGGGTGCCATTTTTTGAAGTCAAAAAACATTGGGCGCCATTTTTACCCGAATTTTCAGGACCTTTGCTCAGATTTTCAGCGAATCAAAAATTTTGGGGGGTGCGCTTGCAACCCCTTCACCCCCACCTTCTACACCACTGCTTTTCATAACAGTATCATAGGTAATTTCATGGTTTATCAAGATCGACTTGAAACAAATTCATTGCAGCTATTCGGGCACCCAGAAAATTCAGAATGTTTTTCTATAATTTCTATTATTATTTTTGAGATCAACATTGTTGATGAACAGAAGCAAGCATAATTGGCAACGATTTTTGTATAAGTTTCCATTGCCCTCAACTGTTTTACTGCTTCCCCTTCCCAGCAGAAGCGTCGCGTGAAAGTTTTAATAGGGGGTTCTACGTCTGTTCAGGGGGGCTTGACATTCTGAAATTTGATAAAACTCCACCGATTTAAAGTGCTTCAAAATTCAATTTGGGATCATTGGAGCTTTCATTGGGGGGGGCATAGCCCACAAAAGGCCCTCCGTGGCGCCGGGACAGCTTCCCTACCGCGGCTCCGGCGTCCCTGAACATGCACGTTGTGTCAACAAACTTCGCCAAAGCGTTGGTTTACAAACGTGAATATGACGTCATATTGTGACGTCACAAACATCGTAAATCTAGTAACAATGACCACCATACGTCACTGCTGAATACTAGAATTTGGTAGGGGGCATCCAATCAAGCAGTCGCCCCGGGCATCGTCAGACCTCTGCACGCCACTGCGTGAGTTCCGTTTTCAACATTCCCTAAATAAGTACAGTTGTAAATCTTGAAAAATAGTCTTGTTGACCTCAGCACATCTACAGGCGAATACACTTGATTTTTCGCTAATACACATAAACGATTTTTTAACACTTTGTAAAACCGAGAAAGAGTCTTTGCGGCAAAAGGTTTATTATCATGACAGTAACAAAAGTACCACATAAACGGTTAAAGCGGAGCAGACCACATGAATATTTATCTACCCCAATAATCCTGAAGCATTTCTAACTGCAACTAAGAAGCATTCAGTAGCTGTGTTTAAGAGAAGACAAGTAAGCTACCTTGTCTAACTGACTGGATCTTTGGTCTTGCCCGTGATGAGCGAATCGTACCCCGTGGACCATTCGCAGTTCGCGAAGCCTGGGAAAATTAACTGAAAATGGACACGAAGCCAACAGCTATAACCTTACTACGCCGAAGCAAAAGCTTGTGTGGTAAGAACTGAAAAGCAACGAGAATGATCGCATTAACCCTGGACCCAGTGCGTAAAAATCTTGGAAGAAGGGTAAATTTGCTGTAAAATTGGGTGAAGCTTTTATTATTCGTTTACTCTCAGGCATGAGAAGTCATGAAATCGGAGGAAAATGCACTAACAACAACAACCCGCTGATTTATCCATGATCCGTTAAAATGGCGGTGGAAACTATAAGCTTACCATTACTCCTTTTTGGGCTTCGGAGAAACTGATTCAGTAACATGCCCAGAACGAAACTTCGTGGTCTAGGGCTCTTTGTCTCCTGCCACCTGTATCTAGAACGGTAGTCAAATAAAAAAATCAATGCAATAATCTAGCAGTATATCGCTTGTATCTTTGTTGAAGAGTATCGTATATGCGTCCTCCGACGGACAGTTGCAGAAACGAATCTGGCATCTATGTTTCCTTTTGTTCACCTGTGCCTACAAAACGACGACTAACTCTATATTGCTGCAATGGAATTTTCTTTTTTAAATGTCATAAATTATACCGCAGATGCCAGTCGAGGTATTTTTGAAAATTCTTACATACAGTAGAACGTTTTATCTATCTAAAGTGGGTGGTGTCTATATCCAGCTTTGGTGGATAAACTTGATCTCCTGAAAAACAAAGATGGGCATAAACACAGCGATGCAAACATACAGGTTCGTATCGTAGGCGTGACTCAAGTTGTTGCTGATGACTTATTTCAAAGAAAGGTTTTGTTTTGCTATATGTTTACTATGCTGTAGTGCTATGCTGTGTATATCCAATTTCATTATACTATATTTCTAAACGTATAGGCAGAAATTCATTAACAACTTTTAAATACTTCAGTGCATTTATCAAACTTCTCTTCGTAGTTGCAGTCGGTTTTTAATAGCCTTGCCGACACGAATGGTCCTAGGCGCAGGTGATCGCACAAAGCCGATGCTGAAAGCAGCTGATCAGTCGGTTTCAGCAGCTTGCCGCAAACGCACCAGCTCGCCGTCTTTGGGACGAAAAGTTCCGCAAATGGCGCGTCAGCATGACGGAGAGCGCGAGATCTGGTTTTCACGTTGTGCCCAGATGCGGCGCCTTGCGTGAGAGCTGTCCATCCGCGCGGTGGCACTGCGACTGTATCGAGTGCAGCGACCGAGTACAAGCTGCAGATTGGTGTACACCGAAGGCAGAGCGAGCAAGAGCAGGCCATGAAGAATTGGGAGCCTTCTGGACAGCAAGCAACGTGGAATGTCGGGATCGAGTGGTTTCGACTGCTGGAAAGTCAAGTGCGCGTACCATTACCGTCGTGCAGGTGAAAACACATCTTGCTTTATTGGATAATAATAATGCGTTCACCAAAACTACAGTGTCACCAAATCTCTTTATAGTTCAAATTACTCAGTTAGCCGAGTACTGTAATTTTGCTAATAAAACAAGGTTCCTGTCTCAAATTTCTCAGGTACGTTTTGTTCTGAACACACTCCTCCTACACTTTAATGCAAAACAATTAACTTTTTAACTTCGAACTTTGTCATTCAGGAACAAACTCATTTGCACTGTTTCTCTCTCCGGAAACGATTACTCACCGCTACCAGGCTACAAGTCAGATGATGAAATGGAGGACAATTTTGTATACCGCCACTACGCGGCTGTCGTTCGATACCAGGGCCACCAGTCGGCCTCTCGTGTCGAGATAGTGATCAGAAAGAGCCTGCCCGCCAACAATGAGGACCTGAAGAACGGGAATGGAGCAGGAGGAGTTAACGGCGGAAAAGCAAAAAACTATCCTGTCGTTGGTTCGATGTCCGACGAAGCCAAACTTGGCAATAGAGGCTCTGGCGTGGGGGTAGATGACTACCTTTGGAATGGGGATGCTTCATCAGACGAGTTTGCTGATGAGAAAACGAGCAACGGCACTATTTCGGAGAAAGCTGCAGCAATGATAACCGGTAGGCAATGTCTAGAAAAAGAATCGAAAGAGCGCGGCGCCTATAATAGTTTGCTACGAGTTTCCAAATCACATTTTATACGTCCGTCCACGTTCCATTTTTCTTGCCATTAATTTAGTTAGACTTGCTTTGAATTTTGATGTTTTTTTATGGCAGGAGATAATTTAAACAATTTTTTTTTATTTTTCACTGGCATAGCTTCACTGTCTAAAACAAAACGCATTGTCGATTTGCAAGGTTTCCATCGTCTGTTTCAAGATAAGATAATGTTGTTTAGTGTGCCGAGTAAGTTGTATGTTGCGACACAACAAACATTTTTCAGGAGCACAAGAGAGCTTGGGCACGCCATGGATTATAGTCCTCTCACTGCTTTCTACTCTGCTGAGTTCGAGTCTCATCTATTGGTGCTGCGTGCGAAGAAGGTAGATACGTAACAACGATTGTTTACGTTCGTTCAGACTAGTGTTTCTCAACCAGTGGTCCATGGCGCACTGGTGGGCTATTTTTTTAGTGGGTCGTATAGGAATAAATCGCTATATATATTAGACTTACCTGTATTTGTTTATGCGTATAAAAAGCCTATGCTAACAAGATAGTGGGCCACGCAATTTTTATCAAAAGTTTTCTGTGCCATGTATGGAAAAAGGTTGAGAAACACTACAGACGTTTGTAACACACATGGCACTATAGACAAAAAGTGGCTTTCTTTTGGAAGCTTTGTTTTCGAAAGTTTTGAGTCAAATTTACAACGTTTCTGAAGCAATTCGTCATTTTTATAGTGAAGTTCAGGGAAATTAATCATACGCTTTTCTGTCAACGTGAACTTTAACAATGTTGGTTTGTTATATTTATTCAATGCATCCCAATTCCATTTGAACATCTCAAAGTCTTCACTTAAAATTCACAAGAACTACGTTTACTTCTTCTTTGCTCAACGCACCTAATAAAGCGAAAAAAGAGGACTTTCCCAAATTCTTTCAGAGTAATCAGCTCAAGCCGAGATGAAAGTGGGAAAAAATGAATATTAAGCACACTCCATGACGACATCAAGCTAGTTGTGAGCCTAGCTTGGCAGCCCTCGAAATCTAACATGTGATGCACTGATTCGTAAATTATTTTCGGATACTTTGGAAATAATCTCTATTGGAGTTTTAAGGCGAAATCTGAAAGACCACGACTTAATCTCATGTAAAACTAAACATATCACAAACATTAGATCAATTTGGGTAAACCAATCGGTAGAAATAACAACCTTTGTTTGGTGCGAGCCATTGGCTCATGTTTAAAATCAAGTTCAAGTCCCACAACTTCCGACACGGGACCGAATGGGGGTCGTGTTCATTTGACCTCTAGAAAATGAGAGGCGAGTGACTCAGCGAAGCAAAAATAATCCTTGGCGCGAATATGAGTCGTTAGCTTCATGGCGCTAGCAATAAAACGTGATTTTTGTAGGCGAGCGGTCTTCGATAACCGAACGTGATCTGTTTACTTCTGCTTCAAACCCTAAACGAAATGTCCGCACTAGTCTTGCTGAAAAATGTCGGCCACGTCTCCTTCAACCCCACAGAACTTATGAATTGTTCAGAATGGGCTTATTGTGGAAAAGCGGTGATGACACATTTTCACACAATAATGATGAACACAATCATCTACTCGTCTAAAATAAATTAGAAATTAATACGCAAACGCCAATGCACCCGAATATCTCTGTGCTGATTACGAGTATCGAGAAAACACATCAAACTTTGGTTATTTTATGTGAAAATGTGTTGTTTATGGATCGCGGCATTGTTGGCAATAAATGCAATTCAAGAAACTAAATAACCAAAAGTTCCACGGTAGACACACTTGCTCTGCAGTAGCACAGAAATCTCTCGTTATAATTTCTTTCAACAGAATGCAGTCTTATAATCTTTTGGGGACAGTCATTCGAAAGCAGTGTCGTGACATTGACAATGCAATGTCGTGACGTTGACAATATGACTTGAAGTGAACCTACAGCGATTGCATGAATACAAACAAACGGTGCTACTATAGTGTGAAGTCTACCACAGTACAGGGTGAGAAAGACCTCAGGCTGCACGTGGGCAGGCGGCATATGGCGGTAGACTTCACGCTACATTAGCACCAAACAAACATCCACGAGTTGGGGACATGCGTTGGCATGAGTGGTCCTTGTCAACAGTCCAAGAAGAGTTACATCTCCAGGCTATTTTTACCACCTTATTCCTAATCGCAGGCGAGCGACTGTACGTCACGGCACAAGAGTAAAAGTTTGGGCCAACGAACCTCTCGGTCAGCGGTTATCTCGTCGCATTCACTCTGCCGTCCACCCTACGGAAAGATTGAGTGGTGGATACATTCCTGTTCCAAGCCAGGCGCCCGAGTATGCAGCAATCAAACGGAATCATTCAAACGTTGTAGGTCTTGGCGGGTCGGATGAAGATGATGAAGTGTTTTCAACTTCTACTAGAGCTATTTTGCCTTCGGGCGTTTCTGGAAGAAGAAGCGTTAGAGAAAAGAAGTCATCTGTATTCCGAGATATTTCTGGCGCCGCAAAGAAATACAGTGAACGGTAACTTTTTCATTGCAACAAGGTACCAGTCAGTTTTCTGATCCCAAGTGACTGGTGTAAAATTGCAGCCTTTGATAAATTTATGAAAAGGAGGTACTAATACTACCTTTGTTTTGTCTTTGAAGCTATAATACATTAGCTTTCAAAAATCAACTCAGCCATAACAAAGACATCTCTTCTTAAAATAGTATCGCCTACTTCCTGTTTAAAAAATCACTGATTGTACCAACTGCGGTAGAATCAAATGAGTTTCATCGACTGAGTTAGAAAAAAGTTTTAATTTATAAAAGTGTTTATCGAGTGATTAATTTGCAGAACTTCAAGCGTTCTCGGCATCAAAAGTGCCAACTTGCCCGAAAAGCGAAAGTCATCATTTGGAATCAGGAAAGCAGGCTCTGGCAGATCGAAAGCTGGGTCGAAAAGCCTTCTAAGCAAGTGGTGGAACGAGCTTCGCAAACGGTTTATCGCTTTTATCATGCTGTGCTGCTGCGTCGGCGACAACAATGACTTGGGAGTGACGTTTGACGGCGGCAAGGGCAAAAAGAAGCGAAGGGGGAAGAAAAAAAAGAAAAAGAAAAGTCTTTTCGCTTCAATGGGACCTAGCCCGTTGGGGGATACCGGATCCGAAGGCCCCGGTTTTGAGAGCGGTCCATCGGATGAGGCACCTGTGGTTGGACGTGATCCGGAAACGCACGAAACGTGCGCAGTCCAAGAAAAAACGTCTGTTCACGTCGTGAACGAAGCCAGTCCTCAGCTGGTTGCTGGCAAATCCTCGAGCAGCACCTTCAAAAGTTCACCCAGCAGCAGTAGCAGCACCAGCGCTACGTATATACCTCACTGCGGCGCTGGAAACCAACTTGGGGCGCCGTCAGGGCCGAGCTTTCTTGACCAACGCATGGACGTCGTCGCTGGTTCGAGCACCAAGCGCCCCAGGAAATGTGGAATTCCTATAACTCGATGCATACACAACCCGGGCAGCAAATGCAGTCTGCGTTGCATTCAACGCCAACCCGGCTCCCCTGTTGTTGTCGCCCCCTTGACGTCATCGGATTCATCCAGTACGTTATCTGTTCGGGAACAGCAGCGTAGCTCTTCGTCCTCAACACCCGGTGACGTTGGCGCCGCCAGGGAACGACCCGGAGGAGTGGATCTGATGAGTGTTGGCGATGGAGCACATTCGTTGGGAAGAGCAACTACATCGCAAGGGTAAAATCTGAGAGTTAGAAGAGCAAACGGGATGTTTTTTAATTACGACTAAACAGAACCGCAGGCCCGTAGGCAGGTTTTAAGGTTTGGCGGAGCAAAATACATAAATAAATTTTGAGGGGGGCAAGATTTTTGTTTTTATTATATGTTTAAAACAAACTTTCCTGGACACAACAAATTTTTTTTTGGTGAAAATATTTGGGGGACACTGCCCCCGAATGTCCTTCCGTGACTACGGGCCTGAGCAGAACTATAACAACGATTATGTTTCTGAAACAAACGTTTCACGTGGCACAACCCCTCAGCGTTTCCAACTTAATGACAAGCTTTCAAATCAACTACCTTTTGCGCTTACAGCCTCACATAAGTGAAATTCGGTAATGTCAGGAAGCAAAGTCGTTGAAACGCGGAAATATCATTTCTTTGCTAAAATCCGGTTCAAAATAATCTAATCACACATATAGGAGAGAATATATGATTGAACTAGTCATAGATGGTTGATAAGCCTTTAAAATGTAGTGCGTTTTTTGTGTTTAAAACTTTTAGAAATGTTCAAATCAGCAGTTGATGACTGGCAATTGTTTACTCTTTAACGCACAGCTGTGTAAGCCTTTTTCCAAGTATATTTTGTTTCAAAACTGAACAGAACATCGAATGTTCTGAGCCGAACAAGAGAAAATCTCATAAGAGAGAATCAGCGCATGGAAGAACTTTTGCGAGCTTGGGAAAGAAGGCCTGCTTCTTGTACCGATATCAATCTGGTTACGTCAAGGCGGCAACTTTACGCTAACACCAGCAGGCAGTTATCGTCGTGTAAGCTATTAAAGGTTGTGGTTAAATGCATGTGAAAAGGGTGTCATGAACTGATGAAGTTACAGTAGGACAAACAATTGCCAACTGTGTTGCGGATTTGATTTTACATTCAAAATGAAAAGTGTTGAAAAGCGTTTTTTGGTAAAAATGATTTTTTCTGCTTAATTTATAAAAATCATTCTATGAAAGTGCTTTTGCCAAAGGACTAAAGATTTTTAGAGACAGCCTAAGTGAGAGTAGTGCTAAAAACGCAAGAGAATATCAAGTGACTATTTGTTTTACCTCAGGAACTAATAATGTCATTGATGCGTCATATTTACGTCATATTTATAGACATGTCAAATCTCCATGTATTCAAACATTGCATAGCGCGAACTTGTTATATCGTATGTCCTGCAATCATTCTACTGACAAAAACTATTCATATGACAGGTATAAATATGCAGGTTTTGGGTAGATCATTGATGCGTCATATTTACAGAAAAGATCTACATCTCCCTAACTGGATGCGTAGGATTACCTCAAACTCGATGATAGGGATCAGGACAGCAAGAGCCGTTTTTCACCTGGTGACCATTTTATCTTTCGTCGCTCATGTCGCTAAACTGTCTTATATGCACAAAACATGCTTCAGCATTGCGTGTTCATGAACCCTTATCTGAAAATTCAGCTTTTTTTTAAGATTCTCAGGAGCTGGACCGTAATGGACACTCATGAGTTGGCGATCTAAATGAGACGCTTTCACAAATATTCTACCATCTTGCCCCTCTCAGAGCCCATTGCGAACATACAGCAGCGTTTTCGTAGCTTAGGGCAGAGGGCAATATTTTTCTTAATACCCACCACACCCTACGCAATCAAAGTTGGGTGAAAAATTTTGCAATTTCGAAACTTCCGCATTTTTGCTGCGCTATGCAATTTATAAGTGGCTTTGAAACTCACTCAGCAAAAAATAGCTGCTATAAAGGTGGTTGGAGACGGTTTGTTAGAAACAGACGAATTTAGTATACTGCACTTAGGAAAAATAAGTAACATCATTACGATATAATTGAGTTTGATTTTAGAAAAGATTTGCTTATAGACACTCTTGCTACATAGTTTAGAATCAGGTAACCATTTTTGACGTCAAACGTGAAGCTTCTACCTTGTCTTACAGGCGTTTTCTCATTCTAAAATAGCAGTAGAAAGGGTTGAGTGCAACACTGCATCCCTGCTCAGGAATCCTGGATGGTCCACTACCCAGGGGCTTGCTTTTTTGTTGATTTCATAGACTTAGAAAAATATTAGAAACCTGTGCTTCCATGACTTTTCCTGATTTTCAGAGACAAATAGAATGGTGCCAGAAATATTTTACAAAAATGTTCCTGAAAGCCTAAAAATAAAAAATTGGGGCACTCTACTACCAACGGTTACCTGATGTGTAACAAATTTTGTGCACCCTACTACCTGAAATTTCAATGTGATTTTATGTGCACATTGTTTTGCGTCTGATATGAACTCGGAAACCTTATATGTGAAGAATAGAACTACTTCATGACTTGATATGAAGAAATAGCATATCTAAAACGTACATGACCTTTTCTACGCACAAATAAAAATTCCCCTCTGAAAAGCAGTTCTGTAGGGGTACAGTATTACAGTGTATAAAATGTGTATGCTATGAGTGTTTCGCTGCGCAGATACGATTTTGTTGTGTATGTGATTAAAAGTGGACGTCGAGAAGTCAAAAAGAGTTGTTCCGGAAATAACGGATGTCACATGTCCCAGAAAAACGTAATCAAATAATGGGTTGCATTACATCGTTCATTTTCTGACTAGTACAGCATGTGAAAGTTTTTTGGCAGGGTTGTTGTTTGAAAAAATATTGAGCTTAGATTCAGAGGAAATGCTATTTATGAAATGTGTAAAAATTACTCAAAATAATACAACTGCATTGTTTTTGCTACCGTGTGTCTCAAGAGAATGGCACCTGCGCAAATGCAGAGAGAAAAAGCGTTATACAACTAATGCCAAAAAGGTACTGTAAATGTGATATGAATATACAGTACTACTTTTCTTGTTAGACAATGTAGGCCTAGGTTTTAAATCTTTGGTTTCAGTTTCGTTTGCACTTACCGTCCACTTAGATCACGTTAAATTAAAGCATTTGGTAGTTCATGTCGAACGCCATCATAGAAATCTTTTGTTTGATAGGGTGAGCAATTAACATGCTTGTGCTGAATTGCAATGCCGTGATTTGGCATTCGGTGCAGATTTTCCTCAATGTCGTTGACCATGATTGACTTTGCGGTCTTCCTTCTCAATGTTGCAAGTTATTTCTGTTGTTCAACATTTCCAGTAGAGATTAACCGTTTTCTGTTGTGCAGAACTTCACCTCCATGTGGTTTGTCAAAATCTGTTTTGCAGTGCCTGACCGCATGCTGTCTCCGACTGACAACCGACTATTAAGTACAAGTCAACAGAGGTTGCACAGCAGAAGAGGAAGGTAATTGCTAAGAAAGCTCAACAACGCATAAATGCAACAGTCATTGTTTATAAGCGTCTTCTATGTTTGTCATTATCCAGTGCTATTCAAACGTCTCTGTCAAATTCAACGTTTTTTAACCATTAATATCGTCTATGATTTCTTCATGGATTAGTGGTTCAAAATTATAGCAGTGTGTTTGAAAGTACTGGTTGAGGCTCTGACACCTTGAAATGACGTACGTCCCAATTTGCTACGAAAAATTATCAACTTGCACCTAATATTTGCAGACGAATAAGAACAAGAAATGTTTGTTCAAGTTCCTCCTCTTCTACAGCAACAAAAGAGTGTACAAAATCTACTAGTGTACTGGCAAAGTAAGCCAAGCACCTTTTATTGTTTTGAGTGATCGGACATTTAAGTTTTTTTACGTTTGACCAATCTAAGTTTTTACTTTGCTTGAAAGTCAAAACAAGATGAAAAGCAGTTCAACGTAGACTACAGTAGAATTCAAAGAAACAACGAAAGCACAAAAGTAGGCCTGAAGTTGAAAAAACATGCATTTTGTTAAAACCTTCAATGGGTAAGTTTTGGGAAACATCTCAAGATGTTCTTAATGTGCTCAACTCCGAAAAATTTCTTTGACCGTCTGCAAATGCAGGGTAGGAAGATGAAAATCGATCTTACGTTTGTAACAACAACAAAACGTAGCGGATGCAGGAAAAGTTATTAAATCACCTAAATATGCAAAATATCTTTAACGGCTGCCATATAAACGTGAGAGGCTATGGAATAATTTATTCAAACTTAAAATGTTTCTTCAGCGTATGAAAATCATTCAGTTTGAAAGTTTATTTCATAGATTTAGAACTATTTGTGCACTAGAAACTAAAAATAAATAGAAATGAAATAAATTGATTGCAACTGTGATGTCGAATCTAACATTTTATTTAAATCAAGTATTTTTTGCATGTAGACTTAAAATAAACGCATTTATTTAGGTAACATATTATGAAGAATACGTTTTCAGTGGTGCTAAACTTGCGATTGCAAAGCAATGACTGTAGCTATAGGTAGCTATAGAGCAGTATTAACTGATAAAGAAGAATATGCTGTCGGAGTTGTATAGAGACAACCAAAATTAAGCCACTCAATCTTTCGAGCTAAGTTAAAAGAGAAACTTATCAGTAAACTATTTCAAATAAACTTATACAGTATACTGTATGTTAGTTTTCGGCAAACTGCGGGAATCGGAAAGGGCTTTTTGGTCCACCATAACGAAAGTTTGCCGATCACTGCTGTATGTGATTCCAACCTGCGTTTCGTTTTAAAATTATATATGCTAACCTTCAGGAGTACGGAAGTTTTTATCAATTTATTTCCAGTAAATAGAAAAACGTCAATACTTTTTTTAATATTGGCCAACGACATGCTGAAATTAATGCCCATCACTGTTCTACCTTCATGAAATCTTGCCACAACTGCTTTTCAAAGCTTCGCTGACAAAACAACTGCGGNAGCTATCATAATTCATTTATACCAGTGGTTCTCAGTTGAGGGTGCTCGCACCACCAGGGGGTGCGAGAATGGACTTCTTGGGGTGCGAACGTCTTTGCCAAACTGTAGCTAAATTTATATACCGACCCAGTTTTTTGTTTTGGGGACTTTTGCGACTATTGATGTCAGCGATGATAATACAAAAACAATACATCAAATGGTGCAAGGGGTGCAAAAATGATTTTTCCTTCCGGACGGGGTGCGGGCGTCAAAATGAATTGAGAACCGCTGATTTAAACGAAACTGAAATCTGTATTGCAACTATTAATTTATTTCACTGTAAATCAAAGTTAACTGGGAATTAGAATTTCTGTTTCACTTACTTAAAAAGATGTTTAATCAATCACTGCTTTTACAATACAGGTTTTCATGCATCGTCACTTCTTTTTCTCAATGTAATTCTTTGTTAAGGTTAAGAGTGAAGTGAGTTGCTTTTTTATTAGCTGCCTTTGCAATAACGATTTTTAATGCGTAGTACCTAGTTACAATCCTCATAAAACAATACATGATTCAGCTCGTAGACGGTAATTTTTCCAAGTGTTCAAACAACCGCAAACAACCCCATCAGGGTCTCCAAACTTTCCTGTCAGAGAACCACACAAGCTATTATGCAACACTTCGAGGGCCGGACATTTTACGTAATGTGATTGNTTTGGGATATGTTTAATTGTGGCCAATTGGCCAATTAACAAATGTTTTGTAAAAAAATTATTATTTTTCTATGTTGAAAAAATGTCGTCGCGGGCTGGATTTGCCCACGGGCTTGAGATCCCTGCCCTAGACGATCGGTAGAAATGTTTGCAAGAAACTTGATAAATTCGCTGCATGCATTCCGGATCTAATCAAAAAATGCTCCTAGTACAGCTGACACAACGCAACCGTTGATCCTTACAAAAACTTTTGTCTTGACAGGCAGAAAAGCTGCAAGGAGAAACCAAGCACATCTGCTGCGCTGCAGACGCTTTTTTCATCTCTGCCTGCTCAGAATGAAACGCATGCCTTGTCAAGCAGTACCACTGAAAGCACCAACAAGCTCACTTCACCCACGTCTCCATCAGAAAACGACGACATTCTCACAGTTGAAGATATCGCACCTTTTACTTCTGCAGGAATTACAATTTTACCCCCACGTGGTGAAGCATCGATGGCCAGCTGGGTAAGGCGAGAGGTCAAGAAAGGCGGGCAAGATGTAGCTGCGTGCAAGCCCACGAACAGGGTGTCGTTTCGTGACCAAATGGAGACGGTCAGCTTTCATACACGAGTCACTCGAGCGTTCATGGACTCGGACGATGAAGACAATAACAGCGTGAACAGCGAAGCATCGGCTGAATTTTGGAAATACACCAGACCCAGGTGACAAATCCTACAGGTTCTGACAAATCCTACAGGTTACGATGGCTGGAGACCTAGGGAATATTTTGCTGTAGCTCAGATTTTCAGAGAGGGCAACGGAAAATCTCACATGTCTGCAGAATCGGACACAAATCAAAGTGAGAGCAGCAGGACGATCAGAGCGACTTGGACATTGCCGTGAAAAGCAAAAGAAAGAGCGAGAAGGCCGAGTGGAAAAGCATGTTACGTCGTCGGCATTGAACAGTTGCTGGTTGAATGGGTCCCGGAGAATAATGCGCATTTCTCATACGGATTTTCAAGGGTTTGATGCAATCTAGACGTTTGCACAGAAAAGCTTACAATATACTCCCAGGATTTCAAATCATGGTGTTGTACAGCGTTGAAAAGAATGGCCTAAGGCAGTTTGTTCTCGTGATCTGAAGCAGTTTGTTCTAGACCCTTGTCAAGGGTATAGAGCAAAATTTTTGACACCGTTGAAAAATAAACGGATTTTCAAATTAAAGAAAACATATATCTTATTGCTTGTTATAACACGTCTATCATATGATTGGAACCTTGTAGTTAAAATCTAGGTTTATTAGTAGTAACAAAATGGGTTCGTTGTTAACTGAAGTTCCAAGAGTGACGCATCGCACAGAAACGCTGGTGTAGGGCGACATGCAATAAAGCTATTATCGCTGATGAAGACTACGTTTCACATCGGCATATTTTTACGGAGTTGCAGCGGTATTTCCCAAGAGATGTTGTGACTGCGTGAAAAACTTCCTCAAGTAAATTTGAACCACTCCTTTGCTGCATAAGCATGCTGTCTTCATCTGTAACTTTACCTCAGCTTGTTCTATGTTTCTTTGTTTGTTTTTTTTGACTGTGCTTGTTTGATTTCCATCTGTTGTTTTTCAACACTTTTCAAAAATTGCTAAACGGGGTTGGTTGACTACATCAGTGCTTCTTAACCTTTTTCGGTTTAGTTCACCCTTGCCATCGATTGCTGTATTCTCATTCACCGCACTGTGAATGCATCCATGTGACAATAATAACCTAATTACTGTATATACAATGTAACTGATCACTGTCTATCGAAAGGAATCCTTTCCCAGCAAAGTATCAGACACTAGGATCTTACAGAGTATATATTTTGCCTAATAGGTAGGGATCATCAGCCTTATTCAAATATAATGTTATTGTCCAGTTTTATTTTAATACAAGATCTGCTAAGCAACTCATTCAAAGACCGCCGAATCTGTATCAACTGTCAAGCATTGGGGAGCTACGAAAGCAACAAATGTATTCATCCGATGTGTTTTAACGAGCGACGACACAGAACCTAGAAACTACGGGCTCAGTGAGAATCAAACTCCAGACCTCTGTCACTGCAGAAATAATAACAAAACCGCAAACCGATATTTATAACAGAAAGCTAAACTACTGCACTGCTCCCGAACTTTAGTGATCAACGTTTAAACTGCAGCTGAATTAATTCCTCCAATGCCACACTCTGCAACGAGTCAATGCATTTCAGCGCATTTTATGGGGAGGATGGCAGGTGCCTTCACGTGGCCCTCCTTGTTACGGTATTCTTGAAATGCCAACCAAACCTGTCACTACGAGAGCAACCACTGCTACCCGTGCTGGATGTGTTCGGCACGGCCTGCGTACGCTTTTTCAAGGCGCGGCGGTGTCCCTGCTGCTGAGGATGGCCGAAGACACACCGAGTGGCTCACCGCAAACAAGCGCATTTTGCGTTTTAGTTTTCAGCTCGACCATAGGCGTCCGAAGGATTCCTTCCAGCGGGCCAACGAACATGCCCATGTTCAAGGCCAATCTGCCCCTTTCGACGCCCGTGAGCCCGACCAAACACGAAAATCCCTTCTCTGACATGTACGTGGTAGTCATGAACGCCCGTTGTTGCAAGGCTTGATAAAATTTTTTATACTGCGGAGATTCAAACCAACCAACCCAAAATCCTCATAATAGACGAGGGTGTAGTGCTAAAAAAAGAGGTGTGGGAACGCCCTTCCCACGCGTTCCCACCCCACTGCACCCTTGATTTAGGTTAAAGGCGAACTCTAACATTAAATATCGCTCAGATGCCCTCACACGCAAAAAACTCCTTTGGTTCTCGCAGTCCACTCAGGAAAACTAGTTTGCCTGTAACCTACACCGAAACGGCCTGAAAAGTTCAAGACTAATTACTCCGTTGAAACCAAGACAGCAGGGCAGGGCCGGATTTACCAATAGGTTATGTAGACTTAAGCCTAGGACCACAAGATCCAAGGGGGCCTCCGGCAACCTGTGGTCCCCATAGAGTCGATTGCCGGTATATGATCAGTTCGATAAATATACGTCAACATTTTGTTTTAATTATATAATTCATGAAATTTAGTTTTATTCACCTAATCCAGCTATGTCCAGCCCGCAGCCAGCATGTGGCCCAGTCAAATTTTTTTGCGGCCCAGTTTAGGTAAAAGTATCTTACATACTCACAACCTGTCCTTATTTTGATAATCTTGAATTTGACATTTTTGATACAGGTGGTCCTCAGTGCCATTTTCTTACGTCTTTCACCATGGCAGTTGGATTCGACGCTTTTAGTACATTAGCTTATGCTAAATTCAGTTTGCTAAGGTCAAAGTAAGCCATTCAATGTGCGGCTCCCATAAATATGTCATTCAATGTGCGGCTCTGGTTAAATACTGAAAAAATTTTTGGCTCAGTAAGCCACTTAGGTTGGACAGCGCCGACCTAATCAGATTCCGTGCTGATAACGCCGGGGTCTTTCAACGAGTTGCGATGAATCTCAATATGACCGTTGGTCAAGCGGGATGTCGACTATTATGTCAATATATTCAAAGCACGTTGGTTGTGTCCTGTGTTTGCTGAATCGTACCGATTGTATGTGTGAATTAGGCGAAAGAACTAGTGGCTGTTCGTGTTTGAAATGCATCTGCTCAAAGCTGGAGGTTGTACTATTACAGATAAGAGCCATGTGTAGGGCTCGCAGCACTATCCTACAATAAAAAGACAGTTGCAATACTGTAGTTTTGTTAGCGTTTCTTTTACGTAAAGCTCCTTTAATGTTTTTAGGTATGATTTTTTCCATTTTAATTTTCTTTACAAAAGTCATTCAGAAATCACATTGCTGTTGAGTACTTGCGCAAGTTTGTATTGCTCCCATACTAAGCCTTTTTAGATTTTAAGGAGCTTCAAAAGCAAGCAAAAGTCACTTTGCCAACTGGCAACCACAGAATTCTTCCCCAACGAGACAAAGAAAAGGGTAACAGCAAGAAAATGACAAAAGTGCGTTTGAGTCTGATGCCTTACATTAGTGATTTTTAATTTATCCAACCACGCGGATCCTTTTTTCTTGGCATGATGTTCACTAACTGCTCAGGAAAAAGTGTATTCGATAGAATTAAAAATGAATTAAAAGTTGCAATGTCCAGCAGAGGTTGCCTGCACTAAGCATTCAGTTCATTAAAAGTGACAAACTTAATTTTAATATATTCCTGGATGAGCTTGTTATGAAGGAGGCCAGGACAAAACCTTTTTAAATCGCTTACTGTGCTCTGTTCAGTCTTAATAGTTTCGNTTATTATAGCTTTTTGTACGTATTTTAATAATAAAAACACAAAGGAGGTTTAAACCAGCCCGTCACCACGAGGGAGCATTGGTGGGCTCAGCCCCTCCAATCTTAACTATGAAGCACTATAAATCAGTGGAGATTTTAACAAATTTTCCGAATGTCAAGACCCTGGGAAAATCTAAAGCCTCCTATAGAAAACGTTCTGGCGACCGTTCTGGTTTAAATTTCACATCCTTTCGCGCGACGGTTTCGTTGCGTTCGATTATATTAGCAGTCTGAAAAAGTAACTAACACGCGAATCGTGAACCCAGCAGTTGCAACCATTTGGGTGCGTTGTACTTGTGTTTTGCTCGTGTGTGTGAGATTTTTACAGCTGCAGTAAGCGAGTCGCAACAGTGACGATTCTAAGGGAGGCCTGGGTGGACCATAACTGGCCCCGCAGATGTGTCTAGAATTCACCCACAAGTTCTTTTGGTTAACATAAAAAATGTCCATGCAAGATAGACATTTACGTTAGCTCTCTACTTTTTCTTTGACCTCAAAGTGGCCCCCCACTTTTGAAATTCTAGAATCGCCACTGAATCGCAACGTGGTCCTCACGTTGTTCTTTAACGACATTACGCAGACAAACATATGTAGAATGTGTTTGGTTTTTGAACACAGATAAGACAAACAGATGTGCAACTTATTAAAAACGTAGGCCATGTGTTTTGTCAAATATTTAGTCAAGACGTTTTCGGTTGATTTGCCTGCAAAAATTAATAATCCTGTTCCCGCCATCCAAGTACGATAGCAACTATTCCGTGTCAGTGAACGCTTTTGCGTTGAAGGCAGCAACAAGCGCAGTAATCGTGGGGCACTCTGGTAATAATCTAGAATTTTTTGTTGACCGTACTTTTAGAGCGTCAGTATCGTTATCTTGGGCTTTGCGCAAACTGATTAACGCTATTCCATTATTTCCTCGTAACAGTGGGAGAGGGGGCCTCACAAGGTGATTGGCCTAGGGCCTCGCATAAGCTCAATCCGGCCCTGCAGCAGAGTAACGATGACTGCAAACAATCAGACGAATCGTCGAGTAACCAAATACCATTGTTGATGCCACAAACAGTAATTGCATAACCATGCTACTGCTATGGTGCTATACACAAGATAACTTGTCATTTATTCATTTATGCTGCTCCAGGCGTTACGTGTAGAAATTGAAATGAAAAATCTAAATCTTCAAGTAACGTTTCTAGTGCAAAAAAGTGTGGGAACGCGTTCCCACACCGAAAAGAGGTGTGGGAACGCCTTTCCCACGCGTTCCCACCACACTACACTCCTGATAATAGAGATATGTTTTGAAAGACATTCTGATACAATTTTGATGAAGGGTACTAAATCTCACCTTCCTTCAAAATTTTGATTTTTTAAACTGCGAACCTTATTAAGTTGACGTCTTGGCGTTTCCTGATCAATTTCATGTATAGATTTACATTTACTTTCATCAAAACAATGCGTTTCTGTACGTATTTCTTAGACCTTCTGTAGGAATTACATAAGACAGCTATGTCCAACCGGCGGGCCGCATGTGGCCCAGTCGAAGGTTTTGTGCGGCCCAGTTTAGGGTTTCGCTGTAGTCGAAGTATCCTACAGTATATACTGACAACTTGTCCTTATTTTGATAATCTTGAATTTGACATTTTTGATCCAGGTCGTCTTCAGTTCCACTTTATGACGTCTGTTACCAATTGCAGTTAGGATTCGACGCTTTCAGTACATTAGCTTAAGCTAAATTTAATTTGCTAAGATCAAAGAAAGCCACTGAATGTGCAGTCACTCAGTGTGCGGCCGTGCGGCTGGTTAAAGTGACATAATTTTTGGCTCAGTAAGCCATTTGGGTTGGACATAGCTGATCTTAGGTATAAACTCGTGTTAGATGTTGGAATCAATACCAAACTGGTAATAAAACCAAATATCACAAACAGGCTACTGCTATATTTCCTCTGGTAAGTGTGGTAATTTTGTTGTCTCATTTGCGACGAAGCTCAGCAGGTTTGATGCCTACGAGGATGGGAAGGTTGCCCGCTGGTGTGAGACGCAGGGATCCGGTCACGATTCGCAAGGCGTCGTTGATGGCAATGGCGTAGCCAGCCCAAAACGTTTGGGGAGCCAATTGGTTGACTTTAGGCGAGCAACAATATTTTTGTTTGCGACTAGGCTTCTCAAAGAACAAAATGACCATATATTTTAAAAATTTGTGAGGGGCATTCCCCCCTGGGCCCCTTGGCTTCACGTATGGCCGATGGCGGGTTCAATGAGGCGGGTGTGAGCACTGCGGTAGTTGATTGCGTCATATTAAGGTTTTCCTGAAGTGATAAGTTCCGGACTGCTGTAGTTGTAAAGTAAGAATGCTCGAAGTTCGCAATTTTATTCATGTTTGCTGATATGTGTTGGGTAAAAAAACAAGAACCAGAGGATGCGAAAACTTAGCAACAAAAATTCATTCATCCTTCATTCTCCCATGTTCTTTCATTCACCTTTGCCAAAAATTTCATTCATCCTGGGGTGAACCATTCACCCAGCTATGTAGCACTGGAATAGATGCCTGCCATGGTCTTTTACCAATCCTATATGACACAATGACACTCTTTGTTCAAAAGTATCAGTTATATAGCCAATGTGTTTTCATTTATTAATATTCACTGACAATCGGTTTCCTTTCTGTGCGATGGCTCTTTGTACTTTTTGTGCTCATTAACTGAGTCATATGAAACAATCAATCAATCTGTATAACAATTAAACATTATCACAATTTTTATTATTTCTTTCATGCGTAGTGTGATCCTTATGCTCTTAATTGTAAACATTCTTCGAGTCTTGGCTTCACCCTAGTTATGGCCAACCGCATGTTGTCCTCAACTTAAAGTCTGCTTCTATTGACGGATATCAACGTGAAGTCAACAGAGACTTTGTGTAACGAATTCGGCAACCACGGCGTTAAGAGGCAGGGTTTATTTAAGGTGTTTTAGGGACCCGATCGGGTTCCTAGAATTGAAAATCGGGTCCCTAGAATTGAAAATCGGGTCCCTACAGGTCCATACCGGGTACCTAACAGCTTCCTTAAAAAAAACCCTGAAGAGGTTAAATTTTCAACATCGGGTTCAAATCGAGGTTGGCTACAAAGTCAACCCATATCTTGTCAACGACAATCTGGATGGAAGCAAGACCAAATTTTTAGAATGAAGATTTGATTCTGGATTTGGGAATTACTTCTCAACACTGTTGAATAACCCCAATATCTATTCTCAATACCCTTCGGGTTATTGAGGCAAACGTTAGAAATTCTTGCATTAGATCGTTTTAAAATGGGCCTTT
>JGI24158J21664_10001166_pt1 | contig 28524 bp, 25 predicted proteins | sample Ectturendosymbi3_FD_21664 | JGI IMG/M metagenome (IMG submission 21664) | reverse complement strand
CAAAAAAGTAAATACACACATACAATAAAACAGAGTTACAGAATACTAGAAATCACAGTAGTTTGTTAGACAAATGAAATGTTGCTAAAGTTCATAGTTGGCAATTTGTTTCATGTAGGAGGTGTTTCTTAAGTTTCCATATTTGATGTTAACCAAACTAAATATGAAAAGCCAAGCTTATCACAACATTGGAAATAAAAAGTGTTCAGACAAATGTGTGAGTACAAATGCAGGTTGACTTCAAAGTTGGTGAAAATGCTCTAGATAAAATTATTTCATAGTGATATGACTCATTTCAATGGCAAGCACTTTCAATAGCTAAGTCAAAGGTTTGAAGGTTTAACCTATAACTTGATATTATGATAATCTTAAAATTTCATGAAATAAAGTGTGCAGATAATTCACACATTGCTGGTCATTGTAGATGTGATTAACACCTTCATGAATGAAATTTCCAATGTCACCACTTTAACAATAAAACAACTAAACAATTTGATTTAGTCACAGATGCAAACAATTGGTTTCCATTATGTTTCATTTGTATGGGGCAATGCTTGCTGATAACAGAACGCTAAAAAACTTTGTGTGAAAAATGTTGGCATTGCACTTATGCTTTCATCATTGTTCACAAGACAAATGTCATTATTAATTCATGAAAATTCTTGTCTAATAGATGCAGAATCAGAGTTAACTCTCTGTAGTCATCACTTGAACCAGACAAGTAGCATTGCCTATCAGCAAGTGAAAGGCATGTGTGGGCAACTGCTGGCCCCATCTCACATTTTAGATAAGGTTAAGCAAAACAATTCAGATTTAAAATAATACCTAAGGGATTCTTCATCAATGCATGGTTTTCATGTGGAAACCCTATGTAAGTTCCTTCCAGAAATAAGGCTGTATTGCAGGGTCTCAAACTCAAATTCCTCTGAGGGCTAAATGAAGACTAATAAAGTAACCCGAGGGTCGCAATATGACTACCTGAGGGCCACATTATGACGGTATAATGATGGCAGAACCTAAACCATGTTAGAAACAGCTTTTACATCTTATTTCCTGTGAAAGGTATCATGGGTTATAGGCAAATCATTTCTATCTGTCTCTACATTCGTTTAAAAGGAACTTGTTCACTCGTTAGCTGAGTACTTTTAAAGACAGGTGAAAGGAAGCAACTAGCATAATTAGTAATTTTATTTGAAAATTTCCGTAATGCGTTGAAGACCACACAAATTGCCCTCACAGGCCACATGCAGACCACGGGCTGCATGCTTGGGACCGCTGGGGTTAGTGTTTTGGTAAAATCAAAACCACTGTCTCCTTTATCACCATTTGTGAATTGCTACAAGGTCTATTTTGCAAAAAGTTTGTAATGAAAGATTTTTCTACACATATAGGCCGATGCAGACAATAGTGGGTGGATTTAGTAGATACACTTAACCACCAATTTTTGTTCTTGTTTGTAAAAGGTATCAGTTTCATCAGTAGAACTTTTTTTTTAAGTTGTGTACAGTTTTAAGTTGTGACTTGACATTTGTTGTGAACTGTTCCAGACATGGAAATAAAATGCGTAATTCTTGTTTAGTGTTGCTCTACACCAAGGGTTTCTAAACACTTTTGTCCAAAGGCCACATAAGCTTTTACACAACAGTTTGAGGGCCAGGCATTTTGCGTACAGTAAGGTGATTGTTTCAGGATATGTTACAATCTACCAAATCATAGATTTTTTGTAAATGCATATTATTTTTTTAATAACGAAAAATCTGTTATTTCATAAGTAAATATTATTTTTTATCACTGGCAAAAGTGCAACCCAATAAAATGGCTTCATAGGCTGCATTTGGCTCGCAGGCTGTAGTATGAAAACCTCTGCTCTTCACTCATCTTGAAACGAGATATGGATGCTGATGTTAAATATAGACAAAATATGCACAATTTTAGTATATCCTGCTATGAATTGCGCTTAGACCGAGACAGGGATTTCTGCAGTACATAGGCATAACCAAATTTGCTGCTAAGGATAGAAAATTTTCGAAATGTTTGACAAAACATTGGTGATTGCTGTTGTTAATCAGTTTGCTTGGGAATTTTTTCCAATTTCAGATAAGAAAATGTGGTTTGTGTCATCAAATATTTTCAGTATATTCATTCCACTTTGCTGCTAATATCATAAACCTGTAAATTGTAATTCCTGCAAAACTGCAATGAAGTGCCTGATTCTGAGAACGTTTTTTCACTATTGATTCGGCAGTTAATTAATTGCTTCAGTAAATAGCCAAATTAAGAGTTTGAACTCATTTACAACAAAAAATGATTTGCTTGTTGTGAAAACGTGAATTATATCTCCCAAGGGCTGTTTTATTGAATCATTTCTCATCAAGCACAAAGAGAGTTTGGCAGGTGGCATACCAATTTAGTGTTGCCCACAAACTGGAAAGTGTTTCAGCAAAATGCTTTCTGTTTTTATTATTCCAGGCTTATATGAACAAATGTAGCTAACCTGACTTAAGCATATTGAATATGAAAATGAATGGATAAAACCATGGAATAGTTTTTGTTGCACCTACAGCCATTTTAATTTTCAGATATAGGCCTACCGTAACTGATGTTTCATGCATGTGCCCAGGCTTAAGAAAGTTGACATATCAATCATTTGTTGGGGCAGTATTGTAGTCGTTGTGGCATGCACTTGAATTGACAAAAAGTACAACAAATTATCTTTAAATTACAGTAAAACCCAGTACATGCTATTTACAAAACAACAAAAAATATAGACACAAATTTCAGTGTTCAAATTAACAACCATCTGCTTTCAAGAACTGAATGTGTCAAGTACCTTGGAGTCATAATTGATGATAAATTAAATTGGAAACCTCATATAACTCTGGTTAAAAAGCAAGTCTCTAGAGTGTCAGGTATAATTTGCAAACTTAGGCACTATATTCCATTCAAATCCTTGAAAACAGTATACCATAGCTTAGTATATTCACATCTTCGATATGCTATCACCAGCTGGGGATCATCATCTTTTTCTACACTCAACGTCTTGAATATTATTCACAATAATTTATTAAGAATTATGACATTTAGCAAATTCAACACTAACGTATGTAAATTGTACAAAGCTACCCAAGTACTTCATATAAACAGAATCTTTAAACTAGAAATCAGTAAATTAATGTATAAAAGTAATTTTAGATTAGTTCCCAAACAATTTATATACCTTTTCACAAGAATTGAAGATATTCATTCTTATCATACAAGACAACGATCAAGTATTGAATATGCCATTCCTCGGAATAGATTAAAAATAGCTCAAAAGTCATTTACATATACAGGAATAGGAATATGGTCTTCCATATATCCAACAATTCGTTCAATTATCTGTATCAGTTTATTTAGGAACAACCATAAACAAGCATCAAATCATGCAATAGAAAGCAAACCACATTAGAACAGCTTTTATTTTGTTCCCAAGACATCTGAAATAACCATACGGTTTTCTAGTCAGATGCCCTGATGAATACGAAAAAAATAGAGGAAAAGAAAACAAGTCCTAACTGAATAGCACATTTTAATAATGACGATCCAGGCTAGATAGTGCAGCATGTCATGTATTGCCAGAGCATATCTGGAAAACAACATCTGCCCTTTCATAATACAATATTTTATTTGTAGCGTTTTGAAAGTGATGACATGTTTGGTTTGCTGATTTTTTTAATGTTGATATCATTGCTCTTCTTGAAGTTTATGTTTTAAATAGGTGATAGACTGACAGTATGTCATTTGCGAAGGCCTGCGGATCAGATTTGGTTTTTGTGTCCTCACTACTTCCGGGAACAGCTGAAAATACGCATAAAATCGACAGGTTTTGAAGATATAATGTCATAGAAATATTTCGGGGTTTGACAATTCGCAACAGTTTCAGAATTTAGTTCGCGTTATAAAAAACAAAACCGTAAAACCTACGAAGTTATGTAAAGTCTTGTTGGAGGTTTCCAGAGCAACTGTCTTCATCGATGGCTATATTCAGTGAGTGAAGAAGCGTATGCAAGAGGTATAACCCCATAGCAATCAAGCCGCGTTGCATAAAAAATGGTCGTGCTACGTGGTTTGACGTCATGCGTTTCATTCCTTGCTGTTTGCTGACGATGAAACAGTTGAATTCGAAACGTCCAACATGACCTCATTTGAATCTGCGCTTTCTGCGTAGTTTCCAGCACAGCTTTGCAAAGAATTTTCCGAAATCCGAACCAAGTTTTCCGAGATTAAGGTACCATTGTGACTTACAAACAGCGATGTATAAGTTGCAAACATAACTTACATAGGCGATATTTAAATATCCAATATCAATTGAAAGAAGATATTACATAAGCGTGCGTGTCGATAATGTTCAGTACTTGAGCGTTTAATTAACCTTGATACTAGTTGAAAATTGTATTGACCACAAAGACTGTTGCGCTACAAATATGTACCATAACGGGATGACGTGTTAAACTTTCGGAGAATTTTCCCACCAAAATTTATGTGCCAGTTACTGCTCTTACAACGTCTTTTATGGAGCTTTATGTTATTGTGGACACTTTATGTAACTTAAATAATCCGTAAGTTCCGATTGAACTGGTATTGGTGATCATGCAAGATGGCGCTGGTGATTGCTTGAACTTCTTTATTTTTTTTGGAGAATTTATGAATGCTTTTCTAAATGAAAACGGCGATATCGCTGACCTTGTAGAAGATATCTCTTGTCTGATGGTTAATTTGTAAACTTGACACTAGCTTGTATACCTATTTACTTGACTTTTCATCCCGTTTGCCTTTCAGGTTCCAGTGCCGTCTGTTCCAGTTTTCCATCAACATTCGTCAGTCTTGCATTATCTTGAGTTCGTACAAAACTATATCAACAATTTGAACTACAACCATACCGGCACTCAACTCTTTGAAATCAAGAAGTACCGTCCTTTAGCTGGACTGATGGACAAAGCAAAGGAAATGATAAAAGAAGCGCTACCAATCAAATGCTTGGAGGCTGCAATACTTGCAATGTAAGAATCAAATAATTATGATTTTCAGCGAGGCATAAACGAATGATAAAGCAAGATGGACTTGTCTTTTTGAGATCATTGGCTTATTTCCTTCATGCTTGCTCTACGGGAAATATTAACATGTTTTGCTTGATACAGTACCGCCAGTACCAACTGAAAATCACATTGCCGATGGTGTTCTGTTTACAAAAACTTGGACTAAAGTTCTGACTCATACGTCCAAAGCGTTTTGCTTCGCAAGTAGCCGATATTTTTGTCAACAGGCATTTAAATTCATTCACAAACAAGATTCAAAGTTTATAACTTGTTTTATCACTTTCTGGCTTATTAAAGAGACATACTAACCTTTTCTGTATTTGTTATGGTAAGCAAATCCTTCTTTGCATTAGGTCCGTTTATAAAAAAAAGAGCTTGCGTACTTTGCAGATACCTGACTAATTGCGTTGCATCTGTTGTGCGCTTTCCCATTGGATTCAAGTCCAGGTTTAACGGGCATTATTACTACCATGTTGTGCTGGGTATTTTGCACAAAGGAAGATTCGGTGCCCTAGGTATTAGTAGAAGACCAGATCTTATGGACAAACCTTTAATTTTCAAGGTATTTATATTGGCATTTTATTACGATAACAAATTTTTTGATTTTTGACGAACGCACAATATTTAGCCAAACTTAACGAAAATTTTAAATGTTAAATGTGTTCCATCAGCTCGCCGCAGTGACACTCAATGGAGGGGGTTCTCTCTTAAGACATGGCGACTCTAGCAGCATATCTTCAGACCTGGAGGTTGAAGATCAGCACAACCAAAACAGGGGAGTTTTCCACTTCCACTCTCCTGAAGCCAAATGTAAGTCTGAGGTACACCACGATGGTGAGCCCCTGCCTTTTCGCTCCACGTCCAAATACGTCTGAGTAACTTTGGACAGAACGTTCCCGGATAGCCGACACTTTGAGTCCTTCGCAAAATATTGCGTCGCATCTCTGCGGCGTCTTGCTGGAACTACTTGGGGTGTAGGAACAGAAATGCTGAGCCTTTAACCCGAGTCCATTCCATCCAACGGCAGAGGACCGTGCTTCGCCCACACTCGCCTCACCAGTTCAACCATCAGTGATGTATGCGAGTTGCGACTGTACGCTGCCTTTCCACACCATCGAATATGCCGGTCCTGCCAGGCTTCGAACCTGCTGAGCTTCGTCGCAGAGGACATTATCTTGCTGCATGCAGCGCTTTGGCGTCAAGACACCTGCTGCGCTCTACGCTCACCACTCTACTTGATGAGATGTAGCGGCAGCTAAAATTGAGACAGCATTTCCGGTTTCCGGGGCGTAACCGCTCATTTTAATCGGCTCACTAGGTGCAACAAATGTGGGACATGGAGTGGGTGAACAGCAATACCAAACTGCTTGATTCATACCTGACGACGACATCAATACCATTTTTGCTGGAATGTCCCTACGAAGGTCAGCATGGGCCAGGCTTAACCGCCTTCGTGCTGGTGTCGGACCGTTCCACTCCAACATGTACACATCTGATCTAGCTCCATCAGCGGTTTGTGAGAGTGGCGGTGAGGTACAAAAACAGATCATATTTTCCTGGAGTGTCCCAAACACAGACCGCTTAATGGGGCATATGGTCTGGCAGTTGGAGATGATGATGCCTTAAACCGGGAGCTCAGTGCATGCTCCAAGTCTAATTCGTCTGAGTGAAATGTGGAAAACAGATCGACTCAAGCGACACGACGAAGATCCTGCGATATTGTTTGCCAATTTTATGGCGAATTTGTTCGTTTAAAAGCATTTTTGGACCTAAGAAGATTTTTTTATTCATTTATGTGTTGTTATTGATTGTTTTCATGCCTGAGCGAGGGTAGCACACGCTGTTATTGGGTGATGTGAAGTCAACGTGCTATAATTTCATTGTCACTTTTTTGCAGAGCTTGTACGAATTGTTGGAAAACTACGATGCTGCCTATTCAAGATGTAGGTTGTTATGATTCAACAGTAAGAAGTTGATGCGTACTGAGTCACCTGTACTGCAAAATGTAGGACATAATTGCGGAAGAGTGTTCCCTCTAAGGTGCGCAATTGCGCAGTCCCGCCAGACAATTTGCGCAGCCCTATCTCATTCTCGCGCACTTCCAACATCTAAATTTTAATGCGCCATTGTATATCGCATAGCCCTTTCAACGCTGGGAACGCTTCACTGTTTGTATGTCTGCATGGTTGCGCAGTTGCACGCGCTTAGTTCGCAACAAAACAAACATTTGCTCAGTGTAGAATTTTCTTAGAGGGAACAATGCTGCGGAAATGTCGGAAATTATTTGTGGCAAATCAAGAACAATAAAATGCTGCTTGACATTGATAACGATTCATAAATACTCAGAGCGAAATTATACTTTGTGCCTCTAACACGTTTACTGTAACTTAGTTTACTGTTATCGAGGTTTGTAATCTGTTTTGTTTTTATTCAGTGTTTAAGTGCTTGTGCGACTTTCTTTGATGGTGTGAAGTTTAATGTAACTTTATGGAGTTTCTTTTTTGGATTGCGCGACCCGAAACCACAGTCTTTTGCGGGCTGATATAGTTGGGTATTTTCGGGTTTAATTGAAGATCTCTGTATCAGGAAAGGTTATGCCGGCATTTGCGTGTTTATATCAAGATGTAGTTTTGCAGTTGCAATCCTTCAGCCCATCATATAATTACGTAATTCCTTTCACGGAGTAGATTCATGTTTAAAACTGTAGGCTGCAACAACCTGTTAATGTACGAAGTACGTTATTTTGTTTTCAGATACTCATCAACTTCTGAAAGTTCGGATCGGGGGAAGTGTACCGCATGACACTTGCAGTCAAGAAAAAATACCTTGGGGTGTAAGTTCTATGGTGTTAGGTAACACGCTTTCAATGGCTGTTGGTTTATAAGCAAAATAAACCATCGGGTTTACATTTGTTGCACAGTTCTTAAGACAGAAAGCTTGTATAAGAACGAACGTTGTTTATTAGAGCTAAAGTTGGATAACCATACCTAAACGTCCTACGGGGCCCGTGAGCATTGGCCGAATTCCAAATGCAATGTGAATGAGCAAACTGAAGAGGTTAAATTTCTTGATGTTACAAAGAGACGGCTACCTTATTTTACAATAGCGATGAATTAGTTGATTAAATTCCTGAGAAACTGTAACATTTTGCTGAAAGATTCGAAGGGGCCTGTCGCAACCGTAAGGTTCACTGGCACTTCGGAGATTTTGATTACTATAACTTGAACTTTGTTCTTGTGTCTTATCATGAGAGGAATTTTTTGCGAGACATAAAAGACTGTTGATTTCCTTGACCTTCTTTTCAGTTTTCCAAGTCCAACTTTACCAAGGGTTTTAACGGACAAATCGACCTCAAATAACGCATAAGGGTAACTGTGAATAGAGAAAATTGCCTCTGAGAATTCATCGAGCGATTTGAAAGACCGCCCTTTCCATATTTAGGAAAATATATATTTTTAATTGGTTTATTTCATTTACGTTTGACCTGCATTAATTCACAAATAGAACTGTTTGCTCGTCCTCTTCTGGCGCCATGCTAACTAGGGAAATCGCTCAAAAAGCCACTGTTCATGGCAGTACCAGTCAGTCTGATCTCTAATTAATAGTCTACATGTTTATTTCGTACCTGGTTTCTGATTAACGTTTTTCCGCGTCCTTTCAAAACGTTCTTTGTCGACAGATGTGCAACGTCAATATGGTAAAAACAAGTTTAAGCGAACGACAACGCAAACTTGACCGCTATGGCCGGGAGTTGAAGTCCCACGGACCTTACCTGCCCCCTCCAACTTCGAGAGACAAACAAATGCAAGTTTTTCGTGTTATTTTAGATTTATGTTTTTTTTCCGCTGATTTTTGGTGCTAAAAGAGTTGAGGAAAGACGGCCAGATGAAAAGAAAGCGGAAACTTGTGGTGATTGCTTTCCCCGGAAATCCTCTGCTCATTTCTTGATTGTTTTTCATTGGTGCGTCGCTGGGTGTTTGGCCAGTTTAGCTGCGATGTCCTCGCTACCCCGAATTGTGCATCCATTGGTTCCTCGAAATTCCGCTAACAGATTCTTCTTGCAATATACGTCCTTGGATTATACTCGCTTGTGTAACTCGCTCTGGCATGTGCTGCATTGTCTATGTGCGAATAATTTCTTTTATAACGAAACAATCAATTCGTTTTCAGAGCTCTCTTGATTCCACGCCGGGAACGCACGATAGCAATACCGGGCAGGGAGCATCGCGGGGACAAGCGAGCAACCCAATCCGCCAACTTCTCCAGGTAAGCGCATTAGAAGCAAGAGCCATTTTTATTATTTTACTGGTGCAACGTCTTTTCTTTGCGCAGAAATAAAGACGGTTCGGCTTCGTCGAAGTATCAGCTGAAAATTTGATCAGGTCGATGTCATGGGGTCGCTTGTACTGGTCCACAAATTCTTTGATGGAGTTTCTATTCTGTCTCTGGTCTGGAGTTTGTGGGGAACTGAAGAGCACAGCCGTCCTTTGTTAGCCGTTTGATAAGCCTAAAGCATATTTTCTAAGTGCTACTTTAAAACACTGTTTGCTGTGGTTGTCGCGTTGGTCGCAGCAGCTGCTCAGGTTTTGATCTTTCAAACAGTATTTAAGCGAATTGATGGCCCATGATCAGACGCCTGATTTGGAAGTTACTGCAGCTATTGCACGTCGAAAAGAAGGACGGAATAGATATAGCAGTTTCTTAACAATTGTTTTGTTCAGTAAAGTTTGACCTTCGTTTCTGGTAGAAGGAATGTAACTGCAAATAATTGAAATCGTGGTCCAGACTTGCATCATTTGTGTTACATATTAAAAAAAAGCAGTGCAATAAAAAACGTTCGCAAATATTTTTGCTTGAAGATTTTTTGATTGCATCAATCTAAACTAAACAGATTCATTGAAGCTTGGTTCGTTCACGATGCCTGCAACGTAACAGTTTCATAATAACAATCGTGCTTCATGTTTGTTCGCTTCACGGTACAGGTTGTACGCAACAGGTTTTATGTAGCCTGTTTTTCTGCCATTCGTCAAATAGCTCGGGTCGTTTTGCTCAACTCATAGTGTTGATACTGCTTTTACCCTTCGCATGGAAATAAGTGGTTTATGAAAACGTGAAAATGATGCTGGTTGCTTTTTCAAACNAGCGCCTTAGATTTGCAGGAAGTATTTTTCCCGATGCTCCGGTCGCTTACTGAAAGTAACACGCAACAAACTATGTTAGGTATAGTTGAAGCTGTACGAATGTACCGGCTAAGAGCGTTTACGGTTGTGAAGTCTGACCTTGTAAGATTCCTATAAGGTAACTTTGCCGACTGCTGATGGTTTTCGTTCCATGCTGACGGTCTGCATCCCGTTGTGGTTTCTCTATCTATTGCTAGATTTTTTCATTTTATTTGTCACAATTTCAGTCTATGGCGAACTTGAAACTGACTATGTATTACACTGGCAAATGAGAAGCGGTTAGCGTTACGAGAAAGTACTTCCATGTTTCATGAAACAAATTGCCAAAGATTTTGTCTCAATTCACAGAGTTTAGTCTCCCATTGTTTTTCTCAGAGTTCGTTGGTCTGTACGAGACAAGCAGTCCAAAAGAGAACCTACTTATCATAACGTTGGGCCATTCGGGCGATAAAATGTTGCAAAGCATACGGTCTTTATGGATTCAACCGAAAACGCTGCGCAGGTTTTCGAATAATTCGCTTGCTTCACCCCGAAATTTGTTCGTGTTGTGCACAATGGCGTAGCAAGCTCAAAACGTTTGGGGGGCACAAATTTTGACTTTAGGCAAGCAACAGTATTTTGTTTGAGACATCGCCTCTCAAAGCACAAACTGACTAGATATGATAAAAATTTGCAGGGGGGCATGTCCCCGCTGTTTACGCCTATGGTTGTGCAACGAAATGTCACCCAAACTCCAAATTACAGTTGGCACATTAGCAGGTGGGTAACGAGGTTAGATAACGCCCGGGGCAAGAAGCAAGTTTGCCGCCCCCACATTCAAACCTAAGGTCTTTCGGAATCAAATGTGCTGTGTTGAAGAAAGTACTTGCGACATTGTTAGGACTTTACGGCGCCTCCCGCAGCTATTTGGCGCCCGGAGGCTTATGACCCCCTTGCCCCCCTCGTTATGACCCTGCACATAAGCGAGAAAGCCGGCTTGCGTTAGCAGGGGGAAGTGGTGGCGTGTGATGCACGTGCATAACGCCTGAAGTTCTGCATGGCGTCGCAGTTGCCCTGCTTCAAGAAAGGTCGATTAATGCGCAGAGAAAAACTACATGAGGCGCAATATGCTGTACAGTGATGCGCACAAAAACGTCGGCAACGCTCCTGGATTCAACTACTGCTGCCAACAAGATGTTTGTCAATCGATCGCCTGCCAGGGGTCGTTTAAATTTGTCTTAGAGCCTGAGTAAAGTCCGCACTTGAATTTTCCATCACATCCAGCATCGCTTTTGCTAGCGTATTGTTGGCGATGATCAAACTGGTTTCAGCTGGCATTTTCTGTCCTGATATTGTGTTGCAGTCGGCTGTAGCTAACTAAGTTTTTCCAACACCGGGGCATGCGTGGTTATACGCAGAGCCGTATCAGCCGCCCTCCATACTCCCCAATAGGAGTAGGCACGCTGTCACAGGAGGCCCAAAAATCAGTCCGGTCGCCACGTGTTTTTTGTGTGTTTAAGAAAAGCTTCAACCCCCTAAGAAAAGTTTCAACCTCCCCAAGTGAAATATGAAACACTGGAAATCAGTGAAGTTTTTATCAATCCGTATTCTACTTTGCCCTGTAATTTATAGACAGAACACCACCAGGGTTGCCAGTTTGGCTTTTTAGAAGCCAGATTTTGAAATTCGGGATTTTAATGCACTAGGTTTTTTTGAAAATCAAACAAAGCCGGACAACATCTGTTTTTTTTCAGTCGGAAAGGCTTGGCTCTGGCAAAACGATTTCTGAGCTGCATATTCATTACAAATCTCTTGGCTGACGAGTCTACGACCATGCAGGGTGTAAAGAACATGCAAAGATTTTACTGTTGCTTTAAAAATGTTCGATGTATTTAACAAGAAACAAATGTACGACAGTGTAATTATGGAGAAAGGAAATGCTTCTAAAAATTGAAATTGTATCATATTGATGTTTCTGAGGAGTTTTAATATCTATTTTGTGCTTGGTTACGCATGTTTTATGTACATACTTTACGTTTTAAGACTGCTATCTGGCTGTTTTTGGGACAAGGTCTGGCTTTTTTGATGAAGGCAGGTTGACAACCCTGAGAAGAACCTGCCGCTGTTTCCTAGAACAGTGGTCTCCAAACCACGGCCCGCGGGCCAAAGCCAGCGCGCGAAGCCATTTCATCCGGCCCGATAAGACATTTTGTCAACAATGAAAACAATATTTTTACGAAACATTTCTCGACCTGGAAGAATGTAACATATCCCGAAACAATCACGTTGCGTACAGTGGCGATTCTAGAAATAAAAAGTGGAGGGGGAAGCACCGCGGGGCCAAGGACAACGTAGGAGGCCCATCATAAATGTCTATCTTGTTTTGAAGATTAATTTGCCATGATTAACTCTGTCAAACCTAATGTAGGCTTGTGAATATCGATAAATATGAACTAGCGTTATTATTTACTAGAGACCCCTAAACGCCACTGTAGATGCAATCACACACGTACACTGCTATTTCGAAAATTATGTGCTAACCAACCTTGTTTGATTTCATAAAATGGCGCCAAACGTTGCAGAAAAACACGTGAAGGCCTTTTTTTGGAGGTCATCCCAAAAAAAGTCTTCATGATCTTTGAGGGAAAAAAATTTGTAGGCAAAGTCGCCCAAAACGTTTCGGGCAAGTTTCGGAAATTCGGACAAAAATCCTTCGCACCCCCAAACATTTGCCTGCTCCTACACCTACGGTGCTAAACATGCACCTTCCACAGTATTCCACATATAAATTGAAACACCATTTTCCATACACAATTGCGCCGGACCCACGTGAACGAAAACAGCTCCATAAAAGTGAATACAATTCACACGAAAGAGAATGATTCCAACCACGAATTCCACCTTGACACAAAAACATGTAGGCTGCTAGACAACAAAAAAAGACATAGCCAACTAGTTTCATCAAAACATTCTTACTTCAAAGCACATAAAAAATTAACCATCTGCCAACAGATTGGTGATTACTGTCTAATCCGTTTTTGTATTAGCTTGTGGACATTTCATGATTGTGGTGTAAGTGTAACCACAACAATGTTATGCAACTACTATTACGAGTGTGCAGCGTGGATAGGGTGAGGACTGATCAATGCAGTATACAGTTAACAGCAGCGAGGTTTCGCCACCAGTTGCACCTATAGCAGCGCCGCAGATAGGTGTGCATCGGCGTTTAGGGCGTGTACCTGATAGCAAGATGTAACAGCAGGCGTAAAACTTATCTTGCAGAATATTCCCAGAAACGCCGTTCATTTTAATATTCACACTGACTTTTCCTCTGACTGATCTTCAAAAGCTGACTTTTCAACCATGCGTTGATTTATGGCTGTCTTGTCATAAGCGAAAGCCGCACTATCTCTAAACCTAAAAATATTCAGACAAATAGACAATGAACAATATGATTCTCGCACAGATCATTGCACAGTCCACGTTAGAATTTTATATCATCACCTCTCAATGTAACTTAATCCTTCGATCGTCATGTCGACTGTAAAATTCATCAACGAAATTATCTAATTCTGTTTTTCAGCAAGAACCTTTAAATTTGAAGTAGATCAGTGTTACTCACCCTTTCACTGGTCATGGAATTTCTGGGAAATGCTTTTACTGATTTCATTTTTGAAAAACTTCTCTCGCATAAAGCGCTGGTGACGGGAAGTGCTACAGCTACCAGTAATAATCAAACGCGGCTTTTTAAGTAGCTATAAATGAAAAAAATGTTCGAGCGATATTGGCAGCTTCGACTCCTTCCAAAGCAAATTCTTTGTCAAAGTTGTTTCACGGTTTAAATCATTTTTACTTAATGAATATGATTTGCGAATTCTTCCAAGTATTTTTCTGATGGAAATGTTTGACCTCTGGGGCAAAGAGCTGAAATACGCGAAAGAATTGCTTCTGAATCATTACAGAAAATCCGTTCAAAAATCTATGAGATTGCAGGACATGTGGGTAGAGTTAAAATTGTAGTCACGAACCACTTCGTAAGATGTTTCGAAGTCGTATACACAAGACAGCAGAACGCAATACTGCAGCCAGGATAAATTCGGATAAATTAAATGAAACCAATTCTTAATGCTTTCACAAAGCTTTTGCTACTGTGGCAAGCAACAATCTGCTGACAATAATATAATCCAGTTCCATCTCACACTGAAATGCACGAAATATCAATCTTGTTATTTCTTCGACTTTTTCTTAACACAAATTAAAAATCAAATTCAAATTAACTCAAAGCTCAAATTAACTCAAACCAATTCGCTTCCAGAAACCTTTCACTACTGGGACAAGCAACAATCTGCTGATGTTAACATAGTGTAATCCAGTTCAATCTCATACTGAAATACACGAAAGATCAGTCTTCCCACTTCTGCCAGGGTTTCTTAGTTTCGAAATGAATTTTTCAACACCTCGACCGCGGTCTGACTAAATTCCACCCGGGACCCGAGCAACCGCTGGTGCAGGCCCGTAGCCAGGTTTTGAAGTTTGGAGGGACAAAAGACATTTTTAGGGGGGAACGATTTTTCTTTTTATCATATTTTTAAAACAAATTTTCTGGGAACAAGAAAATTTGGAGGGGCACAAAAGAAATTTTGGGGCAGTGCCCCCGAGTGCCCCCTGTGGCTGCGGGCCTGCCCTGGTGTGTGTCGTCATAAACAACTCTAGTTACCAGACCGTCAAAAACAACAATGCAGCTTACCATGCATTTGGAAAATATTGCATGCAGACTAGAGAGTGTCTAGATAATCGTTTATAATATTGCTGGCCGAAAGTTATCTACTGTAGCTATCAAAAACTGGGAGGCCAAACGGGAGTCCAAGCAAAAATCTTAGAATCGTCACTGGTTATGCACAGTGGCGTGCAGAGGTCTAGTGATGCCCGGGGCAACTGCGTGATTGGATTCTCCCTACCAAATTCTAGTATTGAACAGTGGCGTTTAGTGGTCATTGTTACTGGATATGCGCTGTTTGTCACGTCACAATATGACGTCATATTCACGTTTGCAAACCAACGTTATGGCGAAGCTTGTTGACACAACATGCATAGTCAGGGACACCGGAGCAGCGGTAGGGAAGCAGTCCCGTCGCCATGGAGATAATTTTGTGGGTTTAACCCCCCAAATTTAATTTAGAAGCACTACAAATCGGTGAAGTTTTATCAACTTTCAGAATGTCAAGCCCCCCTGAACAGACGTTAAGCCCCTATTGAAAACTTCCTCACGACGGTTCTGTAGGGAAGGGGGTGTAGTAAAACAGTTCAGGGCAATGGAAACTTATAGAAAAATCGTTACCAATTATGTTTGTTTCTGTACATCAACAATGCTGATCTCAAAAATAATTATAGAAATTATAGAAAATCATTCTGAATTTTCTGGGTGCCGGAATAGCTGCAATAAATTTGTTTCTTGATAAACGATGAAATTACCTGTGATACTGTCATGAAAAACAGTGGTATTGGAGATAGGGTGCAGGGGTTGCAAGCGCATTCCCAAAAGTTTTGATTTGCTGCAAATCTGGGCAAAAGCCCTGAAAGTCCGGGTAAAAATGGCGTGCAACGTTGTTTGACTTCAAAAAATGGAGCCCAAGGTTTGCACAAAAACGTGAAGACCTTTTTTTCGAGGTTACACCACAAAGAGGTCTTCATGATCTTTGTTGGAGAAAATTTGCAGGCAAAAGTTGCATAAAAAATTTTCGGGCAAGTTTGAGGAAATTCGGCCAAAGTCTTTCCCACCCCAAAATTTTTTCTGCTCCTACACCTATGATGAAAAGTCACCTCCGCCCCCATTGTCCCTATTTTGAACGGACAGAAGGGGAAAGGCCCTCGCCATGCCTCCATTCTCCGTCGTATCTGTGCATATTATTCTACACCCACTCTCTTTACTCGTTGTCGTAGGCTGCAATGTGCCACTGCAATGAACTTGAATTATATCAGCGGTCTTCTAAGACAAAGCAGTCCATGACTGCAAAAATATCCGGCAACGCGTTAAAATAGGAGTAGAACACACTCAGTGCTACGTCACTGCCACCCCTGCCACAGTCGAATTCGATAGTTCCAAATCAGACTACCCCATACCATAAATTGAGCAAATTCAACTGAAAGCAGGGTTCACTATTTCTTCAGCTTTCAACTCCAAATTTCTCAGCCACAAATACATCATGATCCATCTCTGCTAATTTTTTAAAGAGATTTTTAAATGATTCTTCAGAAATATTTAAATCTTCGCTGAAGTGCTTTGGTTTCAAGGTGTAAATTAGTTTTTCCTTTTTTGTCTTTGAGCTTTGTAGTATTTTTCCGATCATAACTTTTGCTTTGTAGTATTTTTCTGATCATAACTTTTGCTTGCTAAAATTGCCGTAACAATTACATTTCTTGCTGCGCCATACATTTCTTGGATTGTTTTAATGTCAGATTCAGAAAGTATCTTGTTACTAAATCCTGATTTATAAATTGGTTGCAATATACTGTCTTTGTCTTCAGTATTGTGATAAAGCCCCAAGGCATGGCCAAGTTCGTGGACTGCCACGGAAAATAAATTGTGTTTCCCGTCTCCTGCAACTGTTTTTTGGTCTGTCCAGTTTTCTGAATCAAAATGTATATATCCACTTATTGCAGACTTGCCAGGGTAAAAAGCGTGTGCTAAAGTGCCCCCTTTTTGCCCGCTGAGTTTGTACGGACAATTTAGCCCATGCATTTCATCATGAATATTTAAGAATGTAATTTTTACCTCCAATTCTTCATCAGGTTCAACTCTTTTGGATTTCAATCCACGCACACTCTGCCACGTTTCAAAAGCAGCATCAATCTGATCTTGCGTTTTTTCTTTTCCGAAGCTCTCACAAAAGTTTGTTAGTGTGTATTTAAGTTTTTGTGTTTGCCATGGATGAGAATGAGTTTTTTTTGTATCCAAGTTATCTGTCATTCCACAGTAATTCATCCTTATTTTAACTCTAAAAAAACTTTTTCTGCTCACTCCGTTCTACTCTTGTAGTTTTCTAAGTTGAAATTCAAAATAAGTAATTCTTTGAAGAAAATTTGTTCAATTCTATCAATTTTTTGATTTAATATTGTTTCTTTTAGTTCGTCTGTTTCAGTATTTGTTACAAATCGTCCATTTATTATAGCAAGTGCCCCTTCTATCCTCTCAAATTTCATTTGTTTGAACCATTAATGAATTAACAGCTTCGTCCAAAACTATCTTGTTCACACCATCAGTAGGCGCTGTTGCATCGGTCTGACTGACAAGTTTGTGATCATTCATTTGAAGATCTGAAACCACTTGATTTTCACCATCAAGCTTCAAATACTTTTGGACTTCCAAGAGGTTATTAAACCTAATTTCTCTGTTCAACGTTCTGAGATTGATAGCCTCGTGTTCAAGTGTTGGATCTGGAAACCCAGCAATATGATATTGTCCACCCATGCTAAAATTTTTCGTTGTTGTTCCTTGTGGTTCCAAGTTCAAACTTTTTGTTCTGATATCTCGATTCAAGATTTTTGCGTGGTTTGTTGTCACATCGCTGACCACTGTGTCTGCTGCACTGGTAACACTTGCTATAGAAGCTTGAAGTGTTCTTAAATTTACACCATCTTGATCAGTTTGTGGATTTGCCATGACTCTTACTCTAAACCCACCCACAGATAAGTCATTTCGCATCCAATTGGCCCTGTCACGTCTAAGATAATAATCGTTTGCAGAACTCAATCTGAGTGCATCATTGTCGTGCTGAGGTTCGCCCAAGTGTGAAATCCTGTTTCCAGCCATCCCAATCTCACCCTGCATATCACCACCCAAAAGCTACAGCTTCGTATCAGCGTATCCTTTTGTCACTGCGTGGTGATTTTGTTCTGGCGCTCCCAGGTATGAGATATGATGGGCATCCATGTTTAAATCTCTAGCCATAGTCGACGCAGGGCTATAACGATTCAAAAATTTTTCTTCAATCCACTGTTTCGGAAACCAGTTCGTTTTCATTTTGTGGATTTGGGTTTATATTTCTTATTCTATGCTCTCCCATATCGAACATTTGGAAAGAAACTGTAAATTGTGTTTTGAGTCTTTCCATTCACATAAGACCCTCCTATCACATCAACATTCACAAGAATTGAATTTATTGATAAGATGTTGACGACATTTTCCGATTCGTGGAGGCCTTCTTTGTAAATTCTTTCTGCAAAACCGAGAACACTTGCAATTGAATTTCTCACTCAGAAATCAACGATAAAGTTGTTTGAAATTTCCATGACACTTTTCAAAGTGTTTGTGGTTGCTGTTATTTTAATAGATTCACCGTTATGCCCTTTTCTTTTCATTGATATTTTGATTGTTTCTGCAATATCAATCAGATTGTAACTGCCTGCAACTGCCCTCTGGATTACGAATATCAACCCATTGTCTTTGTTGTGATGACCCAGGAGAATACCTGAAAACGCTGTTACTTGAATCTATGTTTAGAAACGAATAATACGTCTCGAGATTCACCAAAGCCATCTCATACTTTCGCGTTTTGTCCAGCTCGAGTGTTGGGTATAAAGTNGTCTTTATTTTTTGTTGAATTGTCAGAAACAACTATCTGAGTTGAAGTTTTCGGCTCAGTGTTTTGAACAATATTTTTTCTAGAAGTTCAGTGTCACTCATTTATTCCATAATATAAAAATCTGCAAATCCAGATCTGAATTTGCCATTGTGCTTTGGTGAGGTCAAATCAATCGCAACTTTTGACCATGCGTGTTTGCATAACTCTTTAAACTACTCTTTCGTCATTTCTTGGGACACGTGCTCATTAAAAATGTGGGCAATATTTTTCAGGTCCTGGTGAAACAGACAAAAGAAATTTGCATTTTCACGAATTGTTTGAAAAGGCAATTTGAAAAAATTTTGTGATAAATACAAACAATCGCAATTTGAGTGCCTTCCACAAACGTAAAATGCTTCACACTTGTTCTGCTTCTGAAGCAGGAGGTCATCAAATATCATAAGATTTTTATGATCGGGGGACAATCCTGTTGGGTCAGGCACATTATCAGCAGATTCGTAAAAATTACACTCAATAGGCTCTTTGGAATGTTGGAGTTGATTCTTTGCTAACGCGTCAATCAAGACACTCGGTGAGATTTGTTCTTGTTGTATTTCATCACGATTTTCAAAAACTCTCATTATCGTCTCTTTTGGTAATTGTTCTTCAAAACCTTTTCTCAAAATTTTATACTCTGGTTGAAAAAACTCTTACCAAAAACTGACAATTTTGAATAGTCCAACCAGCCAGGCTGAAGAAGAAGGTTCAGCAACAAAGTAATCTTACCACAGCCTGACTTTCCTACAATCAGACCTTGTAGACTCTTTGCCAAAAGATTATGATTCTTTTTATTTGCTATGCGTTCATTCCAAGAAAGGTTTTTTATTTCCATTTATTTAATGAAAGTATTAAATAAATGGTTGAAATATATTGTGTAAAATTTCAAAAGTTTACTGAAACGACAAACGTAGGAAAACTTCAAACTTCTAACAACCGAGAATTGCTTCAAGGCATATGTGTTGTTTGTGGAATGAAAAAGATTAAGTTTACAAGTGCAAGCACCAGTGGCAGAGGCTTTTTGAACAAAGCAATCAACAGTCTTCCATCTGAAATGCACCTTCCAGGACATAATTTCACAGGGCTTGGCACGAAATTGAACAAACGTTTGAATCCTGATCTAACCCATAAAGCATGGTCAAAATCCGTCAACAGAGTTTATCAAACAGCTTATCATCATGATATTTGTTATGTAAAAAACAAAGACACAAAAACGCGCAACAAAGTTTGTGATAAAAATATGCTGGAAGAACTTGATGGTATTTATAACCCTACACTTCGAGAAAGGGTTGATCATGGAATTGTTAGACCGATTATCGGAACAAAGAAACGCTTCGGGATGGGTCTGAAAAAGGGCAACCGCGTCTCTTGGAGTTCACCATTAGCCACAAAACTACACAAGCCGGTCATTAAAAACTTCCCTAAGCAAAAAGTCTATGTGAATGGAATTGATAAAATCTGGGCCGCTGACCTCGTAGACATGCAAGCATTTTCAAGGTTAAACCGTGGAGTCAAGTATCTCCTGACTGTGATTGATGTATTTTCAAAATACGGTTGGATGCTTCCGTTGAAAGACAAAACTGGAGTTTCAGTCGTGAAAGCGATGAAAGAGAGTTTCAAACAGAGAAAACCAGAAAAGCTTTGGACAGATAAAGGGAAATAATTTTATAATAAACACGTCAACCCTCTGGGTGTTGAACTTTACTCTACTGAAAATGAGGAGAAATCGTCAGTCGCTGAACGTTGGAACAGAACGATGAAAGAAAAAATGTTCAAGTATTTCACAGCAAACAATACCAACGAATATATTGACGTTCTTGACGACTTTGTTGATGAATACAACAACACATGGCATTCATCAATTAAAATGACTCCTGTTGAAGTGAGCAAAATAATAAATACTATAACTGTTTACCAAAATTCGTATCAAGAGTTAACAAGATGGCCAATACATGCTAAATTCAAAATTGGAGATAAAGTTAGAATTTTAAAGAAAAATAAGTTTTTTGAAAAGGGTTTCACCCCAAACTGGACAGAAGAATCATTCACCGTTTCAAAAATTCAAAGAACCAACCCAGTTACTTATAAAACAAATGACCTGAATGATGAAGAGATTCAAGGAACTTTCTATGAACAAGAGCTTCAAAAAACAGCTCAAGACGTTTTCAGAATCGAGAAGGTTGTGAAGAAAGGTAAAACAAAGTCGTTGGTTAAATGGAAAGGGTATCCAGCAAGTTTCAACTCTTGGGTGGACAACAAAGATCTTATTAAACTTTAAGATAAAATGCCAAAAGAAAGTCTTGGAATAAAAAGCTCAACAGTCACTGCCTTTCTGAATGACAAACTCACACCAGAGCAATGTAAAGAATTGCAAAAGATTATGAACCTTGAATCAAAGCTGTATAGAAAAGTTTTTGTTTGTCGTGGTTAGCAATTTGGACTGGGTCTAAATCAATTTTGGACTGGGTCTAAATCAATTTTGGACTGGGTCAAAAACGAATTTGGACTGGGTTAAAACGAATTGGACCCTATCCAAAAATGTAAAGGTATAATAAATAAGTTTCTTAAAAATCAAAGACCCATCAAAATGTGACAAACGTGTCGCCGAATATCTCGAAACCAAGAAAAAATTCAAGATGATGTTCGCTCAGAACGATTGGGTGAACAATCACTTTACGAAGATTTTGGAAAAATATTCAAGCCAATAACTGAACAACAATAAAGAACGTCTGAAGAAATTGTTTCCAAACTAGAAGCAATAGAAAATTCACCACAAGTTCCTCTGGCATTACCTTGGCGTCAACCCGAACCTGAAGTCTTACCAGGCGCTGACGCTCTTCTTCCAGCTGATATAGGGAAAATTGCAAGAAAACATTTGACTGATTCATATGAAATGGCAGGTGATAAAACCTTTGGGCATAATAACAGAGATGTTGAATTTTTTCTTGGGAATGCTAGTGTTAATTTTGATGGAGATGATTTAATAATTGATGGAAATAAATACAAGGGAACAAAAGGACTTTGGGATTTGATAACGATGAAAAAACCAGTGTTTGGTTTAGCAACAGAAGAAGACATGAGAAATTGTGAACAAATAATGCTTAATTCTGAAGCAGTGAGAAACAGGAAAAATCCACAAAGACCAGCCGCAAACAAAGGATATACAGTAAATGGCAAAATATCATAAGACCAATGTGGAATAAATATGAGAAAAAAACAAAGAAAAAAGTGAAACGTCAACAGAAGGCAGAGCCAGCAAAGAAAGGTTCAGGCTTTCTCCCAAGTGATCCAAACGCTTTGTGTGAAAGACTTGAACTGTTAATGGCTTCAAAGCAAGCAGGAAACACTGGTCTTCGAAACGAAATCGTTAGCATTTGCGACGAACTGTTGAGACAAAAAATTTTGACTAGTGATGCCTACAAAAAACTTACGCTGACCTTAAATAAATATGTTAATTATCAAACGTGGATATCAAAGAAAGTATCAAGTCGGTGGCTCTGGAATTTTTTCAAAGCTTAAAGACTTTTTATCAAAATTTAGTAGCGAAAAGCAAGACGTTGACACAGCTTTGAACATTGTGCGAAGCGTTGGGCAAAAGGCTGGACAAAAAGCTATTGCAAAATTGACCCCAAAATCACAACAAATTTTATCAAAACTTGTGGCAACACCCTAAGGGTCTCAGCAGATGCCACATCAAATTTGAACAATTTGATAGCTGGCTCGGGACAACCCGCGATAAAAATTCAAGACCTTGCAAAACGATTTAATAAGCAAAATAAATAATACATATTATAAATGGACATTCTTAACATTACTGAAAAACCACAAATTGATGAAACCATTCAAGAATATGAATATCACAGTTACAAGCCAATTGCTGGCACTAATCTCAACAATCGTGGTGAAATTAGGTTAAATATTGGAACTCAGGACTTGTTCACACACCCAGCTGAGTCGTATCTTGTTTTTGATGGGAAGTTGGTAAAAGCAGCAGATTTGCAGCCCGTCAGGGTTATGTCATTCAAAAGCCTGACCCCAAAGGCACATTTTCATTCAGAGTTCTACTTCAACATATCTTTGGGTTCTGTGATGACTATGAAAAAGTTGTCTACTGCTTTAAGCATCAATTAACTCTAGTAAGAAAAGGTGATAATGATGCGATTTTCAGAGCTGCTGCGGCTGATTTTGGATAGGTTGTCTTGACGAAGTTGTCTTGGTATGTACCTCATGTGCTTCCAAATGGTCGAGAAAAGCATGAATTTTACAAAATAATCGAGTCAGACTCAAGTCTCTCAGTTGGTTATTGCATGATTCAATGCGGCTCAATCCCAGTCCCACAAACAACAAATTTTACCTGGCAATTGTCAGTAAAATCAGCCCCGGAGAAACCTAGATTGATAATTGTAGCTTTTCAGACAGATAAATCAGGGAACCAGGAGCACAACCCATCAATTTTTGATCACTGTAATCGTACTAACATGTTTGTGATGTTAAACTCTAGGAGATATCCAAAAATTGATTATGATGATACAAAGTTTACACAGCAAAAATTTTCAAGGGTTTATGGGGATGCTGCAGCGTTCCGAACAAAATTTTGCAATGTAGAAGACTTAATTTCAAATCCAATTATAACCCCAGCAGACTATAAAGAATTATTCCCTATGTTTGTCTTTGACGTGACATAACAAAGTGAGAAACTAAAAAACTCTGTGGTTGACATTCAGATAAAAGCTCAGTTCTCAGAAAACGTAGCAGCAAATACAGAAGCTATTGCAGTTGTGATTAGAGATAAAAGTTTGATTTTTCAGAGTGATGGTAACAAGATGAGAGTTGAGTATTAATACTGTGAATACAATAAGAAAAATTTTATAGTAGTTACAATGATTAGAAATAAAAATAAACCTTTACAATAGTTACAATTAAACCTTTATAATAGTTACAATTAAACCTTTATAATAGTTACAATTAAATCTTTATAATAATTACAATGATTAAGGTAAAAATACTGTTAAATTTTATAATACTTAAAATTATTAGATACAAGATTTTATAATAGTTATAATGATTAGATAAAAGATTTTTTTTCATTTCAATTAGCAAAAATAGTATCAATTTTATGATAAATATTCACTTAAAAATAAAGTTATATCATATAATAAAATATGGATCTCGGAAAATTAACTAAGTTTAGTCTCAGAATAATTGCAAAAAGTAACAACATTAGTGTTAATTCAATAAAACGAAAAAATGATTTGGTTAATCTTCTTAAAGATAAACTTCCAAGTGGGCAAGAGTGTTTGACAGTGTTTCTTGCTGATGAAGACCCATTTGTAGCAAAGCTTTTTTAATGGATATGAGACGAAAATTGAGTCTTGCTGATGACAAACTTTTAATTTCTTACAAAGACGAAGATGAGGAATTATATATTTCCCAAAGCATTGAAAGAGTGCTAAAATATATTGAAAGAGATAGAATAATGAGAAATATTGAAAGAGGTGATGTGTTGGAATTTAATATGAGAAAATATGGAGTTAAATGGATTGAAAGAGATAATAAATTGGCATATAAAATTGAAGATGTTGTTGAAATGATTGAAGAAGCCGCCATTAGTTTTACAGAAAATAGGACTGATTACCATTGATCCTTTTTAAGAATGAGATCAATGAGAGAAGAATTGAGAAGAATTTTTTAAGCTTATTGAAAGTGATGACGAGGAAGAAAGTGATGATGAGGAAGCAAAAGAACCTTTTACACGTGGAATTTGTTTAATTAATACCCCAAAAGCAGTACTTACAAGTTGCTATCATTGTGCATGTATTAGTTGTGCAAAACGATTGGACAAATGTCTTATTTGTAGGAAAAAAATTTCTCACAAGAAGGAAATATTTTAGGTTAAAAAATTATTATACAAATGACAGTTATCAAAAATATTACGCTGCTGTGATTAGTGATGGTAACAAGATGAGAGTTGAATATTAATTTAAACATTTTTTTTTCATTATATATAAATGGCAACTGTTAAAAATATTACAAGACCAGCAATGATGGAAGTATTGAAAGACAGTACAAGATGTCTTACACAAATGAATAAAAAACAAATGCCTGAAATTATCGAAGAAAAGGGTTTGTTAGAACAAGCAAGAAATCTAAGTAAAGAAAGAAAGCAGAAAAAAAGAAAAGAGGTCAAACTTGTTGACATTCTCACAGGTGAAGAAACAATTTTTAATAGTATCGTTGAAGCTTCAAGTGAAACTGGAAAAGAAATTTTGTTTTTGAAATACAACAATGGAAAAACTTGGAATAACAAAAAAATGATAATTTAATGAGTTAAAAAATTATATGAATAATTTAAAGAAATAAGAATTGAATAAGTTACAGACAATAATAAGAATTAGTTAATGTAATAATTGAATAAATCAAGGAAATAACAATTGAAGAAGTAAAAGAAACAAGAAGTTAATATCATAATTGAATAATTTAAAGAAATAAGAATTGAATAAGTTGCAGATAATGATTGAATAAGTAAAAGAAATAATAAGAAGTTTGTATAATAATTGAATAAGTTAAAAATAATAATAAGAAGTTTAAATAATAATTGAATAAGTAAAAGAAATAAGAGAAAATTGTTTATAAATGAAAATAATATAAAGATAAGTTTATAATATGATATAAAGAATTAATTCCGATGAAAAGCTTGTGATAAATCATTTAAAACAGGGACGTGTTAATCAACTAAAAATGTTGTATGAAAATATTGGTGGACAAGAGGAAATAATAAGGAAAAAAGACTATACTGTATTGAAAAATTAACACCAATTTTGTTGAATAGGATTTATAACACAAGACATCAATTGATTGTAAGTTGTTTTTCAGCAAATCCAGGTGTCTCCAGACTCAAAGAGATAATTCCACGCATATGTCATGACGAAACTATACTTAAGAGAGCTTTTCACAATTTTTAACCGACCTAGAAGAAATCAAACATTTCGAAGGGAAATTGTTAAAATCAGAAAATTGCATAAATCTTTTTTTTTAAAATAATTAAAATTACAATGATAACATATCTTTGCTCTTTATTAGATGATGATGAAAGGTTTTTTGACATTTGGTTAATGTTTCATTCAGCCGATGTCTGCGAATTTCCAATTATACCTGATAGGGGTGAGGAGTACAGTAATATTTATAATTGGTTTAAATTTTGCTTTAGACAATATGAGACCGAAATGAGCTTGGAAAGGTCATTAAGAGAAGATGAAAATAAAACTAAATAGTTTATTGACGAAGTAGACGAAGAAGCAACAGAAGTTATTTCATGTAAAATTTGTTTAGTAAATGCCTTGAAAGTGGTATTTACAAGTTGTGGACATTGTGCATGTTTTAGTTGTGCTGACAAATTGAAAGATTGTCATATTTGTAGGAAAATAAATTCAAGAAAGATAAAATTATTTTTATAAAATTGAAATACAACAATTGAATAAGTTGAATAATTTTTATCATATAATAAGTCGAAGATAAAAGTTAAAGAAAATAATATTTAAAAAATAATTGAATGCATTTTCCTTATAAATGAACATTAGTTAAAGATAATTTTAAAATACTATATAAAGGATGGAAAGTATACTTGATGAAAATGTACCACAAATTAATACTAGTATTCTTCAACCAAGTCAACCAAGTAAGTATGACAGAACACCTGAAAGTAGTATCAAAAGTGGATTCAAACGATTTAATGATTGGCTGTCAACGCCAGTAAAAAGACCAATCAACAACGAGTTTGAAGCTTTTAAGAAAAAAATCATGAGTTTATATCCTAAACAATTGAAATTTGAATAAACAAAACTATCAGCTTTGAAAGAATTCGCAGTTCATCATAGTATCAAACCACCAACAGATCAAAAGTTTGATCATAAGGCGTTTTTGATGACTGTTAAACAAAAAGCTATAGAAAAGTTAAAACATCAAACAAAGGTAAGACTTGTTATGAATGCAAGAATGGAACGAGTTTCCCAACTACAAATGGTGAGTCTATTATTGAAATGAAAAATTTTCAGTTTAAAACAATGATTATTTTAGCATCAACTGATTTAAATGAGTTGTGGACAGAAATGACTGAAAAAATTTTAGAAAATATTGCAGTTTTTCAAATGAATGGATCTGGGTAGACATTTCACTCAATTGTGAGTCTTGATATTCACATGGTGAGATATAAGCCCTTGAGAGGAGGTACTTATGTGAAATTACCAAAATATCTAGCAAGTAAAAAAGCATTGATAAACCTAAAGTTTAGAAATGAAAATAAAACTGATAATCAGTGCTTTAAATGGTGCGTTGTAAGGGCATTGAATCCTATTACAGATCACCCTGAAAGGATTACAAAGCAATTAAAAGAACAAGCTGAAACATTAAACTTTAAAAATATAAGCTTTCCAGTAAAGCTTAGGGATATAAATAAATTTGAGAAACAAAATCCCACTATTTCTATAAATGTTTTAGGATACGATGATGAAAATAAGATATATCCTTTGAGAATTTCAGAGATGGATAAATGACTACATGAAGCAAATCTTCTACTGCTGGAAGATAAGTATTATGTATTAATAAACAACATGTCGAGGCTTTTAACTCGTTAAAAGACTAAACATACAGAAAAAAGACATTTCTGTTTGAGATGTTTGAATTCTTTTACGACTGAGGAGGTTTTAAAAAAAACATAATGAATATTGTCAAAAGAATGGTGCGGTTAAGATAACTCTACCAAAAAAGGGACAATTTTGGAATTCAATAATTTCAAGCGATCAACTAAAGTCCCAATCGTAGTATCCGCAGATTTTGAGTGCATGACAAAAAGAATTCAAAGTAGTCAACATAATTTAGACAGATCGTTCACTGAGAAGTATCAAAAACATGAACCTTCTGGATTCTGCTATTATGTACTTAAAAATGGTGAACCTGTTAAACAAGCTCTTTATTCTCAGCGAGAAGATGGTGAAGACATAGGAGAGATTTTTATAGATCAACTTGAAAAAGACCTAGACAGAATTTGGTCAATGGAAAAACGCAGCTGCAAGCCGATGGTCATTAATGAAAAAGATAAAATCGATTTTGCTCAAAAACTTGCCATCTTTGTAAAAAAACATTCGCTTCTAATGATAAAAAGTGTAGAGATCATGATCATAATACTGGTAAACTTCTTGGGGCTGCCCATAACAAATGTAATTTACTTTATCAAGAGCCTCAACATATACTGGTGATTTTTCATAATCTTTCTGGCTATGATGCACATTTATTCGTTAAGAACTTGGGTGGACGAAGTCCAAACACACCAGGAAGATTAAATTGTATCCGCTTCTCAGAAAAGACTTATGATAAAGAGCAGGAAAAAGAAAAATTTGAGATTAGATTTATTGACAGTTCTAGATTCTTGCAATCAAGTTTGGAGAAATTAGTGAATAATCTAGAAAAAGAACAATTCACTCATCTTCAAAAAACATTTGATGATGAAGAACTGTTAAGACGAAAAGGAGTTTTTCCATATGACTGGTTTAACAGTCTGAGTAAATTTGAAGACACTCGATTGCCTCCAAAAGAGGAGTTTTACTCAAAGTTGAACGATAGCGATATATCACCTGAAGACTTCAAGCATGCTCAAAAGGTTTGGGATCGTTTTAAGAT